>WBZP01001377.1_pt1 | contig 30240 bp, 23 predicted proteins | sample 5204301 | NCBI WGS metagenome assembly WBZP01 (sample SAMN12412401, study PRJNA552823) | activated sludge metagenome | isolation source: activated sludge from nitrification reactor of wastewater treatment plant... | place: USA: Pennsylvania | collected 2017 | reverse complement strand
TCCAGGTCCGGCACGGCGATGCCCACGTGGTCGATGCGGGTGACGATGGCGTTGAGTGCGTCGTTCATGGCCCCATTCTCTTCCCGGGAACTACTTGGCCACAGGCAGGGGGGTCAGCATGGTCGGATGGTGGATGGTCTCGCCCACATAGAGTTCGCGGATTCCCTCGATGTAGCGGCGGGCCAGGTCGGTCAGCCCGGCGTCCGTCTGCATGCGGCCTTTGGTGATCAGGATGCCGAGGTCGGCGCCATGGAACCTGTAGTCCCCGGGTGCGTAGACGCGCATGAAGAACGCGTCGTGCTCGTCAGTCAGCTCGTGCCAGTCCGACGCGCCCCTTCGGAAATGCAGCCTGCCGTCGATGATCTCGTAGGTGCCGGTCTCCGGTGCCGCAAGAATCCGCTCGACATGATCCATCGGCTCTTTCATGATCAGTTGCGACCACAGATCGACGGCTGCCAACTCGCGCCATCGGTCGTTGATCTCGTCGATGTCCACTTCGTATTCGACATCCATGAACTCCAACAGGTGGAAGCACACCAGAGGCAGGTCGGCGTAGGCGCCGACCGTGGTGTTGGTCATCGACGAAACTCCGGAGATCCGTGGGTTCACTTCGCCCATGTACACCTCCCCGTCGTCGGTGTCGATCAGGATGTCGAACTCGAAGAAACCCTTGTAGCCCTCGTCGCGAAGCCTTTCGCCGAACCGCCGGACCAGGTCGATGGCACGGTGGCGCTGGTCGTCGCTGATGGCCTCGGGGAACACGTCGTTGCCGCACCAGCCGCCCTTGTACGGGGTCAGTTCGGGATAGCCGGTCAGGTCGGTCATGAACGGACCCACGATCGTGCCGTGCCGTGTCAGAACCGCCTCGACCGCCGCCGCCCGGTTGTTGATCCTCTTCATGATCTTGACCTCTTGGCCGACGATGTCGTCCGCGAACCGGTCCCAGTCGTCTTCGGACTTGATGAAAAACGTGGTCTTGCCCGAGTCGCCATAGGGGGTCTGAACCACCAGATCGGTTCCGAGGCCGTTGAGTTCCGCCAAGTGGGACAACTGCTCCCACGAGTCGACCGTGTCGGCCAGCAGGTTGGGTACGCTCGGCGCCCCGGCTTCGTTGCCCAACTGAGTGGTGACGATCTTCGAGTCCAGGCGTGTGCGCAGGGCAGCTGTCGGCAGGATCAGGTCGTATCCAAGTTCCTGGCAGATCGTCTCGGTCTCCTCGTCGAAGAACACCATGACCACCATGGGGCGCTGCCCCGGCGCGGTGCGCCCGGCGATGTAGGTCTGCACCTCGGGGTCGCGCAGCAGGTAGTTGTTGATCTCTTCGGCGCTGGTGAACTCCACATAGGGTTTCTCGCGCGGTGTGAACACACGCGGATGGGCACCGTCCCACGAGTCGTAGTACACGATGTATCGGAAGTTGCGCACCCACCTGTCCACGCCGAGCAGGTTGAACGCGGTTGCTCCGATGAAGAAGATCGGTTGGGTATTGGTGCGGAAGAATGCTCGCAGTTCCGACAGCCCGCGCAGGGTCGGTTTCTGGCGGGCCGCCAGCACATCTCCGAGTGGGCTCATCCGGACCTCCCGCGTCGCGGTCGCGTGGCGACTGATTCTGTGGCGACTGTAGTGGTCGGCCTGCCGGGTCGCCCGACGATGTGGAGCTCGGAACGTGACGGGACGACGGCCACCGGCGATCAGTGGTCGCGGCCTGAGGCGATCCCGGGGGGGCCTTCGTGGTGGCTGTCGAAGTCCGCGGCGAACCCGGACAGGTGGGCGCCGATCACGTCGAACGCGGCGATCGTCTCGCTCAGGTAGGTCGGGTTCTGGGCGTCGGGCCAGGTCGAGAACTTGGCGGCCACCATCTGGGTGCCCGTGTTCACATAGAGCATCTGCCCGTAGATGCCCAAGCCCAGTAGTACATCGCCGTGGCGGCGAGGCAGGAACCAGAACTGGTTGCGGTACCAGCCACCGGGCAGGTACGGGCCGGACCTGGAGTGGGTGAAGGCGTCGCGGATGTCGGGATCGACCCGCCAGGAAGACTGCAGCCACTCGGTGGGCACGATGTCCACCCCGTCGATGCGCCCCTTGTGGAGCAGAACCTGCCCGAAGCGGGCCAGGTCGCGGGCGGTGGCGCACATGCCGCCGTCGTGGATGGCGGTGCCGACCGAATCGCAGGTGATCTCAGCCGGGTACAGCGCGCCCATGGGGGTCCAGAGCAACTCGCTGATCAGGTCGGCCATCCGGCGGCCGGCGGCTCGTTCGCATACCCAACCCAGCGCGAGGGTCTCTGCGGACCGGTAGTCGAAGATTCCGCCGTGCTCCCTGTCGGCCGACAAGGTGGTCAGGTACTCGTAGATCGACCGCGGGATCTGGTCATGCGACGGTGGTCGCCATCCGAAGGCCTCCTCCATGACGTTGACCTCGGCCTCCGGGTCGGTGTACTCCTCGCTGAACTTGACGCCGGAACGCATGTCCAGGATCGTGCGCACGGTCGCCCCGGTGAATCCGCTACCGGCCAGTTCGGGTACGTAGGTGGTGAGCAGTTCGTGCTCCTTGAGCACGCCCCGGTTGATCAGGATCCCCGCGACGCAGCCCACTACCGACTTGGTCACCGACATCAACAAGTGCGCGGTGTGGGGCTGGGTATGGCCGAAGTACTGCTCGTAGCGGATCCGGTCATGGTGCATGATCACGACGGCGTCGGTGTAGGTGTCGTGGAGCAGGTCCAGGAACGTGCTCGTGGTTCCGTCCAAGCGTCCGACGGGCAGGGCCGACAGCCCCACGTCGGGTTCGGACAGCACGGGGTGGGCGAAACCGTGGTTGCGGATCGGCTGTGTGGCCACCAACTCGCGCAGGTGGGAGAACGACCAGCGGTTGAACGGTGGGTCCTGCCAGTTCGCGAGTGTGACCCGGTTGTCTGGGTCCGGCGGGAATCCCTGCATGAGCATCCGTCGATCCTAGAGCCTCGAGGGAGGCCGACAGAGTCCTTCTCGGGCCACCGGTCCACGGTTGCGACTGGCAGTCCCTGGAATCTCCAGATTCCCGCGAGCGCGCGGTACGGAACCGCACCGATTCTGGTCTGCGGACGCCACGGCGCGCTCGGCGGACCGGTCGATCCGCAAGTTGGTGGGATTCGCTGCCCGGTTCACCTGATTGTCCGATGGGCTCTGATTGCGCCAGATGCGTATTCCGGGTCGGCGACGGCACCCGTTACTCTTGAGTAACTTCTTCCGACGTCCCTGGAGGGTCGCATGTCAGGTTCCGTGATCGTTGCTGGTGCTCGTACTCCCATGGGCCGTCTGCTCGGCTCGCTCAAGGACTTCTCCGCCGCCGACCTCGGTGGTTTCGCCATCAAGGGCGCGCTGGAGAAGGCGGGCGTGAGCCCCGACCAGGTGGACTACGTGATCATGGGCCAGGTGATCCAGGCCGGGGCCGGCCAGAATGCCGCGCGCCAAGCCGCTGTCAAAGGCGGGATCGGCATGGACGTTCCCGCCATGACCATCAACAAGGTGTGTCTATCCGGCATCAACGCCATCGCGCTGGCCGACCAGCTTGTCCGCTCGGGCGAGTGCGACGTGGTGGTGGCCGGAGGCATGGAGTCGATGACGCAGGGCCCGCACCTGTTGACGAAGTCCCGCTCCGGCTACAAGTACGGCGAGGTGAGCATGCTCGATGCCACCGCCTACGACGCTCTGACCGACGCCTTCGATCAGGTGGCCATGGGTGTCTCGACCGAGGCCCACAATGCCAAGTACGACCTGACCCGCGAGGAGCAGGATGCATTCTCGGCCCGCTCGCACCAGTTGGCCGCCGAAGCGCAGAAGAATGGCCTGTTCGACGAAGAGATCGTGCCGGTCGAGATCCCGCAGCGCAAGGGCGATCCGATTGTGTTCAGTGTCGACGAAGGAGTTCGTCCCGACACCACTGCCGACTCACTCGGCAAGTTGCGCCCCGCGTTCAGCAAAGAGGGCACCATCACGGCCGGTTCGTCTTCGCAGATCTCCGACGGCGCAGCCGCGGTGGTTGTGATGAGCAAGGCCAAGGCCGAGGAACTCGGTCTCGCCTGGCTGGCTGAGATCGGCGCCCACGGAATGGTCGCCGGTCCCGACGCGTCGTTGCAGGAGCAGCCCGCCAACGCGATCCTTCGGGCCTGCGAGAAAGAGGGCATCACACCCGCCGATCTGGACCTGCTCGAACTCAACGAGGCGTTCGCGGCTGTCGGGCTCGTGTCCTCCAAGAAGCTCGGGGTCGATCCCGACAAGGTGAACGTCAACGGCGGCGCGATCGCCATGGGGCACCCGGTCGGAATGTCGGGCGCCCGCATCGTGCTGCACCTTGCCCACGAACTCAAGCGCCGCGGCGGCGGCGTGGGTGCGGCGGCCTTGTGCGGCGGCGGCGGCCAGGGCGATGCCCTGATCGTGCGCGTCCCCTCGGCCTGAGGCCGGCCCCGCCGCATGCGCACGCTCGACCCGCCCGAGGCGGTCGCGCGGGCGCGTGCGGGTGACCGTCGGGCACTGGGCCGACTGATCAGTGCGGTCGAGGAGCGATCGGCGGCCGCACGGGACATCGCCGGCCTCGTTCCCGCGGGAGACGCTCACGTCATCGGTATCACCGGTGCGCCCGGGGTGGGCAAGTCCACCTGTACCGCTGCGCTGATCGACGAATGGCGTTCGCGCGGGCTCACTGTCGCGGTGGTGGCAGTCGACCCGTCGTCCCCGTTCACCGGGGGGGCGCTGCTGGGCGATCGGGTGCGGATGCAGGCACACAGCACCGATCCGGGAGTTTTCATCCGATCGATGGCGGCCCGCGGCCAACTCGGTGGCCTGTCGGCTGCCACCCCCGCGGCGGTACGACTGCTGTCCGGCTGCGGATTCGACATCGTGATCATCGAGACAGTGGGAGTGGGTCAGAGCGAGGTCGACATCGTCCGCTACGCCGACACGGTGGTGATCCTCCAGGCGCCCGGCATGGGTGACCGCATCCAGGCGACCAAGGCGGGGCTGATGGAGATCGGCGATGTGTTCGCAGTCAACAAGTCCGACCGCCCTGGCGCCAATCTGACGAAACGCGAACTGGTGGCCATGGTGGCCGCCAAGCCCCTGGCCGCCGGTCAGTGGCGCCCGCCGGTTCTGCCGATCGTCGCCACCACGGGTGAGGGGATCCCCGCTCTGGTCGACACCGTGGAAGCGCATCGGGTCCACGGCCTGGCCAGCGGTGAGGCACTGCGGCGCCGCAAGGCCCGGGTGGTGGGCGAGATCGTCGGATTGGCGGTGGAGCGGCTGCAGCGGTCCGTGGCCGATGAGCAGCACCTGGTCGATTCGCTCGCCGGCGAAGTGGTGGCCGGGCGAACCGATTCGTACCAGGCCGCCGAGCGACTGCTGGCAGCGCTGGAAGAGGCGGACGGATGACGTCCGAACCCGATTCCGGGACCCCGCCCGTTCGGCTGGTCCCTGCGGACGCATTCGCCTCGGTCCGCGCCCGCTGGTTGCCACTTGTCGCTGTCATCACATTGATCGCGATGCTTGTGGCGGCCTCGATCGTGCAGGGCCTGCTGGGGGTCTCGGCCAACATGGACGAGCTCTTCGGGGCGCTGCTGTACGTGCCGCTGATCGGCTGGGCGCTGTGGGAGGCCTGGCGCCACAAGGTCGATCTGCGGGTGTTCTTCCGTGTGCCGCATATCGGCCGGTACTGGGGTGTGGTGCTGGGGATGACCCTGGCTCTCTTCGCCTTCTCGATCGGCGCCGGGAACATCACCGGTGCGCTGTTCCCCGACTACACGGCCAGCGCCAACGTCACCACCGAGGCCGGATTCCCACTGCTCTTCGTGTCCTTGGTGGTACTTCCTCCCTTCGTCGAAGAACTCATCTTCCGCGGGGTCCTGTTGGAGCGATGGTCGGTCAAATGGCGCCTGGGAGTGGCGATCGTCGTTCAGGCGATCGCGTTCGGGGTGTTGCATGTGGATCCCGTGGGCGCAGGCATGTTCGGTGTGGTCATGGCTCTGATGTACATCCGTACACGCTCGCTGTGGGTGCCGATCACCATGCACGCCATCAATAACGGGACCGTGCTGCTGTTCGTGTTCCTGGTGGGCGACACCGCGGCTGATCAGGCACCGCAGTCGGTCGGTGAAGCCGCCATCGGCGGGGCGATATTCATAGCCCTCAGCCTGCCATTCCTCGTGCTCTTCGTGATCCGCAACTGGCCGGACGCCCGCACCGTGACCCCGTACGAGCTGGCGCGATGGGGACCCGGCGCACTGCCGCCGCGCCATCTGGGCCCGGCGCTGGTCGTCACCGGACCGTTTGGCATCCAGGGGCGTAGGGGGCGGCTGTGGCTGCAGCCCGACCGGCTGGTCCTCAACGCCGACCGACGTGGCCGTCGGACGCTGACCACGATCCCCTACCCCGCCATCCGGGATGTGTCGGTGTCGAGCGACCTGCGAACCGTTTGTCTCACGGCCGGCGACGGGACCGCGGCGACCCTCACACTTCCGCAGCGGTCGAAACGGGTGCGCGCGGGGATCGTCGGAGCGGTTGAGGACCGGTTGCTGGCGGTCGACGGTCCGGCCGCTGTCCGGTTGGAGCCGGCGCCACGCTGACCCATGGGCCGCCGCCGATGAGGGATTCCCGGCGGCGGCTGTCAGAATGTGGGGGTGAGTGAGCCGAACACCCCCTTGAATGTCCGTGGTGCTGTCGATCTGGGCGCACTGGCCGCGCAGCGTGAGGCCCAGCAGCGGGCCGCCGCCGCTGCGGCGAGCGGGACACCGGCCGCAGTGGTGGACGTGAGCGAAGCCACGTTCGAAGCGGAGGTCCTGCAGCAGTCGATGACGGTGCCCGTGGTGCTGGACCTGTGGGCCGACTGGTGCCAGCCATGCAAGACGCTGTCGCCGATCCTCGAGGGCCTGGCGGCCGAATACGGCGGTAGGTTCGTGCTGGCCAAGGTCGACGTCGACGCCAATCAACGCATCGCTCAGGCCTTCCAGGTGCAGTCGATCCCGTCGGTGTTCGCCGTCATCCAGGGCCAGCCGCTGCCGCTGTTCCAAGGGGCGCTGCCGGAGGCTCAGATCAGGCAGTACATCGAGGCGTTGCTTGCCGAAGCCGCCAAGGCGGGCGTCGTCGGGACTGCGGATCTTCCGGCAGAGGACCCCTCCGGCCAGATGTCCGAACCGGCTGCCGATCCGGACGAAGATGCCGCCTACACGGCCATGGAGTCGGGCGACTGGGCGGCAGCTGAGGCCGCGTTCGAACGGTTGCTGGTCAAGAACCCAACGGACCCTCAAGCCAAGGTGGGGCTCGCGACCGCCGGGCTCTACAGCCGCATCGGTGACGTGGACCAAGTCGCTGCGGTGGCCGCCGCCGATGCGGATCCGCAGAACGTCGCCAAGCAGATCCTGGCCGCGGACATCGCGGCGGCGGGCGGCGACGTCGAGGGCGCGTTCGCGCGCCTGATCGAGACTGTCAGGATCACCCGGGATGACGACCGAGTCGCGGCACGGTCGCATCTGGTAGATCTGTTCGAGGTCATCGGAGCCGACGATCCCCGGGTCGTCAAGGCGCGCGGCGCTCTGGCCAACGCCCTCTTCTGAACGCACCCAGCCGTCAGTCGATGACCGGTCCGCCGTTGCGGCTGCGCTTGAGTTCGTGGAACTGTGGGGTGCCCGCCAGTGCGACAACCCCGTCCCAGATCCTCACGGCATCGTCGCCGCGGGGGACAGGGTTGATCACGGGTCCGAAGTAGGCGCCCGCTCCGGGGGCATCCGGCAGCATGATGACTGGCGACCCGACATCCTCGCCGACCAGATCCATGGCGGCTGTGTGGCTCTCGCGCAGGGGCGCGTCCCACTCGGTGCCGTGCGCGGCGTTGGCCAGACCGGCCGGGAGGCCGATCGCGGCCAAGGACTCGGCGATGATGGCGTCATCGTCCTCGCGCGATTGCCGGTGGTATCGCTCGCCCAACTCGTTGAACAGCGGCAGGACCACCTCGTCTCCCCGCTGACTCCGGGCCGCGGTCAGAACCCGGACCGGCGCCCACGCCCGCTGCAGCAGTGTCACGTACTGCTCCGGCACATCGCGTCCCTCGTTGAGTACAGACAGCGACATGACCCGCCAGTGAATGTCGAGTGGTCGGTGATCGGCTACTTCGAGCAGCCACCGGGAGGTCATCCACGTCCAGGGGCAGACGGGGTCGAACCAGAAATCTACGCGTGTGGGTGTGTCAGTCATGGCAGAAGCATTACAGGGGGAACGGAGTCGTCGCGCGGGCGACCATCAGGGCCTGAGCCCACCAGTCGAGTTCGAGGAGTAGGTTGCGGGCGGCGACATCCATGTCCGCGTCCTTCGGAGTTCCATCGGCGTCGAACAATAAGGGCGCCTTGGGCAGCACGACGGCCTCCCTGATGTCGTGAACGCGCAGTTCGCCCATCACCGTACGCAACTGCTCGGCGGCGCGGAGGCCGCCACTCACACCACCATAAGAAACGACGGCCGCCGGCTTGAGAGTCCATTCCGCATAGATCGAGTCGATGGCGTGCTTGAGTGAGGCTGGGTAGCCGTGGTTGTACTCAGGAGTCACGAAAACGAAGGCATCGGCACGACCGATCCGATCCGCGAACGCCCGCACCCCAGGGGTGTAACGACCCATCTTGGGGTGGTGCTGAGATTGGACGCGGTCCAGGTCCATGTCCGCCAGGTCGATCGGGTCCACGTCGAACAGGTCCGAGGCAACCGCCTGCGCTACGAACCAGTTCGCCACCACATTGCCGAACCGCGACTCGCGGGTGCTCGCTGTGATGACTGCCAGGTTGGGTTTCATGAGGGGGCTCCGGTTGATCTCGTTTCCCCGATGCTACTTGAATGCTCAACAAAATGCCCGTCCGGGCATGTCACGGTGACTCGTGCGTCGCCGGTCGTGCCCACGGAGCGGCGGGTCCGGGCACCCCGGTAGGTTGTCCCCCATGAGCGACGCTGCCGAACAGTTCCTGGACCGGGTGCTGGCCCACGAGGACAAACTCAACCGAGCCAAGTTCAACTACACCTCGTGGAAGTTCGAGAACCGGCCCACCAGTGAGGGCGTCGGCATCGTGCCCGGCATCGAGGTCGACACGGCTGTCATGGCGGCGCACATCCTGGACGTCGAGAACTACCCCGGCAACGTCAAGTACGTCGAGGCCACCGAGATCATCGAGCGCCGGTCCGACACGGACGTCACGTATGTCCAGCGCATGAATCTGCCGGTTCTGGGACGCATCCAGGTTCAGATCCACCTCGCGGACTACGGCGACCGCGGCGGCTGGCACGTGATCGCCTGGGACCAGGACGACGAGGGGACGCAGGCCCTGAACAAGAAGCAGGGATCCCGAACCGCCTATAACCTGGGCGCCTGGCTGCTGCAGTCCGACGCGGTCAGTTACGCACTGTCGTCGGCGCCACTGAAGTCGGACATGAACTCGTTGAAGTACATGGCCATGACCAAGGGCGCGGATGCCACCGCCAGCGAGGTGCTCCGGCAGAACATCGAAGGCATGCTCGCTTGGGCGACGCGCGGCTGACGGCCTTTCCCTGCGCCTGGTCAACCTTCCCAGCGCAGCCACACGGTGGCCAGCGGCGGCAGCACCATCTGAGCCGATGCCGGGCGTCCGTGCCAGGACTGGTCGTGAGCTCGGACGCCACCCAGGTTGCCGACGTCGGACCCCCCGTACACTCCTGCGTCCGTGTTGAGGATCTCGGCCCAGTGGCCGGTTCGTGGCAGGCCGATGCGGTAGTCGCCGCGCACGATCGGTGCCATGTTGGACACGCAAGCGACGATCCCGCCATCGCCGTCGAACCGTAGCCACGAGAACACGTTGCCTGCGGCATCGTTGGCGTCGATCCACTCGAAGCCGGCCGGGTCATGGTCGCGCAGCCAGAGCGCCGGATTGTCGTGATACGCGTGGTTCATGTCGGCCACGCAGCGCTGCAGACCATTGTGGGTGGGGTAGTCGAGCAGGTTCCAGTCCAGCGAGCGCTGCTCGCTCCATTCCTGCCACTGGCCGAACTCGCCTCCCATGAACACCAGTTGTTTGCCAGGATGCGCCCACATGAACGCGTAGTAGGCACGGAGGTTGGCGAACTTCTGCCAGTCGTCGCCCGGCATCTTGTTGATCATCGAGCCTTTGCCGTGCACGACTTCATCGTGGCTGAGCGGCAACACAAACTGCTCGGTGTAGGCGTACATCATGGCGAATGTCAGTTCGGAGTGGTGGTACTGCCGATAGATCGGTTCGCGTGACATGTAGTCCAGCGAGTCGTGCATCCAGCCCATGTTCCACTTGAACCCGAACCCGAGTCCGCCCAGGTGGGTGGGGCGGGTGACTCCCGGCCAGGCGGTCGACTCCTCGGCGACCGTCACGATGCCCGGGCACCGCTTGTAGACGGTTGCGTTCATCTCCTGCAGGAACGCGACCGCCTCCAGATTCTCACGGCCGCCGTACTCGTTGGGCAGCCATTCGCCCGGCTCGCGGGAGTAGTCCAGATACAACATCGATGCCACCGCGTCCACTCGCAGACCATCGATGTGGAACTGCTCCAACCAGAACACCGCATTGGCCACCAGGAAGTTGCGGACCTCGAGGCGACCGAAGTTGAACACAAAGGTGCCCCAGTCCAACTGCTCGCCGCGACGGGGGTCGGGGTGTTCGTAGAGAGGTGTGCCGTCAAATCGGCCGAGCGCCCATGAGTCCTTGGGAAAGTGCGCCGGGACCCAGTCCATGATCACGCCGATGCCGGACTGGTGCAGCCGATCGACCAGGTAGCGGAAGTCGTCGGGGTTGCCGAAACGGCTGGTGGGCGCGAAGTACGACGTCACCTGGTACCCCCACGAAGGTTCGTAGGGGTGCTCCGTGACCGGCAGCAACTCGACGTGGGTGAAGCCGTTGTCCACAACGTAGTGGGTCAGCTCGTCGGCCATCTGTGAGTAGGACAGGCCCTTGCGCCACGAGCCCAGGTGCACTTCGTAAATGCTCATGGGGCCGTTGTGTGGATTGATCTCGGCGCGCTGGCGCATCCATTCGGAGTCTTGCCACTCATAGCCCGAGGTGAACACCACGCTGGCGGTCTGGGGCGCCGACTCGGTGGCGAAGGCCACCGGATCCGCTTTGTCCCGCCACACGAAGTCAGCGCCGAGCACGGCGAACTTGTACTTGGTCCCGTTGCCCACCCCCGGGACGAACAACTCCCACACGCCGGTCGAGCCGAGCGAGCGCATGGGATGGCTGGCGCCGTCCCAGTAGTTGAAGTCGCCCACCACCCGAACTCCGCGGGCGCTCGGTGCCCACACGGCGAAAGACGTCCCCGGAACGGGTCCGTGCAGGCTGTCGTACACATGGGTATGGGACCCCAAGACCTCCCACAGTTGCTCGTGGCGTCCCTCGCCGATCAGGTGCAGGTCGACTTCGCCCAGGGTCGGCAGGAATCGGTAGGGGTCGTCGGCAGGCAGCGTGTTGCCGTCGTACTCCACATCGAGCTTGTAGTCGGGCGTGTCGGCCAGCGGCAGCACCACCCGCCACACGCCACGGTGCTCGTGCTCCATGGGAAACCGCTGGTCGCCCATCACCACGGTGACCGACCCCGCGAGCGGTCGCAGGGCCCGCACCGTGACTGCTCCGTCATGCGCGTGCGGTCCAAGGATCTGGTGTGGGTTGGCGTGAGCACCGTCCACCAGCAGGTCGAGATCGTCCAGGGTGACGGGGTAGGGCGCAGCCATAGGCCCCATCTTGTCCTGAATCGCAGCCGACATGCGCGGCAGTCCGGCAGGATTCCCATGTCGACGCCTCGAACGGGCGCTGCCGTGGCCGTGACGAGAGGGTGATCGTGATGCGACGCAGGTTGATCGTCGGGTGCGTGCTGTCGGCAGCCGTGGTGATTGCGCCGACTGCGGGATCAGCGGATGCGCCGCGCGAGTTTGGTTCGGAACCTGTCGAGCAGGTGGGCACCTACGGCTATCTGAGTTCTCCCGATTACACCGGACTCGCACCGATCGGCCGGATTGTGCGCCGTGGCAGCATCGGGCTGGGAACCTTCAACGGGATCGACGGTGAAATGGTGGTGCTGGGCGGCACTGCCTACCGTGTCGGCACGGACGGTCGTCCGAGGGTCGTGTCCACGAAGCGGACGACTCCATTCGCGCAGGCAGTGGTGTTTCGTCCGGAGTTCCGAGAGCGCCTGGACGCAGGGACCTCGTGCGCCGACCTGGGGCCCGCCATCGACAGATTGGTCGACTCGTCCGCCGGCATCGTGGCCACCAAGATCACGGGCCGGTTCCGCGGTCTGCAGATGCGCAGCGTACCCGCCCAGCGCGCGCCCTACCCGCCGCTGTCCGATGTGGTCGCCGAGCAATCGGTGTTCGACTTGGACGGAGCGCGGGCCACGCTGGTGGGATTCCGCAGCGGTCCTGACACATCCGGGCTGAGTGCTCCTGGAGTGCACCTTCACGGGCTGACCCGTGACCGGCGGGCCGGGGGCCATGTGCTGTCCTGCCGGACCGGACGCGGGGTCATCGTGCGGGTCCAGCGCCCGGATGGGATCCACCTGCACCTCCCGCGGCCCTGAACACCTCCCGACTGCCAACCGGGGGCGCAGGGGGCAAAGCGCGGGTGAGGTACCCCCGTTGCACCCCCTGCGCCCCCGGTTTGTAGTCGGGAAGGTCAGCTCAGGGGTGGACGCGCACGATGTGGGACACGTGCTCGAACGGGTTGAGTTTGACGTACACCTGCTGGGTCCACTGCCAGTGTGCGCCGGTGATCTCATCGGTGACGTGGAGCGTGTCGGACCACTCGCGGCCCAGCGCGGGCATGTCCAACCACACCGAGGTCTCCCGGGTGGCGGACGGGTCGAGTGTGCAGATGATGATGACGAGATCGTCGCCATCCATCTTGGAGAACGCGATGACGTTGTCGTCATCCACGTGATGGAACCGAAGATTGCGCAGTTGCTGTAGTGCCCGGTGATCTCGGCGGATCTCGTTGAGGCGTGTGATGTAGGGGATCAGCGTGTGTCCGTGGTGGGCGGCCGCAGCCCAATCCCGCGGCCGATACTGGTACTTCTCACTGTCCAGGTATTCCTCGCTGCCCGGGCGCACCGGGACATGCTCAAACAACTCATAGCCCGAGTAGACCCCCCAGGTGGGCGAAAGCATCGACGCCAGCACGGCTCTGATGGCGAACGCGGCGGGGCCGCCGTCCTGCAGGAACTCGTGCAGGATGTCGGGCGTGTTCACGAAGAAGTTGGGTCGCATGTAGTCGGCGGCCGGTCCGCTGAGCTCCTGCAGGTACTCGACCAGTTCCCACTTGGCCGTTCGCCACGTGAAGTACGTGTAGGACTGCTGGAACCCGACGCTACCCAGCGCCCGCATCATGGGTGGCCGTGTGAATGCCTCGGCCAGGAACAGCACATCGGGATCGGTGCCGTTGATCTCGCCGATCAGGCGATCCCAGACCCACAGGGGTTTGGTGTGGGGGTTGTCGACACGGAAGATCCGAACCCCTTGTCCCATCCAGTACCGCACCACCCTCACGATCTCTTCGTAGATCCCCTCGGGATCGTTGTCGAAGTTGATCGGGAAGATGTCCTGGTACTTCTTGGGCGGGTTCTCCGCATACGCCACGCTGCCGTCGGCGCGGGTGGTGAACCACTCGGGATGTTCTGTGACCCATGGATGGTCCGGAGCCGCCTGCAAGGCCAGATCTATGGCGACCTCAAGATCGTTCCGATGAGCCGCGGCGACAAAAGCCCGGAAGTCGGCCGCCGTTCCCAAGTCCGGGTGGATCTTGTCGTGGCCGCCCTCGTCGGAACCGATCGCCCAGGGCGAGCCGGGATCGCGCGGCCCCGGGTTCAGCGTGTTGTTGCGGCCCTTGCGGTTGACCCGACCAATGGGGTGGATGGGCGGCAAGTAGACGACGTCGAAACCCATGTCGGCGATGGCCGGCAGGCGCAATGCTGCCGACACGAACGAACCCGACCGTGGCGGATCCCAACGGGCGCCTTCGCTGCGGGGAAAGAACTCGTACCAGGATCCGAATAGTGCCCGGGTGCGCTCCACCCGCAGCGGCCAGCCGGCGGACTCCGAGATGAAGTCGCGCAATGGGTGCTCGGTCAGCAACTCAGTGACATCCGAAGCCAGCGCAACGGCGAGTCTGGCCTCGCCGGGGCGGCGGGTGTCGCGCAAGGCGTCGGCGCTGGTGCTGAGCAACTCCTGGGCGTGCTTGGAACCGGGGGGCAGATCGTCGGCGACACGTTCCAGGACCTGGGCGCCTTCTTCGAGTTCGAGGTCGACGTCGATGCCCGCCGGCACCTTGATCGTGGCCCGGCCCCGCCAGGTGTCGGCCGGGTCGTGCCAAGCGCGGATCGTGAACGTCCAGTCGCCGGGCACCCGGAACCGGAACCGCGCCTCCCAGCGGTCCAGGCCGCCGCCCAGGGCCGTCATCCGGATCCTGTGCTCTTCGCCCTCCGGATCGCACAGGACCACCTCGGCTCCCAGGGCATCGTGGCCCTCGCGGAAGACCGTCGCGCCGAAGGTGATCACCTCGCCCACCGCCACCTTGGCGGGCCGGCGTCCGGACTCGACGCTGGGGGAGACGTCGCAGATGCCGAAGCGCCCGGACAGCGTGGGGGGAGGAACCAGGCCCCCCGGCCGACCGAGGCCCTCGTCCGGGTTGGTCGGGGCGGCCGGGCCGGCTGGGGCGCCCGAAGGGCCGGGGGTGCTCCGTGCGGGTTTCGCGCTCATCGTGATCGAGCGTAGTGGCTGACAGGGCTCGATGTACCTGCCGCGACCCGCAATGTTCACTTCTGGGTCGTGCCCCCTATGGCGAGGTCGCGGACCCGCCGATAGCGTGTGCCGGGTGAGAGCATTCCGACGGTTCACCGTCCAGGTCGTCCTGCCCGAACAACTGCGCTGTCTGAGCGAGTTGGCCCACAACTTGCGCTGGTCGTGGGACCAGCCCACCAAGGATCTGTTCAAGACCATCGATCCGGAGACCTGGTCGCGCGTTCAGACCGATCCGCTGCGTCTGCTCGGTGAGGTCCCACCGCAGCGGCTCGAGGAACTCGCGGCGGATCCGGAGTTCGTGGCGCGGGCCGAGAGGATCCACGAGGACTTGTCGGAGTACCTGACGCAGGACCTCTGGTACCAGACAATCCCCGGGGACAAGCCTGCCGCGATCGGCTACTTCTCGCCGGAATTCGGCGTCACCGCGGCCCTTCCGCAGTACTCCGGCGGTCTGGGGATCCTGGCGGGCGATCACCTGAAGGCGGCCTCGGACCTGGGAGTTCCGATCATCGGTGTCGGACTGTTCTACGGGTCCGGCTATTTCCGCCAGTCGCTGTCGATGGAGGGCTGGCAGCAGGAGAAGTACCCGCTGCTGGACCCGGACAACCTGCCGCTGGCGTTGATGCGTGACTCCGAGGGTCATCCCGTCACAGTGCACATCGACCTGCCCGGCGATCGTCGGATCGCGGCCCACATCCGCCGTGCCGATGTCGGGCGCGTCCCGTTGCTGCTGCTGGACTGTGACATCGAGGAGAACGGACCGAACGAGCGTTCGGTCACCGACCGACTGTACGGCGGTGGGTCGGATCACCGGCTGCTGCAGGAGATGGTTCTGGGCATCGGTGGGGTGCGGGCCATCCGTGTCTACTGCGAACTCACGGGCTTCGCTGCGCCCGACGTTTTCCACACCAACGAGGGGCATGCCGGTTTCTTGGGGCTCGAACGGATCCGGGAACTGATGACCGGGTCGGACCTGTCGTTCGAGGAGGCACTCGAAGCGGTCAGGGCCGGAACCGTCTTCACCACTCATACGCCGGTCCCCGCCGGGATCGATCGCTTCACCGTCGAACTGATCACGTCGCATTTCGGCGGCGATCGCGCTCTGCCCGGGGTTCCCCTGGACCGGATCCTGCCCTTGGGCGCCGAGACATACGAGGGCGGCGACCCAGAGGTGTTCAACATGGCGGTCATGGGCCTTCGGCTCGCGCAGCGCGCCAATGGGGTGTCTTTGCTGCACGGAAGGGTCAGTCGAGGCATGTTCTCGGGCCTGTGGTCCGGCTTCGACGCCGAGGAGGTGCCGATCACGTCGATCACCAACGGCGTTCATGCGCCCACCTGGGTAGCCCCTGAGGTGTGGGAGCTCGCCGCACGCACCAGCTCGACCCGTCTGGTGGAAGAAGCGCAGGGCTGGGAGTCCATCGCCCAGATTCCTGGCATCGACATCTGGAAGGTGAAGCGGAAGCTGCGCCAGCGGTTGATCACCGATGCCCGCGCGCGCCTGCGCGAATCGTGGCTTCAGCGAGGTGCCAGTCCGGCCGAGTTGGGTTGGGTCAACGACGTCCTCGACCCCGATGTGCTCACGATCGGGTTCGCCCGGCGGGTGCCGTCCTACAAGCGCCTCACCCTGATGCTGCGCGATCAGAACCGGCTGAAGGCCTTGCTGACACACCCCACGCGACCGGTCCAGTTGGTCATCGCCGGCAAGTCGCACCCGGCCGACGACGGCGGCAAACGGTTGATCCAGGAACTCGTGCGATTTGCAGACTCCGCCGAGGTCCGCAACCGCATCGTGTTCCTTCCCGACTACGACATGGCCATGGCTGAGGTCCTGTACCCAGGTTGCGATGTGTGGCTCAACAACCCGTTGCGGCCCCTCGAGGCGTGCGGGACTTCCGGAATGAAGGCGGCCCTGAACGGGGCGCTGAACTTGAGTGTCCTTGATGGTTGGTGGGACGAGTGGTACGACGGCGAGAACGGATGGGCGATCCCGACAGCCGACGGCGTCGAAGACCCCGACCGTCGTGACGACATCGAGTCAGCCGCCCTGTACGACCTGATCGAGGAATCAGTGGCCGGCACGTTCTACGACCGCGGCGCCGATGCACTGCCGGCCCGCTGGATCGAGATGGTGCGACGCACGCTGCAGTTCACCGGCCCCAAGGTTCTTGCTTCGCGCATGGTGCGCGACTACGTGCAGAAGTTGTACCGACCTGCGTCCGTGTCATCCGTCGAGGCGGCTGCCGACGGGTATGCGCAGGCGAAAGACCTCGCCGCATGGAAGCACCGGGTGCGCGATCTGTGGAGCCGCGTGACGCTGGAACACATCGACACCGGCGGCATCGGCGACGAGCCTGAGATCGGCAACACCCTGCGGGTCAAGGTGTACGCGGCTCTGGGCGGTCTGGGCAAGGCCGATGTCGCGGTGCAGGCGATTCACGGACGGGTCGACGCCGATGACCGACTGGTGGATCTGAACTTCAGCGACCTTGCTGCCGCCGAGGCCTACGAGGGCGACCGCATGCGTTTCGAGGGGGACATCCCGCTGGCCCACTCCGGGCCGTTCGGGTACACCGTGCGCATCGTGCCTCGCCACAGCGGTCTGGCATCCGCTGCCGAGATGGGACTGGTCGCGCTGCCGCCCGAGGGTGCGGGGATGCCTGAGGGCGATCTGCGCTGAGGGGTTGCCACCGGACCCCGGACTGTCGGCTGGCCGCAGACCTGACGACAGTGCTCGTCAGGTCCTGGCGTACCCGCAGTCCTGCAGTCCGTGAGCTGCGCCGACCGCGGCTATTCGGCGGCTATGGCTGCCAGCACGTTGAGTTTGGCGGCGCGAGCGGCGGGCCGCCAGCCGGCGATGACCCCGACCAGGGCGCCGATGAAGGCGATGGCGAGCAGGGTGGCGGGCGAGACGGTCAAGGTGCCGTCGAACCCGGCAGCAGTGGAGACTGCGGCGAACAGGGCCCAGCCCAGAAGAATGCCCAGGCCGATCCCGCCGATCGTGCCGAACACGGCGATGATCACAGACTCCCAGCGCACCATGGACCGCATCTGTCCGCGAGTCTGGCCCACGGCCCGCAGCAATCCGAGTTCGCGGGTGCGTTCGAACACCGACAGCGACAGGGTGTTGGCGATCCCCATGAGCGCGATGATGATCGCCAAGACCAGCAACGCATAGATGATCCCCAGCAGTTGGTCGATCTGTCCCGCCGCCGAGTCGGCGAACTGCTCCCGGGTCTGGACGTCGCCGGCGTTGAACCGGTCGGCCACTTGTTGCGCCGCAGTCTGCCCGTCGGTCTCGCTGACGCCTGGCTCAAGCGTGATGAAAACCGAGTAGATCGCAGGCTTCTGAGTTTCGCTTCCGTACGCCGAGCGGGGCACAAGCACGCCGCTGACCAGGTTGTTGGGCTCGAACGTCGTCCCCACCGTGACTGTGACGACTGTGCCGTCGGGCAGGCCGAGCTCGACATCATCGCCTGGCTCCAGACCCAAATCGGCTGCGGCCCCGGCATCGACAGCGAGCTCATCGGGCCGGAACTCGGAGGCCCCCAGGTCGGTGACCTGTTGGATTCCCGGCACGTCGACCACGGTGATGTCGGTGGGCGTTCCGTCGATCAGCGCGGTTCCCGGGTCCAAGGTGGACACCGCCGCTACACCCGGCAGTTGCGCCAGTTGCCTGACCATCTGGGGGTCGTAGCCCGTCCCCGAGAAGTTGCTGCTGTTCAGGCTCAACTGGGCGTCGAGGTCCCCGACGAAACTGTCGGCGATCGCAGCCTTCATCGACGTCGCGAAGATCGTGAACATGGACACCACTGCCACGCCCACCATCAAGGCAGTCGCGGTGCTCGCCGTCCGCCGCGGATTGCGCACCGCGTTGCCACGTGCCATACGGCCCGACACTCCCCGCGTGGCTGCGATCGGGGCCCCGACAACACGCGAGACCGGCCGCGCTGCCACAGGACCGAACACGATGAATCCGATGAAGGCGGCCACAGCGCCGAAACCGACCCTCGCCAGTTCGTTGCCCTCGACAAACACCAGGGAACCCAGTACCGCGAGGCCAAGCAGGATCAGCAGGCCGCCCGCGATGAGGCGCCCGAGCATGCGCCCACCCTGCTCGACCGCCACATCGCGCAGGGCGGCGAGCGGGGGGACGCGAGATGCACGCACCGCGGGGAAGATGGCCGCCACCAATGCCACGACCACGCCCACGACGAATCCGGTGATGAGGGCGGTGGGAGAAATGACCAGGCTTGCGGACTCAAGCACCGCGCCGATTTGCTTGAACACAGCGATCAGGGCCGCCGCCACACCGATGCCGAGCGCCGTGCCCACGGCGGCAGCCAGCACACCGATCAGCAGGCTTTCGCCGGCGATGGCGCCCAGAACCTGACTGCGGGTGGCCCCGATCGCGCGCAGAAGGGCGGATTCCCGACTCTTCTGAGCCGTGATCACCGAGAACGTGTTGTAGATGCTGAAGGTCGACACGATCAGGGCGATGACGGCGAACACGACCAGGAAGATCTGGAAGAAGTTCAGGAACCCGGACTGGATCTCCTGGTTCTGCTGTTCGGTGAGTTGTTCCCCGGTGATCACCTCGGTGTTCGCCGGCAGCAGCGGCTGCACGCGTTCGACCAACTGCTCGGGGGTCACGCCCTCGTCGGCCTGAAGAACGATGCTGGTCACGTCCCCCTTGACGGCCAGGTACTTCTCGGCCGAGGGGTATGTCATGCCGACATAGGTGCTACCGCCCAGCGAGTTCTGATCGCCGTACTTGGTGAATCCGGTCACCGTGAATGTCACGGGATCGGGCAACAGCACCTGCACACGGTCTCCCAATCGGAATCCGGCGCTCTCGGCGGAGCCGTTGTCGATGACGATCTCGTCCGGTTCCCGCGGGGCCGTGCCGGACGACACACGTTGCGGGTTGACGCTGGTGTCCTCGATCCAGTTGCCCGCCAAGGTCGGCGGACCGTTGCCCCCGATCGGTTTTCCGTCCTTGTCCACGATCTGACCCAAGCCGTCGATGACCGGCTGCACGGTTCGTACCCCGTCGACGGACTCCAGTTCGCGGGCGAGGTCGGCAGGTACCGGGGCCTGCTCGTCACCACGTGGACCGCTCACGATGGTCTTGCCCTGAACCACAGCGTCGGTACCGGCGTTGGCAGCGGCGAAGACGTCGTCGAACGAGGCTCGCATGGTGTCGCCGAGCACAAGAGTGCCGGTCAGGAACGCCACGCCCAACGCGATCGCCGCGACCAGCCCGACCAGGCGACGTTTGTGCCCGAGCATGCCTCGCCGGGCCAGGGTCAAGATCACCGGGTCATCGCTTCTCGAATGCCTTGATGCGGTCGAGCACCGAGGCCGGGGTCGGATCGGACAGCCCGTCGACGATCTTGCCGTCGGCCAGGAACATCACCGCGTCGGCGTAACTGGCTGCCACCGGATCGTGCGTGACCATGATCACGGTCTGCCCCAGGTTCGTGACGGCGCCGCGGATGAAGGTCAGGATCTCGGCCCCGGTGCGGGAATCCAGGTTGCCGGTCGGCTCGTCGGCGAAGATCACGTCGGGCTGCGAGGCCAGCGCGCGGGCGACCGCGACGCGCTGCTGCTGGCCGCCCGACAGTTCAGAGGGTCGGTGGGTCAGGCGGCTGGCCAGACCCACTGTGTCCACCACCTGCGCGAGCCACTCCGTATCGGCGGACCTCCCCGCCAGAGCCAGGGGCAACTCGATGTTCTCTTTTGCGGTGAGAGTGGGGATCAGGTTGAAGGCCTGGAAGATGAAGCCGATCCGGTCGCGGCGCAGTAGCGTCAACTCCTTGTCGCTCAACCCCTTCAGCTCGACGTCGCCGAGGCGTATGGATCCCGATGTCACCGTGTCGAGACCCGCGCAGCAATGCATGAGCGTCGACTTGCCCGATCCGGAGGGGCCCATGATCGCCGTCATGCGACCCGCCGGAAACGACACCGATACGCCGTCGAGAGCACGTACGGCGGTCTCGCCGGCACCGTAGACCTTCGTGACATCGGTGGCGGTCACGATGCCGCCGGTGGTGGGGATGCCGGATGGCGGTGACACTGGCGCGGTACTGCTCATGCCCCCACGCTAGAGACTGCGGGCGACATCGGCACACCCAGCGGCACTAGGGTGCCGATGTGGACGTACAGACGCGCATGAAACACGAAGTCGCACGTGTGGCCGCCCAACGGGTCGAGTCGGGCATGATCCTGGGTCTCGGCTCGGGCTCAACGGCGGCCATCCTTATCGAGGAACTTGGGAATCGTTGGCGCGACGGAGACCTGACGGACATCCGGGGAGTGCCCACGTCGTTCCAGTCCTCGGTGCTGGCGCAGCGGTACGGCATACCGTTGATCAGTCTGAACGAGATCGACCGTATGGATCTGGCGATCGACGGGGCCGACGAAGTGGATCCGCACAAGAACCTGATCAAGGGTGGTGGGGCCTGCCAGACGCGCGAGAAACTGGTCGACACGCGCGCCGACCACTTCGTGGTGGTGGTCGACGACACCAAACTGAGTGATGTTCTGGGGACCAACTTCCCGCTGGCGGTCGAGGTACTGCCCGACGCCTACCGTCAGATCATGGCTGCCCTGCGCGACATGGGAAGTGACCCGGTGCTGCGCATGGCGGTGCGCAAGGCGGGGCCCGTGGTGACCGACCAGGGCAATCTGATAGTCGACGCCAAGTTCGCCGCCATCTCCGATCCCGCCTCGATGGAGCGAGACATCAACAACATCCCCGGTGTCCTCGAGAACGGACTGTTCGTCGGTGTTGCCGACGAGATCCTGATCGGCCAGATCGACGGTGACGAGGCCTCGGTCCGGCGGTTGTAGCACCGCGGGTCGATCGTGATCGCTAGCGTGAGGCCGTGAACCTGTCGGACGGACTGGGCGGTGCGAGCGTGGGTGATGGGGCCGTGACGGATACCGAGCCACCCGTCGAGCCTGGGGCTCGTCCGCGCCGCGGGCGGGCGGTCACTGCTGCCAGCCTGGTGGTCTTCGTTCTGGCCTATGTGCTGGTGCTGTGGCTCTACGGCAACTCGACCAGGTTGGACACCTCAGGCGCCTCGGCGGGAATCAGCACGGACGCGAACGCCGTCGAGGTCATCCTCGAGGTGTCATCGGTCAATGCGCTCGAGTCGACGGTGTCCGGCAGTGTCCAGGTGATCCCCGGCGATAGTGCAGTTGACGAGCATGCCGTGCTGACACGACCCATCGAGGTCGACCTTGTGATCTTCAGCCCCGTCACCGACGAACAGGCCGACCCCACCCGCACGCTGTACCAATCCACCAGCGTGGCCTTCGACAGCGGTCGGTCGGCACTGGGATTGTCAGCGCCGATCAAGCTGCGTCCCCAGGGCAACTTCCAGAACTACCCCTTCGACACCTACCGCAGTCAGATCTTGGCCTTGGTGACGATCGGCAAGGACGCCGGTCTCGATGCGACCGCCCCGGTGAATCTGAGCATCGTCGGGGACGCTCCCGGGTGGCTCATCAGGGATCAGCCCATCGAGGACGAGGACGGACGCGACATCGCCACCGAAGCTACGGCCGCCGGTGCCCAGGCCAATGGGCGGTTCGCAACGGAACTCTTCCTCACTCGCGCCGGATCGACCAAGAGTTTCGTGATCCTGCTCCTGACCGCCATGGTGGTGCTGGCCGTCACAGCCCTGCTCGTCGCCCGAGCCGTGCGCTCCAAGCGCCGGCGGATCGAGGCCACCATGGCGAGCTGGTTCGCCGCCATGCTCTTCGCGATCATCCCGCTGCGCCTGAACATGCCCGGTTCGCCGCCGATCGGGGTGTGGATCGACTTCCTGGTGCTCCTGTGGGTCGAGTTGGCAGTGATGATCGGACTCGCGGTTTTCATCGGGTCGTGGCTGCGTTACACACCCGAACCGGACTACGCGAAGCGGACGGATCAGGCAGAGCCGGTGAACCTGGATCAGTCGACGACCTCGTAGACCACCATGCTTCGCGGTGCCAGCATCACCGTGGCGCCCTGCGGCTCGTTGGTCATCGAGGGGGTCTCGTGCTCATCGGTGGTGTCGAGCACGCGGCGGTAGTTCTCGCCGCACGGAGGGCCCGGCAGGGTGAACGCTCGATGCTCGTGGCCGGAGTGCAAGAGGATCAGGTAGGACTGGTCGACCACTGGGCGGCCCCATTGGTCCCGGGCTCGGAGCGTGCCCGACAGGAACATGCCGATGGTGCGCGTTTGCGGGCTGTTCCATTCGTCGGCGCCGAACTCCTTGCCGTCCGGCCCGATCCAGGCCAGATCCTTCTGGCCGGTGTCGGTCACCGCATCGCCCCGGAAGTAGTAGCGCTGGCGGAACACCGGGTGCTCGCGTCTCAGGTGCACCGCCTTGTGCGCGAACGTCAGCAGGTCCTGCTGCCAGGGCTGCAGCCGCCAATCGAGCCACGAGATGTCGTTGTCCTGGCAGTACGCGTTGTTGTTGCCGTCCTGGGTGCGGCCCATCTCGTCGCCCATCGTGATCATGGGGACGCCGCTCGACAGGATCAGAGTCGCCAGCAGGTTGCGGATCTGGCGGTGTCGGGCACGGTTGATCTCGATGTCGGAGGTCTCGCCCTCGACTCCCAGGTTGTAGGAACGGTTGTCGTTGTTGCCGTCGCGGTTGCCCTCGCCATTGGCCTCGTTGTGCTTCTCGTTGTACGTGACCAGGTCGCGCATCGTGAAGCCGTCATGAGCCGTGATGAAGTTGATCGACGCGAAGGGTCGGCGGCCCTCCGAGGCGTACAGGTCAGCCGAACCACTCAGCCGCCAGCCCAACTCGCCGACGCCGGCGGCACCGCGCCAGTAGTCGCGAACGCAGTCGCGGTACTTGTCGTTCCATTCGGTCCACAGCGGCGGGAACTCGCCGACCTGGTAGCCCCCGGCACCCACGTCCCAGGGCTCGGCGATCAGCTTGACGTTGCGCAGCACCGGATCCTGCTGGACCGTGGTCAAGAAGCTGCCCAGCATGTCGACGTCATGGAACGACCGGGCCAGGGCGCTGGCCAGGTCGAACCGGAACCCGTCCACGTGCATCTCCGTCACCCAGTAGCGCAGGGAATCCATGATCAGCTGAAGGACGTGGGGGTTGGAGGCGTCCAGGGTGTTGCCGCAGCCGGTGTAGTCGGTGTAGTAACGGCCGTGGGACAACCTGTAGTAGTTCGAGTTGTCCAAACCCCGGAAGCTCAGCGTCGGACCGAGTTGGTTGCCCTCTGCCGTGTGGTTGTAGACGACATCCAGGATCACTTCCAGTCCGGCCGCGTGAAGAGCCTTGACCATGCCCTTGAACTCGTTGATCTGCTGGCCCTTGGTGCCCGACGCCGAGTACGCGGCATGCGGGGCCATGTAGCCGATGGAGTTGTAGCCCCAGTAGTTGGCCAAGCCGCGTTCCAGCACAGTGGTCTCGTTGAGGAAGTGGTGGATGGGGAGCAACTCGACGGCTGTGACGCCGAGTTTGAGCAGGTGGTCGATCACCGCGGGATGCGTCATACCCGCATAAGTCCCGCGTAGCGCGGGCGGGACATCGGGGTGGCGTGCCGTCATGCCCTTGACGTGGGCTTCGTAGATCACGGTGTCGCTCCACGCGGTACGCGGATGCCGGTCACCGGCCCAGTCGAAGCCGTTGATCGCCACGACCGAGCGGGGCACGAAGCGCGCGGAATCGAGGTCGTTGAACGCCAGATCATCGACGCCGACATGGCCGTAGATCGCGGGGTTCAAGGTGAGTCCACCAGTGATGGCGCGGGCGTAGGGGTCGATCAGGAGTTTGTTGGGGTTGAACCGGCGGCCCGTGGCAGGATCCCAGGGCCCATGCACGCGGAAGCCGTACTCGGTTCCTGGCTCGATACCGGCCACATATCCGTGAAAGACGTGGAAGGTGGACTCGGCCAGCTCATAGCGAGTCTCATGGCCCTGGTTGTCGAACACGCAGAACTCGACGCGCTCGGCGCCCTGCGACCACAGGGCGACGTTGACGCCCAGCCCGTCGTGCATCACTCCGAGCGGGGTCCACCGCCCGGGCCACGCCACGGCGTCACTCATTGTCACCACCCGGTCGATCTGCTGGGGCGCTCCCCGGCAGTCCGACGGTATCCACCATTCCGGTGGCGCGCGCGGTCACCGTTCAAGTTGTGTGTGATGCGTCCCGATTACCCCCATCAGCAGGCCCAGAAGTCCGGAGGTGGTGGCATGCGCGGCAAGAACCCACGGGGGTTCGCAGTCTCGTTGGCCGCGGCTGCTCTGGCTGTGGCCTCTGTGGCTGCGTCCATTGCCCCCGCGGGAGCGGCCGATCCGTTCCGACTGCTCATGGCGGACACTGACACCGGCCGGCATCCGATGCGCTGGAACCCGTGCCAGGACTCGATCACGTACAAGGTGAACACGCTCAACGCGCGAGAGGACGGCCGGAGCAAGGCAGTCGCGCGCACCCGTGCCCGCAACGAGATCATCGATGCCGTGTCCCAGATCGACCGGCTGACCGGGATGACGTTCGAATACACCGGCACCACGCAGGAGATCCCCACCGGGGACAACTGGTCGGACCGCCAAGGACCCGGGGACGAGATCGTCATCGCGTACGTCACCAACCGGAAGCCCGCCAGTCGCTCGACTCTGTTGGCGGGGGGTGCTTGGGGCATGGGTGGCCAGGTGTACATGTACGAGGGCGACACGGTCGTGGTCGGCCGCGGATTCGTGGTCCTGGACAGCGACAAGGCGCGCACCATGCGGCCGGGATTCGGCCCGGGAGCGCGACGAGGCAATCTGGTTCTTCACGAGCTGGGTCACGTGATGGGCCTGGATCATGTCCCGGACGCCCGTCTGCTGATGAATCCGGTGCTGACGGACAAGACCCCCGACGGTTTCGCGGCGGGCGACCGCGCTGGTCTGGCCGAACTGGGCATCAAAGCCGGGTGCATCGATGGAGCCGAGGATTTCTGGCCGGGCTCCTGACTCGCCGCCGCCCGCCCTCTGCGGCCGGTCACCAGCTGGGGCCAGGGGATCCTGTGGCGGGTTCGGTTCGCTCCAGCGCGTACCCTTCTGGGGGGTGAGCAGGAGGGATCCGCATGGGCGAGTTCGTGCGACTGGACGTGTCGGCTGACGGTGTGGGGACGATCCGTTTGGAGCGGCCCCCGATGAACGCGCTGAGCACGGCGGTGCAGAAGGAGATCCGCGACCTGGCCCGCGAGGCGGGTGACCGGCCTGATGTCCGTGCAGTCGTGCTGTACGGCGGCAAGAAGGTGTTCGCTGCCGGCGCCGACGTCAAAGAGATGGCCGGGTGGAACTACACCGATGCCGTGGACAACTCCGCCGACCTGACCGACTGCTTCTCGGCGGTTGCGCGCATACCCAAGCCCACCATCGCAGCGATCACCGGGTACGCCCTGGGAGGCGGCTGTGAACTGGCGCTGTGCTGCGACCTGCGGATCTGTGGTGACAACGCCCGCCTGGGCCAGCCCGAGATCCTTCTGGGCATCATCCCCGGCGCCGGTGGAACCCAGCGGTTGTCCCGCCTGATCGGACCCGCGCGGGCCAAGGACCTGATCTTCACGGGCCGGTTCGTCGAGGCGGCCGAGGCGCTGTCGATCGGACTCGTCAACCAGGTCGTGGCCCCCGACGATGTCCTGACCGAGGCCGAGAACCTGGCCCGCCAGTTGGCGGCGGGTCCCCCCTACGCACTGCGCGCGGCCAAAGAGGCGATCGACCGGGGCCTCGAGGTCGACCTGGCCACAGGACTGGACATCGAGCGGGTGCAGTTCGCCGCCCTGTTCGCCACTCAGGACCGCGCCGACGGTATGACGTCGTTCATCGAAAACGGCCCCGGCAAGGCGAAGTTCGGCGGCCGATGAGCACCACTGAGCCGGTGGCTCCCGGCAAACCCACGCAGGACGACATCGACCGCGCCTGGCGCGATCCCAAGTTGGCCAACGTGATCTACCACGATTGGGAGGCCTCCACCTACGACGAGAAGTGGAGCATCTCGTACGACGAGCGCTGCATCTCGTACGCCAAGGAGCGTTTCGAGCACGTCGCTGGTCCGGTGAGCAAGCCCTTCGGAAGGTCGTTGGAGATCGGCTCCGGCACCGGTTTCTTCACCTTGAACCTGATGCTGGGTGGAGTCATGCGTCGCGGCACGATCACCGACCTGTCACCCCGTATGGTCGAAGTCGCGCTGCGCAACGGCAAAGAACTGGATCTGGACGTCGACGGCACCGCGACGGACGCCGAGGATCTGCCGTACGAGGACAACACGTTCGACCTGGTGTGTGGGCACGCCGTTCTGCACCACATCCCGGACCTGGACCTGGCTCTGCGCGAGGTGATGCGTGTTCTCAAGCCCGGCGGACGGTTCGTGTTCGCCGGCGAGCCGACGCGGCAGGGCGATGTCGTGGCACGAGGATTGTCGCGCCTCACCTGGAAGGCCGCGACACGGGTGACACGGTGGCCCGGCGTCCGCGATCGCTACGGGCGACCGGCCGGCGAGATCCAGGAATCCGAGCGTGAGGCAGCGCTCGAGGCCGTCGTGGACATCCACACCTTCGACCCCGACGAACTGGGCAGGCTGTGCCTGCGTGCAGGTGCCATCGATGTGCAGACCGCCACGGACGAGTTCACTGCCTCGTGGTTCGGATGGCCCATCCGCACCGTCGAGGTCGCGGTGCGGCCAGGATCTCTCGGATGGAACTGGTACCGCTTCGCCTACCGGGGCTGGACGGGACTCAATTGGATCGACGGTCATGTGTGGTCACACGTGGTTCCTGGCCGGTTCTTCTACAACGTGTCCGTGACGGGCACCAAACCCTGATCATGGCCCGCGACCCCCGGCAGGCCCGGTTCCTGACCATCGACTCCCTTCGCTGGGTCGTACGTAACCGTGCCTGGTCATGGTGGTACCTGGTTCGCTACTGGCGCTTCTTCTGGTTCAAAGCACGCAACCGTCACGTGGTGACCACCGGGTTCGTGTTCCTGGGCAGGCGCGTCGAGGTCTGGGCCCGGAAGGGCTACGGCCAGCTCATCCTGGGGCGCTGGGTGCATGTGGGTGACGAGAACCGATTGCGATGCCACGAGGGTGTCCTGACCGTCGGCGACAAGTGCGTTTTCGGCCGCGACAACACCGTCAACTGCTACCTGGACATCGAGATCGGGTCAGGCACCATCGTGGCCGACTGGGTGTACATGTGCGACTTCGACCACGTCACCGACGACATCCATGTGCCTATCAAGGACCAGGGCATCATCAAGTCGCCGGTGCGAATAGGCGCCGACGTGTGGATCGGGGCAAAGGCGACCGTGCTGCGTGGCACCAATGTGGGACATGGGTCTGTCATCGCGGCGCACGCCGTGGTTCGTGACGACTGCCCGCCGTTCAGCATCGTCGGAGGTATCCCCGCCCGGGTTCTCAAGGATCGGGTCGAGATCTACCAGGCGAATGCCGCAACACGCGCGGCTCTGGCAGACATCGCACGCAAGACCCAGGTCGCGGTCCGCGCCAGGACCCAACAGGGGGCGGCTGAGGGCGCCGAGGTTCAGTCGCCGGTCGATCAGTTACCCACCACCGGAGCCAGCAAGTTGCCCGACGGAACGACCAGCGATACCGGTAACGGCCCCTCGGAGCCATCCCACGAGGTGACAGCCGACTCATAGTTGTGGGTCGTCATGCGGGCGATCCGCTCCCAGTTGTAGGTCGTGTTCAGTTCGGCCAGCGCTGCCGCAGCCATCTGGAACATCGCCACTGGGTCGTCGAGCGCGGCCGCCAGTGTGTGGGCCAGAGCGGCTGGGTCGCCAGGCTGGAACGTGGCAGCCACTCGACCCCCGTCGGCGATCTCTGCGAGGCCGCCCGTCCGGGACACCACCACCGGGGTGCCGAGCGCCGCCGCCTCGAGCGCCACCAATCCGAACGGCTCGTACAGGCTGGGCACCACCGCGAGATCGGCCGCAGCTACCAGGGCGTGCAGGTCGCTCTCCGGTAACCATCCTGTGAACCGGATGGCCGGCCCCAGGTCGAGTCGCTCGGCGTGTGCCCGCAGCTCGGACTCCTTGCCGCCCTTGCCCGCGATCACCAGGCGCGCGTCGGGGATGTCTGCGACCAGCAACTGCATCGCGTCGAGCAGGGTGTGGATTCCCTTCTCCCACTCCAGGCGGCCTGCGAACACCACCAGAGGGCCGGTGCCGGCGTAGGTGTCACGCGCCATTCGGCGATCGGTGCCCGTGGTGGACCATTCGGCCAGGTCGATGCCGTTGGGGATCACGGCCACCTTGCTCTCCGGGATTTCGAACAGTCGGCTCACCTCCCAGCGCATGTGGGCCGAACAGGCGATCACACGGGTCGCCTGATGAGCAAGCCACCACTCGACCGAATGGATCGACTGGGACAGGTCGCTGGACAACCAACCCTGATGGCGTCCGGCTTCGGTGGCGTGGAATGTGGCCACGATCGGGACCCGGAACGCCGCCTGGGCCGATGCCACGGTGTGCGCGACCATCCAGTCGTGGCCGTGGATCACGTCGGCCTCCCATTCGCGCGACAGCGCCGCTGCCGCCCGTGACAGGGCGTGCTCGAGGCCCGCGACCCAGGCCAGCAGGGTGTCCTCGCTGAACGGCAGAAGCGGCGGTTCGCGGCGGACCCGGATGACGCGCACGCCTGCGATGGTCTCGTCGACCGGTTCGTCCTCGGTCTGGGTGATGACCACGACGTCGTGGCCGGCCCAAGCCTGCGCGGTAGCAAGGGCTCCGACGTGGCGACCCAACCCGCCGTAGACGAGGGGAGGGTACTCCCAGGCGACGTGCAGGATCCTCACGTCAGCGCCGATGTCCGAGCTGGCGGGCGTCGATGTGTCCGAAGGCGCCGTCGACACGCCGTTGGTCCGCGGCCAGGGCAATCGTGCGGGGGTCGGTCCAGCCGTACTCCTCGATCCGGTCCGCCAACTCGGCCAGGTTCCAGTGGTGCCCGGCGTGGCGCTGCCGCGCGTACTGCGCCGCCGAGTCGTGGCTGACCATGAACGCCCAGTCCGACTGCAAAGCCATCACCATGTCGCGGACCAACTGGTCGGCGGCCGCGCTGCGTCCGGAGTCCGGCTCCATGGTCTTGAGAAGTTCGAGGACCTTGGCCTGGGCGCGGGCGTTGTCGGCCACGATGTCGTGGACTCCTTCTCCGTCCCAGATGTGCCAGTCCTTTCCGGCACCCCATGATCCCGAGGCGGGCTGGACCGGTGTTCCCACCAGACCCGAGTCGATGGCCCCGGAAAGCGTGGTCACCGTGACCCCTGCCTCAGGCAGAAGGCGCAGCACCGCCGCCAGCCACTCGGGACCTTCGTACCACCAGTGTCCGAAGAGTTCGGTGTCGTAGGCCGCGACGGTCAGGCCGGGTCGCCCGTTGCGCTCGTCGGCGATATCGATCAAGCGTTGTCGGACGGTCGTCACGA
>WBZP01001375.1_pt1 | contig 30249 bp, 25 predicted proteins | sample 5204301 | NCBI WGS metagenome assembly WBZP01 (sample SAMN12412401, study PRJNA552823) | activated sludge metagenome | isolation source: activated sludge from nitrification reactor of wastewater treatment plant... | place: USA: Pennsylvania | collected 2017 | reverse complement strand
CGCTTTACAAGGAGCAGTGGCTCAAGTTGCTGGAGATGGCGGACGACATCCGGGCGTTCATTGCGGCCAACGACGCGCAGTTGAAGACGAAGGAATGAGTGCGCTGAGTCAGCCCAACCGGAACGACATCGCTGCTCGGAAACGCGAAGCCGCGAAATATTCATGACGTCGCCTCCCACAAGCGAATCCCCGATACTACGGATTCGCCACCCACACGGCAAAGTTATCAGCAACGCCCCCGACGGCAGAGTGAACATGAATCAAAAAGCGCTGACGTTTTTGCTTCGCTCTACGGCGGATCACCAACTGGACGCGCCTCCTCGCGAGCAGGTTAAGAACGTCCACCCAGCCAATCGGGGAGTTCCCTGCCTTCGGCGTGTTCAATGATGTATTGACGGATCAGTTTTCTCACAACCTGGGAGGGCGTCAGATCCTGACTGGCGCAGATCTCATCGAAGATCTTCTTCTTGCGCGGGTCTATCAGAATAGTAAGGCGTGCGGTTCGGGTTTCCATATGCGCATACTGCATGTTAATACAATTAACATTGTCATTGCACAGCAAAAGAATATACTTAAAATGTTGTAGGAACGCTAGTCAAGTAGTGTTAGTCCTAGATTTGATCCTGATTTGATCCCGTTCGCGGCCGAAGATCGTCTTGCCAGTGGGTATCGGCATGGCTCTGAGTCAAGCGCCGGTGTACGGCCCGGTTTGCAATGCGATGGCCAAAGAAACTTCGAGGCGTCATCGACGCCAGCAGTCATTGCACCCCGAACGCGGTCGCGGGCGAAGGGGTTCGTTCCAAGCTCCCAACTCAATGTCACTGCGTGCCGATAGTCCTCGTCTTGAGCCGAGCGCTTGGTTGCGCAAATGAGCCGATTCTCTGACCTACACTTGCCGCTTCACCTGGATTGGGTTTTGGCGGTTATCGCAGCGTGGCTGCTGATCGGCTTGGCCGGGGTGTTCGCGGTCCAAAGCCTGAAGTTGGTCGCCAAAGTGCTGTTTCCTGCTGGAGGCGTATTTGGTGTGGTGCTGTTCGGGCTTGCATTGAGCGCCGTGTTCATCTCGCCCGAGGTGGCTGTACTTCCGATTGGCCTGCCGGATCTGCCGTTTCACTTTCGCTTGGACGGCCTGTCCGCCTTCTTTCTGATGGTGATCGGCGGTGTCGCAGCGGGCGTATCCGCTTTCGCTTCGGGCTACTTCCGCAAGGGCGAAGGAACGCCGCCGGGTCTGCTTTGCCTCGAGTACCACGTCTTTCTCGCCAGTATGGCTCTGGTAGTGCTGGCCGATGACGCCTATGCATTCATGGTGATGTGGGAGACGATGGCGCTGTCATCATTCTTCCTAGTCACTGCGAATCACCGCATCGCGGAGATCCGACGCGCCGGCTACCTGTATCTGCTCGTTGCGCACATCGGCGCTATCGGAATCCTACTCTGCTTCGGCGTGCTGCAGGCAAACACGGGCGACTATTCCTTTGCCAACATGCGTGCCCAGCAGCTCACGCCATACTGGGGTTCGGTGGCGTTTCTGCTCGCGCTTTTCGGTTTCGGTGCCAAGGCCGGCATCCTCCCCCTGCATGTCTGGCTGCCGGAGGCGCACCCGGCCGCACCCTCGCCGGTGTCCGCGCTAATGAGCGGGGTCATGCTCAAGACTGCCATATACGGCTTGCTGCGGATCTCCTACGATCTGTTGCACACGCAACTCTGGTGGTGGGGCCTGGTGCTGCTTGCGCTCGGGCTTGCGACCGCGCTGTTCGGTGTGGTTTTTGCTGCCGTACAGGTCGACATGAAACGGCTGCTTGCCTATTCGTCGATCGAGAACATCGGCCTGCTAGTCGCCGGTATCGGTCTTTCCGTCCTGTTTTCCGCCTACGGGATGAAGCCCCTCGCCGCACTTACTCTGACCGCGGTCCTCTATCACGTCGCCAGTCATGCCTTCTTCAAGAGTCTGCTGTTCGTCAGCACGGGAGCGGTTTTGCATGCGACCAGCGAGCGCAGCCTGGGCAAACTCGGCGGGCTCATCCGCTACATGCCTTGGGTCGCCTGGGTAACCCTGGTAGGCGTTTTGGCCAGCGCGGGACTTCCGCCAACGGGTGGTTTCGTCTCGGAGTGGCTACTGTTGCAGAGCTTCCTATTCACACCGGGCTTGCCAAATTCGTTCCTCAACATGCTGATTCCGGTGGCTGCTGCGCTGATTGCCCTGGTAGCCGCGCTTGCCGGCTTCACGATGGTGAAATTTTTCGGGGTCATCTTTCTCGGTCAGCCGCGCGAGGAGAAACTCTCCCAGGCCCATGACGCCGGCGCGTGGGAGCGGATCGGCATGGCGTGGCTGGTCGGTGGCTGTGTGGTTCTCGGTTTGCTGCCGGTGCAGTTCATTCAGATCATCGATCCGGTGACGCATCAACTGATCGGCGCAGGCGTTGGCGAGGTGGTCGCAAGGAACGGGTGGCTGTTGGCGCCGATAGCCGTCGAGCGGGCAAGTTACGGCCCGCTGGCCTTCCTCGCCGGCGTGGCCGGATGCTTTGCTCTGGCATTTCTGCTGGTTCGCCGGCTCTATCACGGCCGCATACGGCGCTCGCCTCCCTGGGACTGCGGGTTCCCCTGGCAAACGCCGCGCATGCAGGACACCGCTGAAGGGTTCGGCCAGCCGATCCGGCAGATTTTCGAGCCCTTCTTTCGCATGGAGCGGCAATTGCCGACGCCGTTCGATGCGCAGCCGCGCTATCGGGTCACGGTCGGCGATCATTTCTGGTACTGGCTGTATCTGCCGATCGCTGCTGCGGTAGAGCGAATCGCGAGGCTGATCGGCCTGCTGCAGCAGGGGCGGATCGCCGTGTATCTGCTCTACAGCTTTCTCACCCTGATTGCGGTTCTGGTGTGGGTGAAACGATGACCTGGCTCAGCGTACTCTCTCAACTCCTGGAAATCGTCGTCGCGCTCGCTGTCGCGCCGCTGCTCACCGGCTGGATCAATCAGTGGCGGGCTTGGCTGCAAAACAAGTCTGCTCCCAGCCTGCTTCAGCCCTACTTCATGCTGCACAAGCTCTTCAACAAGGACTCGGTGGTCGCCGACCATGCCTCACCGCTGTTCCGTGGCGCGCCCTACATCGTTTTTGGATGCATGACGCTGGCTTGCGCGATCGTTCCGACCCTGGCGACCGACCTGCCGCTGGCGAGCGCAGCGGACGCCATTGCCCTGGTCGGGTTGTTCGCGCTGGCGCGAGTGTTCATCTCGCTGGCGGCGATGGACATCGGCACCTCGTTCGGCACACTCGGCGCACGGCGCGAGATGCTGATCGGTTTTCTTGCTGAACCCGCACTCCTGATGGTGCTGTTTACCGCTTCGCTGATATCCCAATCCACCTCACTCGGCACGATCGTCGAGACGCTGGCGCACAGGGAACTCCCGATCTATCCCAGCCTCGCCTTCGCCGGCGTGGCCTTTACACTGGTTTCACTGGCGGAGAATGCCCGGGTGCCGGTCGACAACCCGGCAACGCACCTCGAGCTGACGATGATTCACGAGGCACTGATCCTGGAATACTCGGGTCGCCATCTGGCCCTGGTCGAATGGGCTGCCAGTCTGAAGCTGTTTGCCTACTCGTGCATCGGCCTGGCCCTGTTCTTCCCGTGGGGAGTGGCCGAGGCGCAGGCGCCGATCGCCTTGCTGTTGGCCTTGCCGGTCTTGCACTTCAAGCTCGCGGTCGGTGGCGTGGTCCTCGCATTCATGGAAACCGTGAGCGCCAAGATGCGCATATTCCGCGTGCCGGAGTTTCTTGGAACGGCTTTCCTGCTGGCGGTCATGGCCATGCTGATCCACATTCTGCTTGGGGCCTGAGCAAGATGAGCAATTTCGTGGCGCAATTGATCAACCTGTTCGCTGCGGTCTTGCTGCTGTTGACATTTGCGATGATCTCGCAGAGACGGATACTGTCGCTGATTCATCTGTTCACGATGCAGGGCGCGACCCTGGTTGCGGCAACTGTCGTGGTCGGGTATGTCACGCACCAGCACCACCTGTATTGGTCTGCCGGCCTGACTCTCATCCTCAAGGTGCTGCTGATTCCCTGGCTGCTGCATCGGGCAATCGATCGGCTGAACGTGCGCTGGGATGTGGAGACGCTGATCAACATTCCGACCACAATGTTGATCGGGATCCTGCTGGTGATATTCGCTTTCAACCTTGCGCTGCCGATCTCGACTCTGTCTTCCTCAATCGCTCGCGGTACGCTGGGCATCGCACTCGCCTGCCTGTTGCTGTCTTTCATGATGATGATCACCCGTTCCAAGGCGGTGCCGCAGGTCATCGGATTCCTGTCGATGGAGAACGGTTTGTTCTTCGCCGCCATCGCTGCAACCTACGGCATGCCCATGGTGGTGGAACTCGGTATCGCGCTGGACGTGCTGGTCGGCATCCTGATTCTGGGGGTCTTCATGTTCCAGATTCGCGAGCGATTTGACAACCTCGACATCCGAAACCTGGAAAAGCTCAAGGAAGACTAGATGGACATCCTGCTTTTCCTTTTCGGCATTCCACTGCTGGGCAGCGTCGTTCTGGCCTTCACCGGCCATCGAGAGGTTGCGCGCGACATCAACGTCGCGTTTAGCCTCGGTACCTTTGTTGCCGCTTGCGTGCTGACGGCGCAGGTCGTTTCGCAGGGGCCGCTGTTCGCATGGAATCGCGAGTTCTTCATCGACCCGCTCAACGTGTTCCTGGTCACGTTGACCGCTTTCGTCGGCCTGACCACCGCGATTTTCTCCCGCCCCTACATGCGCATCGAACGCGACCACCGCAGGATGACGCCACCACGCCTGCGTCTCTACCACAGCATGTACCAGTTGTTCAGCTTCACCATGCTGGTGGCGCTGATGACCAACAACATGGGCATCCTGTGGGTCGCCATGGAGGCGGCGACGCTCACCACTGTCCTGCTGGTGAGCGTCTATCGCACCGCCGCGAGTCTCGAGGCGGCATGGAAATACTTCATCCTCTGCGGCGTCGGCATTGCCCAGGCGCTGTTCGGTACCGTGCTGCTCTACATGGCGGCAGAGAAGGTCGTCGGCGCCGACGGCGGGGCTCTGCTGTGGACCAACCTCGACGCGGTCAAGTCGCAACTCGACCCGAACATCATCACGCTGGCCTTCGCTTTCCTGTTCATCGGCTACGGCACCAAGGTGGGCCTGGTGCCGCTGCACAACTGGCTGCCGGATGCCCATGCCGAGGGCCCGACACCTGTCTCGGCGGTGCTTTCCGGACTGTTGCTCAACGTCGCGCTGTATGCTGTCCTGCGCTGCAAGGTGCTGACCGACGGAGCGCTGCAGGGGCCGCTGGCCAGTCAGATGATGATGGGCTTCGGCCTGCTGTCGGTCGTCGTTGCGGCGTTCTTCCTGTCTCGCCAGCGCGATGTCAAGCGCATGTTCGCCTATTCGTCGATCGAACACATGGGGCTGATCACCTTCGCCTTCGGCATGGGCGGCCCGATCGCAACCTTTGCCGGCCTCCTGCACATGACCGTGCACTCGCTTATCAAGTCCGCCATATTCTTCGCGGTTGGTCATGCTGCGCAAAAGGCCGGCACGCAGATCATGGACGAGATTCGCGGGCTGATCAAAGTCAGCCCGATGGTAGGGTGGGGACTGATGCTCGGTTCATTGGCGATTCTCGGCATGCCGCCGTTCGGCGTCTTTGCCAGCGAGTTCCTCATCCTGACTACGGCCATGCGCGAGCAGCCCTGGGCGACGCCATTCCTTTTGCTGGCCCTCGGGGTGGCCTTCGCCTCGGTTTTTAGCCGAGTCCTTGCCATGGTGTTCGGCGAAACCTCGGTCAGACCCCTGGCTCACCCGCCCGCCGTGGTTCCGGTGTTCGTCCACCTCGGGCTCGGACTGATGCTTGGCCTCTATATCCCGCCCTACCTGGACGCGTGGTATCGCCAGGCGGCACGAATGCTCGGAGGCTGAGGCGATGCAGATTTCCGGATTGCACCTCGATCTCGAGCGCCTTTCGGCACCGGTGCCGATTTTCGGTGGCACCGTTGTTGCCGAAGAATGGTTGGCCGCAGGGCAGGCGGTGACAGAGTCGGGAGGCCGACTGGTGTCGCTGTGGGGCGCCGATCGGCGCCATGGGAAATCCGGAGGATTCGCGATTTCGGCTGCGTACGTAGTGCGCGAAGGGCTGGTCTGGCTGGACCTGCCGTTGCCCGAACGCAAGACCACGTATCCGGATTTGACGACGATATTCCCGTTTGCGAACCGCATGCAGCGGGCGATTTCCGACATGCTGGGACTGATCGCAGAAGATGCCGCTGATCAACGGTCGTGGCTGAATCATGGGGCATGGTCGCCGCACAGATACCCGCTACGGCGGGATGAACTCGATCAGGTCATCTCGTCCGGCTTGCGGGTGACCGATTACCCGTTCGTGCGGGTCGAGGGAGACGGCGTGCACGAAATCCCGGTCGGCCCGGTTCATGCGGGCATCATTGAGCCCGGGCACTTTCGATTCTCGATCGTCGGCGAAAAGGTGCAGCGCCTGGAGCAACGCCTCGGCTACACACACAAGGGCATCGACCGCCGCTTCACCGAGCTTGCCGCCATGGATGCGCATCGACTGGCGGGTCGGGTATCCGGTGATTCGACGGTGGCCTATTCCTGGGCCTACTGCATGGCACTGGAATCGGCCGCGGCGATCGAGATTCCCGAGCGGGCCGCGTGGCTGCGGGCGCTCATGCTGGAACGCGAGCGTGTCGCCAACCATCTCGGTGATCTCGGGGCCTTGGGCAACGATGCAGCGCTCGCCTTCGGACTTGCCCAGTTCTCGCGCCTGCGAGAAGACTGGCTGCGCGAGTCCAACAGAGTCTTCGGCCACCGTCTCCTGATGGACCGGATTGTGCCAGGCGGGGTGGCGGTTGATATCAACGGCGCTGCCGCCGATCGGCTGTCCAGTCAATGCGATGCCGTCGAGCGAGAGGTACGCACGCTGCGCTCGGTCTATGACGAGCATGCCGGTCTGCAGGACCGCTTCATCTCCACCGGCCGTGTGCGGCCTGAACTGGCCGCCAGGTTGGGACTCGCCGGACTTGCCGGACGTGCCAGCGGGCAGGTGGCCGATCTGCGCTGCGACCAGGCCTGGCCGCCCTATGACCGGTTCGACGTGAAGATGGCGACTCAGCGCAACGGTGACGTTGCCGCCCGGGTGACCGTGCGCTTCGATGAGACGTTCGAATCGCTGCGGCTGATTCGTGCGCTCTGCGCCGGGCTTCCACACGGCGACGCCTGCATGAGTTTCCCGCTGCCTGCAATGCCGTCATCCGGCGCCGGCTGGGTCGAAGGCTGGCGCGGGGAGGTATTCGTCGCACTCGAACTGGACGGCGGTCGCGGTGAAAGCCGTATTCGTCGCTGCCATTGCCACGACCCGTCGTGGCAGAACTGGCCGGTGCTCGAACACGCGGTGATGGGCAACATCGTTCCGGATTTCCCCCTGATCAACAAATCCTTCAACCTCAGCTACTCTGGACACGACCTCTGATGTGGACAATCGTCAAACGGATCGCCCGGACCGGAATCTGCACCGAAGCGCCGCCGGACTGCAACGATGCGATGCGCGTCGAGACCGAACACATTCATCGAGAGATCCTCGACATCCTCGGCCAGGCTCTGACCATCCGCCAGGTGGACGCAGGCTCGTGCAACGGCTGCGAGCTGGAAATCCACGCCTTGAACAATCCTTACTACAACATCGAGGGGCTCGGCATCAAGTTCGTCGCCAGCCCTCGTCATGCGGACATGCTGCTGGTTACCGGACCCGTCGCACGGAACATGGAACTGGCACTCCGGCGTACCTACGACGCCACGCCCGATCCGAAGCTGGTAGTCGCCGTCGGCGATTGCGGCTGCGATGGCGGCATATTCGGCGAGAGCTACGCGAGCTGCGGACGCGTTGCCAATGTCATCCCGGTGACTGTAGTGGTGCCCGGTTGCCCGCCTCCGCCGATCGAAATCCTGCGCGGTATTCTCACAGCAGTACGGCGTTGCCGACCGACCACTGAGGAGATTCGAGTGGCTGAGAATCATCCGTTTGCCCCGAACGGGAACTGATGAGCATGGAGCGCAACGAATGGGTGCCGCCCATGCGATAGTCGAGCAACTGGTGCCGGATCTCGATATGCACGGCGATGCGGCGTTGTCTCAGGAAATTCGCAGCCGTCTCTTCCAAGGCTGCCGACTCAAGGCAAAGCCAACCTGCTGATCATGCCCAACCTCGATACGGCCAATACCGCCTTCAACCTGCTCAAGGCAACCGGTGGCGACGGCGTGACTGTGAGCCAAATTTTGATTGGGACTGGCAAGGCCCGTCCACAATCTGACCCCCACTGCCACCGTTCGGCCTCTCGTGATGATAACGGCCCTGGCCGTGGTGGATGCAGCGCATTCTGAAAGGTAAGCGAGGCGATGAACGATAGGCAAGCCAACCGCTCTCGTCAATGCACCACGGGCCAGCGCATACCAGCAGGATCCCCGTTCCTGCACGAGGAAGATGAAGGACTGTTGTCGTTACAATTCGAGCCGCTGACCATTCAGAGTTGCATGCGCAAGTCCGACCCGCATCAACTCGTGGTGGACTACACGCAAACGATGATCGGGTTCGTTCTCTTTCAGCCGGAGCCTAAGCACATCGCGATGATCGGCCTGGGTGGCGGCTCCCTCGCCAAGTATTGTCACAAGTTCTTGCCCGAGGCACGCTTCACCGCGGTCGAGGTTCATCCGGAAGTCATTGCACTCCGTGATCGTTTCAAGATTCCGATGGACGGACCGCGTTTCAAGGTGGTCTGTGCCGATGGCGCCGATTACGTTCGGGATCCCAGTGATCCGGTCGATGTTCTGCTGGTCGATGGCTTCGACCTGAGCGGGCAACCTCGACAGTTGTGTTCCACCGGTTTCTACGACAACTGCTATGCCAAGTTGCGCACCGGAGGCGTCATGGTCGTCAACCTCTGGAGCGGCGACAGTACGTTTGCTCTCTACGGCTCACGCATGCTTGAGAGCTTCGCAGGCCAGGTAGTGATCGTGGATACCGAAAAGCGCGGCAACCGGATTGCCTTTGCCTACAAGGGAGAAGGTTTTCCGCCGAGGTCGGCGAAACTGAACAAGCGCGTGCGCAATCTGGAGAATCTGCACTCGGTCTCTTTGCGAGCGACAGCCGAGAGGATGCTTCAACGGATTCGCAAACGCGCTTCGCATTTGGGGTTGGTATAAGCATGCCAAGGTCGTGTGACGTAAAGGGATCGCCTCATTGCATACGTGATCAATTTGAACTTTTGTCATGAACATGCTTTCGGTTCCAAGCCCTGCTGCCGGGCCGCCCGCCCGGTCTGGACGAATCCCGATGCGCCCGCGCTGCTTCTTGGGCCGTTACACCGTCGTCCCAGCCCTGAGCCCAATGATGTCGAGCTGGCGCCAGAAGCTCTTCGCTATGAAGATCTGTTTTCCGGCAGCGCTGCGCACGTAGTTCCGGCTGCGGCATGACGATGTAGTAGAGCTTGGTAACGGGCACTGCATCGTCGGGATGCGCGGCTGATAAGATGAACGTTCCGCAATGGGAGAGAGCAGACGAATGGACACGCGAGACCTCAAGGACGCAGCGCTCGATTATCACAGCCAACCTACCCCGGGCAAGATCTCGGTTACGCCCACCAAGGGCCTCACCAACCAGCGCGATCTCGCGCTCGCCTATTCGCCCGGCGTGGCTTTCGCGTGCGAGGCGATCGTCGACGATCCAGGCGAAGCGCGCCGGCTCACCGCGCGCGGCAACCTGGTCGGCGTGATCACCAACGGCACCGCGGTGCTGGGCCTCGGCCCGATCGGTCCGCTTGCCGCCAAGCCGGTGATGGAAGGCAAGGGCTGCCTGTTCAAAAAGTTCGCCGGCATCGACGTCTTCGACATCGAGCTTGCCGAGCGCGACCCGGACAAGCTGGTCGAGATCATCGCCGCGCTGGAGCCCACCCTGGGCGGCATCAACCTCGAGGACATCAAGGCCCCGGAGTGCTTCTTCGTCGAACAGAAGCTGCGCGACCGGCTGAAGATCCCGGTGTTCCACGACGACCAGCACGGCACCGCGATCATCTCGACCGCGGCGCTGATCAACGGCCTCAAGGTGGTCGGCAAGCGCATCGACGCGGTGAAGCTGGTCTGCTCCGGCGCAGGCGCGGCGGCGATCGCCTGTCTCGACCTGATGGTGCGGCTGGGGCTCGCGCGCGAGAACATCTTGGTGGCCGACAGCAAGGGCGTGATCTGGAAGGGCCGCGAGCCGGACATGGAGCCCAACAAGGCACGCTACGCCCAGGACACCCACATGCGCACGCTGGGCGAGATCATCGCAGGTGCCGACGTCTTTCTCGGCTGTTCGACCGCCGGCGTGCTCAAGCCCGAAATGGTCAAGACCATGGCTGAGCGGCCGATCATCCTCGCGCTGGCCAATCCGGTGCCCGAGATCATGCCCGAACTGGCCAGGCAGGCGCAGCCGGACTGCGTCATCGCCACCGGCCGCTCTGACTACCCGAACCAGGTGAACAATGTCCTGTGCTTCCCGTTCATCTTCCGCGGTGCGCTGGATGTCGGCGCCACCCGCATCACGGACGAAATGAAGCTCGCCTGCGTAATGGCGATCGCCGGCCTGGCCGAGGCAGAGCAATCGGACAAGGTGGCGATGGCCTACGGCGGACAGGATTTGTCCTTCGGGCCGGACTACATCATTCCGACGCCTTTCGACCCGCGCCTGATCTTGAAGATCGCCCCGGCGGTCGCGCGCGCCGCGATGGATTCCGGCGTCGCCACCCGACCGATCGCCGATTTCGACGCCTACCGCCAGCAGCTCTCCAACTTCGTCTATCACTCCGGCTACCTGATGAAGCCGCTCTTCGCCGCCGCCCGCAAGACCGTGCGCCGCGTCATCTATACCGAAGGCGAGGACGAGCGCGTGCTGCGGGCGATCCGCGTGATCCTCGACGAGCAACTCGCCCGGCCGATCCTGATCGGTCGCCCGAGCGTCATCGACTCGCGGATCGAGAAGTTCGGACTCAACCTGCAGGCCGGGCGCGATTTCGATTTGGTCAATCCGGAGTCGGACCCGCGCTATCGCGAACTGTGGAGTGACTACTACCGCATCATGTCGCGCGGCGGCGTGACGCCCGAGATCGCCAAGGCCGAGATGCGGCGCAATCCGACGCTGATCGGCGCAATGCTGTTGCGCTGCGGCGATGCCGATGCGATGGTTGCCGGGCCGTCCGGGCTGTACGCGCAGCAACTGGTGCCGATCGCCGACGTGGTCGGGCTGCGCAACGATGCCCCGCTGTTCGCCGCCATGAGCGTGCTGATGCTGCCCAAGCGCACGCTGTTCATCTGCGACCCGTATGTGAACGAGTGCCCGAACGCCAAGGAGGTCGCGGCCATCGCGGTGATGGCCGCAGCGGAAGTGCGCCGCTTCGGTCTCACGCCGCGCGTCGCGCTGCTGTCGCATTCGAGCTTTGGCAGCGCCCGCGGTGAGTCGCCGCGCAAGATGAGCGAAGCCCGGGAAATCCTCGCGCGCATCGCGCCGGACCTAGAAGCCGACGGCGAGATGAAAGCCGACCAGGCACTGCTCGAGGACATCCGCGAACGCGTCCATCCCGGTTCGAGCCTGACCGGGCCGGCGAACCTGCTGATCATGCCGAACCTCGACGCGGCCAACATCGCGCTCAACCTGGTCAAGGCAGCGAGCGGTGAAGGCGTGACGATCGGGCCGATCCTACTCGGCGCCGCGATGGCGGTGCACATCCTGACGCCGAGCGCATCGGTCCGGCGGTTCGTCAACATCACGGCCGTTGCGGCGGTGGGCGCCGCCGAGCGCGGCTGATCCGGCGTGCAGCGTGCTCTCGTTGTAAAGCGTCACGAGTGTGCGCAAAACCATGGGAAATGCTGCCCTGCCGCGTGGCCCTTCTAGAATGGGGTCCATGCTATCCCGCGGAGCCGACAATGCGCATTGTTTTGAAGATGATCCTGCAGTCCGATGATGCCCACGCAGAGAACGAAACGGAGCTCATTCTGCTTGAAGGGGGGTTATCACTCGGCGCAGAATTCGCCCGAGCTTGGCATGACGATGAAGGAGGCCAAATCGCTTCTCGCGGCGACACAGCAAGCCATGGTGGTCGCCCAAAGCCAACGCATCATAGATGAAGCAAGCCATTGCGCCGGTTGCGGCGCGCCGCTCAAAGTCAAGGACCGTCGGCAGATCGTCTATCGAACCCTGTTCGGCAAAGTGCGCCTGCCCAGCCCCCTCGTTCAGGCTCATGCCGTATTGGACAAGGCTGAGACTTGCTGCTCGGTCAGTCATGATCTAGTCTTCAGCTATGTAGTGTGAGCGCATGGAAAGGAGAAGCTGCCATGGAATCTCTTGTCGAGCGAGTGGATGTTTGGGCGGCGACCATACAAGACAGTCCCGGCGGCCTTGCCGACGTGCTGGACGCGCTGCGGGAAGCCGGAGCAGACCTGCGATCCATCATTGCTCGACGCTCGCCTGAAGATCCCGGCAAAGGCGTCGTGTTTGTCACGCCGCTTCAGGGCGACCGGGAAATCAGTGCGGCCGCGCAAGTGGGATTCAACGTTGCCCAAAGCCTGCACTCGGTTCGGATCATGGGCCAGGACCGGCCAGGAGTCGCCGCGGAGCTGACTCGGAAGCTGGCTGACGGGGGCGTCAACATGCGCGGGTTTTCGGCTTCGGTAATTGGGACGCAGTTTGTGGCCTACGCGGCAGTGGACTCGGCGGACGACGCCAACAGGGCAATCGCAATTCTGCAGAAGGCCTGAAACACCCTGCGTGTGCGAAATATCCCCCACGGGGCGATCGGCCTGTGGGTGGCGAATTGACGTTCAAGCGGTGAGCGGGGTCTGGAACAGACTGCGACAATGCGGCCGCCACGCGTAGTAATGAAGCGCAGCATGAGCGGGCGAGGGCGCTCCGACGCATTGCGCGGGTGTGGCGCCAACGAGCGAGCGATGAACGCGGTGAGCGTTGTAATAGCCCTGGAACTGCGCCAGCTTCCGGTTAAGGTCCGCCGTATTCCAGAAGAAGGCCCGATCCAGGTACTCACGCCGGATTGTCCCAATGAGCCGCTCGATGAACGGATGTGCAACCGGCGCGTACGGAACCGGCTTGAGCTCCTCGATTGCCAAGACGCGCAGATTGGCCAGCCATGGGTGAAAGCGGAACAGCGGGTCGTGATCGGTGCTCAGATGTTTCGGCAATTGCTGTCCGGCGATCGCATGATTGGACATACGACAGACCGAGACGCCATCGATCGAGGCCCGTTCGACGCCGAAACCGATCAGCCGGCGCGTGCACACATCCATGATCAGCAGCACCCAGTGGCCACGCAGAAGAATCGATTCGCAGCGGAACAGGTCCAGGCTCCACAGGCTGTCTTTGGTTTGTGCGATGAAGGACAGCCAGGAGGGACCGTCGGATCCGGTGTCGCCGGCGACATAGTGCTTCGCCAGCACGCGGCGAACGACATCCTTGTCGATCGCGATGCCGAACACATGAGAGACCTGCTGGGCGATGCGCACGCAGCCGAAACGCGGATTGCGCCGCTTCATCTCGACGATGGCTGCGATGAGTTCCGCGGACGGACCTTTGGGACCGGGCTTTCGGCGACGAGACGAGGCATAAAAGAGCAGGCGGTACTTGCGATCCACCAATGCCCGGTGAAATCTGAACAGCGTGGCAGGCTTGATCAGCGTGCCAAGCTTCGCGATTCGGCGCGGGCTCACGAACAGCGAGGCAAGACCGAGCACGACGCGATCAAGCGTCGTGAGATTCGGTGCGCGATGGCTGGATCGATTACTGATCAGAACCTGATGTTTGAGCAGAAGCGACTCTGCGGCAACGGCGCGTACGCCACCTGGGCGGAGTAGCTTCGCGAGGGTGACCAGCAGGTGGATGGCGAGGATTAGGACTTCGCGCATTGGGCAAACGGTACCACGATCGCCAGCACGCGCAAGACTGCATCGAACAGGCGAATTCCGTCATACTACGAATTCGCCACCCACAGCCGTTCATCGCTGCGAGGCGCGCCGTTGCGGCCGGGAGGACCGCGATGATTTATCCGAGACGACTACCGACATGTACTGGTGAAATGAACGGTCCGACGAAGATCTGCGTCACCCGGCACGGCGAAACCGACTGGAATATCGCGGGCATCCTGCAGGGATGGATCGACGTTCCACTTAACGACACTGGCAGACGGCAAGCCTCCGAACTAGCGGTTACGCTGGCGGACTCCGGATTCTCGCGGATCTGGTCGAGCCCGCTGCAAAGGGCAACGGAAACCGCGGAAATAATCGCCAACACATGGAGACTGCCGCCTCCAAGCGTCCACGAGGGTCTCAAGGAACGGTCCTTCGGCGACATACAGGGCAAACCCAAGGGCGAGCTGTCCATATCGCATCCGGGTCTGTACCAGGAAATCATTCGCAGAAACCCCGCCTGCCATTTCGATCAAGGTGAAACCCCGGATCACTTTGCCGACCGTGTCCTCGATGCCCTGCGGGAAATCGGGCAAGAGCATCGAGGCAGCCGCGTCCTCGTGATCACCCACGGTTGGGTGATGGATGTGATTACGCGTCACATCAAGCATCTACCGCGCACCACGGTGCTGAACATGAAACGGAAGAACGGAGAGTCACTTTGGGTCGAGATAACTACCGAGTCGACGATCGCCGAAAGTGACGCAAGCTAGACGACTGTGCGTAGCGTTGCCAGATCGGGACGCGCCGCCTTCCTGCACGATCGTTGTCTTTTGGTGCAGCATTCTGGTTCTGTGGGCGGCGAATTCACGTTCAAGCGGCGATCGGGGTCTGGAACAGACCGCGAGAATGCGGCCGCCAAGCGTCGTGATCTAGCGCAGGACGAGCGGGGGTGGGCGCTCTCCGGCGCTGTCCGCGAAAGTAAATGTGTGGACAGTCGTGACGGTAAATTTGGAAATCTCTGGCAAATATGGCTCCCGCATGTTGAATCGCCACGAATCGTCTCCGGGAACACGAGAAACAATGTGTCTAATCAATTTGTTACAGTAGTAGCGGAGTAAATTAAGGAATATGTGGACAGCAAATCCCAAGTGCTCGCGACTTCGGCGCGACTCGTTGTTCGCCCGTCCAGCAGATGCGCGGCGAAATGGGGCGCGGATGAAGCGCGTTTTGCGAGTCAGGGTCGAGATGGGTTATGACATCCGCCCAGCTCTCCCATGTCAGTTGGAGGCATTATTCAAGGCGAAGTGCCAGGCGGACAGGATCCACATAAGTTGATCCTATGCGATCGGTGCGCGGTGCGAAAGCGAACAACATCGCAACACCGAATGGGGGCTCTTCAAGAGTCCGATCAGGCGCGTAGATGCGCGCCAGTTGGCCCTCTTAGCGCATTTCCGCGCATTGTGGCGTGGCCCACTTCGCTTGCGAACTGCTTAAGGCGGTTGGACACGAAAGTCCGAGCAGGGCTGGTGCAGCATCCCGACTCGAGGCATCTGGAAATGCGCGCAGCATCGGCGAGAGAAGACCAGTGCCGGATTGCTCGCCGTCGAATCGCCGCGCTGATGACGAGGCGTCCTCAGCACTCGCGTCGAACCGAACGGCTGTAGCGGCGGCCGCTATGTCAGTGCGCTACAACCATGGCAATCGATCGAATTTGGTCGGCCGTTGCACATCGGGGAACCTCGAAACGCCCGTCCTGTGGGCCTCGCAGCCTCTGCCGCTGCCAATTTCGAAATTTACTTCGCTCCGCCGCATATTCCAACAATTACTTCGCTTGAGAGGAAAGTAAATGTGTGGACAGTCGAAACACCACCTTTCATAAACTCAAGGACTTAGCGAATTTGAAGTGTCCACACATTTACTTTCGTTGACAGGCTCGTGTCGATCTTCATCCCCGACGAGACAGGCAAGCGTCCGGTCCACGAAGACCCACGCTACGCCAACGACCCGCTTTGGAACGATCTGCTGCTCTTCTTCGAGTACTTTCACGGCGACAACGGGCGCGGCGTAGCCCAACTTCCACAGCAGTCGCCGCGGAGGACGGAATCGCCGTCGTTGTGGCGCGGGAACCACAGTCGGTTTTCACTCTGAAGCGTCGGCATTGTCGTGCGCGGTTGGTCGTCGGAACGGGCGTTTTCGGCAAGAAAGCGCGTGTAGTGCCGACCTACCGGGTTGCCGGGCGGGCGGACGATGTCGAGAATGCAGGGCATGTACCTGCGCTATACGACGCGACACAAGGACGGCAAGACGCACGTCTACTGGCGCCTGGTGCGTTCGGTGCGGCGCGGACGCAAGGTGATTCAGGAGACGGTGGCTGTCGAAGTTCGGAATAACTGACAATAGGGTCGAAATATCTGACAATGAGATTGCTGAAGTGGCCCTCAACCCAGCGATTTTGGAGTCTCCGTTGACGACTCGATGTAGCTGAGTACTGGCATAAGGGCGTTACGCACTCGGCGCCTGTGGATTCTCCGATAATGCGCGCAGCATTGCAGCGCGCTCACGCATGTAGGTGGGAGAGAACTTGTGCCGCGTAAGCAGTTCCTTACAACGACGAACGAATTCCGCAGTCGTGGGGCAAATCCAGGCAATCGCTGGCAACGGCCAACCGCCCATCGACGAGGACATCTTGTCGATCATCATGGGAGGCAGCCGACCATACTTCTTAACGCGATCTGTTGGCGAGTGCCGCAGGAAATCGCCGATCAGCCCCGCCAAGATCTGCCGAGCGCGCAGTTCGCTGCGGGAGGCGAACAGTCTTGCATATGCGCGATGATCGGAACGGCAAGCCGGCTGCAGTTCCGCGACACTGTCCTTGTTGCACCAGCCGCCGCGGTTCGCGCCGGGTACTGATGGCGCCGCGTATTCACGGGTGTGCTCGGGAATCAGGATCCGAACGACAATGCTGACCATCTGCTCGCGCACCGCCAGAGGGACGGGACCCCAAGGCGGGTCAAACGCTTCTGGCGTCTGGAGAAACTGTTGCAGCCCGTCCAGTCCAAAAAACCAGACGGACGCCCTGATCCTCCCTCGGAGCGGCCGAGTCGGTATACTAGTCCGCATGGCCACCTGCTACTTTCCGCTCCAATACATCGTCGCCGCGCTCGCGCTGTGGCTTGGCCGCCAACAGCAAGCAGCGATCGACTATCTGAAGGAAGAGAACCGGCTGCTCAAAGAAAAACTCGGCAATCGCAAACTGCACTTCACTGACGCCGAACGCCGGCGCCTGGCGACGAGAGCCAAAGCGTTGGGTCGAAAGCTTCTCTCACAACTCGATACACTCGTCACGCCCGATACCCTCCTGCGCTGGCATCGCGAGCTGGTCGCACGCAAATGGAATCATGTTCATCAGCGCAAACCGGGTCGCCCGCGTACCAAAGACGAGATCATCGCGCTGATTCTACGCCTGGCAAGCGAGAATCCGAGTTGGGGTTACACGCGCATCCGGGGCGCGCTCAGCAACCTCGGGCACAAGGTTGGCAGAGGGACAATTGCTAACATCCTCGCGGAGCACGGCATCGATCCGGCGCCGTTGCGCGGCAAACGCACAACGTGGTCAACATTCCTCAAGGCACACTGGAAGATCTTGGTTGCTTCCGACTTCTTCACCGTTGAAGTCTGGCGCCTGCAAGGACTGACGACTTACTACGTATTATTTGTCATCGAGCTGTCGACGCGCATCGTCAAGGTTGCAGGCATCACCACAAACCCCGACACGGCCTGGATGCTGCAGGTAGGGCGCGGCCTGCTCGACTGCGAAGACGGCGCTCTGGCGACGAAGCGCAACCTCATCATTGATCGCGACACCAAGTACTGCGCCGAGTTCAGAGCGCTGCTCACGAATGCCGGCTGCGAGATCATCCGTCTGCCACCGCGCTCGCCCAATCTGAACGCATACGCCGAGCGCTTCGTCGGCTCGATCAAGGCGGAGTGCTTGGATCGCCTGGTTTTCTTCGGCGAAGCCTCACTTCGTCGCGCGATCCGCGAATACATGGCGCACTATGAGCATGAGAGGAATCACCAAGGGATGGGTAACAGACTACTCGTTGGCGCGGCCAATGACGCCGCCTTTGCCAGCGATCGGCCGGTTAGTCGGCGCAGCCGGCTGGGCGGCATGCTCAGCTACTACCAACGCAAGGCAGCGTGACAACTATGGGTGCACCGCTAACGATTCCGCGTCGTCCCATCAGCGTGACCGATTATCACAAGATGATCGACGCTGGCGTTTTCCACGAGGATGACCGAGTCGAGCTGATCGAGGGAGAACTGATCAAAATGGCACCGATGGGTGGCGCGCACATGCAGTTGGTCAACCTACTCAATCGGCTGCTTGTGCAGCAAGTCGGTGAAGACGGCGTTGTGTCGCCGCAGAATCCGGTGGCCCTTGAGCCAGATAGCGAGCCCGAACCAGATTTTGTTGTCTTTCGACCGGAGTGCCTTTGGCGCGCCGAGGTACCTGGCTCGCGCGATGTGCTGTTGATTGTCGAGGTCTCGCACAGCACGCTCGCCTACGATCGCGACGTGAAGGTTCCCTTGTACGCCCAGCACGGGATCCCGGAGGTTTGGCTGTTCGAGCCGACAAACTGCTTGGTAACCATTTATCGCGAACCCGAGCTCAACACCTATCGGCGCGTGCTCACGCCGCAGCGAACTGAAACGATATCGCCGCTTCTTTTACCGAATGCGAGATTGTCGCTTGAGCAGCTTTGGCCGAAACCGGCGGGCTAGTTTTTGGACAGGACGGGTTCGATAGACGACGCTCGCGCTGCCTTTGCGAGGCAAATTCTGGCCGCACGCTGCGCACGCCGAGTTTGCCGAAACGACTTCCTGCACTTGCTCGGCGGCGACAATCGACTGCAAACGCTCCGCCAGGCTCTTGACTTCGTCCAGCGTCAAACCGATACCATCTATGCCGGCCACATTCGCGCCTCGCTCGATCGTCGCAATGCGCTCACGCCCGCGCTTGCCGCGTGTGACTACCTCGACATGTATCTGCACTTCACAACTCCCTTTCAGCAGTTTGAAGCACAATCTTGACAGATTCAGCCCCCGATTCAGGCCGCTCTCGCAGGATCATCTTCATAACAATGCGCATTGTCGGCTCCGCAGGATAATACGGACCGCACTATAGAAGTGCCTCGTGGCGCTTCGGCATTTCCCACGGTTTTGCGCACTCTCATTTCAACAGCCTGTTAGTCGTCCAGTACGATCTGCGCGGGCATGAGGTGCACGGAAGCTTGGCCATGACAAAACGACTGGGGTTCCTGTGGCGACTGCCTACTAGGGCCATCAGTCAGCGACAGCGTCCAGTTCGCTGCCCATGAGCGGGGTTCGCCTAGCAAAAGGCCACGGCGGGAGGACGCGTTTGGCGCACGGTCCGAGAGGAAAACCTCTGCCTCCGGCTGCGAGAGGTGGAGCCGGGCTCGCAGGCGTAGTCCCATAACCATTAGGCCATCATCCAAGTGCTCGAGTGCGGCGGCAGTCTCGAGATCGAATTCCGCGGGCCAAGGGCCCCGGCCTTGCTGCTTTGGCCACCAAGCACTTGCAATCTTCTCGCGCAAGCCGACGTCGAGGGCTGCGGGGAGTGCCTCGACTACTGCTAGCGCGAGCGTTCGCGGGCACACGGCTACCTTTTTGCACCATTCCCACGCGTGCGGACAATGCCGCTCCAATGCTCTAAGAACCAGCGATTCATCATTGGCCAAGGGAAGAATGACATCTGCGAAGCATTGCGCAAGCATGGTTCAGCCTATGTCGGTACGAACCCGCAGGCGGAGGCGCGTTGAAGTAGCTGCTGTGCTTGCCGGCGCCACCGGTGCTTGGGGTGCCGCCGGGCTATTTGGCGAAAGGGCCCGCGATGCAAAAGCCCTCGCGACGAGCCATACGCCAGCGGCTCCGGCGGTTGTGCCTGCAATTACTGCGCCGGCGGTAACCTGAGGTGGGTAGGGCCGCTTCGTCGGCTCAGGCTTCGTTGCGTCAGTTTTCGCCGCGTCAGTTTTCGCCGCGTCAGTTTTCGCCGCGTCAGTTTTCGCCGCGTCAGTTTTCGCCGGCACGGCCACGAACACCTCGATGCGGGTGTCTACGCAAACACGCTCGCCGGGCCGAGGCAGCACGGCGTAAACCCTTTCGTGCGTGATGCCAGGGCGCTGAACAAAAACAGGGTGAATAGTTGTCAGCTTGGCTTCTTTCAACATGCGTCGCGCTTCCGTGAGTGCCAAGCCTGGGGACATTCTGCGAAGCCGCTCTGGGACCGTCCTCTCCGGACAACATCGTTTTAGCGGGGAGCAATCATCGGCTGTCGGGACCGACTTTGGCGGCGGCACCGTGCTGCTGCGAGGCTCCGCCGCTTTGGTTGCCACTCCGCATGTCAGCATCAATGTAGCCACCGCTACGACCTGCGCCACCCGCCGCCCGCCACAATTGCAGACCTTCATGTCGCTTCTGCGGTGGGCTTAGGTCCGGTGGCGCGGCGGCTGTCTACGAGCTTGGTCATCAGGTCGAACCAGAACGGAGCGCCGAACGACACCATCATCGCTGTGAGGAGCCAGCCAATGACGTCCAGACCGAATGCTGAAAAGCTGGACCACCGCTTCCAGGGTGGGAGGACGCCCACGGAGGGAATGCGACTCAGAAAATCCTGCGCGCTCTTGCTGACAGTCTCCGCCTCCTTGAACGCGTTCTGATACGCTGCATTGAAGGCGCTCAACGACTCGGCTGCTACCGACTTGCAGTCTTTCAACTTGTCGGGGTCCGGCTTGGCGGCGTCCAGATCACAGGCTCGGTTCAACTTATCGGTGGCTGCAAGGGCCTTGTAGAGCGTGCCGGACAAATTGGCGTTCCAGAACAAGTGGATATTGCTCCAGAACGCGATGTTGGAATTCTCGGCTTTGCGAAGTGGAAGGGGTTCCAGTACTTCTTTACAGTGTTCTCTGAGGTCACCCGTAGTTGCAGCACCAAGTGACCGGCCCGCGGGCTGCTTGGCTTCGAGGTAGGCGGAGCACAGGTCTTTCCTAGCATTGTCGTCCCAATCCTTTGGATTTCGATCATCCCGCACCCCAGGCAAAAAGCCGACATAGTGGCCAGAGCGCAGAAGCAAGGGCCCCATCTCGAACGCGAGGCTGGGCAGGCCCTCGCCCTTTTCATCTTTCAGCGCCCCATCGATACGAGTACTCCAGTTCAGGCGCTTCGCGGCTTCCGCAAACATCAACTGTTGGACCAACTCGGGTTCACCGCGATGCGCGACTGCGCTCTCAGCTACCGCGACGCCTGCAGCACGTAGTGCTGGGTCGCGCCCGAGGTCTCCGACGATGAGGAACGGGTTGACGTTTAGCAGGATGGCGAGAACCAAGCCACAAATGCCTAACAGCCAAGTCGTATGACGTTTGAACCAACCCGACGCGCGCTGCATCACGTCGTCGTACCAAGCCTCAATGCCGGTTCGGATGGCGTCCAGATCGAAATTGGCTTGGGCGACGATGGGCCGAAGTGCGTCGCGCAGGGCACTCGGCAAGGGGGCGTGGTCCACCACCTGTCGCACGGCATCGACCAGGCTGGTGCTCAGCGCAGGTTGCTGTGCTGCGAGGCGCATGGCCACGATCCACAATGCTGCGGGATCCTCACCGATGAGTTGGGAAAGAGGCCTGTTTGCGTCGGAAGGGTTTGTCTGCAGTTGGTACTCTTTGATCGCCTTGCAGACACCGTTGAGCAATGCGGTGAGGAAGGTCTTGACCTGAGGGGCGCCTGTCAAACCTCCGACAGCATTCGCCAACGCTTGGATTTCCGGAAGTGCCTGATTGGCGGTGAGCGTATGCCATCTCTCGACTAGCCTGCGGGTGGTGGCGAACATTTCGCCGCCGACTTGGGCCTGAGCCAATCCCGAAGAAATCTGACCTTTGATGTCTTGTGGCAGTGGAGAGTTATTGCCGACGAGCATAACCAACACGCTCCTCACGTCGGCTGCAGGGAGTGCCGCGGCAGCGAGCATGGCGAGGCGATCGAGCAGCACTTTGGCAAACACTTCAGCCGGAATATAGGACGGAGCAGTTCCTTTCGCGTGCGCAATGGCTTTAGGCTTGCGCAGTGACATGATCATGCCATGTGAGAGCAACCCAAGTGGGTCGGCCGCTAGCGATTGCGACAGCTTGCCCTTCATCGCCTTAAATCGCTGTCTAACGATGCCATCGCCCAGCACCATCTCACAGACAAATCGTTCGAGCGCACTTGCCCGGACGTTGAAAATCAGCGAGTTGAAGGCTTCGACGATGAACGACGCTACCGTCGACAAGAGCCAGAACAGGGCCACCAGAGCGATAGCGATTTCAAGTCCGACGCCGATTGTCATGAATATCCTCCCGCACGAGCAAGATCATCTTTGCTGGATCGAGCGCACTACGTTAAGAAGGGGGCGGGCTAGTCGCCCACTCTTGCTAGCTGACTAAATCCGCCACTACGATTCGCACATGGACCAAACTTTGCCAAGAAGCCGCCAAACTGTCCTAGGAAACCTAGGAGTTCATCGAGAATGTCAATCTGTGCTGCGCAAATATTCGATCAGGCCAATTCGGGCGCGAGCGAATACTTGTGGTGCAAGCCGCCCAGCACCAAGCGAGCCCACACCACTGTTCGAGCGCCCAAGGTATGCCGCGATTTCCCATTTGCGGGCACTTCCCCAGACCGATCCGGAATACTGGGAACCAACGCCATGTGCGGGCGCGCCACGTTGAAATGGGTCACCCATTCCTTAAGAATCGATCGCACATGCGCCGCTGATAACGGAATCGACCGATCCAAGCACTCGCGACGAATAGTTCCGATCACCTGTTCACAAATCGCGTTTGCTTTCGGGCTGTGTGGCGTTGACTTGACCACGGTCAGCCCGAGGTTCTTGATCGATGTGTCCATGCTCCCAGCGAAAATGCCGTCGCGATCGTGAAGCAGGTATCGATGGGCCTTCTCGAAACCGAGCGCCTCTCGTAGTTGCTGTAGCGTCCAGGCCGCCGTCGGGTGTGCCGTGACGTTGAAATGCAGCGGGCGGCGCGAGCTGTGGCGGATCACGACAAAGACGCAGAGCAGGCGGAAAATCGCCGTGACCGCGACGAAGAAATCGCAGGCGACGATCGCCTTGGCGTGGTTGCGCAGGAATGTGGACCAACGCTTATCGCCGCGCAGGCGGCCAGGAGGCTGTTTCGGCATGTACTTGCGCACGGTCCGCGGCAAAACCCGATGGCCCAGTTTAAGCAGCAGCTCATTGGCGATCCGCTTGTCGCCCCACATTGGATTCTCATCTGCCATGCGCCGGATGAGTCGGCATAGCTCCAAAGGAATCGGCGGGCGCTCCGGTCGTGCTTTCCAGCGCCAGAACAGGCACCAGCCGGCTCGCTGCCAGCGGATCATAGTGTCGGGGCGCACCACGACCGCGCATCCCGCCAATCAAACATCCGCGAACACAACGCGAGCGACAGGCGAATCGCGGTATCGATACGTCTGGGTCTCATGCCACGTTCTACGTACAGGGCAAGCTCCCAGCGGCGAAAGAAGTACTCCGCTTCGATCGATCGCCGAGGTCTGACCGAGAGCGCAATTTGGCCGACACAGTCAGCCACCAGCCGAACGATAATTCGAATGAAAGCGAACATGGCCATGCACCGTGGATCGATGATCCGTCGAGCCTGCCACACACTGCTGATTAATTTGCGGAACACAACGTTCAATCAAGCCGTGTCCAGGGAAGCTTTGAGACTAATCGCGGCGTCCACGATCTTGGTGCCGCTACCCGTGAGGACAACGGCAAAGAAGTCGATCAGTTTGCCGATTGTCTCCAGTTTCCTCTGCACGTCAGCAATCTTGGCGATCACCTTTTCAGCGAACTGTGTCGCGCCGTTAATATGAACTGCTGTGATTTTGGCTTCACCTGCAAGAAGTGCGATCTGGACATTGACCAATGACGATGCCGCGCTCCGCAGGTCCTGTTGTACTCTACCAAGCGCTTGCACTTCACCGACGTCAGTAGCCACCATGACCAGCGCATTGAGGGCAGCACTTTGTGCTAGCAGACTGTCTACTGACGCCTGCAAATCAGCGCCCCGGATCGTATCCCCAAGGACCGCCACATCGAGTTGACTTGTTTCGCCCATGACGTTTCCCCAAAACAGCCTTTTCAATTCGAAATCGCGTCACGAGCCGCAATCGCCTTCTCACGAAAGTCCTTCAGGCGTTCATAGAGTTCCGTTGGGTCCGGCTTCAATGCGTCCGTCGAGAACTTTTCCAAAGCCTTCAACCAGGCGTCGATGGCGCTAGCGATTCGTGCCTGAACAAGTGGCTTTGCGGGCTCGTTCGCGCGTGCGGTCAGCCCGGGGCCAGACCCAAACGTTGCGCCGCGCTTGGTTAGTAAGTCTTTCCGTACCTTGAGATCTCGCAACAGTTCGTATGTTCGAATCGGCTCGGCTGTACGCATGGGGGCGGCCGTCAAACCTATCTCTGTGGATTCCATTGAGTTCGATGCGATTGCAACGAGATTCGTGTAGGGCGCTTTTGCGCGACCTACGGGCGCATCTGGAACTTCGACAAAGAATGATTTCAGCACGTTGCCCGTGATGGCAAGGTTTGGCGATTCTGCCACGAGTCTGCGTACCGCTTCCTCGCGCTTGGCTGAAGTCCATATGTCGACAAGCAAATCCACGACCTTCGTGATAGCTCCCAGCTCTTTCGCATCGATGAGCGCGTTGCCGCTACTGTCCTTCAAGCCCTGAAGTTTTCCGCTGACGCCCTTGATGACAGGCGACAGATCAAAAGTCTTGCCGTTAGCCAGTCCTGTCAGCGCGTTCGCATACCCATCCAGGACACTCACCGTAACGGAAGCCAACTCGCCTTGCGCCTGTTTGTAGCGATCACAGTCTTTGAAAGGACCGTCATCCTGGCTGTTGTTTATCGCCGCGACGAGTGAGGCCTGTTGCAGGCATTGAGACTCCAACTGGGTGAATTCGTCCTTGACTGCAGACGTCATCGTGGTCGTCTGAGCTCCGAACTCGGAGACAGCCTTGAAATTCGCGCAACCGGACTGGATTACCGCAGTCAGCACAACGATGATGCGAAGCCACATAAGAAGGACCTCTAAACGATTCTCACAACATATGTGGGAGGGGTAGCAGCTAGGGCGCGGTCCTACCCTTGCCGCGATTCGTTGCACGACTGCGGCCCGTGACTCCCATCTCATACGCTAAATGCTGAGCAAACCGACAAGAATTGGAAAGTCCGCGTTGTGCACTTCGCGCCTGAGTTTGCCCGAACCATATCAATTCTCTTTGTCGAATCGGAATGTGCATGACAAAAGCAGGGCAGTAGCTGACTGTAGGCAATTCGACTGCGGCGCAGTTTCTTGAGCGCGCTGCCCGCAATTTCCGTCAAATCGTCATTTTTCCCCTATTCCACACGAGCGAAGCCCAGTCTCGAGGCAGCCGGGACCAGAACCACGAATCTCCAATCTCAAGCAGCGCGCGAAATTGGCCAGGTAGCCACTCTTCCCGCGGCGCATAGGTTGTCATGTCTGGCCTCCCGTCTTGTGATCGCTGCCGCGGGCCGGATGAACGAGGAATCCATCCGATCCAACTCTTGCAGCACTATTCTTGCGATTCCGATCAGCATGCGCCTTTCTGCTATTCGCTGTGAATAGGTCTTTTGGCTCCTTGAAATGTAGTCGTCCGCAATCTATAAGAATAGGTTGCGCTCCACGGGGGACGACGGGCTGCGTGGTCGGACCCGTCTGCTCGGTGCGTTTGAAGCACATGGACATGTCCCCATTTGCGCCGCAGCAAGACGCTCGCGTATGCCACCTGTTCGTTTCGTGCCACAGTCATTGTTCCCGACCGCGCCTGCGCGTCCGGCCGGTCGCCTTCACTCCCCTGCCCGCCTGCGCTCTGCCGCCTGCGCCCAGAACGCGCCCATCTTCTTGAGCCGCTCCTTCTTCTCGGTCGTCACATAGATCGTCGTGGTGGCAAGCGAGGCATGCCCGAGGTTCTGCTGCGCCACCTGGATCGGCGTGCCGTTGGCGATCGAATGACTGGCATGAGTGTGGCGCATCCAGTGGGTACTCGCCTGCGCGAATCGCTCGGCCCCGCGTGCATCGCCTTGCTTGGCCAGGATGGTCGCGCACGCGGCAAAGAACGCCTTGATCTGATCGTAGAGTGTCGAAGCGGCGATGCCGTCCTTCGGGTCGATGACCAGGTCGGTTCGCTTTGGTCGGCGGGGCGCGTCCTTCGGCTTGATGTCATCGGGGATCTTGCCCAGCAGACAGGCGTCCCGATTGTCGCCTTCCTCGAGGTCGCTATCGAGGCCCCGGCTCTCGAAATACGCCGACAGCTCGCTGGTCACCTCATAGGGTACCGGCACCTCGCGCAGCTTGTTGCCCTTGCCCACCACGGTCAGCAGCCAGCCGTCGACGGTCTGCTCGTCCGCCTCGTCCGGCGGAAAGCTGACCCAGGTCAGATCACCCGCCTTCGCCGCCACCACCTCGGACAAGCGCAGCCCGGTCGCGTAGAGCAGGTGCAGCGCGACCTTCAAGCGATCGGTCATCGGGTTCTCGGGCAAGGCGGCGAGGCGCCGTTCGATGAACAGCCATTGCGCCCCGGTGAAGCTGCGCCCGGCATCGATCCGCGGGGCGGCGGTATTGGGCATCGACATCCCGCGCCACGGATTGCCGATCAGATAGTTGCGGTCGACCAGGAAGGTGTACAGGTTGGTCAGGATCGTGATTGCCTGGCGCTGGGCGGAGGCCGACAGCGGTCCTTCGAACGGACGCCACAACGGCGACCAGCGCTCGCGGGCGCGCGGGCCGCACCAGGTTGTGCGGGGTTGCGGGTCGGCCAGAAAGCGCCGGTAGGCTTCGCAGTCTTCGTGGGTGAGCGAGGACAGGGGTTTGCCCCGTTCCAGGGTGGCCCACAGGATCAGCCGCTCGGCTTCCTTGCGGTAGGCGCGCTGGGTGTGCGAGAGATCCTTGAGCCAGCCGAGGTTGTCTGCGCTTTCCGTAACCGGTGCCCCGCGTTCGCCACCCTCCCCGCCCTCCCCGCTCGAGGCCAGCGCGGTTGCGCTTTGCGGGGTTCCGGCGTCCTTCGCCCCGCGCCGGCGGGCGTGCTTTTGCGCGACCTGCACCGGGGTGAGGCCGTTCTTGGCGCGCAGCCAGGCCAGTACCGCGGCGTAGTCGTTGTCGGCCGCCATCAGGCAGTCGGCCTGGGAGCGGCGAAACGCCCCGCTTCGGCCATCGAGCGCGGCGGCGGGCCGGAACTTTTCCAGGGGACGGATGGCGGCGGCCGGGGCGACCACCGCATCGAGTTCGCCGCGCGCCAATGTGCTGCGCGGGCGGGCGACGTGCTGCCCGACGGTCATGCCGATCGAGCCGGCATGAAAGGCCAGCCAGTCGAGGATGCGCTCGGCCTTGGCCCGCCCGATCGCCTTGATCGATCCGCTCCAGCGGTAGCCGACACCGTTGATGCGTTCGATGAGCTGGGCCAAGGTCATGATGCCGGCTTTTTCCAAACGGCCGGCCAGAGTCGGGTTGAGCCAGGATGCAACCGCATCGCCGGCGAGTGGCGGTTGCGCGACGAGTTCTTCGAGCCAGCGCAGCGACTCCAGTTGCTTGGCGATCAGCCGTGCGCGCCGGCGCGCTTGCGCATCGGGCGTGCCGTGGGCGTCTTCATACGCTTTGAGCTGGTCGGCTTGCGAGAACTCCGCCAGACCTTGTTCGGCAGCGAAGTCTTCCAGGGTCGGCAGCGCGGGGGCGGGTCCGCCGAGGCGGGTCAGATCGATCTGTACCAGGCGCGCCAGACCGTGGCGATGCTCGCGTCGCGCGGCGGCGGCGAATTCGTCACGGATCCAGGCGATGGTCGTGCGCACCGCGCGCAGGTCGCTGTGCTCGCCTTCGATGCGCAAATAGCGGTTCCAGCTGTCGCGGGTGTCGAGTCCCTGCACCACCGAGCGCATGAACGCGAAGTGGCCGAGGTGGAGCTTGCGTCGGCGGGTTGGGGCGCTGGCCACGGATGGTTGAACGCTGGCCGGCTCGACTGACGCGCCGGGCACGGCAGTCTGCGCGTTCGCGTCAGGGTCCGATTGCCCCTCAACCGGCCGCAGTGTCGCCGTCATGGTTTGCGGGTCGCCTTGCCGACCGGCCCGAGCCTGCGGTCATAGACGAACTTGCGCAGCTTAGTCGCGGTGATCCGAGCGGCATCGGCATGCTGCGGATTGATCAGGACGTTCATTTCCTCTTGGACGATCACCGAGGGAACGATTGCCAGCGCGCTGGCTTTGCCGGTCAGCCACCGTGACCCGAAATCGAGGCTGACTTTGCCGGCGGGTTCGGCATCCCAGCCCACGTGTGACGCGGGATCGAAATGCACTGCGCCCGCCCACAGATCGTCGGGGATGGCAAGCCTGATCAAATAGCGATTCAACGGCAGTTCGCCGGTCGCGATATGGACTACCGTTTCCAGGACGGCAAGCGCGATGGTCGACGAGGCATAGACCACCGCTTCGCCCTTGCGATTCCAGCGTCCGCCGGATTCCTGCGCGCCCTTGCCCGACAGGTCTTCGGCCAGATAATCGGCACCATCGACGCCGATCCGCCAGACGATCACGAATAGGCGCCGGATTGGCTGCGGCGCAACAGGTCGAGCACGAGTCCCTGACCGGTCTGGGTGTCCATGTAGTCGGCCGGCTTGCGCCCACCCAGTGCCGGCAGCGGCTCATCGAGCCAGTGGGCGACCCAGGCGGGGGCAGCGAAGCCCTGTGGATCGCCGGATTGTTCAACCATCGTTTGCACCAGGCCGATGATCTGGGCAACGCCGAGTACCCGCTCGCCCTGCTCGGGCGACAGCGCCTGCCCCTTGGCGACTTTGCGGTTAACCGTGGCTTGCGACAGCCCGAGCATCCGGGTCAGGCGCTCCTTCGGTTGGCCGAGCCAGTAGGCCGCGACATCGACAAAGCTCGCCGGGACGCCGGCTTTGACCACGTCGACCCGATCTGCGGTACTCAGACGGTAGAACGCTTGGTAGTCCGCGGGGCGGGGTGTCGCCGACGGCGCGCGCTTGGCTGATCCGCCAGCCGCGCCATTGGCGGGAGGGCGCTCGGCCAGCACGCTCTGGACCTGGCCTACCGAATCGAGCGGTTTGGCCTGTGCCCGGGGCCGCTTGGCGGGCGCGGCGGGCCGTGGCAGGGTTGCACTATTGGCGCTCATCTTCGCGTTCCCTCTCTGCGCATGTGAGTAGAAAGAATAGCGCAGTTGCGCGGGATCGGCAATCCGGCGCACGGCAACCCGACCGGCTCAGGTGTCGAACACGGAAATTAATGACAATATACGGTCAATACGTGACAATGGCCAATTCGGCGCATCGCCAATAACAGTGAGCACTTCGGGGTGTTGGCCCTCGTCTCTTTCGATGTTGCGGCCGAACAACACTTTATCGAGTTTGCCGACAATAGCTGGCAATGCGTTGCAGTTTGCGGCAAATATGTGACAATGGTTGAAAGCTCTTTCCTTGTCTATCGATGGCCAAGAAGTCGCACGCAAAACCGCTTCCAGTACGCGGTCAAGCACCAGGACCGCTGGAAGGCGTTGACGCTACTCAGTGGAAGCGACTCGAAAGGATTGCCCGGGCCATTCGCTCCCTGGGCACTAATCCGCTGACCAAGACTCGCGCCGAACAACTGGCCGCGCGCTTCGATATCAACTGGCGGACGATCTATCGGTATCGCCAACGCCTAAACGAGACGGACGAGGTATTCGCGCTGGTTGGCCGTGTTCGAGGGTGGAGACCGATGCACTCGCGCCTGACCGAGGCGCAAGAGACCGCGATCGAAGCGGCGATCAGATCCCTTCGCAAGAAACCCGGACCGTTGCGTGTGGTCGACCTCGTCGAAGAGGTACAGGCTCGATGCCGAGTGCTACAGGTGGAAGCGCCCTGTCGCGATACCATCGACGTTCGCGTGAAGCGCGCCGCGAGTGTCAGAGTCAGTCGCCGCGGGGTCGCACCACCCGGTAACGCCGACCCGTGCATCTCGCCCGGTTCCTTTGTCGTCAAGAGACCGCTGGAGGTCGTCCAAATCGACCACACGCCGATGGACATCGTCGTGGTCGACGATCTGTACCGCCAGCCGCTGGGCAAGCCCTACCTCACGCTGGCGACCGACGTTGCGACACGCAGTATTCTCG
>WBZP01001373.1_pt1 | contig 30261 bp, 28 predicted proteins | sample 5204301 | NCBI WGS metagenome assembly WBZP01 (sample SAMN12412401, study PRJNA552823) | activated sludge metagenome | isolation source: activated sludge from nitrification reactor of wastewater treatment plant... | place: USA: Pennsylvania | collected 2017 | reverse complement strand
TTATTCTGACGCAAAACTATAAATTCAAGTCCGTTCGCTTAAAAAACGTTCGTAACTAACTAAATTTCAAATATTTCAAAGAACTAATAATTATTTTAATGGGACACTAATGGTAATTTAGTATTTATTACATCTGTTTTATTTATTAATAATTCAAAAAGACACTCAAATTCATTCTCTAAATAGTCTAAGTTCTTTGAATCTCCTCTATCAATTATTTTTTTTATAATTCGGATTCTTTCTGAAATTGTTTCTTCCATTTTTATTTTTCCAACATATAAAGTACGTATTCAGTGCTACATTATATTGCTTGAATGTGAACGTTTTATGTTATTTTTTAATTTTACTATTATTCAAATTTAGCGGTACATTTATTTCAAATCAAACCCTTTCCGAACTATTTTTTTATAGCGTCAGCAGGAACTAGTAACAAAACGATGCAATCGTGCTTCAGCGAGGGGCTTTGAGAGTAAGAATTAATGCGATTTTATAAATTTTTCACATTGATAATAACATTGCCTATGTTCCTATGTGATATTTCCTATTGTGTTCTATGTGGTTAATTTTTTATAAAACGAAATTCTTTTTTGAAAGAAATAAATACAAACAATCCCACAAAAAAGCCCCAAATCCATCAGAATCAGGGGCTTTCGATAAACCAATAATTAAAATCAGTAGATTGCTTTACGTTGTTCTTTGATCTTTTCGTCGGTCAAATAATCATCAAAGCTCACCAGTTTGTCGAGGCAGCCTTTTGGTCCCAGTTCTATGATGCGGTTGGCCACGGTGTTGGTCAGCTGGTGGTCATGTGAGGTAAAGAGTATCGTGCTTTCGTAGTCTTCCATGCCTTTGTTTAGAGCCTGAATCGACTCCAGGTCAAGGTGGTTGGTGGGCTCGTCAAACAGCAACACATTAGAGTTGGAAAGCATCATTTTTGAAAACATACAACGTTGCTTTTCTCCTCCCGACAGCACCGTACACTTTTTCAAGGCCTCTTCGCCCGAAAACAGCATCCTGCCCAGGAATCCACGCACAAAAGTCTCGTCTTTGTCGGTACTGTATTGTCTCAGCCAATCCACCAGGTTAAGGCTGGCATCTTCAAAATAGTTTCCATTATCGTTGGGCAGATAATCCTTCGTGATGGTTACGCCCCATTTAAAGCTACCTGCGGAGGCCTCTTTCAAGCCCATCAATACATCAAAAAGAGCCGTCACGGCCAGGCCGTCTTTGCTCAGGAAGCCAATCTTATCGTTTTTGGCAATCTGAAAGCTTAGGTCTTTAAACAGGTATTCGCCTTCTTCGTTTTTGTAGCTCAGGTGCTCTACCATCAATATCTGGTCGCCCACTTCTCTTTCTGGCTTAAACCCGATAAACGGATATCTCCTTGACGATGGTTGAATGGCCGCTATATCCAGCTTTTCGATCATTTTCTGGCGTGCAGTGGCTTGTTTTGACTTGGCTACGTTGGCAGAGAAACGACGAATAAAATCCTCCAGTTCTTTCTTTTTCTCTTCGGCTTTCTTGTTTTGGTCGGCCTTTTGGCGGGCAGCTAGCTGGCTTGATTCGTACCAGAACGAGTAGTTACCGCCATACAGCGTGATTTTCTTAAAGTCAAGGTCGGCCACGTAGGTACACACGTTATCAAGGAAGTGACGGTCGTGCGAAACCACAATCACGGTATTTTTGAAGTTCATCAGGAAGTTTTCCAGCCACAGTATCGACTCAATGTCGAGGTTGTTTGTAGGCTCATCGAGTAGTAGCACGTCTGGGTCACCAAACAAGGCCTGAGCTAGTAAAACCTTTACTTTCTCCGAAGGGTTGATATCGGCCATGAGGGAATAATGAATATCTTCCGAGATGCCTAGTCCCGATAGGAGGGAGGCGGCATCAGATTCGGCTTCCCAACCGTTCATTTCGGCAAAATCATGCTCCAGTTCGGCTGCACGGTGACCATCTTCTTCCGAAAAATCTTCTTTAAGGTAGATGGCATCTTTTTCCTGCATGATTTGATACAGCTTTTCGTTACCACGTAATACGGTATCAAGTACTGTAAACTCATCAAAGGCGTTCTGATTTTGTTTCAAAACCGACATCCTTTCGCCCGGATCCATCGAGATACTCCCGGTGGTGGCTTCGATTTCGCCGGACAATATTTTCACAAAAGTGGTTTTTCCGGCTCCGTTGGCACCGATCAGGCCATATACGTTGCCCGGAACAAACTTCAGGTTTACTTCTTCAAACAATATTCGCTTACCAAACTGCAGCGAAAGATTAGAAACTGTTAACATTTATAATTACTTGATTATTAGTGTTTTCTTAATTTTTACAGAAACAAAATGCAAATTTACGATTATAAATGCAGAATCTAAACTCCTAATTTTTAAATCAATATATTTCTTGATTCAATGCCATTTTGAAGGCATAAATCTGGATAAATCCATTAATATTGTCTTTTTTTGTAAAATACTACCCAAATTAACTTGATTAACCAATTTCAGAAAATACTGTTTTTACCTGTAATACTTTTGGCGGTTTTGTTCCAAACGTTTTGGTTTTCCGAAAAATCAAATACTGAAAAGTCGCTTAGCATTGATAAAGGGTTTTCAAATAAAATCAGGCAAAATACGTGGGCCGACAGTATTTTGGCCACCATGACACTGGAACAGAAAGTCGGGCAACTATTTATGATATCGGCTTTTTCAAACCGCAACGAAACCGACTACAACTACCTCGAAAATCAGATTAAAAAATATCATATCGGCGGTATTATATTTTTTCAGGGAAACCCAATACAGCAGGCAGTGCTTACCAACCGCTATCAGGCTGCGGCCAAAATTCCGCTACTGATTGGAATTGATGGCGAATGGGGCCTTGGAATGCGACTCGATCAGGCGGTTTCCTTCCCGAAAGCTATTACTTTGGGTGCCACCTATAACCCTGAGATAGTTGAAAAGGTAGGTTTTGAGATAGGCCAGCAATGCCGGAGAATGGGAATACATATCAACTTTGGCCCTGATGCCGATATCAATTCCAACCCTAAAAATCCGGTAATTAATTATCGGTCGTTTGGGGAGGCTCCTCAAAATGTAAGTAACCTGGCAGCAGCTTATGCACGGGGACTTAAAAAAGCAGGTGTAATGGCCAGTGCCAAGCATTTTCCGGGTCATGGTGATACCGAGACCGACTCACATCATGCTCTGCCTTTGTTAAAACACACCAAACAACACATTGATGACATCGAATCGGTACCGTTTCGCAGACTGATTCAGGACAGCATCGCATCGGTGATGGTGGGTCACCTGGAGGTGCCTGCACTTGATCCTACGCCAAACGTGCCCGCAAGCGTATCGGAAAAGGTTATCAACCAATATCTGAAAAAACAACTGGGATATAAAGGATTGGTGATCACCGACGCCATGAACATGCGGGGCTTGTTGAGGCATTTTCCTACCGGCAAAGCCGAAGTAGAGGCTTTTAAGGCAGGCAATGATATCCTGTTGCAAACCGCCAATATCGAAACAGCTTACAATGAGCTCTTGAAAAATTTCCAGGACAGTACTTTATCTGTGACAGATCTTGACCAAAGAGTTTTGAAAATATTAAAAGCAAAATATCAGGCCGGATTGAATCAATACAAACCCATCGATTATACAAACCTTCTGCAAGACTTGAATAAACCTCATGTTTCTGACCTTATTCAGGAGGTTTTTGATGAGGCCACCACGCTGGTCAGAGACAATGAAAGTCTGGTTCCAATACAAAATCTTAACAATCTCAATTATGCCTTGCTTACAATAGGGGCACCTGCCAATCATTCTATTCATCAGATATTTGATTTGTATGGGGTAAAAAAATCTTTCAACATTCCATTTAAACCCACCAAAGCTGACGATTGGGAGGCCGTTGTAGAGGAGGCAGCACAAAATGATCTGGTAATTGTGACCGTACATGGGCTGCATAATCTGGAATCAAGAAATTTTGGATTAACCAACGAGACCCTCGATTTAATTGGTGAACTACAATCACAAACCAAAGTGATAGTTTGTGTATTTGGGAATCCTTATGTTTTGAAAAACTTCAGTGATTTTGATACCATAATTTGCGGATTCGAAGACGAAAAGCAGTCGGCGATAGCCGTTGCTAATATGATTTTTGGAGTAAAACCAGCGAAAGGAAAAATTCCCGTAAATACACTTTCTTTTGACGCAAAAATTGGAGATGGACTGAAGACGACACCCAAAAATCGCATAGGTTTTGGGGGGGCCTTGTCAGAAGGAATGGATGGCGATCAGTTGGCAAACATTGCCCCAATCATGCAAAATGCCATCCGGAATGAAGAATTTCCGGGGGCACAGGTTTTGGTTGCCAGAAATGGAAAAGTGGTTTATTTTGAAGCTTTTGGAAACATGAGATATGGTTTTGACGAACCGGTGACGCTCAAAACCGATTTTGACCTGGCTTCACTTACCAAGGTCACGGCTACGGTCCAGGCCGTTATGATGCTCTACAACCAGAAAAAACTGGATATAGAGAAGCCGCTAAAATTTTATTTACCCGAAATGGACTCAACTGACAAGGGCAATATTTCGATAAAAGATTTGCTTTTACACCAGGCGGGCTTAAGACCTTTTATGCCCTTTTACTCCAAAACCATTTCAGGAGGGCAGTATTCACCGGAGTTTTACGCTGAAACCAACCCCGAAAACAAGCTCCTGACGGTTTACAATGGTCTTTTTATCAAACCGGCAATAAAGGATTCAGTACTTAACTGGATCAAAAATAGCACGCTTATTAGCTCAGGAACTACCAAAAGATACGCATATTCCGACCTGGGGTTGATATTACTACAGCGGGTAGTCGAAAAAATCACAAAAAGAAACCTGGACGATTATTTGTTTTTCTCACTCTATCAGCCTTTGGGAATGGACAGGACAAGTTTCAATATCCTGAAGAAACTTGATGCATCGGAAATTGCCCCTACCGAAATAGACAATCATTACCGAAAAGGATTAATCAGGGGAACGGTGCATGACCAAAATGCGGCACTTTTGGGTGGCGTGGCTGGTCATGCGGGGCTTTTCAGCAATGCCTGGGATCTGGCTAAACTCTTTCAAATGAATCTCAACAAAGGCAAATACGATGGAAAGCAGTATTTTTTGCCTGCTACTATCGATTATTTCACAAAAAAACAATCTGATGTAAGCCACAGAGGGCTTGGATGGAATAAACCTCCAGATGAAACCAGTCTATCCGAAATGGCGTCTAATGACAGTTATGGTCATACGGGTTTTACGGGTACAGCAGCATGGGTTGATCCTCAAAAAAACCTCATCTATATTTTTCTTTCCAACAGGGTGTATCCGACAGCAGACAACAATAAACTCATCAAATATAAAACCCGCAAGAAGGTTCACGATGTGATTTACAATTCAATTGTGAAATAGATAAAATCAAAATTATCAATTTAATCGGGGATCAATAGGGTAATTTGCCATCACTTTAAAATTACCTCCCATATCTCTGAGTACTTCTCTCCAAAAGGTTCCGGATTTATTTTCAAATATTTTTTCAGACGAAATTTCTGAAACCATCCATGCATTTTCAGCAAGTTCAGCTTCCAGTTGACCAGGTCCCCAACCGGAATAACCCAAAAAGAATTTAATAGAATCTGGCTTTAAAATTCCAGTATTTAGCAGGCTTTTGGCAGTTTCAAAATCTCCTGACCAATATAAATTGTCAGAAATATTAATGGCTTCGTCAATCAGTGAACCAGAGGTGTGGACAAAATGGAGGGTATTTTGTTCTACCGGTCCACCAATTCCAAGTGGAAAATCGGCATAGATTTCTGCAATGACGTCTGCAAGTTTTTGCTTAATGGGTTGATTCAAAACCAGTCCAAAAGATCCTGCATCATTGTGTTCACATATCAACACTACGGCACGCTCAAAGTTTGGGTCACCCAAAAATGGCTCAGCAATAATTATTTTTCCGGTCAGGTTTTTCATCTTGTGTAATTTTTAGGGTCAAATAAATGATTTTTAATGAATGTACTATTGAAATATTTATTTTTTTCTGAAATAATTAAGAAATAAGAAAATCTGATAATTACTGAACCCAGGCAACGAACAGGTTTATTTTTCTCGTTTGTAATTTTAAACCAAATACTATTTCTATCTGAAAAACGCTACCCCATTAAAATTTACAATGAAAATGAAAAAAGAAGATGCAATAAGCAGAAAGGAGTTTTTGATGAAACTAGGCTTAAGTGGTACTGCTTTGATGGCGGTTTTGACGGCTTGCACCTCAGAAGACTCCACAGTGGTTCCCAGTACATCCGGTAGCTTTTCAATCAATCTTTCTGAATCGGCCTACGCTGCTCTGGCTTCTGTAGGAGGATATGTAAAAATTAACAATGTCATAATTGCCCGGATATCATCAGGAAATACCTCCGCAGACTATGCAGCCATAGCACGTATATGTCCACATGAGAAAAAGGACAAAATGATTTATGAAAAATCATCTGGCGAGTTCAGATGTACGGATCACAACTGGTATTTCAAGACCTCCGGAAAAGGGGACGGAAACGCCAGCACCACGGGCTTTACAGTAAGCATTAGTGGCACAACTCTAACGATTTCGTGAAAATAAATCTCAATAATAGAATCATAGTTCTTTGCTCTTCAAAAGCTCAATCGCATGGTTAGCTGCACGAGCCGTAAGAGCCATATAAGTGAGCGAGGGGTTCTGCGTGCTGGTTGAGGTCATGCAGGCTCCATCGGTCACAAAGACATTCTTACAATGGTGTAACTGATTCCATTCGTTAAGCAGAGAATTTTTAGGGTCTTTGCCCATTCTTACACCGCCCATTTCGTGTATGTCAGAGCCGGGGTTAGCACCGGTATCCACTGCTGAGATATTTTTGAAACCGGCCAAAGTAAACATTTCGGTGATTTGCTGTTTGAAATCCTCAGTCATTTTATCATCATTCTCAGTCCAACGGGCCGAAAGGATGATTTTCGGGATACCATATTTGTCTTTTTGGTCTGTTGATAGTCTGATGTGATTTTTTTCAACCGGCACCGACTCCCCCTGCATCCAGGCACTGATATGCCAGTCTCCCAATTTTGGATATAAAATAGAAGCCTTTAAGCCATCACCCAATAAGCTGTGATCAGCGTTGGCCGACCGGCCCCCTCCAATTCCTATCGAATAGCCCCTTAAAAAGTCAGTTTCTTGTTTCATTACGTTTCTGAACCGAGGCATATAGGCAGAACCCGGATTTTTTCCGTCAGTTTTTTTGTCTTTTAAACCCTCAAATGATGCATTGGCTTTACCCCGATAATTATGGCTTGACAAATATTTTCCCAGCAATCCTGAATCATTTCCCAGGCCGTTTGGAAAACGATTCGAAACAGAGTTTAGCAAAATGGCATTGGAGTTGATGGTGGAGGCATTTACAAAAATAATTTTTGCAAAAAAATCTATCATTTCACCCGAATTGCCATCAATTATTCTAACTCCGGTGGCTTTTCCTTTTTTTTCATCAAATATAATTGAATGAGCTACCGAGAATGGCCTGAGGGTAAGGTTGCCAGTTTTTTCAGCCCAGGGCAGGGTAGAGGAATTACTGCTGAAATATGCTCCATAGGGACAACCTCTTACACAAAGATTTCGGTTTTGGCATTTAGTTCTGCCTTGTTCATTATGGATTTGTTGCGGATCGGTGATATGGGCACACCTTGATTGAATTACTTGCCTGTCCTTATAGTTTTTAGCTACTGCCGATTGCAAATGTGCTTCAATACAGCTCAGCTCAAATGCCGGCAGAAATTCACCGTCCGGCAGGTGCGGAAGGCCATCACGGTTACCCGAAATTCCGGTAAATTTTTCAACATAGCTATACCAGGGTGCCAGATCTTTATATCTGATGGGCCAGTCTATTGCAAATCCGTCACGGGCTGGTCCTTCAAAATCAAAATCGGACCATCTTTGGGTTTGTCTTGCCCATAGCAGAGATTTTCCTCCTACATGATACCCACGTGTCCAGGTATAGGGATGTTCCTGAATAAAGGGTTGCTCATCGGGTTTTATAGCCCAGTGGAGGGTTTCTTCTCTCATAAATGACCTAATGTCTCCATACTGTTTTCTGGTTTCCAAAGGTACTTGTCCCCGGTGCTCAAATTCCCAAGGATGTGTCATGGCGGTGGGGTAATCAGCCACATGTTTTACATCACGTCCTCTTTCCAGAACCAGCGTTTTTAATCCTTTTTCACAAAGTTCTTTTGCCGCCCAGCCTCCACTGATTCCAGAGCCGATTACGATGGCATCAAAGGTGTTCTTTTTATTACTTTTTATATTTATGTACATAATAAATCGCGTTAAATCAAATGGTTACACATCCGTAAAAATGGCCGGGTGCCATTTCATAATTGAGAAATTGGGTCATTACATGCTCAGAAGTACTGTAACCCTGAATGCAGAGGCTTTTGATAAGATTGATAGCGTCTCTTGTGGATTTTTCGGGCGATTTTTGCCAGCTTTCAATTAATCCAATTTTTTCGGGAGTGTTTTTTTGGCCAAAATCCTTTTTGCTGACCTCATTAAGAAATTCCTCTACGCTTTTCCTGACTTCGGAAGAATAACAATCGGCCAACATTTTTTCGATGAATTTGTCGATTTCCAAATCTTTTGCTCCGGGTATTTCACCTCCGGGAATTATGGCATCAACCATTGCTGAAAGGGAATTTGAGTTGTCTTTTGACAGAAAAAAGTGCTTTTCTTCAAATAATTCTGAACGCCAGGAAGAGGCCCAGGAGGGCAATTGAGAAAATGTAAGAATTGAAAAGCCAAGGTTTTTAAGGATAGTCCTTCTTTCCATATTTATTTAGGTTGAATAAAAAATGAAATTAGGAATTTTTCGAAAAAAACTCCTAATTCATCTTAAAATTATTTCTTTTTCAACCTTTTCTGATCCAGTTTTTCATGGTGAGGTAATCCAGAAAGTAGATAACCTTGAGTGATATGTTGTTGTTCTGGTCGCCGTTAAGTGTGTTTCTTAGGTTTTTGCCATAAGTAAGGTCAGAAATAGAGTCCTGAGCAAAAGCGGCATCTTTCCATACAAAATTTAGGAAACTACCCGGTGCGAATTGCCAGGTGTACACCATGTCAATATTGAAGAAGTTTACGTTTCGATTGTAATTTTCACTCAAACTATGGTGAAGGGCGAGTTCGCCATCCGATTTTAAATTATAAAACTGTCGGTTATTAACGCGGCTGTTGTAGTGACGTGTTCTGAAAGTCATTCCCATTTTGTTGGTAAAATTGTATTTCAGAAACAGAATATTTTCAAATGTTTTCACATCTCTGAGAGCAAAAAGCGGTTGCCCGTCAAGATTAGTTGCAAAACCAACACCGTTGAATCTTGGTTGATAAGACAAGTTGTGACTTACAGAGAATTTTGGGTTAAAACGGTAAGTCTGGTTTACACTTGCATCTAAGGCTGTCTGGTTATAAAAATTGAAATACTTTCTCAGGAAAATCTCAGATGACAAATAATATTTTTTGGCCGAATTACCTTCGGTAAAGATTCCAACAAGTGCACTACTGCCTCTTTCAAAATATTTTCCTTCAATTCTTGGCTCATAAAAGTCATGTTGTTTTGGCATAAAGTCATTCACAAGCCCCAGCCAAAAAAGTTTTTTGGTTTGGGTCACTATGCTGGTCTGAATCCTGGAGTTTTGATAGGTGCTTTCGATGGCTCCGATTGGCGAAAATAAAGTGCTCAATGACAGATTCATGTTATAATGCAGCCTGTTGTAAAATTTCTTGGGTTTAGTATAGCGATAACCCACATATACCCCATGATCAATAAAGTTATTATTGGTAAAATATCCAAGGTCATTATTTGAAAACTTAGTATCAGTGAGCTCCTGATTGTATTGAAACAAAAACCTTCCGCTCGATTTTCCTATACCAAATGAGTGTCCGTAACCAAGTTTGTTCTCGTCAGTATATTTGAGTTTGCTTACTCCTGATTTTCCGGTAATAAAATAGGTGTTCTTTTTGTCAAATATACTAAACATGGCCACGCTCAGATTGGCATCATAGGCCGAACCGGCACGGGTCACATTTGAATTAAAAAAAGTGACGCTGGAATTGTTTTTAAGGTTTTGATCCAAAACCACAATACTGTAATTGGTAGCAGGGTCGGTTTCTACCTGTCTGATTTCTCCTGTTTCAGTATTTCTGATATCGGCGTGCTGGGCATGTGTTATGGCATTCAGAATCCCAATTCCCAGCCCTCCTTTGGTACGTCCCGATATCTTTGAAGCATTAATTAGTTTTGATTCTGAAGGATTATTTATGACCTCTTCATTATTTTTCAACTCATCATAAACTTTACCTGCATATATCGGTGAGCCACCGATTCTACGGGAATAAAAAAGGTCACCTTTGTTAAAAAGTTCGGTACCTTCGGTAAAGAAATTACGGTATTCGTTGAATTTAACTTCGAACGGGGTAAGGTTTAGCACACGATTATCGCTTTGTACTTGTCCAAAATCCGGAATTAACGTAGCATCAAGGGTAAATGACTGACTTATACCCAGCTTTAAATCAAGTCCTCCTGAATACTGGTTTGTCCAGCTTTTGATTTTTGGGTCAGAGCTGGGGAAGTGGTTTTGATACACCGAAAAATAAGGAAATAATTGCAAACGTAGCGGCGGTTTTATGTCGGTGATTCCCGTCCAAAAGCCTTCCTGAGTAAGGAAACCATTTACGTTTATATCGATGGGGTTCCAGGTATATTGTTGCTCAGTTTTTCTTTTTCTACGGGTAATATTTATACCCCAGTCCTGTATTTTGTCTTTACTAAATCTAATGGCCGAATACGGCAGGAAAATCTCAAATGTCCAGCCTTTGTCATGAAGGATAACTTTACTTTTCCACACGGCATTCCACGAAAAGTCCTCTCCGCCGTTATTGGAATTTTGGGCGGAAGTCATTTTAGCATCCCACTGTTCGCCAAGTGGAGTTACGAAATATTCAAAACCGTTAAGCTTGTCTTTATAAGTATCAAAAATAATCCCGATATAGTCGTTGGTGCCGAAACCATCCCGGCCGGTGAGTTCACGGGAAACGCTGTCGATGGTGCGTTCGTGGCAGATTCCGCCAAAATAAATCCCTTCATCGTCGTACATAATGTAGGCCTCGGTATGGTTTCCGGGCTCTTCTTTACGGCCCATTACGGGTCTGAACTCAACCAATTCGTCAAACCTTGCCGCATCTTTCCAGGCGGGTTCGTCTATTTTTCCGTCAATTGTGACTTTCTGTGAAGTCTTTTGGGCAGGAATGTTTTTCGGGGCTGTCTGGGCATATGCAGAACCAGCCGCCATTAAGATTAATAATAGCTTTTTCAAAAGAATAAATGATTTTATAGAGTAATAGCCAGGCAAAAGTATTCACAGGAATATTCTTTGCCAATTAAAAAATGTTAAACGGTCTTTCTACAAGATTTATTGAGAAAGATGAATTTTAAATTGTTAAGGTTGCAGAAATTAGGAAAAATGATTTCAGCCACCAATAGTCGTCATACTTTCGTGTATGGTGCTTGAACGTTGATTTTCAGCTTCAAAACCATCCTTTGCCCGGTTTTGAAATGCGTTCAAAATTTTGTTGGAAATCAGTTCATCATCGGCATTATTGCGAAGCAAATCACGGAGATTAAGAGAGGCGTCGGCGTAGAGGCAAGTTTTGAGGTCACCAATGGGTGTGATACGCATGCGGTTGCACGTACCACAAAAAGTGCGGCTATAGGCGGCGATTATCCCGATATTTCCTTTAAATCCGGGGATGTTGTAGTTGTATGAAGTTGAAAATGCCTCATCCTGAATTTTAGAAATACCGGGGTATTGGCTTTTTATTTTATCCAGGATTTTTTGATAGGAAAGAAAATACTCAGGTTTTTCGCCTTCACCGTTAAAAGGCATCTCTTCGATAAACCTAACATCCACCGCCTGGTTTCTGGCTAATTCAATGAGGGAGAAAATGTCTTCTTCATTTTTGCCGGCCATCATTACCGAGTTGATTTTGAGTGGAATATTGTGCTCCAGGATAGCCTCGTAAGTTTTCATCACATTGGGTAGCTCATCACGCCGGGTCATTTCTAAAAAACGCTTGCGGTCGAGTGAATCGAGGCTCAGATTGATGGCCGAAATACCCATGCGTTTCAGTTCCGGCACATAAGGAGCCGTCAATACGCCGTTGGTTGTGAGGTTGATTTTTTCGATTCCCGGGATTTCAGAAAGCTTCCGGAGGAATGCTATCAAATCTTTTCTTACAAAAGGCTCTCCGCCCGTGATTCTTACCTTGCTAATGCCCATTTTCGCCAGAATACTCACCAGCCTGATCATTTCTTCATAACTAAGCAGATGATTTTTGGGCAAGAAATCTATGCCCTCATGAGGCATACAATAAAAACAACGCAGGTTGCACCGGTCAGTCACTGCCAATCGGAGATAGTTTATGGGGCGGCCGTGGTTGTCGATTAGCAATGTTTGAAATCGATAATATTAAAATTTTATTTGGGAGGAAATTTCTTGTAAATATATCCCCTGCTTAACACTGTCAGGATTATTACTTGAGGTGCAATGTATTCCAATCCTATTCTATAAGAACCCACTCTTATACGATAATAGTTCTCTTCAGCCGACTGACCCTCCATTCTTTTTATATCGATACGGGCATTTTGGAGGCTATCAATTCGTTCCAATTCATCTAAAATTTCTTTTATAGAAGTCTGGATTTTTGCCGGCAACTTTGCTACTTCCTTGATAAACTGCTTTTTAAGAATTATTTCCACCCAAGTTCTTTTTTGGCATCTTCGTAAGAAACATTTTCATCGTTTTTCAATGCCCGCATCTTTTCAAGCATAAAAAACTCCTCCACATCTTCATTGTTAATTACTTTCAAAAGCTTTTCGGCATCTTCCGGACTGAAAGATTTTCTTTTGATTTTTGCAGAAAACGCCTGCGGTGAAATGCCCAGTTTACCCGCAATATAGTCTTTCCTATACCCCGAAATATTGATTGCGGCAGGCAAATTTGCCAATATGCTTTTATAGTTTAAAATCGTTTCAGTTACCATACAATGATATTTCTGTCAAAAATAATAAATTAAATTGTTAATTACAATAAACAGAATTGTTAATTTATTATTTCTCCCCATTGCAATTCCCTTGAGTAGCCAAGGAAGTACCCAATTCAATTTTTAGAGGCCTTAGAGTAGATTTAATTTCAAATAGAGATTTCCACATAGAGTTGTGGAATATTATTGATGGTTACTCAGTCAGTAAGAATTTCATATTTATTGGGTCTGACCTTCGGTGCAGACCCAATCGTTTAAGGTCTAATCTTTACATAAACATCTCTTCCGCTTTCAAAATAGCCTCAGGCTTCCCAACATCCAGCACCAAATCGTTGCTGTGGTCGTATCCTATTATTTTGTTTTCGGCACAGAGGTCAAGATAGAGGTCTATCATGCTGAATTTTCCCTTGAAGTTAATTTTATCAAAAATGTCATTGGAAATCACATGTATGCCACTGAAAGCCATAGGAGTAGGCGAGGCATTGCCCAGCTTTTCTTTTGCTGGCAGTTTTATTTCTTCGGTTTTTATGTTTTTCCAGCCTACCAGCTCGTGGTTTGGGTTAAATAGCAGATAGCGGCTGGTTTCTCTTTTTGCAACCGCCAGCGTAGCGAGGGCCTGATTTTTCCGGTGCTGGTTTATCAATAAGTTCAGATCAAGGTTGGTCAGGATATCGCAATTCATGAGCACGAAATTATCACTTCCTGCCAGCAAATCTCTGGCTTTCAAAAGGCCGCCTCCGGTTTCCAGCACCATATCCGTTTCGTCACTGATGGTGATATGGCTTCCCCAGCCTTTGTGAGTTTCTATGGCTTCAATGATTTGGTCTGCAAAATGATGGACGTTTACCACCACATCCGTAATGCCAAACTTTTGAAGATATTCCACGTTGCGTTGTAGCAGAGATTTTCCATTGACCACCGCCAGTGCTTTGGGATGGTGGTCAGTCCAGGGTTTCAGACGCGTTCCGAGTCCTGCTGCTAAAATAAATCCTGCAATATTTTCTGCCATAAACTGATTTTTTTACCTTAAAGTATTTGCAATGTGGTATTTTCCGATCATTTTGAATGTAATTAATAAAAATTTCTTACCAACTTTCTAACCTACCAACTTACCAACTATGATATCAATACTTCACTTCCTTAATCCCCTGCTCTACATGCTCCAGCTCCACCTTTACTTTGTATTTGTTGCGGAGGTGACGGGCGGTTTGTTCGGCGGCATATACGCTGCGGTGCTGGCCTCCGGTGCAGCCAAAGTTTATGGCAAGGCTGTCAAACCCTCGTGCCATATAGTCTTCCACCGAAATGTCCACGATATTGTAGATGTTATTCATAAAATCGGGCATTTTGGTTTGCTGCTCCAGAAAATCTATCACTTCTTTGTCTCTGCCGGTCAGTGTTTTGTAGGGTTCATACCTTCCGGGATTCAAAATTCCTCTGCAATCAAATGCAAATCCTCCGCCATTTCCGGTTTCGTCTTTGGGAATGCCACTTTTTTTATAACTAAAACTCTTGATTTTTACCACCAAAGGGGTGTTTTCGTCTGCTTTTTTTGGTTCGAATCTGTGGATTACTTCGTCGGAAGTAATTTGTGAGAGGATGTCGTCCAAAGTAGGCACAATGAGGCCCACTTTACGGTTGCTCAAAAACCATTTCAAATTTCTCAAAGCTAAAGGAATGCTTGTCAGGAAATGGGCTTTTCGCTCAAATAATCCCCTGAAACCATAAGCCCCAAGGACCTGCAGCATCCTGATGACCACATAGCCGTTGTATTGACTCACAAAGACCTCTTTTTGTACAGGAGTGGGCAAAAGCTCATCGATTACCGAAATGTAATATTCCAGGAGTTCATTTTTCCAGTTTTCGGGAAGGTCGGCCTTGGCTTGCCAGAGCAGAGAGGCCACATCATATTGCAATGCCCCTTTCATACCTCCCTGATAGTCAATAAAACTTACTTTCCCGTCATTCACGATGATGTTGCGGCTCTGGAAGTCGCGGAACATAAACATCTTGTATTCCGTGCGGGTCAGATAGGTGGCCAGGGCATCGAAATCATCGAGCAATTGCTGTTTATCATACGGGATTTTGAGGGTATCGACAAAATAATATTTAAAATACAGCAGATCGCTCAAAATGGCCTGCTTTCCAAACTCCTTGGCGGTGAGGGCACGTTCAAAATCCAGGTCTTTGGCACCCAGAATCTGCATTCTGGCAAGCTCTTTCAGGCTTTTTTTGTACAAATCAAAAACCTCATCACACAAGCCTTTGGCTTCCAGATTATTGAGTAGCGACTCTTTGCCCAGGTCTTCCAAAATATAAATTTTCCGGTCGGTGTCAATGGCCAGGATTTCGGGTAAAGGCACGTCAATGGCTCTGAAATGATTGGTATAGTAGAAGAAAACCTCATTTTCTTTGATGTTTTCGTTGTAACAGCCGATGTAAGAGTTTTTGGAAGTATAAAAACGGAAATATCGCCTGTCACCCCCACTCAAAGGGATGATTTCGGTACTGGTGATGGGTTCATTGATGGCAGAATCAAAAAAATCCTGAACGACTTCTAAAAGGGGTTTCATATTGAGATATTAAGATGCAAAGATAAAAAAGGAGGAGGATTAGAACTGAAAAATGGGGGTTTTATTGAAAATTGAGTTTAGAACAACTGTCAATTCTGATATTTTTTACCTTAAAATAATTTTTTGTACACATATAATCCTTTTCGAATTGAATCCTTTAAATTTATAAAAAAAAGAATCCCTATGATAAAAAAAATTATTTTCATCCATCTTTTTTATGCTTCGCTCAATGTTCTATTGGCATGTTGTAATTGCTCAGAAGAACCCTCTGGTTATATTGAAATAAACAAAGCAAGAACGGAAATCATCCAGTCTTCCAATTCTGACGTTAGAGGAGTTGCTTTTAGGTTAATATTGGAAGATAGTAGTCAAAAAAATTATCTTTTACCCCAATCGGCAACAGTATATTCTTCTGCAAAAGCCATGTCCCGTTGTGATTGTATTTCAAGAAAAATTTTGAAGGAAAAGATTGAAAGCATTAAAATATTTACTGTGAATGATTTGTCAAATGAAAATAAGAAAGACACAGATGTATCTAAGCTTTTTGTAAGTGATAAAATCGAACAGGTCTTTGGTTCTAATGTTCTTAAAAATACACTTACTGAAAGTATCCAAAACTTCAATAAACAGGAATTTATTAACGATGACTATATTCCGGTTTTCGATCTTTATTTAACATTAAATGACCCCATTCTTCCTGCACAATTTTGGATTGAAGTCAATCTCCATGGAGGAAGAAAAATGAATATTTTAAGTCCTGAATTTAAATGAAATGAGAAGAATTACCATAGCTATATCACTGATTTTAAGCACAATATTATGTTTTGCCCAAAATAAAATTAAAGCGGGTAGTAGCCTGGAATTGATGATAGGAAACAGGAAATTTTCGGTCAGGAATATAGGTTTGCAGTCCACAGGGATTGATTTTTTAAACAATTTCCCCGGCAATACATTTTCTGATTTATATGTTGGCTTTGGACTGCGAAAAGAACTAAAGGACAAAAACTTTTTTTCTTTCAACAGCACCACACATGATGATATTGAATTTATAAATTTTGAAATTGCTTTCGGCAGATTTCTTTCAAAAAATCTGGGATTGGAAGGTGGGGCAAATGTATTTAATATACCCAAAAGGAGAGGCTTTCCCTTTGATTTTGAAAATGAATATTCAGAATATAGAACTCTGGAAACTATATGGAATTCTGATGATTTGGTTTTTATTAAAAACTTTTCGGGTTTTGTTCGCCCGTTTTACAGGTTAAGGAATAAAATGACCATTCTTGAATTATCCCTTAAAGCGGGTGGAGGAGGACTTTTAAAAAATCCGATTAGCTTTGGGGGTCAAAGCACAAAAAGTTATGAAGTCATTAATATTGAATATTCAGCAAAAGTGTCACCTTTTATTTTTGTTCAGCCTTCTTTTCTGTTTGCTTTCCTGCCATTTCAGGGTAAAAAATCAGATTTGGGATTTCAGCTTAAAGGAAATTTTTTTCCTTCCAAACGCCAATTTAATTATGATCGCAGAATAGATATCTGGACAGCTCAAAACCCAATTTTTCAATCATTTTCCAGCTCAAAACATATAATAAACCGAACTGAAATTGAGTTTGGTTTGATCTGGTCAAAATAAAACCCGCAGTTTCTTCTGATTCAGGTTAGAATTGAATAATTTTATCAAAATTCTTTTTTCAACCTCAAATAATCATGAAAAGAACATCCTTATTTTTATTTCTTTTATTGTCTTTTTCGGGAACAAAACTTTTTGCCCAAAAGAAACTATATACTTTTCCGCTGGGTGTCCAGGCTTATACATTTCGAAATCATTTCCCCAAAGGCACCGAGCAAACGCTCGATATCATCCAGAAAATGGGCTTTACCGAGCTTGAAGGCGGCCCGCAAAAAGGTCAAACGCCCGAGGAATTTAAGAAAATGTGCAATGATCGCGGTATCAGCATCCCATCAACGGGTTGCGGTTTTGAAGAGCTACGAGATAACCCTCAGGCAGTGGCCGACAAAGCCAAAGCATTGGGTGCCAAATACGTAATGTGTGCATGGATACCTCACAAAGGCAACGATTTCACACTGGAGGACACCAAAATGGCCGTGGAAGTATTTAACAAAGGTGGCAAAGTTCTGGCTGACAATGGCCTCATTTTCTGCTATCATGACCATGGTTACGAGTTCAGACCTCACGACAAAGGCACTTACATGGATTACATCATCCAAAACACCGACCCACGCTATGTTTCGTTTGAAATGGACGTACTCTGGACCATCCATGGTGGAGGAGCAGCCACCCCTCAGGAATTGCTTAAACGCTACGGTAACCGCTGGAAACTGATGCACGTAAAAGACCTCAGAAAAGGGGTAATCGGTGACAAATCGGGTCATGAACCAGCCGAAAACGACGTAGTATTAGGCACTGGTCAGGCAGACTGGAAGAAAATATTTAAACTCTCCAAAAAAGCCGGAATTCAGCACTATTTCATCGAAGACGAAAGCAACAAAGAGCTCGAAAACGTACCGAAGAGTATTGAGTATTTGAAGAGTTTGTGAGACGAGAATTATAAAAATCAACACCATATAAGAAAACAGATTAGCATGATTTTATTTTTTGGAACAAGGGTGGAGCAAACCCACGAGGCTGTTTTAGCCGAAGACAAGCATTGTCCACATTGTAATGTGATTGGGAAATTTAAAATTAGTATTTTCAGAAAATACTTTCATTTCTTTTTCATTCCTGTATATACTTCTGAAAGGTTTTCCTATTTGCAATGTATGCATTGCAAAAAAACATATGAAGCAGAGACAAACTATAGAGCACTAAGGCAGAGTAATAAAAAACAAGAGAATTTGCCTTTTTGGAAAACCAGGTTGGGGTTAACCACAAAAATTATGGCTATTGTGTCGGTTTTTTTTCTTATAATTAGTCTTTTCGTCAAAAAAGAAGACCATAAAAAAACAGAAAATGAGGATACTGAAAATGTTCAAAAAGACATTAGAGAATCATATTTACAAAAAGATCTAAACAAATTAGAATCAAATGATTATATAGAAAATAATACAATATCTCATTCATTAAAACTGTACGTGGCCAATAATATTTCAGGGATTGAGACCTCAAAATTAAAATATTTTACACGTTTTAATGAGAACAAAATTCTAGTGTTGGTTAGGGTAGAGGATATGAAAAAAGTCAGTTATTCCTCAAGAGAAATTTTGGTAAACACTATTGAGGAATGTTTAAATGATGAATTAAAATTGGATTCCTTGAACCATTATATCGGGGTTCAGGGCAACTACAATATGTTGATGGTAAAAACTCCGAAAGAATCAAATTTATCAGGATTTATTGCTGATGAAAAAATATTATTTGATTTCTATAATAGTGATGAAAGTAATAATAATTAATGCAAAAAAAGATTTATGCTTTTGATACTTTTAGAAAAAATATTACTTTATCCGATTTGAATACCCCATTGATAAACGTGACAATCATTACAATTTTTAAAAATTCCAATATCTAAGTTTGCATCAAAATTTAGAAAAAGAATGAACAGAATTGTAATAATAGGCGGGTTATCTGCCGGTCCATCGGCTGCAGCCAAAGCCAGAAGAGAAGACGAATTTGCCGAAATATTGATGTTTGAGAAAACCGCAGATATCTCCTATGCTACCTGCGGTATTCCTTATGCCCTTTCAAAACATATCAAAACCCGCGAAAAACTGCTGGTAACCGATGTAGAATTGCTTCGCAAAAGATTTAAAATTGATGTTCATCTCAACGAAGAGGTTACAGATATTGACGTTGAAAATCAGAAAGTAATTACTCCCCGAGGAGAATATCCTTATACCAAGCTTGTTTTTGCCACAGGTGCGAAATCTTTTATACCACCTATCGAAAACCTAAACGATGCCGACAACTGGTCAACCTGCCGTAGTCTGGGTGATTATGACCATATTATGCAGCATGCACTATCCGATGAAGCCAAACATATCACTGTGATGGGAGCAGGACTAATCGGTGTGGAAGTGGCTGAAAATCTTGCTTTAGCGGGGAAAAAAGTTACGATAATAGAAGGTGGAGCTACTGTATTGCCGATGTGGACCCCAAAATTCTCGGCCATGGCCCAAAACGTGCTGGAAGACAAGGGAATTCATGTTATCAAAAACACTTTTGTAAAAAAAGTAAATGTAGAAAACGGAAAAGTAATAAGCATAGACCTTGGCAATGGGGCTTATTTGAAAACCGATTATGTAATTATGTCGGTTGGTATCAAACCTAATACCGATTTATTGATTTCAAAAGGAGCCAAAGCTATTCCCAACGGTGCTTTGGTGGTGAATGAACATTTTGAGACCTCTCTGCCAAATATTTATGCTGCCGGTGATAATGCCAGTATTTTGAATTTACAAAATCACCAGCAGGATTATCTTCCCCTCGGAACGCACTCCAACAAAGGAGGTCGGGCTGCGGGTTTTAACGCAGTAGGTGGCCATGAAATATTGAGAGGGGGGTACAAAACAGCCATTGTACAGCTTTTTGACTACACCCTTGCCCGTACCGGAATGGGCCCCAGAGACCTGGAAAAGAATGGCATTGCATTCAGGAAAACACTGATAGTAGCCAACAGCACCCCAAGCTATTATCCCAGTCCTAAGGATATAATTGTGGAGGTTTATTATGATGAAAATGACCATACATTGTTAGGAGCTGAAGTGTTTGGCGAAGTGGGCGTTGACAAGCGGGTGGATGTGTTGAGCACAGCCATCTATGCCAAATTGAAGGTTACAGACTTGCCCCAGCTTGATCTGGCCTATGCTCCTCCATATTCTCCGGCAAAAGACGCCGTTGTAGTAAGTGGATTTACTGCTACCAATGCCATCAACCACGGATGCTCACCCATTTCAGTGGAAGAACTGCATGATTTATTAAGCAATGAAGCAGATATTCAGGTGGTAGATGTGAGAAATCCCGGAGAAAGAGCAAACGGTAAACTGATTGAAGGGTCGGTAAATGTACCTCTTGATGAATTAAGAGAAAACCTGGATAAAATAGACAAAAACAGGTTGGTGGTTTTGCACTGTGCCAGAGGTTTGAGGGGATACATAGCGGCGAAAATACTTTTCCAGCATGGTTTTTCAAATATTAAGAATCTGGCTGGTGGATATAAGGTTTGGGCTGAATACGAAAGACAATATCCGGTTAGAAGAATGGAGACTGAACTTGCTTAATTTTTTGACGATTATACTTTAACAACAAAAAGCCTCCCCTGAAATTGGGAAGGCTTTTGTATTTTATTTCGATTTATAAACTTTCCCGTCTTTCATCACGAAAGTTACATTCATGAGCGAAAGAACGTTTTTCTGCGGGTCTTCATCAATTGCAATGATATCGGCCAGTTTTCCGGCTTCTATGGCTCCCAGCTCGTTCTCCATGCCCAACACTTTGGCATTGGTAATGGTAGCCGCATTCAGGGCTTCCATGATGGGCATTCCGGCCTCAGTCATGTATAAAAACTCCTTGGCATTATACCCGTGAGGAAATACGCCTGCATCGGTTCCAAAACAAATTTTTACCCCTGCTTTATAGGCTCTGGCGAAAGCCTCCTGAATCATAGCACCGGTTTCAATGGCCTTTTTCACAACAAATGGATGGTAATATCCGGGTATTTTTGCTGAATCAGCCACGGTTTTTCCGGCAATAATAGTGGGCACAAGGTAAGCTCCTTTTTCTTTGAATAAAGCTATACATTCATCGTCCAGAAATGAACCGTGTTCAATGGTAGTAACTCCTGCTTTGATTGCTCTTTTTATCCCCTCGGCACCATGTGCATGGGCTGCTACACTGAAGCTGTAATCTTTGGCAGTGGCCATAAGAGCGTTGAGTTCATCATCCTGAAATTGTGGGCCTTTTCCGTTTTTGGCAATACTCAAAACCCCACCAGTGGCCGTGATTTTTATCCAGTCAGCACCATCTTTATAACGTTGTCTGATGGCTTGACGAGCTTCATCAGTAGAGTTTATGACACCATCCATGCGGTCATCGTTTGAGAGCATATAATTGGGGCCGATACCGTTTGAAGGATCTCCATGTCCTCCGGTAGTAGCAATGGTTTTTCCTGAAGTAAATACACGTGGACCTACCACAGACCCACGATTGATAGCCCCCCGAAGAGATATGTTTACGCCGCTTCCGCCCAAATCACGAACGGTAGTAAAACCAGCCATCAAAGTGATATTGGCATATTTTTGGGCTTCAAAAGCCACATCGGCTTCCGAATATTGGATTCTTTTCTGAAACTGATCTTTGGCTGTCTGGCTTTCCAGATGCACGTGCATATCAATGAGACCCGGTAGCACATATTTCTTTTTGAGGTCGAGGACTGCATCAGCATTACCGCCTTTTTGGTAACCCGATTTTACCTCTACAATTTTGTTCCCTTCCACCACTATCGTCATTTCTTTCTGTACTTTCTGAGAGCGGGTATCAATGAGGTTTCCACATTGAATATAGGTTTTTTGAGCGATGACTGTGCTACAGGCCATACCCCAAAAAAGGAGCGTTTTTTTCATAATTGGTTAAGTGTTTTTGAAAGTGATTTACGAAAATAAGAATTATAACGATTTGATAAACAATTGCGGAGTTTTCAGTAAAAAGATATTTAAAAATACCCTTCTTGAAAAAGGTTCAGAAATCAACTTTTCCCCTGTTCATCTTTTTTTCACCGGCTATTTTCTTGGCTTTTAATCTTTCCAGAATTTTTTCCTGACTTGGCTTTGTAGGTTTTCTGGGTTTGTTTTTTTGAAATGCTTTTTCCAAAAGACCCAAAAACTTTTTATAAGCCAGTTCTTTGTTTTTCAGTTGTGAGCGGGATTCCTGTGAGGTAACTATAATTTCATCTTCCAGGTTAATCTGATTTTTTAATTTTTCCCTGCAAATGTCTTTATCCTCTTCATTCAAAACTTTAGAATCGGCAATGCTGAATCGCAGCTCCACTTTGGTTTCGACCTTGTTGACATTCTGTCCGCCTGCACCTGAGCTTCTCGAGGTATTTACCTGAAGTTCAGGCCAAAAGTCAATATTTTTTACTTCTTCAGGTTTCATTCCAGGCCTTTTGCTGCTGCTTTATCAATCCACAGTTTTCCATTGAAATGCTTTCTCAGAACCGTTGCCGGCAGCATTTCGGAAACCGGTTCGGTACTCATTTGTCTTACGATATCTGATTTCGCTTCCCCGGTGGCTATTACCATGGCTTCTTTTGCTTCCAAAAGATGCTTTAATCCCACGGTTATACCCTGCGTAAGCGGAGTGGCCGAATTGAAGTATTTTTGTCCGATAGTTATCGTTATTTCTTCCAGATCTGTCACCTGACAATAAGCATCAAAAGACGAACCCGGCTCATTGAGGCCAATGTGGCCATTGACGCCCAATCCTACCAGAATAAAATCCAACCCGCCTTTAGAAAAAATCAATTCATCCACCCTTTCACATTCAGCTTGAAGGTCTGCGGTCATGGAGTCAAAAAAAGTATATTGAGAGGCAGAAATTCCCAGTGGTTTCAATAAATTTTCCTCCACAATGTATTTGCAGCTCCCTTCGCTTTCGCCCGATATACCCACCCATTCGTCCAAACCAATGATGGTCGCATGTTTAAAAAGATCTTTTGGGGCAGTTTTTGCAATGTGTTGATATGCAGCTATTGGTGTATTTCCTGAAGTAAGCACCATGGTTGCATCTGGTTTTTCTTTCAAAATACCCATGATATGCCCGGCCACAGCAATGGCCAGATCTTCAGAATTTTCAAAAATTTCGGTTTGCATTTGATATAATTTCAAAGCAAAATAGTCAAAATTTTCAAAAAAATCATATTGCTACTGGCATCCGGTTAATTGTGTAGCAAAGACAGCCCCTTTTTTAGCTTCAAATCCGGGATTGAGAAGAATCGAATTTTTGGAATCAAATAGGATGTTAGATTCAGCATCAATAGTTTTATCTGAAATTATTTTGTCAGAAGCTTTGACGGAGGTAACAGAATTTAATGGAGTATTAATTGAAATTTTTCTTATGGGTGTACAATTATTATACTCAAAAGCCCCCATGTCAACATTTTGTCCGTTAATTCTTGGATTTTGAATTAAATCTTTATCAAATGGCAGAACATAGGCATTAGACCCGGCATTAATACAAGGTGAAAATGGACTTAATTGCAGATATAATGAGTCATCCATGATAAAACCTGCGGTTTTATTGATATTCCCAACTCCGGGATAAGGGTTACTTCCTTGTGTAATATTACTAAACTCGGCCGATAGCTCACCAGCAAAAACACCATTATAATTTAAATTGTATTCTATTGAGCCGTAATTTTCTTTGTTTCCAGCAAGAATTGAATTTTTCAAATTAAGTTTGTTTATGGACGAAAAGCTGGATTTTGAAAGTGTAACACTACCGTATCCGAAATTATAATTATTGGCTATTGTTGAATTTTCTATTGTGATTTCAGAAAGAGCATTATCATTGGTTAAACAAAAGATTGCCGCTCTTAAATTATTATAAATTGCAGAGTTATTTAAATTTAGATAATTTTTAGAATCAGAAGAATAAAGTAAATTTAAAGCCGAACTTGAAGGATTTGATATTCTTGATCTTGTAAGAGTTCCATTAGTTGTGGCTCCTGAGTAAGAATAAACAGAAATAGGATTGTCATTATTCAAAATTTGTGAATCATTTATCTGATAGTTCAATACTGAGTTATTTTGAGCGTCCAGGTTAATTCCCATTGGGTTATTATTGTACTTACACCTGTACATTGCCAAAGTTTGATTTGATGAAGAATATGCCAATATATTGATTCCAAAACTCCATATATTGCCAACAGGATTAAAGACGTTATCTGAAACCTCACATTCTGTAAAAACCATTCTTCCTGAGTTATTTTCAGTAGTTTCAGAATTAAAAAGTCCGGCATTGGAGAGATTATTTTTTATTTTGCATTTGTAAAAAGCAGCCCCGTAATCTCCGCCATAAACATTGTAAGGTGAATATATATTTAAAATACTGCCTTTATACCGGGCTTCATTTTCATTAAACTGACAATTTTCAAAATAAACTCTATCATATTTTCCGAAAGAACTAAAATCTAAAACCCCACCGCTACCTTCAAATACTGTGTTACTTATTGCTTTATTCTGGATAAAAACCGAATTCAAAAATCTAATATCAAAAACCCGTGTATTACCCGAACTTACACCAATTGCACCCGATTTAACACTTTGGTTTCCGGAGAATTCAGTGCTGTCAATTTCTGTATAAAAAAATGTATTGGAGCCTGTACCACTCAGATTCAAAGCTGCCGCTTTATCAGAAGAAGTATTATTTGAAAAAGTTGATTTTTTTATAAAAAAATAAAAATCAAAATATGAGTTTATTGAAATGGCACCACCCAATTGTGAACTATAATTATTTGAAAAAGAAGTACTTAACAATCGCACTTCGTTACGTTCATCATAACTATTGGAGAAAAAATATACAGCTCCTCCTTGTTCGGCTGTATTGGAATCAAGCACGCAATTCTCCAATTTTAGTTCAACTTGAGCAGTACTGTGAAGGTTTCGCATCGCGATTGCCCCCCCGTTTAAAGAGGTGTTTTTTTTCAATACACAGTTTCTCATGGCAACCCCAATGTTTTCAACAGCCGTCGGGATTTGGAGGATGTTAAAGACCCCTCCAGACATCGTCTCTAAATCGCCTGAAATATTTGCGTTCCCACCACTAAAAGTTATACCATCAATCAGACCATAAGACATATCGACCTGATAGAATTTTAAAATATGAATAGAGTTTTCACTCCTGCTGGCATGATCATACCTAATCTCGCTTGGTGAATCATTTTCAGAAAGATCACCAGAAAAAATCGTAGAATGAACGCTTAGGTTTCTTTGACTAATATCAGTTTCGTTTCCCACAAATCCTCCATATAATTTTACATGTAAACCAATATGGAATGACTTGTTTCGATCTCCATCATAAGTAGGTTTATAAATTCCTTCAGCTACCCAAATTTGAGAAATCATTGGTGCATTCAATATAGCCTGTGGTAATTGGAACCTATCATAGGCATTACTCCATGAACTTCCATCTTTACTGCCAGCACCAGAGTAAGATGCGTATATTATTGCTTTAGATTCAAATGATATTAAGAATATTATCCATACAATTGTGTATATTTTTTTCATTATAGATGATTTTGTGTATTAAGAAATTTAAAATTATGGATTTATATGAATGAAAAAAATGATATTTAAGAAATCCCTAGGAAAAATTATTTTAAGGCAAATTATTTTATCGATTCCCACAAAATCTTCAAACATTGGTCTAATTCTTCAACGTTTGAGCTCGCAAATCCCAATCGGGTACAATTTTTAATTTTATCAGTATCATGAGTTGCCCCATCACTGAAATACAATCCTTTTTTGAGTGCCATTTCAGCCGTTTTTTTCATATCAATTTCAGAATCAAACTTGGCCCAGACCGACATTCCGCCTTCTGGAATCTGAAATTCAATTTTTCCGGAAAAGTCACTACTTAGTTTTTCGCAGAAAAAATCTCGCCTGGCTTTATATTCCTTCAATGATTTTCGCAGATGTTTCTGAATTATGCCCTCATGAAGGAGCTGAGCCAGGGCATTTTCGAGCATATTGTCGCCCTGCCGGTCAATGAGTCGGCGATGATGCGATAAATGCTGAATTACATCTTCGGTAGCCACCAAATAACCCACCCTGAATGCGGGTGAAATGCTTTTGGTAAACGAACCGGAATAGAGCACCCTTCCATTACTATCGGCACTTGCCAGGGGCAACAGCGGGCGGCTCTGATAATGAAAATCATAATCGTAGTCATCCTCAAAAATGATAAAATCGTATTTTTCGGCCAATTGAAGCAATTTTACCCGTCTGTCGGCTTTCAAAGTGTAAGTAGTAGGGTAGTTGTGGTGAGGGGTGACGTAAAGCAACCTGATTTTTTGTTTTTGGCAAACAGTTTCCAGGGCGTCGGTGTCAATACCATATTCATCGGTCGGAATTTCAATTACTTCGGCACCGGCTTGTAAGAAGCTGATACGTGCACTCAGCCAGCCCGGCCAGCCCATAGCTACTCTGTCGCCAGTTTTTACCAAACCCAGATTGGTCAGGTACAAAGCCATAATTGTACCCCTAACAATCAAAATATTGTTTTCATTGATTTTCAGGCTCCTGCTTTCATTGAGATAGATTGCAAGTTCCTTTCTTAACCAAAGCAAACCAGTAGTATCTCCGTAGCCCAGTTTTTGGTAGCTGTTGCCATACAATAAATTACTGCGATAAGCACGGGCAAGTTCAGGCAATGGGGCTAGTCGGGGATCTGGAAAGCCATCGTCAAGGTGTAAGAGGTCGCTTGCTTTTATGGGTTCTCTGATGAGAAATTCCTTTTTTTCAAAATAAAATCCGGCTTTTTTAGGTCTTTGGCCAGTTTCATCCAGGATTTTTTGCGGATTTATTATTGGAATATTTTTAGACACAAATGTGCCGCTTCCCGGTATTGATTCCAACCACCCCTGCATTTGCAATTCACCATATACCTGAGTGATGGTCTTTCTGTGCACCGAAAGCAACTCACTCATAATTCTCGACCCCGGCATTTTAAACCCCGGAGGGAGCAACCCGGTTTTTATCAAACCGATTATCTGAGTGCTTAATTGACTGTAAACAGGCACTTTCTGGCCTTTCTCAATTTTAAGATGTGATTTGAAAGGAAACATACACCGGACTACTAGTTATCTAAAAACCGGACGACTATGCCCATCCGGTAAAGTTATATTTTTGTATCAGAAATTCAAAAAAAACAAATGGAAATAAAAATTGCCCGCTCCGAACAAGACTACCTCAATTGTCTGGAAGTTTTGAAACATCTGCGTCCTCATCTTACTACGGAAATTCTTTTGAACCTTATTTCTGAGATGGAAAAAGAGTCTTACACACTTATTTACGCAGAAGAAAATGGTAATATTACCTCTGCTTGTGGGTTTCGTTATTTGACCACACTATTTGAGGGTCGGTTTATTTACATTGATGACCTGACCACCGCTCCCGAGTACAGAGGAAGGGGTTATGCAGGAGCCTTGTTTGACTATGTGGTAGAAAAAGCAAAATCCGAGGGTCTCAATGCAGTCCATCTTGATTCGGGTCACCAACGATACGATGCACACAGGTTGTATCTCAACAAAAAAATGAAAATCGTTTATCATCATTTTAGATTAGGCCTAAAAGAATGATTCTACTGGAAAAAAGTGAATATTTTCTCTGCGAAAAAGCTCTGGAATCGGTTAAGATAAATCATTTTTTCGCATTGTCAGTTATCAGGTATCATGTAAACGGGCAGGTTTTTGTAAATCATCCCGATAATCCTGAGGTTTTTTATGTGAAACATCCTTACGGAATGTCACTTTTGTTTGGAAAAACGGATGATGAAAACTTTAACAATTGGCTAAAGAAATATATTTCGGACGAAAAAAACAGTCCTGAGTATTTACAGGCTAGCCCGGGTTCATGGAATGAATTATTCCGGGATTGGTTTTCAAATATTTGGTCAGAAACCGAAAATAAACAAAAAATCTGGCTTCAAACTCGTGCAAATTTTGAGTTCTTGCCCAATGAATTCCATAAATATTTCCCTGAAACTGGAAACCATGAAATTGTAAAAATTGATAAAGAAATATTCGAAAGTTTCGAAGGCTCGGTGGTTCCCAAAGTTTTTTGGAATAATGCTGAAGATTTTTTGAAAAAAGGTATAGGCTTTTGCCTGAAAGTCAAGGGTAAGCCGGCTTCCATTGCATTTTGATCTTTTGTCCATGAACCCTATTATGAGATTGGTATCGAAACGGTGGAGGAATTCAGGGGAAATGGGCTCGCAAAAATCGTGTGTTCTGAATTAATTGATTTCTTGCAAAAAGACTGGTTTATTCCAGTTTGGTCATGCAGAAAAGGCAACTCTCAGTCTTATTATTTGGCACAAAAACTTGGTTTTAAACCCTCATTTGAAATACCTTATTACATATTATGATTAAGCAAACGCCCAAAACTACCCCCAGTCGCTCGGCAAAAAGAGCCACTTATGACCAAGCCACAATCTATTCTATATTGGATGAGGCCATGTTCTGTACAATCAGCTATTCAGTTGACAACCAGCCGTTTTCGATTCCAACAGCTTTTGTCAGAAAAGAAAATAAATTATACATTCATGGTTCGGTGGGGAGCCATTTTCTAAGAGAAATAGAAAAAGGAATTCCGGTGTGTATTTCGGTTATGCTGGTAGACGATTTGGTAGTTGCCAAATCGGCATTTCATCATTCGGTTAATTATCGTTCGGTGATAATTTTCTCCAAAGCTGAAAGAATCGATGATTTTGATACGAAATGGGATTTTTTCAAAGAATTGACCGAAAAAATAGTACCAAACAGTTGGGATTATTTACGCCCGATGAAAGCCGGGGAAGTAAACAAAACCATGCTTTTAAGTTTTGATATTTCGGAAGCGTCGGCCAAAATAAGACAGGGAATGCCCGTTGATGATGAAGAAGATCAGAACCTTCCGATTTGGTCGGGATTGATTCCGGTTCCACCAAAAAGATTGACGCCTGTCGCCGATGATTTCAGCAAAGATATTCCTTTGCCCGATCATTTAAAAAATCAAGCCTAACTTCAAAGAGGCTTCGGGATTCAATAAGGGCAGGGTGTAAGTGGTCTGGTCGAGCGGGGTTTTCTGGTCGCCACCCACGCGAAGACTCATGCCGGCCCATGGCGAAAGGTAAAAGTGTTTGTTTAGCTTAAAATTGTATCCAAGACTTCCGTTAAGCAATGAATTTTGGAATTTGGCAGTTTGTAGTTTATCCTGAGTCTGGATTTTACTTTTCCAATATACCAAACCACCGCCTATCCACCACCCGGACCAGCTTTTTTTGAAAAATCGATCTACCACAACTGCGTATGCCTCCACATGGTTGTTGGAAAAATTCTTGTTGATACTCCAGTCAGGTTTATTGACAGATGCCGTCAGAGCTCTTAATCTCCAATGGCCTTTCCCGATAAATCCCGCCCCAAAATATCCTCCGGTAATATAAGGCAGGGCGTCAAGTTCTATTCCTGCTTTTATTTTTTGCTGAGCATTAATTTCAAAAAACGAAACGAGAAACAAACCCAAGATTAAGAACTTGATTTTCATATTTTAAAATTATTAGAAACTTGCAAGACCTTTTTTGATCATAGGGTCATTCTGATTGAAAACCTGATAAAACTCGTTGGTAAGGCCTTCTTTTTCATTGCGTTTCCAGATGTTTCGGGCAATCAGAGCTTTGGTATAAAGTTTTATATAATCTTTAGATAAAGCAAAATCTTTTTCTGAGAATTTTATGCCTTTTTGTTGAGCAGTTGCTTTCAGGCCGGCTAATGCTTTTTCATCCAGATTATATGAAGAAAGATATTTTTCAAAACCCATTGCTTTAAGCTCATTT
>WBZP01001372.1_pt1 | contig 30276 bp, 23 predicted proteins | sample 5204301 | NCBI WGS metagenome assembly WBZP01 (sample SAMN12412401, study PRJNA552823) | activated sludge metagenome | isolation source: activated sludge from nitrification reactor of wastewater treatment plant... | place: USA: Pennsylvania | collected 2017 | reverse complement strand
CACGGTGGATGCCTTGGCACCAGGAACCGAAGAAGGACGTAGGAATCTGCGATAAGCCTCGGGGAGTCGATAACCAGACTGTGATCCGAGGATTTCCGAATGGGGAAACCCGGCTGGAGGCAAGTCCAGTCACCCCTACCTGAACACATAGGGTAGGTGGAGGGAACGTGGGGAAGTGAAACATCTCAGTACCCACAGGAAGAGAAAGCAACCGCGATTCCGTGAGTAGTGGCGAGCGAAAGCGGAACAGGCTAAACCGATCATGTGTGACAGCTGTCAGGCGTTGCATGGTCGGGGTCGTGGGACTGCTAGGTCGGCTCTGACAGGCCGGCACGGAGTCAAAAATTCGCGTCATAGTCGAAGGGCATTGAGAGGCCCGGCACAGAGGGTGCTACCCCCGTAGACGAAATGACGCGAACTCCGTAGCAGGATCCCAAGTAGCACCGGGCTCGAGGAACCCGGTGTGAATCTGGCGGGACCACCCGCTAAGCCTAAATATTCCCTGGTGACCGATAGCGGACAAGTACCGTGAGGGAAAGGTGAAAAGTACCCCGGGAGGGGAGTGAAATAGATCCTGAAACCGTGCGCTTACAATCCGTCGGAGCCTCCTTGTGGGGTGACGGCGTGCCTTTTGAAGAATGAGCCTGCGAGTTAGTGCTCAGTGGCGAGGTTAACCCGTGTGGGGAAGCCGTAGCGAAAGCGAGTCCGAATAGGGCGAATGAGTCGCTGGGTCTAGACCCGAAGCGGAGTGATCTACCCATGGCCAGGTTGAAGCGCAGGTAAGACTGCGTGGAGGACCGAACCCACTTAGGTTGAAAACTGAGGGGATGAGCTGTGGGTAGGGGTGAAAGGCCAATCAAACTCCGTGATAGCTGGTTCTCCCCGAAATGCATTTAGGTGCAGCGTCACGTGTTTCTTACCGGAGGTAGAGCTACTGGATAGCCGATGGGCCCTACAAGGTTACTGACGTTAGCCAAACTCCGAATGCCGGTAAGTGAGAGCGTGGCAGTGAGACTGCGGGGGATAAGCTCCGTAGTCGAGAGGGAAACAGCCCAGATCACCAGCTAAGGTCCCTAAGCGTGTGCTAAGTGGGAAAGGATGTGGAGTTGCATTGACAACCAGGAGGTTGGCTTAGAAGCAGCCACCCTTTAAAGAGTGCGTAATAGCTCACTGGTCAAGTGATTCCGCGCCGACAATGTAGCGGGGCTCAAGCACACCACCGAAGCTGTGGCATTGACACTTTGCCCGGCCGTGACATCTGCGGATCCACGGTCCAAGCGTGTTGATGGGTAGGGGAGCGTCGTGTGGCCAGGGAAGCGGCGGAGTGATCCAGCCGTGGAGGCTACACGAGTGAGAATGCAGGCATGAGTAGCGAATGACGGGTGAGAAACCCGTCCGCCGAATAACCAAGGGTTCCAGGGTCAAGCTAATCTGCCCTGGGTAAGTCGGGACCTAAGGCGAGGCCGACAGGCGTAGTCGATGGACATCCGGTTGATATTCCGGAACCGGCGAAGAACCGCCCATGACGAACCTTGTGATGCTAAGCGCCTGAAGCTCGTTTCTTCTCCTTCGGGAGCGGATCTGAGTGGAGCGCGCGACCCTAGCAGGTAGTAGTCAAGCGATGGAGAGACGCAGGAAGGTAGCCTCCGCGTGGCGATGGTAGTCCACGTCCAAGGGTGTAGGGAGTGAGATAGGCAAATCCGTCTCACACATATCCTGAGACCTGATAGTGACCGCGAATGCGGGAAGCAGGGTGATCCTATGCTGCCTAGAAAATCTTCTAGCGAGGTTCGAGCCGCCCGTACCCCAAACCGACTCAGGTGGTTAGGTAGAGAATACTAAGGCGATCGAGTGAATCGTGGTTAAGGAATTCGGCAAAATGCCCCCGTAACTTCGGGAGAAGGGGGGCCCAGACCCTGAAGTGATTTACTCACTAGGGGAAAGGGCCGCAGAGACCAGGGAGAAGCGACTGTTTACTAAAAACACAGGTCCGTGCGAAGTCGCAAGACGATGTATACGGACTGACGCCTGCCCGGTGCTGGAAGGTTAAGAGGACGGGTTAGATCTTCGGGTCGAAGCTCAGAATTTAAGCCCCAGTAAACGGCGGTGGTAACTATAACCATCCTAAGGTAGCGAAATTCCTTGTCGGGTAAGTTCCGACCTGCACGAATGGCGTAACGACTTCTCCACTGTCTCAACCGCGAACTCGGCGAAATTGCACTACGAGTAAAGATGCTCGTTACGCGCAGCAGGACGGAAAGACCCCGGGACCTTTACTATAGCTTGGTATTGGTGTTCGGTACGGCTTGTGTAGGATAGGTGGGAGACTGTGAAGCATGCACGCCAGTGTGTGTGGAGTCAACGTTGAAATACCACTCTGGTCGTTCTGGATATCTAACCTCGGTCCGTGATCCGGATCAGGGACAGTGCCTGGTGGGTAGTTTAACTGGGGCGGTTGCCTCCCAAAAGGTAACGGAGGCGCTCAAAGGTTCCCTCAGCCTGGTTGGCAATCAGGTTTTGAGTGTAAGTGCACAAGGGAGCTTGACTGCGAGACAGACATGTCAAGCAGGGACGAAAGTCGGAACTAGTGACCCGGCGGTGGCTTGTGGAAGCGCCGTCGCTCAACGGATAAAAGGTACCCCGGGGATAACAGGCTGATCTTGCCCAAGAGTCCATATCGACGGCATGGTTTGGCACCTCGATGTCGGCTCGTCGCATCCTGGGGGTGTAGTCGCTCCCAAGGGTTGGGCTGTTCGCCCATTAAAGCGGTACGCGAGCTGGGTTTAGAACGTCGTGAGACAGTTCGGTCCCTATCCGCTGTGCGCGTTGGAAACTTGAGAAGGGCTGACCCTAGTACGAGAGGACCGGGTTGGACGAACCTCTGGTGTGTCAGTTGTCCTGCCAAGGGCACCGCTGATTAGCTACGTTCGGAAGTGATAACCGCTGAAAGCATCTAAGCGGGAAGCACGCTTCAAGATGAGGTTTCCATGGGGCTTGCCCCGAGAGGCTCCCGGCTAGACTACCGGGTTGATAGGCCAGATGTGGAAGTGCAGTAATGCATGTAGCTGACTGGTACTAATAAGCCGATGACTTGATACACATCAAAAGTTTTGTTGTTCGCGTCCACTGTGCAGTTCCCGAGATACGGTCGGGAACGATTGACATCTCCATAGAGTTTCGGCTGTCATAGCGAAGGGGAAACGCCCGGCTCCATTCCGAACCCGGAAGCTAAGCCCTTCAGCGCCGATGGTACTGCACTGGTGACGGTGTGGGAGAGTAGGACGCAGCCGGACATACTTTCACAAAGGGGTTCGCCGATCGGCGAACCCCTTTGTTGTTTTGATTGGGTTTCGTGCGTAAAGGATCGGATATGGCCGAGGAACAAGGTTCGAGTCGTCCGCGTGGCGCTCGATCGGCTGGCGGGCGCCCCGCTGAGGGCGGCCGCGGCGGCCGTCCCATGTCGCGAGGTGGAGACCGGGGCCGACCTGACCGGGCCGGCGGTAGTGAGCGTGGTCGAGGCGAACGCGCAACTGGTGGCGATCGTGGTCGAGGCGATCGGGCTGGCAGCAGTGACCGCGGTCGGGGTGATCGTGATCGCGCTAGTCGTCTCCGCAGTGATGGTCCTCACGATGGGCGCGGGGCCCCTGATGCCAAGCGCGGTGGGGGCTCTCGCCTGGTGCCGACCAGTCCTCGGCTCCCCGAGCCGGCTATCCCGGACGAAGTGACTGGCAAGGAGGTACCTCGCGAGGTGCACCACCAGTTGCGAACCCTCAGCAAGGAGAATGCGGAGGGGGTTGCCAAGCACCTGGTCATGGTCGCGGCATACCTCGGTGCCGACGAGTTGGATGCCGCCTTGGCGCACGCCGAGACCGCGGTGCGCCGGGCGGGACGAGTCCCGGCCGCGCGAGAGGCCTTGGGGCTGGTGGCTTATCGTCGGGGCGACTTTGCCAGAGCCCTCACCGAGTTCCGCACCGTCCGGCGGCTTGGCGGATCGCATCATGTGTTGCCGCTCATGGTGGATTGCGAGCGTGGGCTGGGCCGCCTCGAGCGAGCGCTCGAGCTTGCGTCCGGACCGGATGCAGCGCAGCTCGACCCTGCGGACAAGGTCGAGCTCGCCATCGTCGTCTCCGGTGTTCGACGGGACCTCGGTCAGCTCGAAGCGGCCTTGCTCGCCCTGCAGATCCCGCAGTTGAAGCGCGCACAGGGGTACCCGCGGCTGCACTATGCCTATGCAGATGCTCTGCTGGCCCTAGGCCGCACCGATGATGCTCGGGAGTGGTTCGCGCGCGCCGCCGATGCGGACATTGACCTCGAAACCGACGCCGCGGAACGTCTTGACGAACTCGACGGGATCGCGTTCTCGGAGGACGACCTCGGGTGACCAGGCGTTACCAGGCGTTGGTGTGCGACCTCGACGGCGTGGTTTATCGGGGTAAGGCCGCAGTGCCATATGCCGTGGATCAACTCAATGCCTTTCCGGGTCGCATTATGTATGCCACCAATAACGCCTCGCGCCCGCCCACCGTGGTGGCGGATCAATTGCGCGCCTTGGGCCTGGATTGCCAGGACAGTGATGTGGTCACCAGTAGCCAGGCCGGTGCGTGGCTGCTGACACAGCGGCTGGGCCATGGCGCACCCGTCCTGGCCGTCGGGGGCCCAGGCGTGGCGATCGCGCTGGCGGAGGTGGGTCTGAAGCCCGTTGTGCCCACTGATGCCGTGGGCGCAGAGATCGAGGCGGTGCTTCAGGGCTACGGCCCGGCCGTCTCGGCCAGCGATCTAGCCGAGGCGGCATATGCCGTGGCTGCTGGCGCATTGTGGGTGGCGACCAATCTGGACACGACCTTGCCGACTGAGCGGGGTCTCGCTCCGGGAGGTGGCTCGCTGATTCAGGCGGTGAGCCTCGCCGTCGGTCGCGCACCTGATCTGGTCGCGGGCAAACCTCGCTCACCGATTTACGAGCTCGCCTTGGCCCGACTTGGACTGAACGCGAATCAGGCATTAGCAGTGGGGGACCGGCTCGACACCGATATTGAGGGTGCAGTCGCCACTGGAATGGACTCGCTCTTTGTTCAAACGGGTGTTGACAGTGAGGCCGCGGCGCGCAGTGCCCCTGCTCACCAAGCACCGACCTATGTGGCTGCTGACCTGCGTTTCCTCGAGAGCCTTGGTTGAGGCGTGGGGTAGCGTTTGTTCGCCTGCAGTCCATGGCCGTCCGGCCGCGACTGCTCATCAGGAGGACGACATGGCAAAGAGTGCATTGCAGAACTACCTCGAGCTCGCCGCCGGTCTTGGAGACTTGACTCGTGCGAAGGCCAAAGACGCCGCGAACGAGATCCTGACCCTCGCTGGCCAGGCGCCTTCGCCAAAGAAGATGGGCAAGGAGGCCTCGCGACTGGCGGAGGACCTCGTCGACCAGGCGAAGGCCAACCGCAAGATGTTGAGCAATCTGGTGCGTAGCGAGGTCGACAAGGCCATGCGTAAGGTCGACCTGGGGTCAATGAGCAAGGACGTGCAGGCCGTTGTTGCCACCGTCGCCGGACTCGCTGCCCAGGTCGAGGAACTTGGCCTGATGGTTCGTGAGTCCCTGGCCGGGTCGAGCGCCGCATCGGCGCCAGCTCAGGCCGCGGCCCCCGTCGCTGCCCCGGTGAAGGCCGCCCGCAAGGCCCCGGTTCGCCGTCGCTCGCCGCGGGCCGCAGCGGGGGCTACCGCCCCAGCAGCACAGCAGGCTGCGCCGGCCGCGAAGAAGGCTGCTCCGGTAGCTAAGAAGGCGCCGGCCGCCAAGAAGGCTGCTCCGGTAGCTAAGAAGGCGCCGGCCGCCAAGAAGGCTGCTCCGGTAGCTAAGAAGGCGCCGGCCGCCAAGAAGGCTGCTCCGGTAGCTAAGAAGGCGCCGGCCGCGAAGAAGGCTGCTCCGGTAGCTAAGAAGGCGCCGGCCGCCAAGAAGACTGCTCCGGCAGCCAAGAAGGCACCAGCCCCCAAATCCACCCCGCCTGCGAGCGGTTCGTGACGCAGATCCCGCGCCCAGAAACTGGCGACATCGTCATCGACGCGGCCTTAGCCGACTTTGAGCAGGCAGACGACGGCGATCTCGACGGGGTGATTGCGGCGGCCGAGCGTGTCCACGAGACCCTGCGTGGACGGTTGGCCGATCTACACGGGTGACCGGTTCTCGTCTCGATGCGGATTTGGTGCGGCGGGGATTGGCTCGTTCGCGCGGTCACGCCCGTGAACTCATCGCCGCCGGTGTGGTCACCGTTGATGGCCAGGTGGCGACCAAACCAGCGACCGAGGTTCACGCTGACCGCGTCATTGCGCTAACCCGCACCCAGCGCACCTGGGTCAGTCGAGGTTCCGTCAAACTCTTGGCTGCGCTCGATGCCTGGCCGCAGGTGGCCGGCGCCGTGAGAGGCGGCCGCTGTATCGACGTCGGCGCGTCCACCGGCGGCTTCACCGAGGTGCTGCTCGAGCGCGGAGCGGCGCAGATCGAAGCCATCGATGTTGGCCACGGCCAACTGGCGGACTCGGTGCGTGCTGACCCTCGCGTGCGCGATCACAGCGGGATGACCGTGCGCGCTGTGGCGGCCGAGTCGGTTGGCGGACCAGCGGGGGTGGTGGTCACCGATCTGTCCTTCATCTCCCTGACTACCGTGCTGCCCGACCTGGCTCGCCTGATGGAGCCGAGTGGGCATCTCGTGGCCCTGGTGAAGCCGCAGTTTGAGGTGGGCCGAGAGCGACTGGGCAAGAAGGGGATCGTCAGGAGCCTCGTCGAGCATCGGCGCGTTCTGGCCTCGGTGGTCGAGGCGGCTACGGCGTCACGGCTGCACGTGCGCGGTCTCCTTCAGAGCCCGATCAGTGGATCCCAGGGCAATGTGGAGTACCTCATGTGGGCGATGTCGTCGCCGTGCGTCAAGATGGACCCTGCAGCGATCGCTCAGGAGATCGTCGCCCTCACGACCCCACCCGGTCGAGAGGCCCGCACTACAGGAGGTCTGCGGTAATGGCTGAGCGCCGCATCCTGCTGGTGCCGCACCCTCGTCGGCCAGAGGTGCAAGATCTGGCCGCTGAGGCGGCACGTCGTCTGCTGGACGCCGGCATCGGCGTGTGCGTGCCCGACGAAGCCCCCAGCGCTCACCTGGCGCAGCACGTCCCCGGTGTAGTCCTTGCTCGGCCCGAGGCGCCAGCGCAAGGCTGCGAGCTCGTGGTCATCCTTGGGGGCGATGGCACGATTCTCCGGGCCGCAGAACTCTCCCGCGGCACCGATGTCCCGTTGCTCGGAGTGAACTTCGGCCACGTGGGTTTCCTCGCCGAGGCTGAGCGAGAGGACCTGCACGCCACGGTCGACCACATCGTCGATCGCCAGTACTCCGTAGAGAACCGGATGACCCTTGAGGTGCGCGCTGTTCGCAATGGCGAGCCGGTGTTCACCAGTTGGGCCCTCAATGAGGTGACCGTCGAAAAGGCGTCCCGCGAACGCATGATCGAGCTGACCGTCGAAATCGACGGCCGACCGCTCTCGACCTGGGGCTGCGATGGCGTGGTGATGGCCACACCGACCGGGTCGACGGCATACGCCTTCTCCGCTGGTGGCCCGATCGTCTGGCCGGATGTCGAGGCGCTGCTGCTCTGCCCGATCAGCGCCCATGCGCTCTTTGCCCGGCCGGTCGTGGTCGGCCCCGGATCCCACCTTGCCGTCGAAGTCGTTGCCAACACGGAGGCGGCCGGCGTGGTCTGGTGCGATGGCCGGCGGGCGGTTGACCTGCCCCCTGGTGCGCGCATTGAGGTCCAGAGATCGGCTGAGCCCGTTCGCTTGGCCAGGTTGACGGACGGACCATTCACCGACCGGCTGGTCGCGAAGTTTGACCTGCCCGTCCACGGCTGGCGTGGCGCGACCCGCCGCGCCCAGGACAGCGAGCGGGGCTGACCGCAGCGATGTTGCACGAGTTGCGGATTCGCGACCTCGGCGTCATTCAGGACGCCACCCTCGACCTGCACCCGGGCTTGACCGTGCTCACCGGCGAGACCGGCGCTGGCAAGACCATGGTGCTCAGCGGACTGGCGCTCCTGTGCGGGGCGCGGGCCGATTCATCCCTGGTCCGCACCGGCGCGGCCCGCACGGTGGTCGAGGGAGTGCATCAACTCCCGGCTGAGCACCCCGCTATGCAGCGTGCCCTGGAGGCGGGCGCGGATGTCGAGGATGGGCTCGTGCTGGTTCGCTCCGTGTCCAGCGATGGCCGCTCACGAGCGCATGTGGGCGGCCGGTCGGCCCCCGTTGGGGTGTTAGCCGAGCTCGCTGACTCGCTGCTCGCGGTGCACGGACAGGCCGACCAATGGCGACTGCGGCGACCAAACCAGCACCGCGAACTAGTCGACGCGTTCGGTGGCGAGGCACATGCGGTGGTCTTGGCGCACTACCGGGCCACGTATGCCGCCCACGCGGCCGCCGTCGCCGAACTGAGCGCGTTGCGGGTCGCGGCCACTGATCGGGCCCGTGAGGCCGAGATGCTCCGGCTGGGATTGGAGCGCATCGAGTCCGTGAGTCCCGAGCCGGGGGAGGATCGCTCCTTGCGTGTCGAGGACGAGCGCCATAGCCACGCTGAGGAGTTGAGGCGGGCGGCCAGTACTGCCCACAGCGCGCTAGCAGGAGACGACGAGGCCGCTGCCGGCGCGCCAGCGGCCGTCGTGGACATGATCCACCACGCTCGGGCGGCTCTCACCTCGGCCGCCGACGCTGACCCCGACCTGGCTGCGCTCGGCGATCGCGTGGCCGAATTGGGCTACCTCGCTGCAGATCTCGCTGCCGATCTCAGCAGCTATCTCGGCGCTATTGACGTCGATCCGGCTCGCTTGGCCTGGGTTCAAGACCGACGGGCCAGTCTGGCAGCCCTGACTCGGGTCTACGGCGAGAGCATCGATGAGGTGATCTCCTGGTCAGGTCGCGCCGCAGCGCGCGTGGCCGAGTTGGAAGCCACCACTGATCGGATCGACGAGCTGGCCCATCGGGTGGATAATCTCGCCGCTGGCCTAGTCAAAGCGGGAGGGGAACTGACCAGTTCACGCGAACAGGCGGCGGCGACCTTGGGGCTGCGGATCACGCAGGAGCTGGCCGAGTTGGCCATGTCTGGAAGCGTAGTACGCGTCGCGGTCGAGCCAGCGGACCGGCCGGGGCCGGAGGGCGCCGATACCGTCGAGATTCAACTCGCCTCGGGATCGGGTAGCCCCGCCCGGTCGGTGACCAAGGCAGCCTCGGGCGGAGAACTCTCGCGCGTGATGCTGGCGATCGAGGTGGCCACGGCGGCTAACCACGGCGATGCAGTCACCTTCGTCTTTGACGAAGTTGATGCGGGAGTGGGTGGTCGAGCGGCCCTAGCTGTGGGGGCTCGGCTCGCCCAGTTGGCGCAATCGTCCCAGGTCATCGTGGTCACCCACTTGGCCCAGGTCGCCGCCCATGCCGACCGGCATCTCGTCGTCGAGCGTGCCGATGACGGGTCGGTCGTGGCCAGCGGGGTGCGGGCCGTCGAGGGGGAGGACCGGGTCCTCGAGTTGGCGCGCATGCTCGGCGGCACCGATGGCGCGGCCGCGGTGGAGCACGCGCGCGATCTCCTCGGCAGAGCACGCCATCAGGCCTAGGAGAGGCGCTCGGCTCACCTGCACTAGCCACCCAAGGTTGCGTGGCACGATGGGCACGTCATGTCGCTACGCCTCCCCACTCGCCGCCCGAGACGCCCCACCGCGCTCTCGGGTGCTGCGCTTCGCGTTGATCGGCGGACCAAGGACCTCACCAAGCGCCTCCAGCCCGGAGAGATCGCCGTCATCGACCACGCGGACCTGGATCGAGTCAGCGCCGAAGCGCTGATTGCCTGCCGGCCCGCGGCAGTGGTCAATGCCGCGACCTCGATCACCGGGCGCTATCCCAATGTGGGCCCACAGCTTCTCGTGGACGCCGGCATTCCTCTCTTGGACCACGCCGGAGCCGAAGTGATGTCACTTCAGGAGGGCACCATCGCGCATCTGGACGATGCGGATCTTCGCGTGGGTGCTCACGTGGTTGCCAGCGGCGAACTCCTGACCCCGGAGACGGTCGCCACCGCGATGGCGGCAGCCCGCGAAGGGATGAGCCAACAGATCGAGCGCTTCGCCGAGAACACCCTGGAGTACATGCGGCGCGAGAAGGATCTGCTCTTCGATGGTGTCGGAGTGCCCGATATCCGGACCGACCTCGATGGCCGTCATGCGCTGATTGTGGTGCGCGGCTATCACTACAAGGAGGATCTGGAGATCCTCAGCCACTACATCCGGGAGTATCGACCAGTGGTCATTGGTGTCGATGGTGGCGCCGACGCGCTGCTTGAGGCGCGGGTGCGTCCGCACCTGATCGTGGGGGATATGGACTCGGTGTCGGATGCCGCGCTGCGCTGCGGCGCCGAGATCATCGTGCATGCCTATCGGGATGGTCATGCACCCGGCCTGGAGCGCGTGCGCGGACTCGGGATTGAACCTGTGGTCTTCCCGGCCACCGGCACGAGCGAAGATGTCGCAATGCTGCTCGCGGACGACAAGGGAGCGACGCTGATCGTCGCGGTCGGCACCCATGCCACGCTGGATGAGTTCCTGGACAAGGGCCGCTCGGGCATGGCGAGCACCTTCCTCACCCGCCTCCGGGTGGGTAGCAAGCTGGTCGACGCCAAGGGTGTGAGCCGCCTGTATCGGCAGCGGATCTCCGGATGGAGCGTGCTTCTCATGCTGATCGCCGGAATCCTGGCGGTTGGGGTCGCCATGTGGGCCACCGATGGTGGCCGAGCGTTGCTCTTGGTGTTGGCAGCCAACCTCGATGATCTGTGGACGGCACTGAAGGATTGGGTCACATGATCGATTTTCGCTACCACCTGGTCTCCCTGGTGGCGGTCTTCCTCGCGCTCTCCGTGGGCATCGTGCTGGGGGCTGGCCCACTCAAAGGAAAGATCGACTCGGGAGTCAGCTCGACACTGACCAACGAGGTGACTGCGCTGCGGGCGGACAAGGCCGCCTTAAACGAGGAGTTGGCCTCGGTGCGTTCCTCAAATGACGGCGGCCAGGCGTTGATTGCCCAGCTCAGCCCGACGGCGGTGCACGATGTTCTTGCCGGCCGCTCGGTGGCCATCATCGTCCTGCCCGGGGCTGATGCCGACATGGTCAGCGCCGTCCGCACGAATATCACGCAAGCCGGCGCCACCATCGCATCGGCGCTCACGCTCGACCCGTCCTGGCTCACCTCCACGGAGGCCGACCGCAACTCGACCTTCACCGAATTGGCCGCCGCCCTGAGCGTTCCGGGTGACGGCGACAAGCCGGCAGACCGGGATGCCGCCGTCTTGGCAACCTTGCTCACAGGCAGCCCCGGGGTGGCACCCACCGCCCAGGAGGGTCGGCGTACCGCCCTGAATCGCATCGAGGCACTCGGCCTGCTTGAGATCGACGGCGACAACCTGGCCTTGGCGACCGATCTCGTCATCATCGGGGGTCCGATTACTGCGGGGGACAGCCAGGCCCGCCTCGCGGCTGCCAACGGGTGGGTTGCTCTGGCGGGTCACTTCACCGGTACCGCCGCTGGCCATGTGCTGGCAGACGCGGTGCAACCCCGACCCGCCGGGCAGGACGACCGAGATGCCGCCGTCTTTGTGTCCGAGAGAGTGCGTGCCGACCTCGCCGTTGCGCCCCGCCTGTCGAGCGTCGACGACGCAGACACCGCGATGGGCGCGCTGAGCGTGGTCTTTGCCCTGGTGGCGGGACGGTCAGGTTCGGTGGGTCACTACGGTCTGGCAGCGGGCGCCACGGCACCCTACGCGCCCCTTCCTGGGTCATGAGTCGCGGGCGCGCACTGGTCGTCGCGGGGTTGGCGGCCGGGCTTGCCTATGCCGCTCGCAGGACTTTGCCGGAGCACGAGCGCGTCCGGTGGGGGCGCACCTCCTTCACCGGTGCGCCGATCACCCTTCTCGAGGGTCCGGCACTCGCGGTCGGAGTCCTAGCCGGGCTGGCCGCGAGCGGCGAACCCGGCGCTGGCGGCGCGGCCGTCGCGGTGGCCGGTTCGGCGCTCTCGGGGGCTCTGGACGATCTGGCCGGCGATGCCTCCGCCAAGGGCTTGAAGGGCCACCTAGGTGCGCTGCGCCGGGGTGAGGTCACCACGGGCGCCCTCAAGATCCTCGGTATCGGCGCCAGCGCGCTCGCCGGAACCTGGCAGGCCGACCGCGGTAGCGAGCGGGGGGCGTTGGACACCGTCGTGGGCGCTGGGGTGGTCGCTGGGGCGGCGAATGTGGCGAACCTCTTGGACTTGCGCCCCGGCCGGGCGCTCAAGGCTGCCGCCCTGGTCGGGCTGCCGCTGATGGCTTCCCGCCGGCCCGGTGCCAGTGTTGCCGCGGCCGCCATCGGCAGCGGCATGGGTGTGGTCCGTCCAGATCTACGTGGGGAGTCGATGCTGGGGGATACCGGCGCGAACGCCGTCGGCGCGGCGATCGGGTCTGCCCTGGCGCAACGCCTCGGGGTCCGTGGGCGGCTGGTCGCGCTGGCCGTGGTGACCGGCTTGACACTGGCCTCCGAGCGGGTGAGCTTCACGGCCGTGATTGAGCGAACCCCGGGTCTGCGGGAGATTGACCGGTGGGGGAGGACTCCACGGTGACCTCGCGTCGGGCCGCGGTGGGGATCGCCGGAGCAGCCGGGCTGATCGCCGGGATCACCCTGTTGGCCCGTGCGGCCGGACTGGGCCGGGTCCTGGTCTTTGCCGAATCGGTGCGCGCCAACGGTGTTGGCGAGATCTATCAGAGCGTGAACGCCCTGCCGAACGTGCTGGTCGAGGTGGCCGCTGGCGGTGTTCTCTCGGCGATCGCGGTGCCCTTGATCGCGGGACACATGGGCCGAGGAGATCGCGCAGCCGCCGATCGGCTGGCCTCGGTGCTGCTCACCTGGGTACTGGCCGTCTTGGTGCCCGTCGCTGTGCTGCTGGCGCTTCTGGCCGAACCAGCAGCGCGTTGGTTGGTGAGTGACTTCGACCCGCGAGCACACGCCGTCGCCGTCGCCATGCTGAGGGTGTTCACGGTCCAGGTGCCGCTCTATGGCCTCGGCATCGTCCTCACTGGACTCCTGCACGCGCATCGGCGGTTCGCGGCCGCAGCGCTGGCGCCCTTGCTGTCCAGCATCGTGGTGATGGCCAGTTATCTCTGGTACGGCGGCCTCGTCGAGGGTCAGACAGCACCCTCTGCGGTCACTGATCACGCCATCGCGGTCCTGGCCTGGGGGACCACGGCCGGGGTCGCCATGCTCTCCGTCCCGCTGCTGATCCCGGCGATAGCCACCGGGTGGCGTTGGCGGCCGGCCTGGCGCCTGAGCGCCGCGGAAGGTCGCCAGATCGGGCGGCTCGCCGTGGCCGGGATCCTTGTGGTCGGCGGGCAACAGGTGGCGACCCTGGTGGTGCTCTGGCTCGCCAACCACGCAGGCGATCGGGGAGTGCTCCCGGTCTGGCAGTACGCGCAAACCGTCTACCTGCTCCCGTATGCCGTGTTGGCCGTGCCCATTGCCATGAGCACCTTTCCGGCGCTGGCCCTGGCCACTGGTGCGCAGGAGCCCGACGTCGACCGCGCGCTGGCGCGCTCGCTCTCAGCGGTGCTCATGGTCGCTGGTCTCGGCGCCGGGGTGCTGATGGCGACGGCACGCCCGGTCGGGGCCTTCTTCACCGTGCTCGATGCTCGCCGAGGAAGTGCCGGTGCCAGCGCGCAGGCCCTCGCGGCGTTACCCGGGACCTTGTGGGCCTTGGGCCCGGGGCTGGTGGGCTTCTGCGCGATTGCGCTACTGCTGCGGGCGGCTTACGTGAAGGGTTCCGCCCTCGCGTCCGCCGCAGCGGTGACCGCAGGCTGGCTGATCGCAGCCAGCCCGGTGCTCTTTGTCGGTACTGATGCTGGCGCCGAGCCGACCCTGCGTTCGCTCGCTCAGGCCAATAGTGTCGGCATGATTCTTGCTGCCTTTGGGCTCGCGGTGCTGACCCGCCGGGCGTGGGGTCCGCGGGCCACCGCCGGTGCCGGCGCCGTGGTGGCGTCCGTGTGCGTCGGGGTAGGGGCCGCCCTGGCGGTTGGGGATAGCGTCGGCCGCGGCTTCCCCCTGAACACGATCACCAATACCCTGCTCTCCGGTGCGCTGTCCGCGGTCGCCGGCGCCGCGGCATACGTGCTCGTCATGTGGTTCACCCAGCGTGACTTGACGACACAGTTGATCCATCGAGGCCGGGAACGGAGGGGCCAGGCATGACGCGGGTACTCCTGGCTCTGGGCACTTCCACCGGGGGAGTCGGCCGCCACGTTCACGACCTGGCGCAGGGGCTGGTCCGACACGGTCTCGAGGTGCTGATCGCGGCACCCGCACAGGTTCTCGACCAGTTCTCCATGGCGGCGACCGGGGCGCGCACCGTCGAACTCAGCGTCGCTGATCGGCCCTCGCCGCGTGGTGATGCCGCCGCCGTCGGGGCGCTGCGAGCGATTGCGACCAGAGCCGATGTGGTCCACACACATGGTCTTCGGCTCGGGGCCTTGGCCGCCCTGGCCACCCGACGCGGCGCACCGCTGGTGGTCACCTTGCACAATGCGGCGCCGAGCGGGCGAGTAGCCGCCGGGATCCACGCCGCCTTGGAGCGAGTCGTGGCAGCCCGAGCAGACCTGGTCTTGACGGTCTCGCGTGACCTTCAGCTGCGCCAACGCAAACTTGGGGCCCGACGAGTCGAGCACGCGGTGATCGCTGCCCCGGAGGCTGGCGAGATCACGGCCGGCCGCGGGCAGGTGCGCGCCTCGCTGGGAGTGCGTGATCCAATGGCGCTGGCCGTGAGCGTTGGCCGGCTCGCGACGCAGAAACGCCCAGATCTGCTCTTGGACGCGATGGTTCGCGTCGAGCGCTCCGGTGGTGGCGTGCTCTTGGCGATCGCTGGCGACGGGCCCCTGCGGGCCGAGTTGAGTGATCGCATTGCCGCGCAGGATCTGCCGGTGCGTCTGCTGGGGCATCGCCATGACATTGCGGACTTGCTGGCCGCCGCCGACGTGGTGGTCTCGGCGGCCGATTGGGAAGGCCAGCCGGTCTGGTTGCAGGAGGCGCTACACCAGGGAGCGGCGATCGTGACCACGGACGCTGGCGGCACCTCGCAGGTCGTGGGGGATGCCGCAGTGCTGGTTCCCGTTGGCGATAGCGAGGCGCTCGCGACGGCAATCCAGCGCGTGGTCAGCGATGGCACGACCAGGGATCAGTTGCGCTCCGCGTCCGAGGCTCGCAGCGCAGAACTGCCGACTCAGCAGGACGCGGTCAGGGCAGCGATTGCGGCATACGACTCACTTGGTGTCGGGTGCGGCGAAGGTGCCCCGACATAACGTAGGGTGGGGGTCCGTGGTGTTGCAGACGAAACAGATCTTCGTGACCGGAGGCGTCGCCTCATCACTGGGTAAGGGACTCACCGCCTCGAGTCTCGGGCATTTGCTCCGTGCGCGCGGGTTGAAGGTGACCATGCAGAAGCTCGATCCCTACCTCAATGTGGATCCGGGCACGATGAATCCCTTCCAACACGGTGAGGTCTTCGTGACCGAGGATGGCGCCGAAACCGATCTGGATATCGGTCACTACGAGCGCTTCCTCGACGTCAATCTGCACGGCAGCGCCAATGTCACCACCGGTCAGGTCTACAACCGGGTGATCCAGCGTGAACGCCGTGGCGAGTACCTCGGAGACACCGTCCAGGTCATCCCGCACATCACCAACGAGCTCAAGGAGCGGATGCGGGCCGAGGCACTCGGTTCGCCCGGAGTCGATCCGGCCCAGGCCCCGGACATCATCATCACCGAGATCGGTGGCACCGTCGGTGACATCGAGTCGCTGCCCTTCCTTGAGGCCGCTCGCCAGGTGCGGCACGACCTTGGGCGCGACAACGTCTTCTTCTTGCATGTCTCCCTGGTGCCCTATCTCGCGCCGAGCGGCGAGCTCAAAACCAAGCCGACCCAACACTCTGTGGCGGCACTGCGTCAGGTGGGTATTCAGCCCGATGCGCTGGTGCTGCGGGCCGACCGGGAGATCCCGGAGTCCATCAAGCGCAAGATCTCGCTGATGTGCGATGTCGACGTGGAGGCCTGTGCTGCAGCCGTGGACGCGCCCAGCATCTACGACATTCCCAAGGTCCTTCATGCCGAAGGCTTGGATGCCTACGTCGTGCGTCGGCTCGGCCTGACCTTCCGCGATGTCGACTGGCGGGACTGGAACCTGCTCCTTGAGCGGGTCCATGAGCCCGAGCACGATGTCGAGGTCGCCCTGGTGGGCAAGTACATCGACCTCCCTGACGCCTACCTCTCGGTCACCGAGGCGTTGCGGGCCGGGGGCTTCCACCACGACGCCAAGGTGCGGATCCGCTGGGTGGCCTCGGATGTATGCGAGAGCATGGCCGGTGCGCAGAAGGCTCTCGGTGGTGCCGACGCAATCCTGGTTCCCGGTGGTTTCGGGGTTCGCGGTATCGAGGGCAAGCTCGGTGCCTTGCGCTGGGCTCGGGAGCGTCAGGTGCCGACCCTGGGTATTTGCCTGGGCCTGCAGTGCATGGTGATCGAATACGCCCGCAATGTGGCTGGCATCGAGCAGGCCAGCTCGGCGGAGTTCGACCCGGCGACGCCGGACCCGGTCATCTCGACGATGGAGGCCCAGAAAGCCATCGTCGATGGTGGCGGAGACCTCGGCGGCACCATGCGGCTGGGGACGCAACCCGCCGACCTGGTGCCGGGATCGATTGTGGCCCAGGCGTATGCCGCGACCCGGGTGCAGGAGCGCCATCGTCACCGGTACGAGGTCAATGACGCCTACCGCGAGCAACTCGAGCAGGCCGGGCTGGTCTTCTCCGGGACCCACCCGGAGTATGGCCTCGTCGAGTTCGTCGAGCTCCCCCGGGAGGTACACCCGTACTTCGTCTCGACTCAGGCGCACCCGGAGTTCAAGTCCCGGCCGACCCGTGCACACCCGCTCTTTGCCGGTCTGATCGGTGCCGCCCTCGAAGCGCAGCGCGCGGCCCGGCTCATCGAGGTCGACCGTCCCAAGCAACACGAGGACGCGTGAGCGAACCGCTCGCTGATCGCGTCGACCCCGCGCCGGTTCTGGATCGGGCGGTCCGCTTCGAGGGCCTGGTCTGGGATGTCATCAGCGAGAATTTCGTCCTGCCCGGGGTTGGCGAGCTACGTCGGGACTTCGTCGACCACCCGGGGGCAGTCGCGGTATTGGCGATGGACCCCCAGGAGCGGGTGCTGCTCATCCAGCAGTACCGGCACCCCATCGGAACCTACGAATGGGAGATCCCGGCCGGGCTGCGGGATGTGGACGGCGAGGACGAACGCGCCTGTGCTGAGCGCGAACTCGCCGAAGAGGCAGATCTGCGGGCGGCCACGTGGGCACTGCTCAGCCGGTATGCGGCGTCACCCGGTGGGATGAATGAACACCTGACGATCTTCTTGGCTACCGATTTCAGTGCGGTACCCGACGCTGAGCGTCACCAGCGCACCGGCGAGGAGGCGGTTCTCGTGCACCGTTGGGTGCCCCTGGATGAGCTTCTTGAGGCCATCCTGGCCGGGGACATTCGCAATGCCACGGTCATGATTGCCGCGCTCACGGCATATGTCCGGAAAAGCCGTGCCGGGGAAGGCTTGTCCCCGCCTTGAGCGACGCGGAAGGATGCAACGCATGAGCAAACACATTCAGGTGCCAGAGGGGGCCGATGACATCGGCCGCGGCGATATCGCTGTCGACGATGCCATCCACACGAAGTCGGGGCGGGTCAAGAAGGACGTCTACGAGGCCGAGATGGAGCGCCTGCAGGAGCAGTTGGTCTTGCTGCAGTACTGGATCCAGAAGCAGGGCCTCAAGGTCGTCGTCCTTTTCGAGGGGCGTGGTTCGGCGGGCAAGGGGGGCGTGATCAAGCGGATCACCGAGCGCACCTCGCCGCGCATCGTGCGAGTGGCCGCGCTGCCGACACCGACCGAGCGGCAGAAGACGCAGTGGTACTTCCAGCGTTATGTGGAGCACCTGCCGGCCGCTGGGGAGATGGTGCTCTTCGACCGCTCTTGGTACAACCGGAGCAATGTCGAGACGGTGATGGGCTTCTGCACCGACGAGGAGCACGAGGAGTTCCTGCGCTCGTGTCCCGAGTTCGAGCGCATGCTCGTGCGTAGCGGGGTCATCCTGATCAAGTACTGGTTCTCGGTGAGTTATGAGGAGCAGCGCAAGCGTTTCGAAGCGCGCAACGCCGAGCCGCTCAAGCGCTGGAAGCTCTCCGACATGGACCTGGCAGAGCACGAGTTCTACGTGAAGTACTCGATGGCCAAGGACACCACCTTCCAGTACACCGATATCAAGCAGGCGCCCTGGTATGTCGTGCCCTCAGACGACAAGCGGGCGGCACGACTGAACTGCGTCAACCACCTGCTCGACCAGTTCGACTACGAGGACGTGGCACCCGATGTGATCCACCTGCCCGAGATGCGGGAGATTCACTACGTTCGGCCGCCGATGCACGAGCAGACCTTCGTTCCGCTGAAGTTCTGAGCAGCTGCGGAGCCGCAGGCGTTGGTCCTACTGGTAGGACACAAAGTTCGGGGTGGGTTTCACCTGGGCCATGGTCTGCGCGACCGTGAGCATGGGGAAGTCCTCGTCTTTGAAGTTCTTCCAGCCCAGGAGGACTCCCTTCGGTAGGCCTTCGCGCATGACTCCCCAGGTGGCCCGCTTGGCGCCTTGGCCGCCGGAGCCGTCCACGTGGAGCAGGAATTGCAGCTCGTCGAGGTCGGTGCGGAGCTGCTCGCGGCCGCGAATCATCTGGGTTTGGAACTGGTGCAGCGTGAAGACCTTGGGCGGCAGATCATGCTCGCGCACCAGGGTGGCCAGCCACTGCGCGACCGCATTGACCTCGGCGATGCCCACGTGGCCGATCTGCGCCAGATGCTTCTCCTTGGGGCCCAGCCGCCATTCCGGATCGAGCGCGAGACCCACCTGCGGCAGCAGGAGGAGCTCCTCATAGAGCTTGGCCTGGGTGAGGAAGTCGGTACGACCCGGCTGCAGGTCCAGGACGACGTAGCAGCCTTCCCGAATCGCGGTCTCCACCCAAGGCTTCAGGACCGAGATCGCGGTCTCACGGGAATAGTTGCCATCCTTGCCCGGGCTGGCCGACGCGACCGTAGCGATGAGTTCGAAGGCGGGAATCACCGGGGTCGAGGTGAGGGCGGCATACTCGGCGGCCACCCTTTTGACGCGCTTGACCGCGGCCTCGGCTGGTTGCTCGCCGAGCATCCCCAGCGCAGCGCTCTCAGGATGTCCGTACAGCGCGACCATCATCCGGTCCGGGAAGGGGAGGAAGCCTCCGCCCGGCAGCTGCTCGGCATGGCGGCGGGTTCGCAGCCGAGCCTCGAATCGCTCCGCAGGGCCGAATGCGCTGCCCACCGCGATCACCGGCGGCTCGGCCGCGCTCAGCGCGTCGTAGGCCGCCTCAGCGCTGCGGGGGTCGGGATTCTTCACGGTGAGGACCTTCGCGCCGGCCACGGCCAGCACGGCTTCCCGTAGGGGATCGGCCTCCAGGGCTTGGGTGGTCACGACGTAGGCCGACCCCACGGTCGGCGTCAGGGGCTGGTAACCCTCGATGGTGGGCGGCGTCGCGCCTCCGGGCAGGACGGTCACGCCGTCGGCAAGGCTGGGTGCCACCGTCGCATAGGAGACCAGGCGGCGAACCCGCAGATCGGTGACCAGGCTCCCAAGCGTGGGGCCGGTGATGAGCAGAGGTGCCTGAAGGGCGGTCGCGGTGGCGATCGCGGTAGTCAGGGCCGCGCCTGATGGGTCGGCCAGCACCGCGACGCCGGCCTCGGCGAAGAGGGCGCGAACGAGGGCGTTGGAGTCTTTGAGGTTCGCCTGCACCTGCGCGCGGCCATCCTGATGCAGGACGATGGCCAAGGACTGCGGGCTGCTGGTCGGGGTGGGTGTGCCCGTCGGCTGGCCCGTATCGGGTGAACACGCGGCCATCGAGGTCAGGCCAAGCCCGGCCGCCGCGGCAAGGACGGAGCGACGTGAGGCGCGCGCAGGAGACACGGCAACACCCTCTCATGGTGCCGCCGGATAACTAGTGGACGAAGCCCGCGCGGCTTTCCGTAGACTTGGGCGGTCCCCCTCCCACGTCAAAGGAATCTCCGTGCTCCGCACCCATCAGGCAGGCGCCTTGCGTGCCGCCGACACCGGCTCGACCGTCACGCTGACCGGATGGGTGGCCAAGCGACGCGATCACGGCGGGGTGGCCTTCATCGACCTCCGCGATGCGAGCGGAGTCGTGCAGGTGGTCGCGCGAGACGAGGTGCTGACCGGGGCTGCACACGACCTGCGCAATGAGTTTTGTGTGCGGGTCACGGGCGTGGTCGCGGCGCGCTCCGAGCGCAATGTGAACCACGACCTGCCCACCGGCGAGGTGGAGGTGACCGCTGAGGTGATCGAGGTGCTCAACCCCAGCGCGCCCCTGCCATTCCAGATCGACGAACGCGTCACGGTGGGTGAGGAGGCTCGTCTGAAGCACCGCTATCTGGACCTGCGCCGCCCCGGCACGCACAACGCTGGGCACGCCATTCGCCTGCGCTCCAAGGTCAGTGCGGCCGCACGCCGGGTCCTCGGCGAGCGCGATTTCGTTGAGATCGAGACCCCGACTCTGACGCGCTCGACTCCTGAGGGAGCGCGTGACTTCTTGGTGCCCGCTCGGCTGGCGCCGGGCTCGTGGTACGCGCTGCCGCAGAGCCCGCAGCTGTTCAAGCAGCTGCTCATGGTGGCCGGGATGGAGCGCTACTACCAGATTGCTCGGTGCTACCGAGACGAGGACTTCCGTGCCGATCGGCAGCCGGAGTTCACTCAGCTGGACATCGAGATGTCCTTCGCGACCGAGGACGACATTCTCGAGCTGGGCGAGGCCTTGGCGAAGGAGATCTGGTCGCTGATCGGTGTGGAATTGCCGACCCCTTTCCCCCGGATGACTTATGCCGAGGCCATTCGCCGCTTCGGTTCGGACAAGCCAGACCTGCGCTTTGGTCAAGAACTCGTGGAGTGCACGGAGTACTTCGTAGACACGCCCTTTAGGGTCTTCCAGGCCGAATACGTCGGGGCGGTCGTCATGCCTGGTGGGGCCAGCCAGCCTCGCAAGCAGCTGGACGCGTGGCAGGAGTGGGCCAAGCAGCGCGGTGCCCGCGGGCTGGCCTACGTTCTGGTGCTCGAGGACGGCACTCTGGGCGGTCCGGTGGCCAAGAACCTCTCTGAATCCGAATTGGCTGGCCTTGCGGACAAGGTCGGTGCGCAGCCCGGTGACTGTGTCTTCTTCGCGGCTGGTCCGACCAAGGCCTCGCGGGCGCTGCTGGGTGCGGCCCGGCTGGAGATCGGCCGCCGTTGCGCGCTGATCGACGAGAACGCCTGGTCCTTCTTGTGGGTCAACGACGCGCCGCTTTTTGAGCCGGCCTCGGAGGCCGTGGCGGCCGGCGATGTCGCCGTGGGCGCAGGGGCGTGGACCGCTGTGCACCATGCCTTCACCTCGCCCAAGGCGGAGTTCCTCGACACCTTCGACACCGATCCGGGTGCGGCGCTCGCCTATGCCTATGACATGGTCTGCAATGGCAACGAGATCGGTGGCGGGTCGATCCGAATTCACCGACGGGATGTCCAGGAGCGCGTCTTTGCGGTCATGGGGCTGAGCCAGGAGCAGGCGCAGGAGAAGTTCGGCTTCCTGCTTGACGCCTTCCAGTTCGGTGCGCCCCCGCACGGCGGGATCGCTTTTGGCTGGGACCGCATCGTCATGCTGCTGGGTGGCTATGAGTCCATCCGCGATGTCATCGCCTTCCCAAAATCCGGTGGTGGCTACGACCCGCTGACCGATGCGCCCGCGCCGATCACCCCGGAGCAGCGCAAGGAGGCCGGGGTCGACGCGGCGCCAGCGGAGCCGGCCTCCTGACGAGCTTGCGGTGATCCTGTTCGGCACGACTGGCTTTGCCCGCCCAACCGGCACTACCGGTCCAACCGGGATTCCCGATATTTCCGGTATTTCCGGCTCCGGCGGTCAGGGCGCCCGGGCAGGCTCCCCGGCCTGTCGCCAGGTTGCGGGTGAAAGGAGTTCCTTTCACCCGCAACCTGGCGGTATCGAGGAATGCCGGACCCACGGGGCGGCCCGGGCGTCTGTGAGTGGCAGGTTGAGCGGCAAATGAACGGCGCGCGACGAGTGAGCGCTGGCTTGTTGCCCTTCACCAGGGCCGCAGGCGACCCCAGAGTGTTCATCGCACACTTTGGCGGCCCGCTATGGGCGGCCAAGGACGCGCATGCCTGGTCCATCGTCAAGGGTGAGCTGGACGATGACCGTGACCCCAGGGTGAGCGTCGCTCGTGAGTGGGGTGAAGAGACCGGTGCCCCGGTCCCGCCGGGGGAGTGGCTCGACCTGGGCACGATCACCCAGCGGGGCGGGAAGGTGGTCCAGGCGTATGCCGTCGAGGTTGTCGACCCAGCGACGGTGACCTTCATCGCCAGCAACCAGGTGAGCATTGAATGGCCACCACGGTCGGGGCGGTACCGACTGATTCCAGAGGTGGATCGCGCGCAGTGGTGCGATCACCTGACCGCACGCCAACGGCTCGTGGTCGCGCAAGCGGAGTTCATCGATCGCCTTGAGGCGCTGCCCTAGGTGACCGCAGACGGGGCTAGGGCACCGACCTGGACAGGCCCTCGACAGCTTCGGCCCCCTTCAGCCGCAGGAGGGCGGGCCCCGGGACCAGGAGTTTGGAGCGGCGCAAGCCCGACCCGATACACACCCAGGGACGGTCCACCGCCTCGCTGTCGACCCAGATTGGCCAGTCGACGGGAGTACCCACTGCGGTGATGCCGCCGTACTCCATACCGGTCAGGGCAACAGCCTGATCCATCGGCGCGAAGGATGCCCGGCGGGCGTCCAGTCGACGGCGCACCACCCCGTTGACATCCACACGCTTGTTCGCCTGGGTGAGGCACACGGCATACCGTTCCTCGCCCGCCCGGACCCCGCGAATGATCACGCAGTTGACCGAATCCTCGAGCGCCAGGTCGTAGGCGGCGCACAGGGCCTCCGTGTCCGCCAGCGACGGGTCGATCTCGACCACGACGGCCTCGGGGATCACCGCAATTGCGCCCGCGACGGGCGCAGCCAATAGGTCCGGCCGGGCGGCCGCCGCGTGCTGTTCAAGCCCACCAAGCCGGATCACTCGGTGATCCCAAAGCGCTCATGAAGCCGCTTGAGGAAGGTCGGCGCCCACCAGTTGGCGCGACCCAGGGCGAACATCGTGGCCGGCACCAAGAGCATCCGCACGATGGTGGCATCGAGGATGATCGCCAGCACCAGGGCGACCCCCATCTGCTTCAGGGTCAACATGTCACCGACCGCGAAGCCGGCAAAAACGACCACCATGAGCAGTCCCGCGGAGGTGATGATCCGCCCGGAGCGTTGCAGGCCCAAAGTCACGGCGGAGTCGGTGTCATGGCCCTGCTCGTGCAGCTCGACAATGCGCGAGAGCAGGAAGACCTCGTAGTCCATCGACAGGCCGAAGCCAAAGGCCAGCACGAGCAGCGGAATGGTGTTCTCCAGGGCACCGGTGGACTGGAATCGCAGGACGTTCTCGAGGTGACCCTCCTCGAAGATCCAGACCACGACACCCAAGGTGGCGCCCAGCGAGAGCACGTTCATCACTAGAGCCTTGAGCGGGATGATCACCGAACCGGTCATCAGGAAGAGCAGGATGAACGTCGCCAGCACGACCATGCCGACGGCCCACGGGGCTCGCTTGGCCACCTGATCCTGGAAGTCGAGCAGGCCTGAGGCCTGGCCAACGGTGTAGGCCGTGAACGGTGGCGGGTTATCCCGCAGGTACTGCGTGACAGCGCGGGCGTCGTCATCGAGGCCCCCACCGGCGGTGAACAGGCCGAGGGTCACGACGCCGGCGTCGCGCGGCGTGACTGGCCCGACGCTCTCGACCCCGGGGATGGCCTTGGCTGTGGCAACCCACCCTTCCACCTGCGAAGGCGCGGCCTCGGTGACGATCGTGAGGTCGGAGCCGCCGAGCAGCGGGAAACGCTCGCCAAAGTCTTCGAAGAAGACGCGTTCGGGGGTTCCGGCCGGGAGGAGTTCGGGGCCCGACGAGGTCGTTTTCAGGCCGAAGGCAGGCACTGCGAGCGCGATCAGGGCCATCGCGATCACGGCGGCCACGAGCCAGGGGGCCCGATGCACCGCGCGGGCCAAGCGGGCAAAGACGCCCTCGTCGCCACCGGACTCGGTCCGTCGGCCCACCAGGCGGCGGGCGCCCAGATAGCACAGGGCGGGGACCAGCGAGAGGGCCACCGCCAGGGCCACGATGACAACCGAGACCGCTGCTGCGCTCACCGCGCGGATGAACTCGATCTCGAAGAAGGCCAAGCCACTCAGCGAGATGGCCACGATGAAGGCCGAGAAGATCACCGTGCGTCCGGCGCGGTCCAAGGTGTCGCCCAACGCGAGGGCCCGCTGGTCCCGGGTGAGCTCAGATACCGGGGCGCCATCGAGCACCTTGCGCAATTCTTCGCGATACCGGCTGACCATGAGCAGGCCGTAATCGATGCACAGGCCAAGGCCGAGCACGGTCACCACGTTTACGGTGGAGGCGTCGAGGTCGAGCACATGGGAGAAGCCGGTAAGCGAAGCCAGCGCGCCCGCGATCGAGGCGATCGCTCCGAGGACCGGCATACCGGCGGCCAGGAAGCCGCCGAAGACGATCAGGAGCAGGACAAAGGAGACCCCGAGCGCGATGAACTCCCCAGTGCGCAGGTCATCCTGGACCTGTTGAACGATGCGGTCCACCAGGTTGCGTATGCCGCCCCGCTGCGAGGAGTCCGCACCGGTGTCCGCGACCAAGGTGTCGAAGAGTGCGTCGACTTTGGCTTGGGCCGCAATCTCTTGCTCCTTGGTGATGTCCTTGTCGTAGGTCACCACCATGGCGAAGGAACCCGAGTCCAGCCCGGTCGAGCCCAGGAATGGGGCCGCGGCAGGGGAGCTGGGGCCGGCTGGCACGACGAAGGGATTGGCGACGGAGGCGATGTGCTCCAGCGCGGAGATGTCCTTGCCCGCCTGCTGAGCCGCCTGCGCCACGCTGGCCGCGTGCAGGTCGACTCCCTGCACCATCAACGAGTAGGTCTGGAATCCGCTCGCGCCGGCCTTTTCGAGCAGATCCCGACCGGTTTGGTTTTCGCCGTCGGCCTTGATCTCGCCACTGGTGAGCCGGGAGAAGAGCGACTCATTCCCGAAGGCGCCGCCAGCGATGCCAAGGCCCCCGACGATGAAGAGCAGCCAGAAGGCCACGATGAAGGGTGCCCGCCGAGCGACGAAACGGCCCCAGGCGTGCAGGAAGGCTCCGTGGGGTGCTGGGCGTGCTGCTCCGTGGCGTGCTGAGTGTGCGCGAGAAGGGGTGCGGCCGGAAATCACTGGCCTAGCCTCTCACCCACACAACAGGGCCACGGACAGTTGGGGTGAGTAGCCTCCCCGGTGTGACCGATCTCTTTTCGACGGCGGGCGAACAGCCGGCTCCTGGGGCCGCGGCTGGGGTCCTGCCGCCCCTTGCCGTGCGGATGCGGCCCCAAACCCTTGATGAGGTTCGCGGCCAGCAGGCCGTCCTGCGTCCAGGCAGCCCGCTCCGACGGCTGATCGCAGGCGGGGGCGGATCGGCCGGCCCCCTGTCCGCCATCATGTGGGGTCCGCCCGGGACGGGCAAGACCACGCTGGCGCACCTGGTTGCCTCTGCTGCTGACCGAGAATTCGTCGAACTGTCCGCCGTGACGGCGGGGGTCAAAGATGTGCGTGATGTCATGGCTGCGGCCGGTCGGGCGCGCGACCTCTACGGGCGGGCGACCGTGCTCTTCCTCGACGAGATTCATCGATTCACCAAGGCCCAGCAAGATGCGCTCTTGCCCGGCGTCGAGAACCGGCTGGTGATCCTGGTTGCCGCCACCACCGAGAACCCGTCGTTCTCGGTCATCGCTCCCTTGCTATCGCGCTCGGTGCTCATCACGTTGACCTCGCTGGAGGATGCCGACATCGAAGCGGTCCTCGACTCCGCGGTGCAGGATCCGCGGGGACTCGACGCGGCATACGAGTTGACCTCGCAGGCCCGTGAGCATCTGGTGCGGATCAGCGGTGGCGACGCACGCCGGGCTTTGACGGCGTTGGAGGCTGCCGCCGGCGTGGCGCAGGACGCCCAACCGATCGGCGCCGAGCGGGACTCGCCCACCACGATCACGCTGGCACACAGCGAGCAGGCCATTGCTCAGGCCGCGGTTCGCTATGACCGCACCGGCGATCAGCATTACGACGTGGCCTCCGCGCTCATCAAATCGATGCGCGGTTCCGATGTCGATGCCGCCTTGCACTACTTGGCTCGGATGTTGGAGGCCGGTGAGGACCCGCGGTTCATCGCCCGGCGGATCGTCATCGCGGCCTCTGAGGACGTCGGCATGGCCGACCCGAGCGCCCTGCAGACCGCCGTCGCGGCCATGCACGCGGTGGCGCAGATCGGGATGCCTGAGGCGCGGATCATCTTGGCCCAAGCCGTGGTCCACAACGCGATGGCCCCGAAGTCGAATGCCGCCTATGTCGGCATCAATGAGGCCATCGCCGACATCCGGTCGGGCAAGGGTGGGTCCGTTCCGGCGCACCTTCGGGGCAGTGGGTATGCCGGGGCGGCCCGGCTGGGTCACGGTGAGGGCTATGTCTACGCGCACAACGAACCCGACGCCGTGGCTGCCCAGACCTATCTCCCGGAGGATCTCGTCGGCCGCACCGACTACTACCGACCTACCGATCGAGGATTCGAAGCCCGGCTTCAAGAACGCTGGCAGTGGCTTCGAGAGCGGCTGCGCGATCCCGGCTAGGATGACTCACATGTCTGCACGCGTGATCCGGCGAGCTATCGAGGGGCCGACCTGCCCCCGCGTCCGTCTGCACTGATCACCGCCCGCGCAACCGAGCGCGCCCCACTGAGGACTGAGTTGAACTTCCATGGATACCGCTGAAATCCGCCGCCGTTGGCTGACCTTCTTTGAACGCAACGGGCATACCGTGGTGCCAAGCGCCCCGTTGCTGCACGAGGACCCGAACCTGCTTTTCGTCAACGCCGGGATGGTGCCCTTCAAGCCCTACTTCCTGGGTCAGGAGACCCCGCCCTTTGATCGCGCCACCAGCGTGCAGAAGTGTGTCCGCACGCAGGACATCGAGGAGGTCGGCAAGACCTCTCGGCACGGCACCTTCTTCCAGATGAATGGCAACTTCTCTTTCGGCGACTACTTCAAAGAGGGCGCCATTCGGCTGGCCTGGGAGCTGGTGACCACTTCTCAGGATCAGGGTGGTTTCGGCCTCGAGGGTGACCGCCTCTGGGCGACGGTTCTCGATGATGACGATGAGGCCATCGAGCTCTGGCTGGCGCACACGGACATTCCGGCCGAGCGGATCGTCCGGCGCGGCCGCCTCGACAACTACTGGTCGATGGGTGTGCCCGGTCCCGGTGGGCCCTGTAGCGAGATCTACTACGACCGCGGCCCGGAGTACGGCCCCGAAGGTGGCCCCGCCGTGGACGAGGACCGCTACCTCGAGTTTTGGAACCTGGTGTTCATGCAGGAGGAGCTCTCCGCGGTGCGCTCCAAGGAGGACTTCGACATCGCGGGGCCACTGCCCAAGAAGAACATCGATACCGGCATGGGCTTGGAGCGCATGGCCAGCCTGTTGCAGGGCGTCGACAATATGTACGAGATCGACGAGGTCTATCCGGTGCTCGCCAAGGCGGCCGAGATGACCGGCAAGGAGTACGGCACCCGATCGGGGTCCGCGGCCAGCGAGTCACACCCCGATGACGTGCGTCTGCGGGTCGTGGCGGACCACGTCCGCTCCTCGCTGATGCTCATCGGCGATGGCGTCACCCCGGGCAACGAGGGCCGTGGGTATGTCCTGCGCCGAATGCTGCGTCGTTCGGTGCGTTCCATGCGGCTCCTCGGCTACGACGAGCCCTGCCTGCCGCATCTGCTGCCGGTGAGCATGGAGCGGATGAAGCAGTCCTATCCCGAACTGGAGTCGGGATTCGCGCGGATCAGCCAGATCGCCTACGCCGAGGAGGACGCCTTCCGGCGCACGCTGGCCTCGGGCACCACCATCCTGGACACCGCGGTGGCCCGGACAAAGGCCTCCGGCGGCACGACACTCGCGGGCGATCAGGCCTTTGCCTTGCACGACACCTATGGCTTCCCGATCGACCTCACCCTGGAGATGGCCGCGGAGCAGGGGCTCGAGGTGGACCGCGAGGGCTTCACCAGCCTGATGAACGAGCAGCGGCAGCGCGCCAAGGCGGACGCGAAGGCCAAGAAGTCTGCGCACGGCGACACCTCGGTCTACCGTGCCATCGCCGATGAACTCGGACATGACGTCGAGTTCACCGGGTACTCCGAGATCACCTCGGAGGCGCGTGTTCGCGGGTTGATTCGCGGCGGCGAGGCGATCCGGAGCGCGACCGCGGGCGATGAGGTCGAGATCGTCCTGGATCGCACCCCGTTCTATGCCGAGGGTGGAGGTCAGTTGGCCGACGGCGGACTGCTGCGCCTCGATAGTGGCGCGCTGGTGCAAGTCCACGACGTCCAGAAGCCCATCAATGGCGTTATCGTCCACAAGGCCTCGATCATCAGCGGCGAGGTCGGCTCGGGCGAGCAGGCGTATGCCGAGGTCGACCTTGAGCGTCGCCGCTCGATCTCGCGGGCGCATACGGCAACGCACATGGTGCACAAGGCGATTCGCGAAGCCCTCGGTGAAACCGCGACCCAGGCCGGATCCGAGAACTCTCCCGGCCGGTTCCGCTTCGACTTCAACGCCAGCTCCGCCGTGCCCGCCTCCGTGCTGGTCGACGTCGAGGCTCGGGTCAATGCGGTTCTCCTTGAGGACTTGCAGGTGCGCGCCGAGATCATGACTCAAACGCAGGCCCGCGACGCGGGTGCCATGGCCCTCTTCGGTGAGAAGTATGGCGATGCTGTCCGGGTCATCTCGGTCGGCGACTGGGCCCGGGAGCTCTGCGGGGGCACCCACGCCGAGCACACCAGCCAGCTGGGGTTGATCACGCTCCTTGGTGAGTCCTCCATTGGTGCGGGCGTGCGCCGGGTCGAGGCGCTCGTTGGGACCGATGCGTACTCCTTCCTGGCTCGCGAGCGCGCCATTGTCGGCCAGCTGACCGAGTTGATGAAGGGTCGTCCCGAGGAGCTCCCGGAACGGATCAGCGGCCTGGTTGGTCGCCTCAAGGACGCCGAGCGGGAGCTCGAGCGGCTCAAGAAGGACCAGTTGCAGGCCGCCACGGGACGCTTGACCGACTACGCGCGTGATCTCGGTGGGGTCACCCTGCTCACCCATGACGCCGGGGACGATGCCGATGCTGGCGCCGTGCGCACGATGGTCATGGATCTGCGGGGTCGGCTCGGCTCCGAACGGCCGGTGGTCGTGGCCGTCACGGGTGCGGCCGGTGGTCGTCCGGTCATCGTGGTCGCGACCAACGAATTGGCCCGTGACCGCGGCGTCAAGGCCGGGGATCTGGTGCGGGTGGCCGCCCAGGTGCTTGGCGGCGGCGGAGGCGGCAAGGATGACCTCGCTCAAGGTGGTGGCCAGGACGCCAGCCGTACCGGCGAGGCCTTGGGGGCGCTCGAAAGCCGCGTGCGCGAGCTCACCCTCTGACCAGGTCGGATCCGGGCATGCGCGAGGGCATCCGACTTGGGCTCGATGTCGGCTCAGTCCGCATCGGAGTGGCCGCCAGCGACCCGGAAGGGATCCTGGCTACTCCGCTGCGGACTGTTCCGCGCGATGATGGCACCGAGATCGACCCACTGGATGAGGATCTGGTGCAGATCCTGACGCTGATCAGGGAGTTGTCGGTCCTCGAAGTGGTGGTCGGTTGGCCCCTGGGGTTGAACGGCGCTCAGGGGGCCTCCGCGCGCTTCGCCCGTTCCTATGCACAGGCCATCGCTGTGGCGGCGCCCACGGTGTCGGTCCGTCTCCTGGACGAACGATTCACCAGTGTTGATGCTCAACGGGCGCTCCGAGAGAGCGGAGTGCGTGCCCGAGATCAGCGTGGGGTTGTCGACCAGGCGGCCGCTGTGCTTATCCTGCAATCAGCACTCGACAGTGAACGGCGCAGCGGGCAGACGCCCGGGCGCGATTTGCGCGCACGCAAGCCACGCACGCCG
>WBZP01001371.1_pt1 | contig 30278 bp, 24 predicted proteins | sample 5204301 | NCBI WGS metagenome assembly WBZP01 (sample SAMN12412401, study PRJNA552823) | activated sludge metagenome | isolation source: activated sludge from nitrification reactor of wastewater treatment plant... | place: USA: Pennsylvania | collected 2017 | reverse complement strand
GCATCGACACCACCGCCGACCCGCTCACCTACGACACCGAGACCCTCTTCGACTACATGGACGGCAACTCCGAGGGGTACTTCGCGTACGGCTTCGCGCTGATGAAGGGCGTCACCTGCGTGAACGCGGCGGGCGACCAGCTCGTGATCGACGTCTCCGAGCTCGGCGACCCCGACCGGGCGTGGGGCTTCTTCGTGACGAACCGCGACCAGCGCGAGCCGATCGAGAAGATCGCCTCGGGTGGCCAGGTGCTGCCGCGGAAGGCCACCTTCGCCAAGGGCCGCTACTACGTCGAGATCGCGGCGAGCCCGGCCCGGGACCACCGCGCGTCGATGCGGCCGTTCGTCGAGGCCATGGTGCCGCGGGTCCCCGGCGAGGCCCACGTTCCCGAGGCGGTGTCGTTCTTCCCGCCCGAGGGGCTGGCCGAGGGGGGCGTGCGCCTCGTGCCGGAGAGCGTCCTGGGCCTCCGCGCGCTGCGGACGGGCTTCGTCGCGCAGTACCCCGACGCGCGGGCGTTCGTCGCACCCGACAAGGACGCCGCCTCGGCCCAGGCAGCGCTCGCGAAGGTGCTCGAGCGCTTCCCGCAGGCGGCGCCCGTGGCCGGGCTCGGGGACGAAGCCTTCAGCGCTCAGGACCAGTACCTCGGCACCGTGGTGGTCTTCCGCAAGGGAGCGCGGATCGCGGGGGTCGCGAACGTTCCGGCCGGCAAGGACGGCCTTCCGCTGGCGAGGGCCCTCGCCACCCGGCTCCCCTAGGCGGAGCGCCTCAGGCGAACAGCTCCTGGGCCCGGCTGAGCCGACGCACGACGTGGACGCCGTGCGGGCACTGGACGGGGCAGGAGGCGCACTCGCCGCAGCGCACGTCGCGCACGGCGGCGGGCATCGCGTTCCAGTGCTCGCGGCCGAGCGCGAACTGGCCGTAGCCCTCGGCGTAGGTCAGGTAGCGCAGCACGTCGGCGACCGGGAGGCCCTTCGGGCAGGTCCCCTCGCACTGCCCGCACATCGAGCAGTAGTCGTGGCGGATCTGCTCCCTCCGCGTCACGAGCTTCTGCTGATCGGCCGGGATCCACGGCTCGGCCATGGCGCGGAGGTTCTCGTCGAGCTGGGACATGTCCGTCGTGCTCGGGATCGTCGTGTGGACGAACGGGTTGCGGAGCGTCCACTTGAGGGCGGCGAGCATGCCGCCCTGCGCGGCCAGCTTCTCCCTCATCGCCACGGCCTCCGGCCCGCGGCCGCCGGCCATCACCTTCATCGCCACGACGCCGACGCCGGCGTCGTGGAGCGACTGCATGAGGACGTCGTTGCGGTCGGCCATCGTGAAGTTGTAGGTCACGAGGACGACGTCCATCTTCTTCGCGATCGCGGCGGGGATGACCTCGGCGTGGCCGGAGTGGCAGCTCACGCCGGCGAAGCGGATCTTGCCCTGCTGCTTCGCGACGGCCTGGGCCTCGAGAAGGTCGTCGCTCAAGTCGGACGCCTTGCTCTTCGCGTGCAGGTACCAGATGTCGACGTGGTCGGTGTCGAGCTGCTTCAGGCTCTCGTCGAGGTGGGCGAGCGCCTCCGCCTTCGTGGGCGCCGCGCTCTTCGTCGAGATGAACACCTTGTCGCGGCGCCCCTTGAGGGCCGCGCCGACGAGGCGCTCGTTGTTCCCGCTCTGGTAGCCGCGGGCCGTGTCGAAGAGGTTCACGCCGAGGTCGGCGGCGCGCTCGATGACGCTCTGGTCGGAGGTGATCATGCAGCCGAAGGCGACCTCCGAGACCTCCATCCCGGTCCGGCCGAGCTTGCGCTTGCGGACGACGGGCGGCTTGCCGGTGACGGGGGCGAGAGCCGGGAGAGCGGCGGGCTTCGGCGTGTCGATGGCCGCTTCGGCGGCGACGGGCAGCGCGAGGCCGGCGACGAGGAACTCGCGGCGGCCGACGTGAGACGTGGTCATGGGCGCACTCCTCCCGAACGGGTGACGCCGCAGTCTGCCCCGGCAGTCGACCCGGCCGCCATGGATCGTTTGGCTCAGTTGGGAGATTTCGAGCGCGTCAGAACACCCGCCGCTTGAGGCGATCCACCGTGAAGCGTGCGGTGTCGGCCACGGCCATCACCGTCATGACGCCGGCCTGGACGGGGTCGGAGACGACGAGGTCGGCCGCGTCGGGCACGCTGCCGGCCATGTTGAGGCTGACGACGAGCAGGCCCTCGGCCCGGACCGCGCGCACGGCCGCCTCGATCTCGCCCCCCATGAGGGAGCCCGCGAGGACGAGGGCCTTCGCCCGCGGCAGGCGCGTCACCGCGCGCACGGCCTCGGCGAGCGGCTGCTCGCCGACGAGCGGAATGGTGTCGACCGAGATGTGCTCGCCGCGGATGTTGTGGCGGTCGGCCTCGGAGATGGCGCCGATCGCGACCTGCCCGACCTGCGCGCCGCCGCCCATGATGATGATCCGCTTGCCGTAGACGCGCTGGAAGGTCTCGACGACGGCGATCGTGGCGACGGAGGCTGTGCCGCGCATCTCGGCGACGAGGGCGTCGGCGTCCAGGACGCTCTCGATCTCGAAGTAGACGCGGCTCGACTCCGGCGTCCGCTCGACGATCTCGACGGAGGCGATGTCGCCGCGGTGGCGCGCGATGACGCCGGTCAGCTCGTGGAGGATCCCGGGTCCGCTGCGGGCCCGGACGTCGAGTCCGAGGGTTCGGTCGGCCATGGTGCGCCGATCCTGCCACGAAACGAGCGGGCCGCGGGCGGGCCGGAAGGACGAAGCCGCGCACGCGGTCCGGGCCGTGCGCGGCGATACGGGACGAGGACGGAAGGCCCTACTTCTTCGGCTTCTTGTCGTGCACCTTCGTGAGCATCTCGTCCTTGAACTCGGCCGCCTTGTGGCACTTCGCGGTGCAGGTGGCCTTCTCGGGCTTGGCGATGAGGCCGGCGGCCTTGGCCGCGGCGGGGTCCTTCATCACCGACATCTTCCAGTAGTCCCCGCCGTTGCCGTGGCAGGTCTCGCACTCGGCCTTCGGGTCGGCCGTGGCGTGCTTGGTCTTCGACCAGGAGTCGAACTCGACCTTGTGGCACATCTTGCACTTCGCCGAGCCCACGGCGGCGTGGTCGGCGGCCCCGGCGGAGCCGGCGGCCACGAGCGCGAACGCGGCGACGGCGAGAACGGCGATCAGCTTCTTCATCGTTGGAACGCTCCTTCCGGGAGTCCGACCCCGGTTCGAGCGAGTGTCCGCAGGCCGGCGCGAGCCGGTCAATGGCTCATTTGTTCCCCTTGAGCATCGCGTCGCGGCGGGACTTCCACTGCGCGCCCGGCTTCCACTCCGGGAACGCGGCCCCGTCGGCGATCTCCCGGCCCACCCGCAGGTAGAGCTCGAGGTCCTCGACGGCGCCCGCCATGTCCCAGTCGGGCAGGACCCGGTCGGAAGGCTTGTGGTAGCGGTTCGCGATGTAGTCCTCGCGCACCTTCTGGCCGTAGCCGGCCGGCTTGTCGAGATAGTCCATGCCCCCGCCGGCGTGGACGGAGGGGACGCCCTGCTTGGCGAACGGGAAGTGGTCCGAGCGGAAGTAGGAGCCCTTCTCCGGCATCGGGTCGGGCCGCACGACCCGCCGCTGGGCCGAGGCCGCGCGCGCGAAGAGGTCGTCGAGGGTCGAGAGGCCGAGGCCCACGATCGTGAGGTCCTTCGTCCGGCCGTAGACGTTGAGCCCGTCGAGGTTGAGGACGGCGAGCGTCTTCGCGAGCGGGTGGAGGGGGTGCTCGGCGTAGTAGGTCGAGCCGAGAAGGCCCTGCTCCTCGCCCGTCACGAAGAGAAAGACGATCGACCGCCGCGGGCGGGGCGACGCGGCGGCGAGGGTGCGGGCGATCTCGAGGAGCCCGGCCGTGCCGCTCGCGTTGTCGACGGCGCCCCGGTAGATGTCGTCCCCGTCGATCTTCGGCCCGATGCCGAAGTGGTCCCAGTGCGTCGAGTAGGCCACGACCTCGTCGCGCACGGCGGGGTCGCTCCCCTCGAGCCGGGCCACCACGTTGGCCGAGGGCACCCGCCGGACCGCGTTGTCGAGAGCGACCGTGGCGGTGACGCCGAGCGGCACCGGAGCGAAGTCGCGGGAGCGGGCCTTCTTCTTGAGCGCCTCGAGGTCCTGGCCGGCCATTGCGAAGAGCGCCTTCGCCTGCTCGAAGCCGAGCCAGCCCTCGACGGCGGAGCGGGAGGTGTTCCCGTCCTTCGACTCGAGGTCGAACTGCTCGCCGACTTTCCCCTGCACGACGGCGAACGGGTAGCCGGCCGGCCCCGTCTCGTGCACGATCAGCACGCCGGCAGCCTTCATCCTCTCGCCCATCTCGTACTTGTAGGTCCAGCGTCCGTAGTACGTCATCGCCTTGCCGCCGAAGATGTCGGCGTCGAGCCGGCCGGGGCGCTTCGCGTCCTCGACCGGAGGGTCGCCCACGAGCACGACCATCGTCTTGCCCTCGAGGTCGACCCCCTTGTAGTCGTCCCACCGGAACTCCGGCGCCTGGATGCCGTAGCCCACGAAGACGAGCGGGGAGTCCTGCAGCGAGACCCGCTCGGTGACCCGCTTCGTCCACGCCACGTAGTCGTCGTGCCACGCGAGGGTGCGCGCTTCGCCGCCCCGGCGGAAGACGAGCCGCGGCGCGCCCTTCACCGTGATGCCGACGAGGGGCACCGGCTGCACCCAGCCGCCGTCCGGGCCGGCGGGCTGGAGGCCGAGGGAGGCGAGCTGCTTCGTCAGGTAGTCGACGGTGAGCGTCTCGCCCTTCGTCCCGGGCCCGCGGCCCTCGAACGCGTCCGAGGCCAGCACCTTCGTGTGCTCGAGGACGGCCCGGCCGTCGATGGCGGAGGCGGGCGGCGCCGCGTCGGCCGCGGGCGGGATGGAGGCGGCGAAGCTCAGCGCGAGGCCGGCGAGGAGGGACGCGAGGACGATCGTGCTCGTGCGGGTCATTCGGGCTCCAGCGCCGGACGGCGGCGCGCCTCCGATGGTACGCCCGAGGAGCAGCCCGGGCGCCGGGCGCACGCCGAGCGGACGATCCTCACTAGAATCCGCGCGTGCGCCCCATCGCCCCGCTCGCCCTCTTCCTTCTCGCCGGCTCGGTCGGCGCCGCGACCGCCGCCGAACGGCCGGCCTTCCCCCTGACGATCGACCCGTCCGGCCGCTATCTCGCCGACCGACGGGACCGGCCATTCCTCGTCCACGGCGACACGCCGTGGTCGCTGACCCACAACCTCACATTCGAGGAGGCGGTGCGCTACCTCGAGGACCGCCGCGCACGCGGCTTCAACACCCTCCTCGTCTCGGCCCCCGACGCCTACGATCCCGACGGCAGGGCCACCTTCCCGCCGGACCGCTACGGCCACCAGCCGTTCGAGGCCGACGACTGGACACGCCCCGTCGAGGCGTACTGGGCGCACGTCGACCGCGTGCTGCTGAAGACGGAGGAGATGGGCTTCCTCCTGCTCTTCGCGCCGGCCTACCTCGGCTGCTGCTCGGACGGCTACGAGGCCCAGCTCGCCCGCAACGGCGAGGCAAAGGCCCTCGCCTACGGGCGGTGGATCGGCCGGCGGTACGCGTCGCTCTCCAACCTCGTCTGGGTGCACGGCGGCGACCGCAACCCCTTCGTCGCGGGGAAGGAGGTGGCGGCCATCGCCCGCGGAATCCGCGAGAGCGGGGCAAAGCAGATGCACACCGCCCACTGGACGTCGAACGCCTCCGGCTTCGACTACTTCCCGGAGCTCCTCGACCTCGACACGTCGTACACCTACGGCCCGGTGGCCTGGCGCGTCCTCTACGACCGCGTCCGGCATCCCGCGAAGCCGACGATCCTGGTCGAGACCCACTACGAGAACGACTTCGGCAAGCGCACGGCCGAGGACGTGAGAGCCTATCCCTACCGCGCGGTCCTCGCCGGCGCGGCGGGCCACGTCTTCGGCAACAAGCCACTGTGGTTCTGCGGGCGAGGGTGGGAGGCGGCGCTCGGACTCCCGGGCTCGCGCTACATGGAAGTGGCGCGTCGCCTGCTCGAGTCCCGCGACTGGTGGCGCCTCGTGCCCGACGTCGAGCACCAGGTGGTCGTGGCCGGCCAGGGCGACCCCGGCGGGGACGACGGAGCGCAGGTCGCGGTCGCTCCAAACGGCGACACGCTCGTCGCGTACCTTCCGTCGCGCCTCACGCTCGAGGTGCGGCTCGACCGGCTGTCGGGACCGGCGGTGCGCGGGTACTGGTGCGACCCGCGGACGGGCGCCGCCACGGCGATCGGCCCCTTCCCCCACGAGGGCGTCCGCGCCTTCCAGCCGCCGGCCGAGGGCGACTGGCTGCTCGTCCTCGACGACGCCGGGCTCGACCGGCCGGCGCCGGGAGCCGGACGGTAGAATCGCCCCCAACGACCGGAGACGACATGGCGCTCACGCCCTCGACGATGCTCGAGCTGGGGACGAAGGCACCCGGCTTCCGCCTGCCCGACACCGACGGCCGCGTGATCGGCCTCGACGACGCCGCGGGAAAGACGGGCCTGCTCGTGGCGTTCATCTGCCCGCACTGCCCCTACGTGAAGCACGTGCGGGCGGAGCTCGCGCGGGTCGGACGCGACTGCGCGGCGCGGGGAATCGGCGTCGTCGCGATCGCGAGCAACGACGTCGGCCAGTACCCGGAGGACGGGCTCGCCGGCATGAAGGGGGAGAAGGCGGAGGCGGGCTACCCGTTCCCCTATCTCTTCGACGAGACGCAGGAGGTCGCGAAGGCCTACCGCGCCGCGTGCACGCCGGATCTCTTCCTGTTCGACGCCTCGGGCGGGCTCGTCTACCGCGGGCAGCTCGACGACAGCCGGCCGGGCAACGGCGTGCCCGTCACCGGGAAGGACCTCCGCGCGGCCGTGGACGCGCTCGCCGAGGGCCGGCCGGTCGACGCGCGGCAGAAGGCCAGCATGGGCTGCAACATCAAGTGGAAGCCGGGCCACGAGCCCGACTACTTCCGGGGCTGACGGCATGCCGCGCAACGCGCAGTGGCGACTCGTCGCCCGGCCCGAGGGCCTGTTCAAGCCGGACGACTTCCGGTGGGTCGAAGAGGACGTCCCGGCCCCCGACGAGGGCGCCGTCCTCGTGCGGACCGAGTACCTCTCGCTCGACCCCACGAACCGCGGGTGGGCGGCCGGCGATACCTACCTGCCGGCGGTCCCGCTCGAGTCGGTCATGCGCGGATTCGGCGTCGGCCGCGTCGTCGAGTCGCGTGACCCGCGCTTCGCGCCGGGCGACGCGGTGTCGGGCCTTCTCGGCTGGCAGCGCTACGCCGCCCTCGACGGCCGCGCCCTCGCGAAGCTCCCCGACGTGGGCCTCCCTCTCGAGGCGCACCTCGGCCTCCTCGGCCACATCGGCCTCACCGCCTGGGTGGGGCTCCTCGAGGTCGGCCGGCCGAAGGCGGGCGAGACCCTCGTCGTGTCGGCGGCCGCCGGTGCCGTCGGATCGCTCGTCGGGCAGATCGGCCGGATCCTCGGCCTGCGCGTCGTCGGCGTCGCCGGCAGCGACGAGAAGTGCCGCTGGCTGACGGAGACGCTCGGCTTCGACGCGGCCGTCAACTACCGGAAGACGATCGTGAGGGCGGGGCTGCGGCGGGCGTGCCCGGACGGGATCGACGTCTACTTCGACAACGTCGGCGGGGCGACGCTCGAGGCCGTGCTCGCGCTCGTCAACCTTCACGCGCGGATCGTCGTGTGCGGGCTCATCTCCCAGTACACCGCGAAAGGGCCGGTGCCCGGCCCGAACCTCGGGCCGCTGCTCGTGCAGCGGGCGCGGATGGAGGGCTTCATCGTCCTCGATCACCTCGACAAGGCGGCCGCGGCCACCGCGGACCTCGTGCGGTGGCACCGGGAGGGACGGCTGAAGTACCGCCTCGACGTGGTCGAGGGCCTCGAGAACGCGCCTCTCGCGGTCAACCGGCTCTTCGAGGGCGGGAACACCGGGAAGCTCGTCGTGCGCGTCTCGGCGGGGTAGCCCCCGCCGCGACGTTTCGGGCGCCCGAAGCGCGGTGCTACAGTTGCCCCACACGACCGAGGGGCGATGAGAGCAGCGAAGGGGCAGGGGTTCGGCGCTGCGGCGGTGCTGAGCCTCGCCGTCGTTCTCGGCGTGCCGTCGGCGGCGGACGCGGCCCTGGCCTGGCGCCGGTCGATCACGGTCCCGGCCGCGAGCGTGCAGGGCGGCGCCGACCTCGCGAACTTCCCGCTCCTCGTCAGCCTCGCCGACGCGAGCCTGCGGTCGACCGCCAACGGCGGCCGCGTCTACCGCGTGGACGGGGGCGACATCCAGTTCCGGGCCGCCGACGGGACGACGGTGCTCGACCACGAGATCGAGGACTACGACCCGACGACGGGGGCCCTGGTCGCCTGGGTCCGCCTGCCGCTGCTCTCGGCGAGCGCGCCGACCACCGTCTATCTCTACTACGGCGACGTCGGGGCGCCCTGCCGCCTGCAGAGCCCGGCCGGGGTGTGGAGCGCCGCCTCGTACACGGCCGTCTACCACCAGAGATCGGCGGTCGACAGCGGACCCCTCGCCCAGGACGCCGTCGACTACGCGACGACCTCGACCGCGGGACAGGTGGGGCGGGCGCGGGCCCTGGCCGCGGCCGGTCGGGCCTACGAGGAGACGGCGAGCAGCGAGCTGCGGACGGCGACGAGCTTCACCCTCAGCGCGTGGTTCCGGACGAACGACGTCGCCGCCCGCCATCACATCCTCTGGCAGGGCGACGGCGAGGGCACCGGCTGGGGCGACAGCGGCGGCGGGCCGTCGAACCACGAGATGCATCTGTCGGTCGGCGACGCCGCCGGCGCGGCCAGCCGGCTCTCGTTCTTCCTCGGCAGCGCGACGACGGCCGCCGCGGGTGTCCTGAGCGTCGACGTGCCCTTCGCGGACACGACGTCCTGGCACCACGTGGCCGCGGTGGTGCAGGGGCTCGACACCGTGCCGACGGTCCAGCTCTACCTGGACGGCGCGGCGGTGGGAGGCGACGCCGGCACGCTCGTCGACACCTCGCGGGCGGGCTGGGACACACCGCTGCGGATCGGGCGGCCGGGTCTCGCCCAGCGCTCGTTCGACGGCGGGATCGACGAGGTGCGGGTGGCGACGGTGGCGCGGAGCGCCGGCTGGATCGCGACGGAGCGGGCGAACCAGGCCGCGCCGGCGGCCTTCTACTCGGTCGGCGCCGAGGACGGCTCGGCCCCCGCCGCGGCGAACGGCTGCGTCGCCGCGGGGACGCCGGGCCTCGACGGCGCTCTCACGGTGGCCGGCACCCAGGTTCTGAACCGCTACGCCGCGCTCGCGGCGGACGCCCCGCGCGGCGCGACGAGCCTCACCCTCGTCGACGCGACGCCGCTCGCCCCCCTCGCGGCGGGCGACCTCCTCCTCGTCGTGCAGATGCAGGGGGCGACGATCGACGAGGACCCGACCTCGCCGCGCTACGGCACCGTGCAGGGTCTCGGCAACGCGGGACGGTACGAGCTCGCGACGGTGGCCTCGGTGTTGCTGTCGCAGCGGTCTCATGTCCTCGTATGGGGACCCCCCGGAGTGGGGAAAACGACGTTGCTGCATCAGATGGTCGTTCGGGACCGTTTGCAAGTGCGCGACGGTGGCCTCGGTGGCCGGCAACGTCGTCTCGCTGCGCTGCGCGCGCGGCCTCGCCCAGGCCTACACGGCGGGCGGACACGCGCAGGTCGTGCGGGTGCCGCAGTACACGAACCTCACGGTCAACGGCCGCGTCGCGGCGACGCCGTGGAACGGCGCGACGGGCGGCGTCGTCGCGCTGCGGGCCGACACGATCGCGATCGGCGCCGGCGCGGCGATCGACGCGACGGCGGCCGGCTTCCGCGGCGGCGCCTACGAGTTCGGCGGTGTCGGGGTCGGACGCACGGACTACGGCTACCTCGCGGCGGCCGACGGCGCGCAGAAGGGGGAGGGCATCGCCGGCCCCGCGGGCGACCTCGCGTACGCCTACGGGCGCGGCGCCGGCGCGAACGGCGGCGGCGGGGGCGACGCCCACAACGCGCCGGGCGGCGGAGGGGCGAACGCGGCCGCGGGCTCGGGGTGGTGCATCGGCGCGGCCCCGACGGCCGCCGAGATCGCCCGCTGCGGGCAGGGCGTGCCGGACCCGGCCTTCGCGGCCGAGTGGGCGCTCGACCCGACTCTGCTCGGCACGCCGGCCGCGGCGGGCGGAGGCCGCGGCGGCTACTCGTGGGCCGCGAACGCGGCCGACCCGACGGTCGACCCGCCGGGCGACGTGGCCTGGGGAGGCGACGACCGGCGGGAGGTGGGCGGCCTCGGCGGCCACCCCGCTCCGGGCGACACCTCGAGCCGGATCTTCCTCGGCGGCGGCGGCGGCGCGGGCCACGCGAACACGAACCCGGTCGGCGACGGCGGCCGCGGCGGCGGCATCGTCCTGCTGATCGTCCGCTCGCTCGGGGGCGGCGGGACGATCGCGGCGGACGGCGCGAAGGGCGGCAGCACCTCGGGCGAGGACCGCGACGGGCCGAGCGGAGGCGGGGCCGGGGGCACGGTCGTCATCCAGGCGAGCGGGCGCGTGGACGCGGCCCTCGCGATCCACGCGAACGGCGGCGACGGCGGCGACCAGCCGGCGTCCTCCACACTTCCGGCCTACTCGTACGGGCCCGGGGGCGGAGGCGGAGGCGGACTGGTGGCGCTCGCGAGCCCGGATCTGCTCGCGACGGCGACGGTGACGGGCGGTGCGAACGGTCAGACGGGCTCCGCGTCCGTCGCGCCCTTCACGGCGAACGGCGCGACGAGCGGCGCGGGCGGCCGCGTGGCGACCGGAGCGATCCCCCTCGCCATCCCCGGCGACTGCCTCCCCACGACCGTCGTCGGCGGCAGCTGCCCGGCGGGCACGGTCCCGTCGGGCGTCAACCTCGTCACGAACCCGAGCTTCGCCGCGGGCGCCACCGGCTTCACGAGCGGGATCCCCGACGCGGGCGCCGCGAAGCCCTTCGACACGTCGTTCTCGATCCGGACCGGCCACGAGTGCTTCAGCGTCGCGGGCGTCGCGCCGTGCCCGAACCTGATCGACCAGCAGCCGTTCCCCGGCGACCCGGCCGTCTACGCGCCGGCCGCCGCGAACTGGATGTACGTCAACGGCAACAACACGGGCGGACCGTACATGCCGTGGCAGCAGACCGTGGCGACGCTCACCCCGGGCGCGACTTACCTCTTCTCCTTCCACGCGAGCAACGCCTTCGCCCCCGGCGGCACCGCGGCGTCCCTGCCGGTGCTGCGCGCGATGGTCGACGGCCTGACGGTCGGCCCGGACTTCGAGGCGCCGTACGAGACCGTGGCGCAGGGGGACACGTGGTCGCGCTTCGCGACCACGTTCACGACCGGCGCCGCCCAGACCTCCGCAACCCTGTCGATCTGGGACACCGCCAACGGGACGAACGGCGACGACTGGGCGCTGTCGGGGATCGGGCTCCAGGCGTGCACGATCCCGACCGCGGTCACGCTCGCCTCGTTCGAGGCGCGCCCCGGCGACGGCGCTGTCGCGCTCGCGTGGTCGACCGCGTCGGAGCTCGACAACGCCGGGTTCCACCTGTATCGCGGCCTCTCGGCGGCGGGCCCGTGGCAGCGGCTCGACGCCGTGATGATCGAGGGCCTCGGCTCCTCGCCGATCGGCCGGGCGTACACGTTCACGGACCGCGGGCTCGTCTACGGCGTCACCTATTTCTACCGGCTCGAGGACGTCGACACCTCGGGCCGCGCGACGCCTCACGGCCCCGTGTCGGCGACGCCGCGGGCCGGCGCGGCCCTGCCGGGCGACTCCGGCTCCGACGCCGCCGGAACGGGCGGCGGCGCGGCGACCACCGTCGACGCGCGCCGCGCGTACGGGCGGCCCGAGGACCACGGCGTCACGGTCGTCGAGCGCGGCCCGTCGCACGTCGTCGTCGAGCTGCGCACGGGCGGGTTCTGGGCGACGCCGCTCTCCGACGGCTCCGTGCGCCTCGAGGGCCCCGGGCTCGTCCTCGACGCCGCGCCCGGCGCGCCCGGCGTGCCCGTCCGCACCGTGTGGCTCGACGCCGTGCCCGGACGCGGCGTCCGGCTCGGCGCCGTCCACGCGCGGGGAGTGGTGGCGTTCGACCTGCGGCCCGAGGCCGCGGGCCGGCCGGAGATGGGCGCCGGTCCCGACGGGCTGCCCCGCGCCCGGATGCGGCGACGGGCCGAGGGCCCGGCCTTCCGCGGGCTCTTCCCTGCCGAGGCCGCACGACTCGTCGAGACGGGCTTCCTGGGCGGCGCCAAGAAGGTCCGGCTCGAGATCGCGCCGCTGCGGTGGGACGCGGCGCGCCGCGGCGTCGTCCTCGCCCGCCGGGTGCGCGTGCGCGTCGACTTCGCCGGGCGCGAGGCGGCCGAGCACGCCGGCCGCCCGGGCCACTGGCTGCGACGGCCGCGCTGCGCGCCTCCGAGCGGCCGCTCGCTGCTGGCGCGGCTCGAGGTCTCCGCCCCCGGCCTCTACGCGGTGCGCTTCGAGGAGCTGCCCCCGGGCACCCGCCCGGCGGCCTCGGGCGACCTGCGCCTGCTGCGGCGGGGGGAGCCCGTCGCGTTCCACGTGGAGCCGGCGGGCGGCGCGTTCGGCCCCGGCCGCACGCTCTACTTCCTCTCCGAGGGCGCCGCGCTCAACCCCGAGGGCGGGGCGGTCTACGAGCTCGCCCGCGGCGGCGGCGGGCGCGTGATGGCGGTCGAGGACGCCCCGCCCGGCGCCTCACCCGCCGTGCCGGCCGCGTGGACGACGGCGACGTTCGAGAGAAACGTGTTCTACCAGCCGGGACTCCTCGACGCGCCCGATCCCTGGCTGTGGGACGCGATCGCCCAGGGCGCGGCGAAGTCCTACGCCTTCGCGGTCGCGCCGGCCGCGGTCGGCGGCGGCTCCGCCCGCCTCGTCATCGACCTGCAGGGGGCGACGGAGGACGCGGCCGTCGACTTCGATCACCACCTCCTCTTCCGCCTGAACGGGACGGTGATCGGCGAAGCGCTCTGGGAGGGCAAGGCGCCCTACCACGCGTCGTTCGACGTGCCGTCGACCCTGCTCGCCGGGGGCTCCGGCCTCCTGGACATCGAAGGGCTCGCCGACACGGGCGCCAGCGTCGGCCTCGTGTTCCTCGACAAGTTCAGCGTGACCTGGCCGCGCGCCCTCGTCGCGCAGAGCGGTCGCTTCGAGGCGGCGATCGACCAGGACGGGACGGCGAGCATCGCCGGCCTCGCCGGCGCGCTCGTTCTCGAAACGAGCGCGCCGCGCTGGATCGCGGGCGCCGTCGCCGACGGCGCCGCGCTCTCCTTCGCCGCGCGGGCGGGCGGGCGCTACCTCGCGGTCGCGCCGTCGGCCGTTCAGCGGCCGCTCGTCCGCGCCGCCGCGGCCGCGGGGCTCCTCCGGCCGGCGTCGGGCGCCGACTGGCTGCTGGTCGCACCGCGCGCGCTCCTCCCCGCCGCGCGGCCTCTCGTCGCGCGCCGCGCCGCCCAGGGGCTCCGGGCGCGCGCGGTGGCGGTCGAGGACGTCTACGACGAGTTCGGCTTCGGCGAGCACTCGGCGGCGGCCGTCCGAGCCTTCCTCGTCCACGCCTACCAGGAGTGGCCTCAGCCCGGCCCGCGCTACGTCGTTCTCCTCGGCGACGCGACCGCGGACCCGAAGGGCTACACGGCCGGCGGCCGGCCGGACCTCGTCCCGACGCCGATCGTGAGGACGCCCTACCTGTGGACCGCCTCCGATCCGAGCTACGCGGCGGTGAACGGCGATGACACGCTGCCGGACCTCGCGATCGGCCGGCTGCCGGCCGACACCGCCGAGGAGGCGGCCGCTCTCGTCGCCAAGGTCCTCGAGTACGAGGAAGCGGGCCGCGGCGTCGACGGACGGCAGGTGCTCGTCGCCGACAACCCCGACGTGGGCGGCGACTTCGAGGCCCGCGCGGAGCAGATCGCGGCGTCGCTGCCGGCGGGCCGGCCGGTGGAGCGGGTCTACCTCTCGCAGCTCGGCGCGGGGACGAAGGCGGCGGTCCTCGGCGCGTTCGACGCGGGGGCGTCGGTCGTGAGCTACGTCGGCCACGGCGCGGCGGCGACGTGGGCCTCGGAGGCGATCCTCACCTCGTTCGACGTCCCGCTCCTCCAGCCGCAGGCCGAGCAGCCCGTCGTCCTCACGCTGAACTGCCTCAACGGCTACTTCGTCGCGCCGTCCTTCGACGCGCTCGCGGAGGCCCTGGCCAAGGCTCCCGGGCGCGGAGCGATCGCCGCCGTGTCGCCGAGCGGCCTGAGCCTCGACGCCCCGGCCCACGAGCTGCACCTCGCCCTCGAGCGCGCCCTCGCCTCGACGGCGAATCGCACGCTCGGCGACGCGTTCCTCGCGGCCCAGGCGGACTACGCGCAGTCGGGTGGCCCGGCGGACGTGCTGGCCGTCTACCACCTCTTCGGCGACCCCGGCCTGCGGCTGCGCTGAGTCGGCCGGCGCGGCGGCGCGCCGGCCGCTTTCGCGCTAGACCCGCTCGAAGACGGTCGCGACGCCTTGGCCGAAGCCAATGCACATCGTCGCGACGCCCGTCTTCCTGTTCCTCGCCTTCATCTGGTGGAGGAGCGTCGTGACGATCCGGGCCCCCGAGCAGCCGAGCGGGTGGCCGAGGGCGATCGCCCCACCGTTGAGGTTCACCTTCTCGTCGATCGCGTCCTGGAGACCGAGGTCCTTCACGACCGGGAGCGACTGCGCGGCAAAGGCCTCGTTGAGCTCGACGAGGTCGACGTCGGCCATCGTCATTCGCGCGCGGTCGAGGGCCTTCTTCACCGCCGGCACGGGGCCGTAGCCCATGATCGACGGGTCGACGCCGACGGCCGACATCGAAACGACCCTCGCCATCGGCGCCTTGCCGAGGGCCTTCGCCCGCTCGGCCGACATCACGAGGAGCCCGGCCGCGCCGTCCGACACCGCCGACGCGTTGCCGGCGGTGATCGTCCCGTTCTTCGGGTCGAAGACGGGCCGGAGGGCGGCGAGCGCCTCGAGGGTCGTCTCCGGGCGGATGACCTCGTCCTGGTCGAACGAGCGCAGGGCGCCCTTCTCGTCGTGGCCCTCGACCGGGACGATCTCGGCGGCGAAGGCGCCGCCCACGCGGGCCGCGTGGGCCCGCTGGTGCGAGCGGAGGGCGAAGGCGTCCTGCTGCTCGCGGCTGATCCCGTGGAGCCGGGCGAGGTACTCGGCGGTGAGGCCCATGGCGCCGGCGGCCCGCGCGGTCGTCTTCGTGAGCGCGGGGTTCGGGTCGAGGCCGTGCGTCATCGGAACGTGGCCCATGTGCTCGACGCCGCCGACGAGGAAGACGTCGCCGTAGCCGGCCAGGATCGACATCGCGGCCGAGTGGAGGGCCGTCATCGACGAGCCGCACAGCCGGTTGACCGTCTGCGCGCTCACCTCCTTCGGGATCGGCGTCATGAGCTGGGCGAAGCGGGCCACGTTGAACGCCTGCTCGAGCGTCTGCTGCACGCAGCCCCACAGCACGTCCTCGATCTCGGCCGGGTCGACCTCGGGGTTGCGGCGGAGGAGCGCCTTCATCACCTCCGCGGAGAGGTTCTCGGCGCGCACGTGGCGGAACATCCCGCCCCGGGAACGCCCCATGGGCGTGCGGACGGCGTCGACGATCACCACTTCCTTCATGGCCCTACTCCCCGTGGAAGCCGCGGCCGCTCGCGGCCAGCGACTGGAGCTGCGCGGTGGGCGCGTAGAGGCCGCCCAGGCGACGGTGCCTCTCGGCGGCGGCGAGGAGAGCCTTCGCCCCGGTGGCGTCCGCCCAGCGGAAGATCCCGCCCCGGAACGGCGGGAAGCCGAGGCCGTAGAGGAGGGCGACGTCGACCTCGACCGGCGTCCCGACGACGCGGTCCTCGAGGCAGCGCGAGCACTCGAGGAGCATCGGGAGCATCGCGCGCTCGACGATCTCCTCGTCGGAGACGTCGACCCCGGCGCCGCCCGGGCCGTGGACGAGCGCCTTCGCCTCGGCGTCGGCGTGCTTCGACGGCGGGCCCTTCTTCTCCGGCTTCCAGGTGTAGAACCCCCGGCCGTTCTTCTGGCCGAGGCGGGAGGCCGCGACGAGGGCCTCCATCGCGTTCTGACCGTCGTGGCCCATGCGCTGCGGGAAGGCGGCGGCCATGACGCCGTCGGCGTGGACGCCGGTGTCGAGGCCGATCACGTCGAGGAGGAGCGCGGGGCCCATGGGCCAGCCCCACCGCTCCATGACCTTGTCGATCCGCTCGTAGTCGACCCCGTCCTTCACGAGGCCGAGGAAGCCCGCGAAGTACGGGAAGAGGACGCGGTTGACGAGGAAGCCGGGGCAGTCGTTCACGACGATCGGCGTCTTGCCGAGGGTCTGGGCGTAGGCGACGGCCGTCGCGACCGCCTCGTCCGAGGACTTCTCGCCGCGGATCACCTCGACGAGGGGCATGCGCGGGACGGGGTTGAAGAAGTGCATCCCGCAGAAGCTCTCGGGCCGCTGGAGGGCGGTCGCGAGCCGCGTGATCGAGATCGTGGAGGTGTTGGAGGTCAGGATCGCCGTCTCGTTGATGAGGCCCTCGACCTCCGAGAGCACCTTCTTCTTCACGTGCTCGTTCTCGACGACGGCCTCGACGACGAAGTCCACCGCGCGGAAGTCCCCGTAGGACAGCGTCGGCGTGATCGCGGCGAGCGTCTCGGCGAGCGTGTTCGTCCGGATCTTCCCCCGCTCGACCTGCTTCTCGAGGAGCTTCACCGCCTCGCCCATCCCGGCCTCGAGGGCCTTCGGGGCGATGTCCTTCATGAAGACCGGCACGCCGCGCGAGGCGGACTGGTACGCGATGCCGCCGCCCATGATGCCGGCGCCGAGGACGGCCGCCCGGTGGACCGGGCGAGCGGCCTTCTGGGCCTTCTTCGCGAGCTTCTTCACGGCCTGGTCGCCGAGGAAGACGCCGACGAGGGCTCGGGCGGTCGCCGTCTTCGCGACCTTCGCGCACAGCGCAGCCTCGACCTCGAGGGCCGCGTCGCGCGCGAGGCCCGCGCCCTGCTCGATGGCCTGCACGGCCGCGACCGGCGCCGGGTAGTGCGGGCCGGCCTTGGCCGCGACGAAGGCCTTTCCGCCGACGAAGACCATGCCCGCCTCGACGCGGCCGAGGCGCAGCGGGCCCTTCTTCTCCTCGCGCCGCTTCCGCCAGTCGAGACGGCCCTCCGCCGCCTCGCGCAGCGTGGCGAGGGCGGCGGCGCGGAGGTCGGCCGGCTCGCTGACCGCGTCGACCGCGCCGGCCTTGAGCGCCTCCGGCGCCCCGTACGCCTCGCCGGTCGCGATCCACTCGATCGCGGTGTCGGCGCCGCAGACCCGCGAGAGCCGCACCGTGCCGCCCCAGCCGGGGAAGATGCCGAGCTTCGTCTCCGGCAGGCCGACCTTCGCCGCGGCCGACATCACGCGGAAGCCCGCGGCGAGGCACAGCTCGAAGCCGCCGCCGAGCGCGACGCCGTTGATCGCGGCCACGGACGGGACCTCGAGGTCCTCGAGCGCCGAGAAGACGCGGTCGCCCTTCAGGAGGAAGGCGCGGATCTCCTCCTCGCTCCGCTCGAAGAGGGAGACGAACTCGGTGACGTCCGCGCCGACGATGAAGACGTCTTTTCCGCTCGTCAGGAGGACGCCGCGCAGGGCGCCTCCTTCGCGCAGGCCGGCGATCGCCGCCTCGAGCTCCGCGATCACCGCCCGGCTCAGCTTGTTGACCGACTCGTGCTCGAGGTCGAAGCGCAGCTCGACGAAGCCGTCGTCGAGGGGAAGGACCGAAACGGCGCGTCCTTCGTAGCTCATGGGATCGCTCCTCCGCGGGATGGCGGGTGTGGGTGCGCCTCGGGCCATTCTAGGCCCGACCCCGGGGGGGGGGGGGAGCGCCCGAAGGCGGTTTGCTGTTCGTGAACGGCCGCCACGAGGCCACGCTCGCCCCGGGCGCCTACGCGCTCTGGAAGGGCGTCGCGCGGGCGAGGGTCGTCCCGGTGGACCTGCGCGAGCAGGTCGTGGACGTCGCCGGCCAGGAGATCATGACCGCCGACAAGGTCACGCTGCGGCTGAACGCGGTCGTGACCTACAAGGTGGCCGACGCGCTCCGGGCGGTGACGACGACCGAGGACCACCGCCAGGCCCTGTACCGCGAGGCGCAGCTGGCGCTGCGCGCCGCCGTCGGCGCGCGGTCGCTCGACGCGCTCCTCGGCGACAAGGCCCGGGTGGCTCGCGATCTCGACGCGGGCCTGCGCGCGGCCGTCGCCGCGCTCGGTGTCGAGGTCGTCTCGCTCGGCATCCGCGACGTGATCCTGCCGGGGGAGATGAAGGAGCTGATGAACCGCGTCATCGCCGCCCAGAAGGCGGCCGAGGCCGCGCTCATCACGCGGCGCGAGGAGACGGCGGCCGTCCGCTCGCAGGCGAACACCGCCCGGGTCCTCGCGGAGAACCCGACGCTCATGCGCCTGCGCGAGATCGAGGCACTCGAGAAGGTGGCCGAGAAGGGCCGCCTGTCGGTCGTGGTCGGCGAGGGAGGCCTCGCCGGCCGCGTCGTGAAGCTCGTCTAGTCGTGCCCCGGGGGGTGCTCGCGCCCCCCGGGGCCGGTCGGAGCGCGCGGTTCTTGCCCGCACGTCCTCGAGCGGCTAGAGTGCCGGCCGCGCCGTTGCCGTGGTCGGACGGGGCAAGAGGGTGTCGTGATGGTGCTGTCCCGCCGGACCCCACGCGCGGTCGCGCTGGCCGCCGCCGGGCTCGTCGGCGCCGCGTGCGGCCGGGGCGGGTCGCCCGCGGCCCTCACCCCGGCCCCCGCGCCCGCGCTCGCCTCCGAGGGAGGCCACGCGAGCCAGACCTGCCGCGTCGGCACGGGCAGCCCGACCGCCGCCTGCGGGAAGGGAGGCTCCCGCCTCCTCGACCAGATGCTCGCGGCCATGGACCTTCTGCTGGGGCAGAAGCCGCAGATCTTCGACCGTTCCGACGCGAGCCCGTCGGGCTCGAGCGGCTACCGCGTCGTCGACCGGGAGGCGTACCTGAACGGGCTCGTGGCGAACCTCCAGGCGGCCGGCCTGTGCGCGCAGCGCGATCCCGACGACTACAACTACGAGCGGATCCAGGTGAAGAGCGGCGACGGCTTCTCGGAGGACTTCGACGTGCTGCTCGGCACGGGATACATGCGGCACGACGCGGCGTCCTACCGCGCGACGTGCGTGCCCGCGTCGTTCCCGGTCGAGCGCGGCGCCGACCAGCCCGCGGTCGGCAGCGGCTGCGGCAAGCCCTACCCGCCTCCGCTGCACCACATCGTCGTGGCGCTGCACCTGCAGCGGAGTGCGTTCGACGTGCTCGACTCGACTCCCATCGTCGGGCCTGACGCCGACTACTGCGCGGCCGCCGGCTTCACCGACGGGCGCTCGCTGTGCCCGGTGAGGCCGGAGGGCAGCCCGGAGCGGGCCGCGTGCGAGGCGTGGCGCGTGGGCCGCGCGGAGGACACGAAGCGCGACGGGCCGACGTGGCGTCGCAACGGACGGCTGTGCGGCGAGGGCGGCTGCGAGAACGAGCCGGGGAACCAGTACCTGCTCATCGCGATCGACCCCGGCCTCTACAGCGCCTGCGCCGAGAACGGTATCTGCGGTGAGCTGCGCGTCGTGCGCTGAGCAGCGCGGGGGACGGCCGGCCGCGGCGCGTCAGGCGCCGACGGACGCCGCGGACCAGTCGGCCGGCTGCTGATCGGAGCGGAAGAGCCGGTTCGTGTCGACCACGACGCTCCCGCCGTCGCGCCGCAGCGCGAAGCGGTCCATGTTCCGTGTCGCGCGTCCCTGCATGAACGTCCCGTCGGGCTTGTACTGCGACTCGTGGCGCGGGCACTGGAAGCGCGCGTCGCGGTCGCGCCAGCGCAGCGCGGTGTTCTCGTGGGGGCAGGCGAGAGCGAACGCGTAGACCCGGCCCTGGAACCGCACGAGGATGACCTGGCCCTCGCGGTCGATCGTGACGCCGTCGGCGGCGGGCACCGGATAGCCGACCTCACCCGGACCGAACGCGGCGCCGGCCGCCGCCGCCACCGGGTACGCGTCGGCCGAACCGGGGCGCAACGCGACGCCCGCCATCGCGGCGAGGGCGGCCGCCGAGAGCGTGCCGAGCGCGCGCCGGCGCGAGGGGTCGGCGCAGGTGAGACAGGCGGGACGCACGCCCGGCTCCCTCACGCGGCCACCGTCAGCCAGACGCCGGCGAAGAGGACGGCCAGCCACAGGAGGAGGCTCAGCGCCGAGCCGGCGCGCAGCAGCCCCGGGCCGGACGGGCGGCCCGCGGCGAGCGAGCGCTCGCCCGCGAGGAGCAGGCCGCCGTTCGCCAGGAGGAGGACGAAGAGCCCGAGCTTCGCCCAGTAGACGGTCGAGGCGAAGAACGTGTCGCGGTCGGACAGCGCCATCAGGACGCCGGTCGCCACGACGACCGCGAGCGAGGAGACGACGACGCGGTGCGTGCCGGCGAGGTCGGCGACCGCTGCGGCGCGCCGCTCGGCCGAGCCGACCGCGGCGAGCGTCCGCCGGTCGGCGGCGATCGCGGCGCCCCCGCCGAGGACGATCGCGGCGAGGTGCAGGAAGCGGATGCTCACGGAGATCATGCGGTGGTCGCCGTAGAAGGCGGCCCACCGGTCGGTCACGGGAGCGAGGAACGCGGGAAAGCTCATCGGCGGCGGGTCCTCAGTGCCCGAGCAGCATGACCAGGTAGGACAGCGTGGCGACGCCCATCGACGACAGCGCGATCGTCCGGTGGGTCGACTGGCTGACGCCGCTCGACGACTCGAACCCGTTCTCGTGCTCGTGGCTCGGCGCGAGGAGGCCGGTGGCGGCGAAGCCCGCGTCCGCGATCAGCATGAGGACGCTGTGCGCGACGACCTTCTTCTTCCGGTTCGGGTCCTTCCGGCCCTCGACGAGGTTCCACACCCCGGTGACGGTGTTCACCCCGAAGAGGACGCCGGTGCCGGCGGCGACCGCGTTGTGCGCGGAGCGGGTGCTGTCGGAGCCCGTGCCGTCGTAGAGCTTCTGGCCGAGCACCACCTGCGTGGCGAACAGCGGCAGCGTCGCGAAGCTCGCCCACTTGTGGATCTTGAGGCGGGTGTAGTAGCCGTCCGAGTACTCGAAGGCGACGGGACGGCGCGCGGCCGGCGCCGGCTGCGCGTCGAGGGCGGCGACGCTCGCCGCGACCGGTCCGGCGGGAGCGGCCGCGGGGGCCGCGTCGAGGAGGGGATTGGCCGGGGCGGCCTCGGCGTCGGCACCGTCGAGGACGAAGCCTCCCGTCGGCACCGCGAACGCGCCGGACTCCCCGCGGGCGGGCGCCGCCGCGAGAACGGCGCCGAGAGCGATCACACCGAGTGTCGTCGTGCGGCTCTTCATCGAAGGCCTCCTGTTGTCACCGCGCGCGCATCGTAGCTCACCCACTCCTCCCGATGCCCTCAGGCGGTGATCGTCAGGACGTCGTTCGCGAACGCGGTCGTGTACTGGCGGAGCGAGGTGCGGGCGGGGCCGACGAGGACCTTTCCGGACGCGTCGAACTGCGAGCCGTGGCAGGGGCAGACGAACGTCGCCCCCGAGTAGGCGGTGATCGCGCAGGTCTCGTGCGTGCAGATCGACGACAGCGCGGTGAAGGCCGCCTCGCCGGTGCGCGCCACCAGGACGTCGCCGACCGAGGCGCGCACGAGGGCGAGGCCGCCCACGCTGGCGAGGGCGGTCCCGGTCACCGTCACGGTGATCGAGCCGCTCGTGCCGGTGCCGCTCACCTGCGGCAGAGAGGAGAAGGAGCCTCCGGTCGCGCCGGTCGGGCTGCTGCCGCCGCCGCAGGCCGCGATCGCCGACCCGAGCGCCGCGATCGCGGCCGCGGAGCACGTCCCCTTGCAGAACTGCCGGCGCGTCTGCCCCTCGACCTTCATCAGTCCTCCTCTGGTCTGCGGTGGAAGCGTCTCGGCAGCGAGTACACTGCACGGGCGCACGACCCTGCAAGTCAATTGCAGTCAACGAAAGTGAGGCCGTGCGCCGATCGTTCCTTACATTTCGTGCACTGCTCCCCGTTCTCTGACCGCGTCGTGGGTCGGCGCGATGGCACCCCACCGGTTGCCCCCGAGAGGCCGCCGGGGTAAAACGCGGCGCGTGCGGATGCGTCGCGGCCGACGCGACCGCCGATTCGGGAGGGAAGATGGCTGCACTGCGGTCCGCCGCGCGGACGACGCTCGTCCTGCTGCTGCTGCCCGCCGCGGGGGCGAGCGGCGGCGCGCCGGCCGCCCCGATCGCGATCCTCGGCGCGATGGACAGCGAGACGGCGCCGGTCCTCGCCTCCGTCTCCGGCGGCGCCCCGGCGTCGCTGCGCGGCATCCCCTGCCTCGTCGGGACGTTCGCGGGCCGGCGTGTCGTCGTCGCGGCGACGGGGGTCGGCAAGGTGAACGCGACCCTCACGACGACCCTCCTCGTCGAACGCTACGCCCCGGCCGCGGTCGTCTTCACCGGCGTCGCCGGCGTCCTCGACCCGGACCTGCAGCCGGGCGACGTCGTGGTGGCGGAGAAGCTCGTCCACCACGACCTCCTCCGCTACACGGAGAGCGGCGCCTTTCCCCGCATCCTGAAGAGCCCGAGCACCGGCGAGCCGAACCCGATCGAGTTCGCGTCGAGCCCGCCGCTGCTCGCCCTGGCCCTCGACACCGCCGGCGGCCTCGCTCTCGAGGGGCTCCCCGGCGCGCGGCCGCCGCGCGTACGTTTCGGCACGATCGCGACGGGCGACAGCTTCATCTCTGCCCTCGCGAAGAAGACCCAGCTTCGGCGGGACTTCGGGGCCCACGCCTGCGAGATGGAGGGCGCGGCGGTGGCTCAGGTCTGCCGCGAGCTCGGTGTGCCGTTCCTCGTCGTGCGGGGCCTGTCCGACCGAGCGGCGGGCGACGCGCCCGAGGAGGCGCGGCGCCACCTCGGCATCGCGGCGCGGAATGGCGCGGCTCTCGCCCTCGCGGTCGTGCGGGGCCTCGCGGCACGGCCGGCGCTCACGGCCGCGGAGTAGCGCGCGCCACCCCGCCGCGGAGAAACGCCTCTACTTCTGGCAGACGCCGTTCTCGAGGATGCACAGGCCGCAGCGTGAGCCGCCGTCCGGCCACACGGGGACGTCGTCCGCGGCGCAGGCTTCGAAGCGCCCGTTGGCCTTGCCGATGGCCAGGAACTGCTCCGTCGGGTGGTTCAGGCAGCTTGCCGCGTTCGGGCCGTCGCAGGGCTGGCCGTTGAAGTACCAGCGCGGGCCCCAGCGTCCGGTGTCGGAAGCCTTGCCGACCGCCAGGTAGTCGCACGCGACGCGCTGCGGGTCGCCCTCGAGCCGGGTTTCGCAGTACTTGCCCCCGATTCCGGTCGCGCGCTCGCAGTAGTTGTCCACGTTGATCACGATGGGCTTCGAGTCGATGACGGCCCGGTCCGGGGTCCCGGCGTGCACCTTGATCGGCATCCCGTAGAGCGGCGGCGGGGTCGGGTTGCACACGAGGCCCGACGGGAGGACGTTCGACGGCGTCGCCGTGGCGGTGGGGGTCGGCGAGAGGGTCGGCGCCGGCGTGGGGTTCGACGTCGGCGAGGAACCGCCGCCGCACTGGATGACGAGGCCCAGCGCCAGGGCGACGCCGAGAATGGAGACGGCCGTCCGCGTTCTCACTTCACGTGCTCCTTCGCTCGCACGACCGCATCGTCGGTCGCCGGGGCCCGGTCCCGGGCCCGCTCGCTCAGGCGATCGCGGCCGGGGCCCATCGAAAAAGCGAAACTCACACGACCCGCCCGGGATGTCAACCGGAACGCCGTCAAAGGCTGTGAAGCGCGGCCTGAACGTTCGGCCGCGAGGAACGGCGCAGCGGCGGACCGTCGTCGCGGGCCCACTGCTGCTAACATCCGCGGCGTGATCCGCCGCGCATCGATCGGCCTGCTGCTCGCCGCCGTCGCGGCGGCGGCCGCGACGGGCGGCGCGTGCCTGCGCCGGCCGGCTGCGCGGCCCCGCGTCGCCGCCACGGTCTTCCCCCTCTACGACCTCGTCCGCCGGGTCGCGGGCGACCGGCTCGAGCCGGTCCTCGTGCTGCCCGCCGGCGCCGATCCCCACGGGTACGAGCCTCGTCCCCGCGACGTCGCGGCGCTCACGGACGCCTCGCTCGTGTTCGCGGTCGGCCTCGGCCTCGACCCCTGGGCCCAGGGGATGGCGCGGGCCGCCGGCGCGGGCGGCGCGCGGGTGTTCGAGCTCGGCCCGCTCATGGACCCGATCCTCGCGCCGGCCGGCGTCGTGCGGGCCGAGCCGCTCATCGACGCGCACTTCTGGACGGATCCGGTCCGAGCCATGCGGGCGGTGGACGTCATCGTCGACGCCCTGTCGGGGCTCGACCCGGCCGGGGCGCCCTTCTTCCGCGAGCGCGGCCACGACCTGCGCCGCTCGATCGACGCCGTGCACAAGGAGGTCGCCGCGCGGGCGACGGCGTGGCCGCGACGCCGGGTGGTCACCTTTCACGGCTCGCTCTTCTACTTCGCCGCGCGCTACGGGCTGCAGGTGGTCGGCGTCGTCGAGCCGGTGCCCGGCGTCGAGCCCACCGCGCAGCACGTGCAGGCGGTGGTCGAGCTGCTGCGGGGCCCCGCGCCGGCCGCGCTCTTCGTCGAGCCGCAGATGGACGGTCAGCTCGCCCGGTCGATCGCGCGGGATGCGGGAGTCGCCGTTCACGAGGTCGACGGCCTCGGCGGCACCGCGGCCGCCGGGAGCTACGAGGACGTGCTGCGGGGGATCACGCGGGCCATGGACGAGGCCCTGAGGTGAGCCCGGCCGCCCTCGTCGCCCGCGACGTCACCGCGGCGATCGACGGGCGCGTCGTCCTCGAGAACGTATCCTTCGAGGTCGCACGCGGCGAGTTCTGCTGCCTGTGCGGCCCGAACGGCGGCGGCAAGACCACCTTCCTGAAGGCGGCCCTCGGCCTCGTGCCCGTCGCGGGAGGGACGATCGAGGTGCTCGGCCAACCGCCCGGCGGCGGCCGTGAGCGCGTCGGCTACCTGCCGCAGGCGAAGGGCTTCAACCCCGGCTTCCCGGCGCGGGTCGTCGAGATGATCGTCGCCAACCGCCGCGGGCGCTGGCCGCTGCGCGTGCCCGCCGCGGAGCGGGAGGCGGCGCGGCGGGCCCTCGCGCGGGTCGGCGGCGAGCGGCTCCTCGACGCCCCGCTGCGCGCGCTCTCGGGCGGCGAGACGCAGCGCGCCTTCCTCGCCCGGGCGATCGTCGACGAGCCGGAGCTGCTCCTCCTCGACGAGCCGACCGCGGGGGTGGACGCTCGCGGCCGGGCCGAGTTCCTCGACCTGCTCGCGGGGATCGCGGCGCGGGAGGACCTCGCCGCGGTGCTCGTCACCCACAACGAGACGGCCGTGCGGCGGCTGGCCGACCGCGTCGTGTACCTCGACCGCCACGTGCGCGCGTGGGGACCGCCGGCCGAGGTGCTGGCCCGCGACTGGGAGCGCGACGCGTTCCACGGCCTCGACCACGAGCAGCCGCGGCCGGTCGCCTGCGAGGACGAGGAGTGACGGGCGAGATCACCGACGCGCTGCTCGCGCCGCTCGGCCAGGGCTTCGTGCGCCGCGCCCTCCTGGCGGGAACGGCCCTCGGCGCCTCGGGGGCCCTCCTCGGCGTCTTCATCGTCCAGCGCGGGCTGGGCCTCCTCTCCGACGGCCTCGCCCACGCGACCTTCGGCGGCCTCGCCCTCGGGCTTCTCGTCGGCACGAGCGTCGACGGCGCGATCTGGGTCGCGCTGCCGTTCACGGTGGCGATCGCCCTCGGCATCCAGGCGGTGCGGCGGCGCACCGCGCTCGGCGGGGACGTGGCGACGGGGGTCTTCTTCGCCGTGTCCTTCGCGGCGGGCATCCTCTTCCTCGGCCTGCGCTCGGGGCGCCAGGCGCCGGTGAACGTCGAGGGCCTGCTCTTCGGCAGCCTCCTCGCGGTGTCGCCCGAGGCGCTGCAGGCGATCCTCGGCGTGTCGGCCGCGGTCTTCGTCCTCCTCCTCGTCTTCGGCTCGCGGCTCGCCTACGCCACGTTCGACCCGGAGCTCGCCGCGCTGTCCGGCGTACCCGTGGCCGCCCTCGAGTACGGCCTCCTGGCCCTGACGGCGCTCGTGGTGGTGGTGGGAGTGAAGACGGTCGGGGTCGTGCTCGTGTCCGCGTTCGTCGTGATCCCCGCCGCGGCGGCGAACCTCCTCGGCCGCTCGCTCGCCGGCATCGCCGGCATCGCGGTCGCCCTCGGCGTCTCCGGTACGGCGTTCGGGCTCTTCGCCTCGTACCACCTCAACGTGGCGACCGGGGCGACGATCATCCTGACCCTCGGCGCGGCCTTCTTCCTCGCGCTCTTCCTGCGGCGGCGGTGAGCGCCGGCGACGAGCCCTCCGCGCTGCGGGAGCGGCTCGCGGCGCTCATCGCGTCGCTCGCGCCCGACCGCTCGGACCCCGCGCCGTGCCCGTACCTCGAGGGGCGCGACTCGCGCCTCCTCGCCCTGCGGCCCGAGCGGCTCGCCCCGCCGGTCTACCGCGCGTTTCTCGACCTCAACTTCCGCCGCATGGGCGACCTCGTCTACCGACCCGAGTGCGACGGGTGCCGCGAGTGCCGGCAGGCGCGGGTCGACGTGCGGGCCTTCGCGCCCTCGCGCGCGCAGCGGCGCTGCGCCCGCCGCAACGCGGACGTCGCGGCGACGGCGGGGGCGCCCGACCCGACGGAGGAGAAGCGGGAGCTCTACGCGCGCTACCTCGCGTCGCGCCACGACGGGCAGATGACCGGGTCGCGCGAGGAGTTCCTCGCCCTCTACCGCGAGGCGGCGCCGTTCACGCGCGAGGTGGCCTTCCGCGAGCTCTCCGGCCGGCTCGTCGGCGCGGGGATCTTCGACGAGCTCGACGACGCCCTCTCCGCCGTCTACTTCTACTTCGACCCCGCCCTCGGCGCGCGGTCGCCGGGCGTCCTCAACGTGCTCTGGCTCGTCGACCGCTGCCGGCGCGGCGGCCGACCGTGGCTCTACCTCGGCTACCTCGTCGAGGGCGCGCCGACGATGGCGTACAAGGCCGGGTACCGCCCGCAGCAGGTGCTCGGCGAGGACGGCCGCTGGCGGTAGAATCGCCGGCATGCCGCTCGTGGTCGAGCCCGCGCGACCGCACGACCTGGCCGGCGCGCTCGACCTGCTCGCCCGGGTCGACCTCACGGGGCGCGACGTCGCCGAGGGCTGGGGCCACTTCTTCGTCGTGCGCGAGGACGACGGGCGGATCGTCGGCCTCGCCGGCCTCGAGGTCCACGACGACGACGGCCTGCTGCGCAGCGTGGCGGTCGATCCGGCGTACCGCGGGCAGTCCCTCGGCGGGAGGCTCGTCGCCGCCGCGATGGAGCGCGCCTTGCTCCTGAAGCTCCGCGACGTGTACCTCCTGACCACGACCGCGGAGCGCTTCTTCGTGCGCCACGGGTTCGCGACCTGCCCCCGCGCGGCGGCGCCGGCCGCCGTCGCCGCCTCCTGGGAGTTCCGCGCCGGGTGCCCCGCCACCGCCGTCTTCATGAAGCGCCCGGTCGCCTGAGCCGCCCGGGCCGGAGGTCCTCCATGCCGCGTCCCCGCTCCATCGGCGCCGCCGCGCCCGCGCTCGCCCTCGCGACCCTCCTCGCCCCCGCGGCGGCCCTCGCCGCGCCGCCGTTCACGGCGACGGAGATGATGAAGCTCCAGAGGCTCTCCGACGCGCAGCCTTCGCCCGACGGGCGCGAGGTCGCCTTCACGCTGACGACCATCGACCTCGCGGCCGGGCGGCGCAACACCGAGGTGATGGTGGCGCCCACGGGCGGCGGCGAGCCGCGGCCCGTCGCGCCGCACGCCGCGTCGGACACGCGCCCGCGCTGGAGCCGCGACGGACGCCTTCTCGCGTTCGTCTCGACCCGCGACGGCTCGCCGCAGGTCTGGGCCGCGCCGGCCCGCGGAGGGGCCGCGCGCCGGCTCACGTCGATCCCGACAGGAGTGTCGGCCTTCGAGTGGCTGGACGCCTCCCGCCTCCTCGTCTCGAGCGACGTGTGGCCGGAGTGCGGCGCGGACGCGGCGTGCGAGGCGCGGACGACCGCGGCGCGGGCGGGCCGGTCGAGCGCCCGCGCGTACGACGATCTGTTCGCCCGCAACTGGGACACGTGGCGCGACGGCCGGCGGAGCCACCTCCTCGTGGCGCCGACGGGCGGCGGGACGCTCACGGACCTGACCCCCGGCGCGGACTCGGTGCCGCCGATCGGCCTCGGCCACGAGGAGGACTGGGCCGTCTCGCCCGACGGCCGCGAGGTCTGCTTCTCGCGCAAGGGGGCGGCCGACGAGGCCTGGAGCACGAACGCGGACGTCTTCGTCGTCCCGTCGACCGGGGGCGAGCCGCGACGCGTGGGCTCGGCCGCCGGCTACGACGGCGCCTGCCGGTACAGCCCGGACGGCGCGACGCTCGCGTGGCGGGCGCAGGCGCGGGCCGGGTACGAGTCGGACCGCTGGACCCTCGTGGCCATGGACCGCCGGAGCGGCGCGACGCGCACGCTCACCGCGTCGCTCGACCGCCAGGTCGAGTCGTTCGCGTTCTCGCCGGACGGCGCGAGCGTCTACTTCACGGCGGAGGACGACGGGCGCACCGCTCTCTACGCGGTCGCGGCGTCGGGGTCGGCCGAGCCGCGGAAGCTCGCGGCCGAGGGCACGCTCGGCGACCTCGCCGTGCTGCCCGACGGCCGCACCCTCGTCGCCACCCAGGCGACCCTCACCCACCCGGCGGAGATCGTGAGGATCGCGGCCGACGGCGGGGCGGTCGCGCGCCTGACCCACGTGAACGCCGCGCGGCTCGCCCCGTTCGCCCTGCGCGAGGGGGAGAGCGTGCGCTTCGAGGGCGCGGCCGGTAAGACGGTGCAGGCGTGGCTCGTGAAGCCGCCCTCGTTCGACCCCGCCGCGCGCTACCCGCTCCTCGTCCTCGTCCACGGCGGCCCTCAGGGCGCGTGGGCCGACGGCTGGACCTACCGGTGGAACGCCCAGGTCTTCGCGAGCGCCGGCTACGTCGTCCTGATGCCGAACCCGCGCGGCTCCACGGGCTTCGGCCAGGCGTTCACCGACGACGTGAACGGCGACTGGGGCGGCCGCGCCTACGAGGACGTGATGCGGGCGACCGACTTCGGCGAGGCGCTTCCGTTCGTCGAGAAGGGCCGCACCGCGGCGGCCGGCGCGAGCTACGGCGGCTACATGGTCGACTGGATCGCCGGGCACACCGACCGCTACCGCGCGCTCGTCACCCACGACGGCGTCTTCGACCTGGTCTCGATGTACGGCTCGACCGAGGAGCTGTGGTTCCCCGAGTGGGAGCTGGGCGGGCCGTACTGGAAGAGCCGCGAGGCCTACGAGAGGTGGAGCCCGAGCCGCCACGTCTCGGCCTTCAAGACGCCCACCCTCGTGGTGCACGGGGAGCGCGACTACCGCGTCCCGCTCGAGCAGGGCCTCGGGATGTTCACCGCCCTGCGCCGCCAGGGCGTCCCGGCCCGGCTCGTCGTCTTCCCGGACGAGAACCACTGGGTGCTGAAGCCGCAGAACTCGCTGTTCTGGTACCAGACGGTGCGCGACTGGGTCGCCACCTACGCCCCGCCCGGAGGTCGCTGAACATGCTGGACCGTCGCCGTGCCCTCGCCTCGCTCGCGGCACTCGCCGCGGGCGCGTCGCTCTCGCGGCCCGGCGAGTCCACTGCCGCTTCGCCACCGGTGACGCGCGCGGCGCGACCGCTGAAGATCCTGGTGCTCGGCGGCACGCGCTTCATCGGCCTGCACATGACGCAGGCGGCGCTGCGCCGCGGCCACACGCTGACGTTCTTCAACCGCGGTCGCACCCATGCCGACCGGTTCCCGGAGATCGAGCGCATCAAGGGCGACCGCAACGGCGACGTCGCCGGGCTCGCCGATCGCCGCTGGGACGCGGTGATCGACAACTCGGGCTATTTCCCGCGGCAAGTCACGCTCGCCGGTGGCCTGCTGGCGCGGAACGTCGGCCGTTACCTGTTCGTCTCCAGCATCTCGGTCTACCCGGACTTCTCGGTGCCGCGCGACGAGGACTCGCCGGTCGGCAAGCTCGCCGACGAGTCGATCGAGAAGGTCGACAACGACACCTACGGCCCGTTGAAGGCGCTCTGCGAGAAGGCCGCGTTCGCGACCTATGGCGAGCGCACCACCGTGCTGCGCCCCGGCCTGATCGTCGGCCCCTACGACTACACCGACCGCTTCACCTACTGGCCGGCCCGCGCCGCCCGTGGTGGCGCCTTCCT
>WBZP01001369.1_pt1 | contig 30326 bp, 17 predicted proteins | sample 5204301 | NCBI WGS metagenome assembly WBZP01 (sample SAMN12412401, study PRJNA552823) | activated sludge metagenome | isolation source: activated sludge from nitrification reactor of wastewater treatment plant... | place: USA: Pennsylvania | collected 2017 | reverse complement strand
GCACGAACCCGCTTTGCTTGGTGCGGTGCAGGTGATCGACGTGTCGGACACAACAGAGACCGAAGTACAAGCGGCACCACCGACGGTAACGGAGGCTCCTTCCCGAAATCCCTTTCCGGTGATGGTCATGGGGGTTGTGACATTGTTGACTGCGCGCGTGGGAGAGACTGCGGTCACAGTCGGTGCTTCACGAGAGTCTTCGTCTCCCATGTCTGTCTTGGTGTCTCCTGCACTGTTGTCGCTACATGATGCAGACAAGACACACAGTCCGATTCCGAGCAGTGCAGAAGCGCTGATGATGGAGAGGCCAACACGACGCATAATTCTGGTTACTCCTAAGTCCTGATGGATCCAGGCTGCGTGCTGTTCGGTGGATCTGTCAAGCGCGAGTCGGTGCACGCAGAGACAGTTCTTGCGTGATGTCAGCGACTTGGCGCAGAGTAATTACCTTTCATGAGCGAAGTTCCTGTCACGACGGCTGTCCGTTTCCTGCGGAGTCACAAAGTCACATTTGTTCCGCATCTTTATGACTGGGAAGAGCACGGCGGAACCAAGCACTCTGCACAGAGTCTGGGTGTCGACGAGCATCAAGTCATCAAGACCTTGGTGTTTGAAAATGATCAAAAGAAACCGCTGCTTGTGCTGATGCACGGGGACCGCGAAGTCTCGACGAAAAACCTGGCGCGTTTCTTGGGTTGTAAGACGGTGCAGCCGTGTACTCCGCAGAACGTGACGCGCTACACCGGCTATCAAGTCGGTGGCTGTAGTCCGTTTGGCACCAAGCAGGCGCTGCCGGTGTACGTAGAGTCCACGATCTTGACGCTTCCCAAGATCTTCATCAATGGTGGCAAGCGCGGATTCCTTGTAGAGATTGCGCCAGATGTATTGCAAGTCTTGGATCCGACCGCGATCTCTGCTGCGATCTAGTCTGAGTCATCTATGACACGTAGGAACTTGAGATGAATGCATCGATCACACCTGCGGGAACTCGACGAGCGATTGTGCTGGGCGCAAGCATGGCAGGACTGGCTGCGGCGCGTGTGCTGGCTTCCCATTTCGATGACGTGCTGCTGATCGAGCGCGATGATCTGCCAGACTCCGCAGTGCCTCGCAAAGGAGTGCCGCAGGGTCGTCAGCTTCACGGCTTGCTGCAGCGTGGTGCGCGCACCTTTGATTCGCTGTTTCCTGGAATCATCCAGAGCTTGAAAGACAAAGGAGCGGTCGAAGTCGACTTCAGTAACGACCTTCGCTGGTATCACTTTGGCGTCGACAAGGTCCGATTCCCAAGCGGAGTCTGTGCGCTGATGATGACGCGCCCGTTCTTTGAACAGGAAGTGCGGCGTCGCATCCGGGACACTCCGAAGGTTCGCGTGCTTGCGCAGTGCGATGTGCTGGGACTTGTGTCCAGCGAAGATCGTCGTCGCATCACAGGGGTGAAGGTTCGTCATCGCGATGCGTCCGGTGCGCTTGTGACAGAGGTTCTGACAGCGGACCTTGTGGCCGATGCCTGCGGTCGGGGATCGCTGACGCCCAAGTGGCTGGCAGAGCTGGGTCTGTCGAAGCCAGAAGAGAGCAGAGTTCGCGTGGATCTGGTCTATGCAACGCGCATCTACAAGCAGCCCGATCCCGCGCATCGACCCGATTACAAGAGCTTGTACGCGATCGGAATGCCCCCGGAAGGAAAGCGAATCGGAATCATTGGACCGATCGAAGGGGATCGCTGGGTGACGCTGACCGCTGGGATGCTCGGGGATCATCCTCCGTCGGATCCAGAAGGCTATCTGCAATACGCCAAGGGTCTTCCGGTGGACGATATGTATCGGCTCCTTCGTCATGCAGAGCCGCTGAGCGATGTTGTGCTGCACAAGTTCCCAAGCTATCAGCGACGGCACTATGAGCGGCTGCGCGATCTACCCGAAGGTCTGGTTGTCTTGGGAGATGCGCACTGTAGCTTCAATCCGATCTACGGACAGGGAATGACGACTGCGGTGCTGAGCGCGCAGCTGCTGGGGACGAGTCTGTCGGCGCATCAGGAACGCAACGAGGGATCGCTCGATGGCCTTTCGCGCAGCTATCAAGAGTCGCTGGCTTCGCTGGTAGACATTCCGTGGTTGATGGCCACCGGCGAAGACTTCCGCTATCCAGAGGTCGAGGCAGAGCGTCCGATTGGCTATCCGATCCTGGAGTGGCTGATGGGGCGGCTGCATGAATCGGTTGCGCATGACCGCGTGCTGGCCAAACAGTTTCTGCTGGCGATGCACATGATGGAGCCGCCAACTTCGCTGTTTTCGCCGCGCTTTTTGTGGAGAATCCTGGCAGGCGGAATTGCTTCCTAAGGTGTGTTCATGGACTGGCTCAACTATCACCACCTGTACTACTTCTGGGTGATTGCGCGGACGGGAAGCATCACCCGCGCGACGCAGGAACTTCGCCTGACGCAGCCGACGCTGTCTGCGCAGCTCCGGTCCTTGGAAGATAGCTTGGGAGAGCCGCTGTTTCATCGCAACAGCCGCAACTTGGTGCTTACAGAGATCGGTCGGATTGCGTTTCAGTATGCCGATGAGATCTTTGCGCTGGGACGGGACTTGCAGCAAGCGATCACCGGAAAGAGCGGAGCCGGACTCCGCTTGCAGGTGGGCGTCGCAGATGTCCTTCCCAAGCTGATCGCGCAGCAGATTCTGCTTCCGGTGTATCAGCTCAAAGATCCGGTGCGCTTGATCTGTCGCGAAGATCGTCAAGAGCGCTTGCTCGCGGATCTGGCGCTGCATGAGCTGGATGTGGTGCTGACCGATGCGCCGCTGGGACAGACTGTGAAGGTGCGCGCGTTCAATCACCTGCTGGGCGAAAGTCCGGTGGCTCTGTTTGGATCATCGACGCTGGCCAAGCGACTGCGGAAGCAGTTTCCACAGTCTGTGACCGATGCGCCGCTGCTGCTCCCAACCGACAACACCATGCTGCGCCGCAGTGTCGAGCAGTGGCTGTCCGATCACGATCTACGTCCACACATCGTGGGAGAGTTTGAAGACAGCGCGCTCATGAAGTCGTTTGGCAGCGCAGGAATCGGTGTGTTTGCAGCACCGCTGCTGATGGCCAAAGCGATCCTGGCGCAGTATGACTGCGAGCTGATCGGTCAGCTTGATGGTGTGGTCGAGCGCTTTTATGCGATCTCTGTAGAGCGACGAATCAAGCATCCCGCCGTCGCTGCGATCTGTCAGTCTGCCCGCGAAAGTCTCTTTTCTTCCTAAGGTAGCGTCCGCATCTATTTGCGTGAACATCGCGCGACAAATTGCTAGGTTTTCGCCAAACACGCGGAGCACACAAGGAATCAGCCGTGCGCTGTCTTTGCTGGGTCCGCTTGCTTGGGAGAAAACAGCGTCATGATTCGTGCAGCGATTGCAAGCAGCTCACTTGGTTCTGTCCTTGTTGCCACCAGTGAAGCTGGGGTCTGTGCAGTCTGGATGGGAGACGATCCCGACGCACTACGGAGTCTGTTTCTGGACTCCTTTGCTGCGCACAAGGAGGTATCGTTTGCCTCTGATCCCGCGCTGGCGGATGTGACCGCGAAAGTCATCGCCCGCATCGAGCGACCGGGAGAAGCCGCAAGGCCGCTACCGCTCGATCTGCAAGGGACTCCGTTTCAGCGCAAGGTGTGGAGCGCGCTGTGTGAGATTCCGATGGGAACCACCACCACGTATCGCGATCTCGCAGCAAGAATCGGTGCACCAGCAGCGGTTCGTGCGGTGGCTGGTGCGTGCGCACGGAATCAAGTTGCCATCGCAATTCCTTGTCATCGCGTGGTGCGCAGCGACGGAAACTTGTCTGGATATCGCTGGGGCATTGCGCGCAAAAAGGCGCTGCTGGTCCGAGAAGGCGCCCGCGCGTAGCGCTGGTCTTGACGTAGAAAGGGTCGCGGATCGCGCCGACTACTTGGTGTTTTTCGCAACACCACTGCGCAGCAGATCCGCGCGTCCAGTGGGCCATGGCAGACAGTTTTGCGCAGAGCCCGGAACGGTGTAGACCAGCACACTTTCGACCTTGTCGATCGCGTCTTTGAGCGACACCACGATCTCGACGGTTCCGTCTCCGTTCACATCTGCAAGCGTAGGAACTGGCATGGCTCCGCGACGAGGAAGTGCAAGCTTGTGCTGCAAGTTTCCGCCCGCATCGACAATGTACAGCGCGCTCTTGTCCGCATCAGTGGAATAGCTGGCAAACACCACTTCAGGAATGCCATCACCGGACAGATCACCGATGGCTACACCGCCGGTAAGTACGTTCGGGTCGCTGGTGTATCGGAAGGACCACAGCGCTTTGTTCTGCGCAGAGACCGCGTGAATTGTTCCATCAAAGCCCGCAAAGACCAGCTCCTTTCCGGGCGACTGTGCGGTCAGATCTGCGACGCTGACTTGATTGGTTGCGGCCACGATGTTGGTGTTTCCGAGATCCCACAGACCGGACAGATACTGCGGCGCGTGAAAGGGAGTCTCCCATCCCGCCAGCCGGCTGGCGTCACTGTGGATCGCCCACAGACCGACTCCCAAGAGTCGATTGCTCTGCGCTGCGTTTTGAACAGAGCCGAGCATCACCACATCATTTTTTCCATCATCATCCAGATCCACAATCGCTGGCGCGGTGTTGGTAAAGTGTGCTTGTAGTGCGGTCGCTTCGTCGGTGGCATAGCCGCGCTGCGCTTCCGCAAGATCGTGAAGATAGCGAACTCCGGGGGTCTTCTTGGGCTTAAACTGCGTGTTTGCATCAAACGCCACACCGCTTCCTTTGTGAAAGCTGGCGTAGGCGTTGTCATGCGGAGCCACCAGATCGAGCTTGCTGTCTCCGTCCAGATCTCCGACCGCGAGGTTTTGATCGTAACAGCCCGCGAGATAGCACTTGTTATCCACTGCGCAGCCACTGGTTCCCGTCTGATTGGGCGGAAATCCTGCGACCTTGGTGCCATCGCTGCGGAATGCCTGTACGACATCGGTGGGACCGCTGCGGGCTACCGAAGTGATCAGATCCAGCTTGCCGTCTCCGTCGACGTCACCGCCGGCCAGAGAGCGCAGCTCGTCTTGCCAGATGGCGGGAAATCCCGGCAGGACTTGTCCACTTGCATCCAGCAGAAAGATGCGATCGCGTGCGGCCACTGCAATCTCTAGCTTTCGATCGCCAACAAAGTCAGCGACGACAGGACTCGACCAGATTCGTCCTTGTGCAGTCGCATATCGCCACGCCAGCGATCCATCGGACTTCCACACCACAACCACTCCGCCGCGTGCTGAAATGATCTCTGCTTTGCCATCTGCATCCAGATCTGCGACCGCAGCAGAGCCCAGCCACGCTTCCTCATAGCGATCTTTCAAGGTCAGGAGCAGCGTCGGTGTGCTGACCTGGGCTTTTCCTCCTCCGCTGGCGGTTGCACAAGATGCGGTGGTGGGAATCGGCATGGGGCCTGGTCCCGTGTCTGTCTGCGTGTTTCCGCTGGAGGTATCATCAGAACAGGCTGCGACAGAAAGGACGGAAGCCAAAGACAGTGCGAACAGAGAGCGTGCGTGATCGGAACAGAGACGCGTTGGCATGGTGCAAGTGTAGCGTGTTTGGTGACGACAGATGCGCTGTGTCCAAAAGGTCTGTCCGTAGCACTGGTTGCGCTGCGATGGAGCGTGCCCAAAGTCTCTGTATAATCAAAGCAGGCTGCCAAAGCGGGTGCTGTCATGGGCGTGATCGTGGACGGGAACGTCGAAGAGGTTTCGGGACTGATCATTCGCAGCTGGCTCGATCCAAACGGACTGCGTCTGACGACTCCTGATCGGGAGCCACGGAGTGAAACAGAGTGGATTCACGCGATCGTGCTACATACTACGCGCGGAATTCCGGGTGGAGCCGATCAGCGACGGCAGAAGATCCTGACAGGGCCGATTCCTCATCCCGAACATGATCACAAGATGGATGTGGTGTCGGGCTGGGCGGAAGACGGAATCTGCGCGAGCGCACACTTTGTGATCGACTTTGATGGATCGATTGCCTGCGTCGCTGATGTGATGCGAGAAACGACCTATCACGCGGGCGTGCGCGCGGTGAATCATCAGTCGATCGGAATCGAGATCTGTCAGGGAAGCGATGCCGAGCTGTATGAAGTGCAGCTGGATTCTGCGGTGCGACTGGTCGATTATCTGACGCGACGCTTTGGCATTCAGCGGCAGTTTCACTGGCCCTATCGAAACCAAGCGGTGCGCCGGATTGCCGAAGGTGGTAGCTCTGTGGTGGGTGTGTACGGACATCGCGAAGCGAGTGATGATCGCGGGCAGGGCGACCCCGGTGACGAAGTCTTTCTGCGCTTGCGCAGCGCCGGATATGAGTCGTTCGATCTAGACAAGCTGGAAGATCTCACGGTGTGGAGAGATCGTCAGCAGCAGCTGGCTACGCAGCTTGGAATCGCGCTGGACATTGATGGTGTGCCCGGAATGCAGACCCATGCAGCGCTGCGCATGGCGGGCCGTCCGTACGGACTGTGGATCGCGCGACCGGGAGACTGATGGATCGAGTCTACAGGTTGCTGGCTGAAACCGGCAGCAGCACCGCGCAGCGCAGCGGCTAGGAATCTCGCAAGCAGCGACGGAAATGGCAGCGTGTCTTGTGCTGGCACAAGCGATGCAATGTGCACAGGCTATGAACGCACGCGCACGCTCTTTGTTGCTGCCACTTGCCTTCTTTGCGGGCTGTGGAACGGACCCTCTGGATGAAGAGATCGAAGTCTCTCCGCTGGAAGATCGCGAGATCACCGCAGCGTGTCCAAACAAAGCGCTGCTCAAGTGGGGACTTCATCCCGAAGCGTCGGATCGACTTCGCTGCATTGGCATCACGGCGGATCAGATCTCGCAAACGATTGGCAGTGCAGCGGCCTCTGCTGGCTATCACGCACAAGACGGAACGGCATCGGGACAGCCCTACACCGCAGCCATCGACATTCGCACAGCGGGTCGAACAGAGTCGCAGATTCGAACACTTTTGTCGTCGCTGGGTGCGTATGGATTCGCGGCTTGGTATCGCAAGCCAGGATCGGATGGCTGGCCTGCTTCGGAAGCACCACACATTCATGCGGTGTATGCGGGCTGCGCGATGAAGTCAGCGCTTGATGGACAAGTGAGTGACTATCGAAATGGACTGAACGGGCTCGCCAGTCACACGCGCTACACGTTTTGGTCCGCCAGTGCAGAGACCAAGACCGCTGTCTACAACCTGTGGAATCGATTCAATTAGCAGCGCCAAGTTGCTGCACGGAAACCAGTTGACGGGCTCTGCGTGATTTAGGTACGACGAGCCGTTGTCTGTACGTTGTCTCAAGCTGAAAATCTGAACCCTTGGAGGCCTCCCGATGATGAAACGATTGTCGCTCAAGATGGTCCCGCTGCTGGTCAGCATGGTCGCAACCGGAACGCTCGCTGGATGCGGTGAAGAAGCAGAGATCGCAGAGCTTCAGCAAGGGCTGACAGAGACCAAAGCAGGTCAGATCGGACAGGCCGACTTTGACGGGTACACCAACGCAGTCAAGCTGAAGAACTGCTCGTTTGTGGTCAGCGCGGGGACCGCGACGTTTACGCCGTCTTCAGAGCTTTCCCAGGTGCTGTACGGAGACCCCAACGGAGCCGCACACAAGTCAACGTTTGCGGTTCCTCCGATCACATCTTCCAGTGCATCGGTTGACATCACCAGCTTGGAAGCAGAGTTCGCGAACACGGGCCTTACGCTGGCCGGAACGAATGCAACGGTGAAGCTGGCATTCCATGGTCAGCTGCATGTGGTGGTGACGGTGCCGGTCTTTGGGAAGCTGCCCGCAGATCTCGTGATCAGCTCGTCGAACCTGAGCACCGATCTGACGTACGACAAAGCAACAGAGCGCGCCCAGGCTGCGGCAGTTCGCGCAAACTTCACGGTCAAGACCAAGAACTGCGGCGGTAGCGGCTGGTGCAACGGAATCATTGACGGAATCCTCAAGTCGAACCTGAAGACCTGGGTGGAGACTCCGCTCAAGGACACCTTCAACAAGGCGCTCGACAAAGCCAGTGTGACCGACTCTCTGTATGAAGGTCTGGGCATCATGTACAACGCCAAAGACCCGAAGCCGACGGAGTGGACCGTGGTTCCGCACTCGCTCGATCTGTCGGGTGGCGCGTTCCGCTTCAACGTCTCGCGTACGACGCCGTAACACGCAACAGCGTGCGCACTTGCGGGACGCTGATCTCGCAAGTCCTTTCCCGATTCCTTCGCGCTCCGCTTTCACTCCTTCGCGTTCCGTTTTCACTCCTTCGCGTCCTGTTTGCGTGTCGCGTTTGTGCGCGAGTGTCTTGCGCGACGGTTACATACACATACGTGATGATCTCGCCGCATCGATCGAGCTGTGGAGAGCTGGGGACTCTCTTTGCAACAGAAGCGCGCGAGGGTGGTTCGTCAACCCATCGGAATCTGAGGCAATGCGCAGCGTCATCCTGGACGTGAATTCATCCTCTGTTCACGCAGTCGAAATCCCTAATCAGTTGGGCTAGGATCGGTCTGACTTGCGCGCAGCGGAGTGACGCTGTACTTCGTGTTGGCGTTGCAAGCGCGCGAGCTCTCGCAGCCGTTCTGTCTGGTCGCGCAGGAGGTGGGGATGAGCGAAAGCGATTCTGGGATGGTGCAGGATGGCTCGATGCCTGTCGGGCTGCGGGACACGATGATCCTGGACAACATTCGTGATGCCGTTGTCGTGGTGGGTAGCAACGGCAATGTCAGCTTCTGGAATCCCGGTGCAGAGAAGCTGTTTGGCTGGTCCAAAGAAGAGATCCTGGGTCAGCCATTTCGATCGCGGTTTCCGCACGATACGCAAGCGATCGGAATGGAGTCGCTGTGTGAGCGGCTGCGCGAAAGTGACTGGGATGGTGAGTATGAAGACTACAGAAAGGACGGCACGTCGATCTGGGTGGAAGCGCGGATTCGTCGTCTGAGCGCAGTAGAAGGACACTGCCTTGGAATCGTCGGCATCTTTCATGACATCACAAGGCGAAAGCATGCAGAGACAGAGCTACGGGAACGCGAAGGGTTTGTCCGTAGCGTGCTCGATTCGATGGCTTCTCATACGGTGGTGTTAGACGGACAGGGAACGATCGTCTCGTGCAATCGTACGTGGCATGCGTTCGGAATCCAGAATGCGCCCGACCCACAGCTTCGTTCCATGCTGGATCTTCAGAACCGAAAGAAGTGCACAGATCTCGGCTGTAACTACCTAGAGATCTGCCGACAGACAGAAGGAAGTGAGCGGCAGGAAGCACTCCGCTCGGCGCAAGGAATTGAAGAGGTACTGAGGGGAAGACGGTCCGACTTCGAGATGGAGTACGCATGTGACTCACCGTGGGAACGCCGCTTCTATTCGATGAAGGTGACGCCGCTGGAGGGAACCGCAAAAGGGGTGGTGGTTTCGCATACAGACATCACGCAGCGACGTCTGATCGAGCGCTCGATCAGCGAACATCGTGAGCGGCTACAGCTTGCGCTGACGGCTGCGAAGATGGCGGTGTGGACGCTGGATCTGCAAACGCAGCAGATGACGTGGTCCAAGGAAGCCAGTGAGCTGTTTCCGGGGATCTTGTTTGATGCCGATCCGCTGCGCATGAAGCAGCTGATTCATCCTGATGATCTGTCCCCTCTGCTCGCATCGCTCGAGGAAGTGATGGTGTCTGGAGCGCCGCAGTCCTGTGAGCTTCGGATCTTTGGTCACGATCAACAGCTGCGCTGGATGTCGCTGCTCGGACAGCGCTGTACCGATGCGAGCGGCCAGCCGCGTAGCATTGTGGGAACGCTACAGGATGTCACCACGCAGCGACGATCAGAGCTGCTGCTGCTCGGACAAAATCAGATCTTGGATCAGATCGCCAAAGGAGTGCCGCTCGGTGATGTGCTGTGTGAAGTGGCGCGCCTTGTCGAGAGCCTCTTGCACAGTGTTCGCTGTACGATTCAGACCAAGGAAGCGGATGAAAAGACGCTCCGTTTGGTTGCGGCTCCGTCGATGCCAGCGCTGTTTCAGCGAGCGGTGACCACCATTCCGATCGGACTTCAATCGAGCATGTGTGGAGAGTGTGCGTTTCGTGGGATGCGGATTGAAGTGACAGACATCACCAGCCATCCGCTCTACGAAGACTATCTTCGCAAGGGTCTTCCATCGGGGCTGCGGTCCTGTCTGTCTGTTCCGATTGTCGCAAGTGATGCACGATCGATCGGATCGAACGAAGAAGTTCCGCCACGCAGTGTGATTGGCACGATTGCGCTGTATCGATCGAACGGAACGCCTTCGGAGCCAGCAGAAGAGGATGCGGTCTTGCAGGTTGCTGCGCAGCTTGCTGCCGTGGCGATCGAGCGTGATCTGTCCGTTCGCAGAGTCACCGAGAGTGAAGAGCGCTACCGACGACTCTTGGAAGTGGTTCCTGCGGCCATTGTCCTGTCGGAAGCGGGACGCATTACGTTCTGCAATCAGACGCTCCTACAGGTGACGGGATATCGAGATCGCAGTGAGCTGATCGGGAAGTCCGTGCGCATGTTGGTCAAGCCAGAGCAGCTTCCCGAGCTGGATACAGCGCGCGCTGCACTGCTAGAAGGACGGATTCATCGCAGCTCGCATGACGACTATCTGCTTCGCAGTGATGGCACGCTGGTTCCGGTTCAGTCCGTCGCTACAGTGATTCGGGACAACGGGCGGCCTGCGGTGCTTGTGGCGCTGTTGGATCGGACAGAGCAGCGCCGATCCGATGAGCTGTTGCGATCGATCATGAGCAGTGTCTCTGATGCGATCATCACAACCGATCGGAGCGGACGGATTGTGTCTGCCAATGCTGCGACTGCGCGTCTGTTTGATCATGAAGTGTCCGATTTGATCGGACAGAACATCTCGCTGCTGATTCCTCCTTCGTTTGAACAGCTTGCTTCGACCAGGAGCCAAGAAGATCTGGACGCGTCGCTGCGTTCGGTTAGCTCGCAAGAGCTTCGCTGTCGACAAAAGAGCGGTCGGACATTCCCGGCGGATGTGACCATGTCGAGCTTTCTGCTCAATCAAGAGCCGCACTTTACGCGCGTGGTTCGTGACATCAGCGCGCGTCGCAAGCTGGAAGAGCAGCTTCGTCAGTCCCAAAAAATGGATGCAATTGGTCAGCTGGCGGGAGGCATTGCACACGACTTTAACAACCTGCTGACCGTCATCAATGGCTACACCGATCGGCTTCTCGATCGACTCCCTTGTGATGATCCGCTGCACGACATTGCAGCGGATGTTCGGGCTGCCGGAGAGCGCGCAGCCTCGCTGACTTCGCAGCTTCTGGCCTTCAGTCGTCGCGCGATCATCGAGCCAAAGCTTCTGGATCTGAACCAAGTGGTGCAGTCCGAAGTACGCATGCTGCGTCGTCTCATCGGAGAGCACATCACCATCATCACGCAGCTTCGTCCTGACATTCCGCAGATCAAGATCGATCCGGTTCAGCTGGAACAGCTGCTGCTGAACTTGGCGCTCAATGCACGCGATGCGATGGAACATGGTGGACGGCTGGTGATCTCGACATCGACGGTGGATGTGCTGACAGAGAACTTTGATTCCTCTGCGGTTCCTGCGCCCGGTCGCTATGTTCAGCTTTCGGTACAAGACAACGGAATCGGCATGACGGAAGAGGTGAAGCAGCGCATCTTTGAGCCGTTCTTCACCACCAAAGGTGTCGGAAAGGGATCAGGACTCGGTCTGGCGACGGTGTACGGAGTCGTTCATCAAGCGGGCGGACACATCTCTTTTGAGAGTCAGTATGGCAAAGGGAGTACGTTTCGGGTGCTGCTTCCTGTGCATGTACGTGAGTCGTTTGTGAGCAGCACGAGTGGTCGGGTGGAGCCTCCAGCAGGAAAGGAAACGGTGCTGCTCGCAGAAGACACCGATGTCGTACGAAGGCTGATTCGTCAGACGTTGGAGATGCTCGGCTACACGGTGATCGATGCAGAGAGCGGACAGCAAGCGCTGGCTGCGGAAGCGAGCCATCCCGGAGTGATCGATCTGCTGCTGACCGATGTGGTGATGTCTGACTTTGGTGGCAAGACGCTCGCGGATGCAATCTGTCAGAAGCGACCGAATGTCAAAGTGCTGTTCATGAGCGGCTACACCGACGATGCACTGACCCGTTACGGCGTCGAGTCTTCCCAAGCTGCGTTCCTACAGAAGCCGTTTACTGCACCGACCTTGGCGCGCAAAGTTCGCGATGTGCTCGACAACAAGCAGGACAACTAGCAAACAAAGCGATCAGCAATTGGGACAGTAGGACGGTCAGAAGGAGTGTCAGGAGTCTTGATAGAAGGAGTGTCAGGAGTCTTGATAGAAGGAGTGTCAGGAGTCTTGACAGGACGCTTCGCCGGGTGATTGCCAGCGACGAAGCGTGCGTGGGAATCGTGTGCGTAGAGCGCAGACTATCCGACTCTGAGATCGCAGATGAACTTGCCGCCAACGTCGTTGCAGATGTAGCCGCTGCAGCAGGGCGCTCCCGATGTGCAGTCCGCATTGGCAGGAAGACACATCATGGTTCCACCGTCGGGCGCAGGTGGCGGTGGGGGAGCAAGTGCATCTTCGACCCAGAAGGGACGGTGGCTTTCTTCGGTGTCTCCTTGGAACGGCAGACGGAACGCAGGATAGCTGGAATCAGCGGCTGGATACTTCGCAGGATCGAAGGCCGCAACCCACATCTGGAGATACTTGTTAAACGCAAAGACCTTGCCGTAGGCGCGCGCGGAAGTGAACGCAACAAACATCGTTTCACCTGTCTTGGTGGGCGCCCACGTTGGCATGTTGTTCGCGACGTCTGCTGCCGTTCCTGCGAGCGTCTGATTGCTGACCACTGTGTTGGCTTGCGCAAGCTCTACGGCTGGACCCGATCCATCTGCAGCGACGACATAAAGTCGTGCTTTTAGGTTCTTGTCCGATGCGCCATTGGCTCGGACATAGGCAATGAAGCGCGAGTCTGGAGAGAACATCGGATAGGCATTGGTGTCCGCCGAGCCCGACGAAGGAACCAGGACTTTGAGGTTCTGCCAAGTGCCTGCGTTGTACTCGATGGTTGCGATCGATGATCCTTGGATGCCACGATCTTTGTTGCTGGCCGATCGCGCAAAGACCAGTCGCTTGCCGTCTGGGGACCAGTCTGGATGCGTTCCGTACAGTCCTGTTCCAACCGGAACCACACCGAGCGATTGACCGGTGTTTCCATCACGCAGGGTCAGGACGCCTCCGCTTGCGGTGACGATGCGAGCGTTGTCTGGACTGAACGTGGTCCATGAGGTCTTGATGCCGGTGGACGGAGCGATCACCGTGGATCGATCCTTGACGTTGTAGACGCCGAGCGTGTCACCACCGATGTCCGCACCGATGCGGGTGCCATCGCGTGAGACCGTGTGACATGCGACACACTTGCCAACCGTTGCAGGGGTCAGGAAGTCAACGGGCGCTGCATCCGACACCGTGGCGCGACGAACGCCGCTGGAGGTTGTGCTCCAGTAGTAGATGGCACCTTGCACGGCGTTCTTGGAAAATGCGATGTCCACACCGGGATCGGATCGATACACCACTGCGGGAGACGCGGTGTTTACGCCGTACACCGTCCAGGTGACTTTGCCTCCAGCGTTGCTGTTGGCCATAAATCCCCACTGCTCTGCGGTCGGTTCCCATCGATCTCCGGTGGTGTAGACAGACAGCGTCATCGTCGGGCTCTTGAACTCGAGCCGGAATAGATTGTTGCCGGTGCCCTGATTCCACTGGAACAGAACCTTGTAGATGTTCCGTGGGAACGTCGTGTTGTGAGACGGATAGACAATGACAGGAGAGTTCCCGTTCATCACCGTTCCTGCGGAGTTCGTAGGAATCAGCGTCTCTGCATTTGCTGGTGCCGTCGCAGTCTTGATCACAGGTTTAAAGATCACCGTGATCTGTGCAGTGGCTGACGTGGCGCCCGAGCTTGCGGTGATGACTCCTTGTCCGCCCGCTTGGTTGGATGCGGTGAAGACGCCGCTGGCATCGACATTCCCAATCGCGGTGTTGTCTACCTTCCAGTTCACTTCGGTAGAGACATCGCGCTCGGCGTTGTCCGCAAATCGACCCACTGCGCGGTAGGGCTGCTTGGGGGGCGCACTGGTCGTGTCCGCAGTCAGCGTTGCGTTCGCTGGTGTGATGGACAAGGACGTCAGTCCAGGAATCGCTGGCTTATCGACGCTGGCGTCCGACTGATTCGGATCCGCGATCGTGTCGCCTCCGATCGAGCTAGGACAGCCTGCGTACAGACCGACACTGGCCACCAGCATGCTGCTCATCATCAATAGCATGAACCTGCGGAACATCCTCATGGGTCCCCTCCCAGCGTGCGATCTGCACGACATAAGGACCAGGATGGGATGCCCGTAAGACAAAAATCAAGAGGAGAGAGTGCGTCTTTTCCCGTCGTGCGAAACGCGGAGTGCTAAGCGCTGGGTTCTACACGCGGAACGCGCACGAAAGGAGTTCTAGGAAAACCGCCGTGGATCGATCTGATAGCGATCGAGCAGTCGCGTAAGCTGCGTACGATGCATGCCAAGCTCTCTGGCTGATGCAGAGACATTGCCGCGATGAACGCGCAGCACTTCGCTGATGCGGACACGCTCTGCTGTCTCGGTCGGACTGCGCTCCCGGGGCGCGAGCGGTTCCTCTCTGCTGATGGTGACTTCTGGATTTGCAAATGCAGAGCCCGCACTGGGACTTAAGTGACAGGCCTGTAGCTGCGCGCAGCTTCGTGCGACGGCTGACTGCGCCGCCGTTCGCGCTTCCACCAGCAGCTCGCGCACATTGCCGGGCCACGGACGCAGCAGACAGCGCTCAAGAAACGAGGTCTGAATCGACAGCTCCGCAGAGACGCGCCGTACTGCCTGTTCCACCAGAAACGGAATCTCTTCTGGACGGTTACGCAGCGGCGGAAGGGCGATCGACGGACGACCCAAGCGGAAGTACAGATCTTCGCGAAACAGACCGCTCGCAACCTGCGTCCGCAGCTCTTTGTTGGTAGCGGAACAGATCTGAAAGTCCACGGTCTTGGAACGCCACGCACCAAGCGGAATCAGCTCTTTGCTTTCGATCACGCGCAGCAGCTTGGCCTGGGTTCCCAGATCCAGCTCTGCCAGCTCATCCAGAAACAGCGTGCCGCCCGCTGCGGCTTCGATGTAGCCAATCGTGTCTTCATTTGCGCCGGAATACGCACCTCTCCTTGCACCAAACAGGAGTCGCTCTGCCAGGCCGTGCGGAATCGCTGCGCAGTTGACGGACACAAAGCGTCCCGTTTGGAGCGGACCATGACGATGGAAGGTGTGCGCGATGTGTTCCTTGCCGGTTCCGCTCTCTCCTGTGATGTGTAGCGGGTTGCCAAAGCGCGCTGCTTGCTCGATCGAAACCAGCAGCGTCTGCTGCGCCGGACCCATGACATAGCCGTCGCTGACTTTGACTCCGAGCGCGTCGAAGTGCTGCACATCAGGACAGACCAAAAACAGCGAGTCCCCGAGTCGCAGTAGGTGGCGAACGATGTGCGGCAGGTGGACTGGGACCGGCTCTCCATCCGCCATCGAGCCGTTGTGGCTGCCCAGATCCTCGACGACAAAGTGGTTCCCATCAAAGCTTACGCGTGCGTGCCGCCGGGACATGCGGGGATCGTGTCCGCTCAGTCGTGCGTCGCCGCGACCCAGCTCGATCGATCCCCCTTGCAGCGGTAGCGCAACACACATCGGGACGCCCGCAGAGAACACCAGCAAAAGACCCGGCTGCGGCGGCTTTTCGCCTGTGGAGTCGCAGCACGCCTGGCCCTCCCGGTCCATCGTGGAGGTTCCCGTAGCATTCCGAGCGATCATTGGGTGCAGATCATGATAATTGTGCGGAAGCGATTTCACACGCGCTGACACACACTTTTTGTGTCAACTCTGTGTCTGCGCGGTTGTGGACTCGACCATTCGGTAGTCAGACTGGCTCTTGCTGCGTCGCTGAGATTGGTTCCCATGTGTGAAACCATCGCTCACTACAGACTGGCATGCTTCTTGTTATATGAACAAGTAAGCTGCTCAAATGAGAGCGGAGGACTATCAAAATGTCAAATGTCATGTCAAAGCGTTCAATGGTTTCATGTGTCGCATTGATAACCTTGGTGGGAGCTGGCTGTGGAAATGTAGAAAAAGAAGTGGCCAATTCCAGTGTCGATAGCGTCGCACGATCCGTGACGAGCTATAACAGCAAACCCAATGGTACGGGGGTTCATGTTGGATCAACCCAGCCGGAGAGCTGGTTTGGTCTGGCCAGTACTTCGCTGAGCTGGTTTATGAATGGATTTTCTCAGCGCGCAGATGGATCCTATTGGGCAACTGGCTGGTACAGTGCAGACATTGGCTTGATCTCGGCGGATGCTCGGATCGTGGGTGCCCAAGTGGGCGGACTGAGCGGTCAGGTTCGCTCGATTCAAACCAGCGGAAGCCAGCTTCAGATCGAGCTAGTCGATGCACAAGGTCGAGTAACCACGCTGCAAAATAGCCAGCTCATTGGTCTTACGTTGTCGCTGCGTGTTCCTGATGTCACCGGGCTTCTATACCAGAGCTATCAGCTTCGATTTGACAGCGCAGAACAGGTAGACAGTCAGTTCGGTGATGTCAATGGATACAAGATCAGCTATCTGCAACAAGGTCTGCTCAGTCTGCTCGGATCGAGCTGGAAGAGCTACTGTCGCGGAAGCGAAGGTGAAAGCCAGCGCGCGGTCTTTTATCAAGGTTCACAGTGGAATCCACTCGATGGCTCACGCCAAGATGGAAGCAGTCTTGTCACCATGACCTGCGAGAGTGGAGCGGTTGCTCGCTGCATGAGCTGGGGATATCGTCCCTGGGGTAGTGCGCAGCAGAGCGATGGACAGAGCATCTCTCTGCTGAATCATATGCAGGCTTGCATTCATATGAAGCGTGCATCCTATTGCGGAGACAGCAGCACCTACACAGTCGACGGCACCCACCTCTTCGTCAATGATCAGCTCAGCCCGCAGATCAACCAAGGCTCGCTGGATCGCATCGAAGCGCAGTGGTCTCCGTCGGGCGCGACATGTCTGAGCAACCGACGTCATCCCGAGCTGCTGTTTTTGGGCTGCGCCAATCCGCTGCCGGCTTGTCCGACGAGTCCGACGGGCGATTATCTGCTCGCCAACGGTCTACCCCCGGCGGGATCACTGCTTGGACTTAGCGATTAGAGACCTGCGACCCGGACGCGCGGGCGCTCGCTGCCTTCGCGTCAATCTTGCCACTTACATCGGCATAATAACCGCGCAACAGTGGATTGATCGAAAACGCTTGTTGAAGCGCAGCGCTCGCTTGTTTTTGAAGCGCAGCGCGATCGGGCTCATGGGGAAGTAACAGCGCTTGCCGATACAGAATTGCTGCGCGCAGCGCATGACCATGGGCGTCATTCGGATTGGCACGAAGCAGCCGATCGAGCAGGGCTTGCGCTTCGTTCAGCTGCGACGGTCCGATCGCGGTGGGCGACGCTTCGGCCAGCGCCAAGATCACCCGTGCGAAGGTCAGCATCGCGTCGGGATGACTCGGACTCGCTGTCAGCGCCTGCCGCACCTGCACCAGCGCCTGCTGAAGCAGCGGCCCCTGAGGCTGCCCGCGCTTGCGATTCCATGTGGCTTCCAAAAGTCGCAGCCTGGCGTCGAGCCGGAGCGCGTCCGCATCGCTCGGCTGGTTGCGCAGCAGCACCTGGAGGTTCATGTGACCTTGGCTGGTGCTGTCCATCGGGTCGTTGCCTTGCTGCAGCGCATACTGTCCCTGCAAAAACAGCAGCTTGCAGCGCCAAAACGTGCTCCTTGGATCCCCCGGCGCGAGCGTCAGCGAGGTGGCGAGCGGCCCGAGCGCGTCGGCAATAGCCGCTGATGGGTCGCGGCCAGCGTCGGAAAGATATTGCGCCTTCTGTAAACCTACATAGCCTTTGCTGCTATAGATGAATGCTGCATTCTTATTGATCGATATGGCTTTCGCTGTTGCAGTGGCTGCGGCCTGGATTTCGCGCTCTGGATCTTGGCCTCTGCTGGCAAGATATTGTGCGATAAATCCATGAGCCATCACGATGTTGTTGTACGCATAGATATAGTCTGGATCGATGCTGACTGCCTGCTGAAAGGCCGAGATCGCTTGCTGAAGCTCTCGCTGTGGATCTTGGCCTTTGAGCATCAGCCAGCGACCTTGTTCTTGATACACCAAGCCCAGGTCATTGGGAGCCCATGGAAACTTCGGTGCAACCTCAATCGCTTTCTTCAAGTGAATGGTTGCTTTCAGCCAAGAGGCTGTCGGATCAAGACCAATATCACGTTCATAGTTTCCCTGAACGCTATATCCATTTCCCATTGCGTCAAATGCCATCTCATCTTGTGGGTCTAGCTCGATGGCGCGCTGTCCTGCCTTGATGAGCAGTGCGATCTCTGGTCGAGGATCTTTTTCTGTGATCAGCTTGTCCCATGCAAGCCAGAAGTATGCATAGGCCTTCTTGGTATACGCAGCCTGGTCATTGGGCGATGCGGCCAGCGCTTCTTGGCACGCGGACAGTGCCTGATTCAGCGCATTTTGTGGAGAGCTTCCCAGGTCACTGTCTAGCTGTGATTGCTGAATCCAGGCTTCGGCCAGTGCGTTATAGATCGATGCATCACTTCGTCCAATCTGAATTGCTGTCTTGTATTGTTCAATCGACTTGCTTAAGTTGTCTTTGGCTTGCTTGTAATCACCGTGATCACGCTGCTCGATGGCTTGCTCTAATTGAACATCTGCGATCAGTTTGTGTGATTCATAGAGCCAAGGGGACTCGCTGATGCTGTGCTTGGCTTTCTGTATGGCTGTTTCATATTTTTTGTGATAATAAGCAATCAGTGCTTCCAGAAAATCGGGAGAATCCAGCTTTGCACCACGACTCTTATTGAGAGACGCCAGCGCGGGGGCCAAGAACTGTTGCTCTAGTTCTTTTTGTCGATGAAGCAGCCAGCTCTTGTCTCCGCTTCGTCGTGCCTTGGTTAGCTCTTGTTGATATTTCTGCCCAAGGACATATCCCAGCGCATAATGAAGCTCTGGAATGTCAATCCCTTGATTGCTTGATTCAAGGAGAGCGCTCTGGGCTGCTTCCAGCCCGTGTAAGGCAAGGTGGCCACGTCCAAGTGCATACTGAATCAAACCAGTATCGCTCGGGTCTATTTGCGTTTTACGCGCATCGATCTCTTCCATTCGACGACGTGTGATCTTTTGTTCGTGTGTACTGTCGTGAAGGGGAAGCTGATAGGAAGAGCGGAGCAGCCACTCAATGTCTTTGATGTCTTGTCCCAGCTGCTGCGAAAGCTGCGCACGCGCTGCTGCATGCTGAGCGGCTCGCTCCTTTTCGCGACTGGCCAGGACTCTGCTGCGAACGCTGTAGCCAAGCAGTGTCAGGATGGCGAAGACAGACAGCGCCGACACCGATACCAGCGCGCGATTGCGACGGAACGTGCGGCGCAGTCGATAGGTCAGACTCGTACGCTTTCCGATGATCGGCTCGCCCTGAACGTAGCGCCACAGCTCATCGGCGAGCTGCTGTGCGGACTGGTAGCGCTGCTCCGGTTCCTTGCTCAGACACTTGAGGATGATCGTCTCAAGGTCGAGCGGAATCGATGCCATCTGCTCACGCAGCGACGGAGGATCTTGATGGATCACCTGAAAGATGATGTCCACGACCGTCTCTGCTGAAAACGGCGGCTTTCCCAGTACCAAGTCATACAGCGTCGCTCCCAAGCTGTAGACATCCGCGCGTCGATCGAGCAGACGCACATCCCCTCGTGCCTGCTCGGGAGACATATACGCTGGCGTTCCCAGCACGGCGCCGGACTCTGTGATGCCGCGATTTTCATTTCCCTCGCGCGCCAGTCCAAAGTCCATCACCACCGGATTCCACTGCCCATCGATTCCTCGTTCCACCATGATGTTGCTTGGCTGGAAGTCAGGAATCTCGATTTCCGTCGAGGACGCGCTTTACGTTGTCTCGTTGCGGAAGGGCGAGGGAAGTACGATGTCGCGTGCGCCTCTCCGCAAAAGGGGCGCGAGGGTTCCTCTGTTCGCGTGGGCGGTCCGCTTCGGCAGACTGTGAGCCTGCGTAGGACCACGATGCATGAGGAGTCCGGCCTGTGGATCAGGAATACAGGACAGGGATTGCGCGGTTCTCATGTCACCTGTCGACACTTTCTGTGGTTGATGGTTCGACGCGTTTGGTGGCAGCGCGGGAATGCACACAGTGGCACAGCACACAGCGGAACAGAGAGACTGTGTAGCACGCAGAGCCGCAGCGGTTCCGGCTGACACCGACGAGATACCAAAAAGTAACATCATTGTAATTCAGACCCGGAATGAACTAATATGTGACCCTGAGGGGGCGTGCCGTGATTGGCAACACCGTCGGTCCGTACCGCGTCGTGCGGAAAATCAGTCAAGGCGGAATGGGAGTCGTCTACGAGGCGATTCACGATGCGATCGAGCGACGTGTTGCGATCAAAGTGCTCCATGCAGATCTCTCTACGAATCACGAGGTTGTCACCCGCTTCTTTAACGTAATTTGAATTACATAATACATTCGAATTGTAATGGTGTTTCGGCGTTGGGGAAAGGGCTGGGAAACGGGGCGGTGGATTGGCTACAGCATCGCTGATGTATCCAGCGCGATGGTGTCTGCATCGCTGTTGCTGCGTGTGTGTGCGGCGGATGCGTGCGCGTTTTTTGGGCGCAACGGAGCCATTTTGTTGTTTCGCAGCCCCCCGACGATCTGGTGGGGAACTATCGCTTCTCAACCGACTGGCTTGTGAAATAACATGTTCCAATGCCCATGCGAATGGTCGAGTCTGCTCATGACCTACTAGACCAGCGCTTTGAGATCTTGGCGGAAGCCGGAAGCGGTGGAATGGGGACGGTCTACAAGGCCGTTGATGCGCGGACGGGAGCGCTGGCTGCTGTCAAAGTGCTGCGCAAAGACAGGGAGCGGCCTGATGGCGTGTCAGACGCTGAGCGCTTTCGTCGGGAAGCATCCCTTCTGGCGGAGCTACGTCATCCCGGAATCGTGTCGTATCTGGGGAGCGGGGAATCGAAACACGGTCAGCTCTACCTGGCGATGGAGTGGCTGGATGGAGAAGACCTGGCCAGTCGTCTCCAGCGTGGTGTGCTGGGAATCGAGGAGAGTCTGCGGCTGTTTCGGCGTCTCGCGACTGCGCTCCAGGTTGCGCACTCACGAGGGGTCGTGCATCGCGATCTCAAGCCGAGCAATCTGTTTTTGCGGCAAGGGAGTGTGGATGATGCGGTACTTCTCGATTTTGGCATTGCGCGTGTGAGTGCAATGCGTTCGCAGCTTACGGCGACAGGGGTCATCGTTGGGACCACCAACTACATGGCGCCTGAGCAGGTTCGTGCTCAGCCTGTGATCTCGCCCGCTGCGGACATCTTTTCGCTGGGTTGTGTGCTGTTTGAGTGTTTGACGGGGCGGCCCCCGTTCGTTGGTGAACACTTCGCTGCGGTGCTTGCCAAGATCTTGTTTGCGCCCGCGCCGCTGCTGCAAACGCTGCGACCAGGAGTGCCTCGGCGCCTGTGCGTGCTGGTTGAGCGGATGCTCGCAAAAGACCCAGTGGATCGGCCTGCCGATGCGGGAGCCCTGGCGCTCGCGCTTTCTGAACTGGGCATGGTTCCCGAAGACGATGGACGAGTGATCCACGAAGCGCCGCTGGCTGGTTCGGATGCACTGGCGACGGTAGAGCAGCAACTCATTGGCTTGGTGCTGGCCAGTCCTTCGCCACAGAGCGGAGCGCTCGACCAGACGATAGGAATGCTTCAAGCGACGCACCTATCCCAGACGCTGCGCGGGGAACTGGCGGCCTTTGGAACCAAAGCAGAGTGGATGGCCGATGGAACCTTGGTGGTGTGTATCGCAGGCATGAGCAGTGTGTTCGACCAAGCGCTTCAAGCGGCTCGCTGTGCGCTGCTCGTTCGATCCCGACTGCCTGATTCTGTGGTTGTGCTGGCGATGGGACGAGCGGTCGTGTCCGACCGAGTTCCCGTAGGTGAAGTGATAAGTCGCGCGGCCAGCCTGATGCAGCTTGGCGCGGGAGGAGCGGAATCACGAGGCGTGCGTCTTGATGCACTGAGCTACCAGCTGTTGGGGGAGCGTTTTGCGATTCAAACCATCGCTGGGATTCCACTGCTGCACGGGGAAAAACGTCAGCAAGACGAGCTGCGTCCGCTTCTTGGCAAGCCGACGCCCTGTGTGGGTCGCGACTATGAACTGATGATGTGCGAGCGCACGCTGTCGGTCTGCGTCGATGAATCGCAGTCGATGGAACTCCTGGTGTTGGCGCCTCCCGGCGTTGGAAAGTCTCGGCTTCGACATGAGTTTCAGAGACGGGTTTCCTCTCAGTTTCCCCATCTGCGGGTGCTGATTGGCCGTGGTGACCCGATGACGGCTGGGTCGCCCTATGGACTGCTGCGTCAAGCGCTCACGAGTCTGTGCGGGATCCAGGGGGGAGAACCAGAAGCCGAACGTCAGCGCAAGCTTCGAGAGCGTGTGATGTCGGTTGTTCCACCGATGGACCAAGATCGCGTGACCGTCTTTCTTGGCGAGCTATGTGGCGTGCGATTTCCCGACGCTGCGTATCCAGCACTTGCGTCCATTCGCGTCAGTCCGAGAGTGCTTGCGGACCAGATTGTGATGGCATTTCTCGATTGGTTGCGTGCGGAAGCTGCGTCTGGTCCGGTCCTGCTGGTGCTCGAAGATTTGCACTGGGGAGACTCGTTGACGCTACAGCTTGTGCATCAGTCGCTTTCTGCGTTGCAAGAGCTTCCCCTGATGGTGCTGTCGCTGGCTCGTCCTGAGGTTGTCGATCTGTTCGTGCTTCCTCCAAGCGAGCGTCGCCAAACGCTACGACTCAAAGGGCTGAATCGACGCGCCTGTATGCATCTGGCTCAGGATGTGCTTGGTCACAAAGTGGATGCCGAAACGCTGAAACAGATTGTCGACCGTGCGGATGGAAATGCGCTCTATCTGGAAGAGCTGATTCGCGCTGTTTCGGAAGGCAACAAAGACACGCTGCCGGAAACGGTGCTGGCAATGTTGCAGGCTCGTCTTACGCGACTTTCGCTGCCGCTTCGTCGGCTGCTTCGGGTTGCCAGCATCTTTGGTTTGACGTTTTGGCAGGGAGCGGTGCGCGCGCTTCTTGGGTTTGAGCAGCATGTCGGTGATCCATTGCCACTGCTCGATGAGCTGGTTGTGCTCGAGTTTGTGAAACAGCATCAGAGCAGTCGCTTCCCCGGAGAGCGTGAGTATTCGTTCCGGCATCCTTTGATGCGTGACGCTGCGTATGGACTGCTGTCCGAGTCAGATCGGCGGCTTGGCCACTTGCTCGCGGGACGATACCTCGAAGATCGAGGGGAGCAAGACGCTGTGGTGCTGGCTGAACATTACTGGCAAGCGAACGAGCTGGATCGAGCGGCAACATTCTTTTGGCGAGCCGCACAGGCATCGGTGGATCGCAACGACTTGGCGGGTGCGCTGTTGCGTGCAGAGCGAGGACTTGCCTGTAGACCGGGTCCGCAGCTGCGAGGCGGTCTTGTCGCGATGCTATCGGAAGTTCACACATTCCGGGACAACTGGGATCAAGCGCTTGCACTGGGCATGGAGGCATTTGGGCTGCTTCGTCCCGGGAGCCGTACGTGGACGCGGCTGATTTGTCGACTGTTTGTCATGACATCCACGCGTGCAGAGCGTCGCGCTCAGTTCGAGCAGTTGGTTGGTGCGCTGTGTTCGACGACGCCAGATCCAGATGCGCGCACCGCCTATGTGGAAGCGATGTCTTGGCTGACCACGGCATTTAGCTCGCTCGCGGTGTGGGAACAAGCGCTGGCGTTTCAGGCCATGATGAATCAGGTGGCTCAGTCGATTGCCGATACCGATCCGATCGCGAGGGCTTGGATGTGTTTCGGCAGCACCACTGTGGCGCGGATGCTAACCAGAGATCCGTGGCAGTGCCTGGTTTTGGCTGAGCAGGCCGCAAGTGCCTTCACGCAAGGTGGCGACCGTCGGCATATGGCTCATGCCAATAGCTATGTTGGACTGGCTCTGTCGGAACTCGGTCAAGTCGACAGGGCAGAAAAGACGCTGCGTGATGCCCTCTCGGTGACTGTTGAGCTAGATGAAAAGCTACAAGCTGCTGCGGCCCGTGTGTATCTAGCCATCGTTCTGCTCCGACGGGGAGATGAATCAGGAAGAGCCGAAGCGATGTCTCTTTGCAAGTCGGTCGTCGCTGAGCCAAACGGGAACTTCTTCTTTGTCGCGATTGGTCACGCTGCACTTGCGCAAGCGTATCTTGACAGGGATCTTCTTGCGGACGCAGAGCTCGAAGTTCGACGATCGAACGAACTGCTCGCGATCTTTCCGACCGTTCGGCAGTTCGGAGAGTCCATTTTGTCTACCTGTCTGCTCAAGTCCGGTCGACTTACGGAAGCTCGTCACGTTGCAGAGTCAGCTCTTCCGCACGCAGATCGCCATGGCGGCTATGGAGAGTTGGCGATTCGACTGGCGGTGGTAAAGTCACGGATGGCCGACGGAGACGCGTCATCTGCCCTCAGCGCCCTTCGAGACGCTGTGGCACAGATGACGGTCCGTGCTGCGACAATCGTGGACCCAGCGGTGCGCGAAGGCTTCCTGTCAGGTGTCCCAGAGTGTCGGGAGCTTCAAGCGCTCGCGGTAGCGGCTGGACTTATCTAGCTTCCGTTTTTGAGCTGCGAGTCGAAGCGAAGCCAGAACGGAAACAGAGATCGGACGGTGCTTGCTCCGCTCGGAAGACCGAACAGATCCGGTCCAATCGGGTGACTTCCGTATGAATAGAGCGTGACGTCGTGCGCTCCCGTTACGAGCCCGCCGTCTTGAATCGAGGTGACTGCCATCACCGCCTTGGTGACCTGCGAGTAGATCGATTGCGAAGGCTGCTGCGGATTGCGGATTTGCAGCAAGCTGTAGATGGGCATGGCTCCACTCAGCAGACCGTCGACCACTCGCTTGTGCTGCTGACCGCTCATGGGGACGCCGCCGTCCGGTCGAACATCGTAGAGACGCGACAGCATCAGGTCGATTGGCATGGAGCCAGCTGTCCAGTTTTCCGTCGTCGGTCCTGCGGTAAGAGCGCTCTTTTGGATCGAGAACAAGACACGGCGCTGCAGCGGCGTTGTGGGTGATAACGTCGGAAAGACAAGCGTTTCTGCCGTCGCTGGTGAACCTTGTGACCCGAGGTTGTACTGAAACCAGCCGATTTCCTTGGGAATGCCGAAGACTTCGCGTCCGGTACACAGCGAGAGGGAGTTATCGACCAAGATGTACGGCATAAACAGACCGATCGAGACCTCGAGCGGCTGGCGGATGTCGTACGCCAGCACCGGGAACATAAACGTCGCACTGGTCTCTGGACCGTATCCGTAGGTCGAATCCGGCGGATCGATCGACGAGTTTGACGTGATGTAGCCGAGCTGAAGGAACACAAGGTCGCCAATGGCTTCAAATCGGAGCGGTCCACTGGCGGCGTTTAGATACTTGTCCACTGCACTTTGGAGCACGGAGTGCTTAGACAGCAGTGGGTAAATCTGGACGGTGACTCCGCCGAGCGCATAAGGCGGCGCGAGCACCTGTAGTCCTCCGTATTCGATATAGGGAGGCGATGAACTTCCGGGGTCCGGGGGCAAAATAGGCTTACCGGAATCGTCTCCGTTCGATGGCAATGCCGCCAGCAGACCGCGTGCTCCACCGAGCCCACCCATCGTCGCTGATTCCACGCAGCCGAAGTTCATGCCGTTGTTGGTCCAGTCCCCCGTGAGAAACAGGTTGGCATAACCGGACTGATCGGGCTTGAGCCGGTACTTGAAGCTGCCCGCCACTGCGAGCACATAGCGTTCACTGGGCTCGATGTTAGCGCGGAAGTACTGCCAGCCGAATCGCTCTTGTCCTTTCAGGTCTGCGGGCGCCCACAGCTTGTTCCAATCGAAACCACCGCCGGGTGCTGTCGCGTTGGGAAACAGCGGTGAATACCACTGGTTCCAAAATGACAACGCCGAGTACGCGATTTCCGTCGTCTGGGTCAGTGGATAGCTGTCATCGGGAGGCGATGGCTCATGCGGATCGTCCAGCATCGGTCCACAGAAGTACGCGACCATCTGCGGAGGATCTTGCGGGGGCCAGCTTTCATGAGGCAGCACTTGGCTCATATCCGCCCACGAGTTCAGCGGATCCACATAGGCATCCATCACCGCAGGCTCTTTGGCCACCCAGCCGAGCTGTTCCGAAGTCGGCCCAAACCAAAGCTGCACGCCTTGCGTACGCGTCGTCTGAACGTACTTCACCATGTTGGCCCACGCGCCGTTTTGTCGTGGATCATTGATGAGTTCTTGGCAGATGTAGGGAAACGCACCGAGCGAGATTCCCATCACGACGTAATCGAAGTCCGTTCCTCGACGCAGCGTCACGGTTCCAACGCCCGGCCAGCTCGTCCAGCGCGACTCCAGATTGTAGGGCATCACATGCGGAGGCGGTCCGTTCTTGATGGCTTCCCCTTCGACGAGCTGATCGAACAGCGGTTCATCGGGCCACACTGGAAGTCCGGTTGTCTCATCCGTGTAGACTGGATTGTATGGAACGCCGCCCACGATGTTGGCCTGCTTGCACATCGTGATCGACTCGATCTGCGCAGCGGGTCCATCGGGTGTCTTTCCATCGAGCGTTGTCAGACCGACGTTCTGTACGTTGTGGAAAAACTCAAACTTCAGGCTGCCGGTGCGACCGCTGGCCGCATCCGCTTGTTGGCCTCGCTGCTGCAGCATCAGGTACAGCGGCGCAAAGATTACGTCGCCCATCCCTCCCTGCATTTTCCACATGAACGCGCCCTTGTAGGTGAAGACCATGCGGAGCGTAGCGCGCAGCATTGCACCTGCTCCGATGTTGGGCTTCTGAGGGTCGCCGCCAATGAAACAGAACGCCGCGTCGTACAGACCGCGCACAAGCGCCGATGGCAGGGTGATCTTCTGGTTGATTCCGTGGCGGATCAGCCAGGCTGAAAACTCCTCATCTTCGAGCGAGTTTAGGCCATCGGGATTCGTAAAGACATGGTCGGTGAGGAGTCCGATAAACACCGTGATGCCAAAGTCGGCCAGGATGTAGAACCAGCGAATCTCATCCACGATGCCAGCCAAGAGCGCTGGAATCTTGAGCTGACTGCGGAACGTGGAAAGGAGCTTCACCAGCTCGGGACCATCTGTGATCCACGGTGCGGAGCTGCCAGTTCGTCCAACCGCCGAGGTGCCCGGACTCGTCATCTTGTCGTAGGCCAAGTGCAGAGCGGCTTCACCCAGATCATCGACCATGGCAAGGCTGCTTCGTTCGGCGGTGTCTGGCTGCGACGCGCTGGTTTGCAGCAGCTGTTTGTGGTCCAAAAACGCGGAGTGCAGCCAGCTGATTCCTTTCCGCAGCGCTTCCCAAAGATCCGTCGCGGTATCAATCGAGCCTGGGCTCTGGGAATTGCGTGGGAAGTTGATCTCGTGCTTAAACCACTTGCCGTTCAGCTGATCCATGAACGTGATCAGATCGTGCGGCTGAAAGGCGTCATCAAACGTCAGGTTGGGCAGGCCGACTTCCGCGTAACAGGCCTTCATCATCGCAAACGAGTTGTCGTAAAAGCCCCACCAGATGTGCAGTCCGTGCTCTTCGATTCGTTGATACTTGTCCGCATTGTGACCAGAGGCTCCCTTGCCACCCAGTCGCCAGCCGAGCTGGTAGATGGTGATTTCGTAGCGCTCGTACCAGCCGGGCTGATTGGTCAGCTCATACGCAGCTGCCATCGCGCCCAGTCCTCCTCCGAGGATGACGATACGCTTCCGCAATGACGTACTTGTTTCAGTGGCGATCGGTGACACGGTCATTCCCATCTCCTTGCCTGTGTGCTCTGAAAGAGAGCGCGGGTCGGTCTTACTGCGGTTGGGGGAACTAGCGTCGGCGGGTCAGTCGGAGACTGTGTCCACCTTGCATACGGAGAGTCGCAGACAGCGTCGCTTTGGGCGCACTCCCTTGTCCGGCTACGATGCGGAATCGCTGTGCCAGGTTCGCGAGTACAAGCTGACCTTCGAGCATCGCGAACTCTTTCCCAATGCACTGGTGCTGACCGAGTGCGAACGGGATCCATGCGGCGCGATGCCGATTCTGTGATCGCTCGGGAAGGAAGCGCTCGGGATCAAATCGCTCTGGGTCTTCCCAAATCTCAGGATGATGATGAATGACGTACGTGACAGGAGCCACCGTCGTGCCTGCCTTGATCGGATATCCGTCAATTTCGTCGTCGGTAAGCGCCACACGAGGTGTCCAGAAACTCGGCGGTCGCAGCCTCAGCGCTTCCTGAAGAACCATCTTCGTGTAGGGGAGCGAGGCAACATCCGTGATGGTCGGGGTCCGCTGTCCGAGCACGGAGTCCGCTTCTGCATGTAGCTTGTCCGCGACCTCGGGCCGCTCAAACATGAACTGATAGGCCCAGGCCAGTGCGGCTGCCGTGGTCTCGTAGCCGGCCAGAAACAGCGTCAGCGCTTCATCTCGAAGCTGCTGATCGTTCATCCGTTCGTGCGTTTCTTCGTCGGTCGCGCCGAGCAGCAGGCTGAGCAAGTTCGCTCCTACTTTGCCGCTTTCAATGGCTTGCCTGCTTCGTCGGATGATGCGGAACAGAATGTCATCGAGCCGACGCAAGGTATCCGCATAGCGCTGTCGACCGGGGAGCGGGACCCAGCTTGGCAGCGACTTGGCGAGGATTCCCTGCAAAATGAAATCGAGCACGAACGTCAGATCGCGTCCGACAGACTCGATCTCTTGTTGCTCAATGCTGCCCCCGAATAACGTCTTGACGATCACCTTCATCGTCAGGGAGTTGAATCCCTCGGTGGGCGTCAGTTCCCGTCCATCTGCTGCGGCGCGATCCCACGCCTCCAGCTCCTCGGCAATCGCTTCGCTCATCAGCGCTGCCATCCCGGCCAGCGCTTGCCGATGAAACTGCGGCTGCATCATACGGCGTTGTCTGAGCCAGTATGATCCACCGCTGACCAACAGTCCGTTGCCAAGCAGGCTCCGTAAGGGGTCCCAAATCGGACTGTCTTTGGTGTAGTTCGCTCCTTTATCGACGAGGATTTCCTGCGCATGTCGCGGATGACCGAGCATCACCATCGGTGCCGATCCACCTCGTAACAGGTAGATGTCACCGCAGCGAGCACGCGCTGTCAGGAAAAATCCTGGGTCGCGCTGCGCAAGTTGTGGAGCGCTGTGTAGCCATGTCAGAAGGTCGATCGAAGGGAGAACCGTGGCAGACTTCGGAGTCGATGGGCTGACCATGTGGTAGAATCCTAACGCGAGGCTCTATGCAATAGCCACAGCATCCTGTGCATATGTGCTGTGTCCTCGGTCACTGGCTGCCAAACGGTTCGCTGGCACCTGGTTTTTTTGTGAGCCAGCGCGTCTCGGTGTGCTGCCGCGCTGCTGGGAACGACCGCTCGATGTTCGGCATCCGCATCCAACGTTTCGTCGTTCCCCTGGACGTGCCATCGCCGGCTACGCTCTAGGGAAAGAGTCCTGAGCCGCTCCCGTCGAAGCGCGCTTCTTTAACGAAGCCAAAGCGGTGAATCGGATCGATCATCCGGGCATTGTGCAGTGTCACGACTTCGGACATCTCCCGGATGGTACGGCCTTCATCGTGATGGAGTACCTGAAGGGAGAGACGCTGAGTCGACGCAATCGGCGGATGCATGATCGGATGCCGCTTTCGGACATCGTTCGATTGGTTCGTCAGATTGCCGCCGCCCTCGCCGCCGCCCACGCGAAAAACATCGTCCACAGAGATCTCAAGCCAGACAACGTGATGATTGTGGCGGACCCGGAGATTTCGGGGGGGGAGCGGACCAAGCTGCTCGACTTTGGCATCGCGAAGCTGCGGCAGTCGAATGGATCGACGATGCCCGGTGCGACCAAGGGGGACGTGCTGCTTGGAACGCCTGCGTATATGTCTCCCGAGCAGTGTAAGGGGGCCGGAAGCGTCGACGGAAAGACGGACTGCTATGCGCTCGGGATCATGCTGTATCGCTTGGTGTCCGGCCAGCTTCCCTTTCATGCCGAGGGCTCCGGCGAGGTCATGGCGCTCCACATCTTTCAAGAGCCGACGCCGCTGTCCGTGCGCTGTCCGTGGGTGCCA
>WBZP01001368.1_pt1 | contig 30328 bp, 27 predicted proteins | sample 5204301 | NCBI WGS metagenome assembly WBZP01 (sample SAMN12412401, study PRJNA552823) | activated sludge metagenome | isolation source: activated sludge from nitrification reactor of wastewater treatment plant... | place: USA: Pennsylvania | collected 2017 | reverse complement strand
GCAGCTTGTCGAGGGCTTCGTTGCGCTCGGTGACGTTCTTGGCCATGATCATGTTCTGGACGATGGGCAGGCGCTCCGTCTCGAAGAACATGTGCTCCGTGCGGCAGAGGCCGATGCCCTGGGCGCCGTATTCGCGGGCGCGTTGCGCGTCGCGCGGGTAGTCGGCGTTGGCCCACACGCCTAGCGTGCGGACTTCGTCGGCCCAACCGAGCAGCTTGATCAGGTACGGGTTCTTGATGTCGGGCACGACGGTCGGAATCTGGCCCAGATAAACGTGGCCCAGCGTGCCGTCGAGCGAAATCCAGTCACCTTCCTTGACAACCAGTTCGCCGATAGCCATCTGGCGCAGGTCGAGGTCAATCTCCAGCTCCATGACGCCGACGACGGCCGGCTTGCCGAACTGGCGGGCGACGAGGGCGGCGTGGCTGGTGCGGCCGCCGCGGCTGGTCAGAATGCCCTGCGCGGCCAACATGCCGTGTACGTCATCGGGCTTCGTCTCCGGGCGGACCATGATGACCTTGCGGCCGTCTTCCTTGACCCAACGCTCGGCGGTGTCGGCGTCGAAAGCGACCATGCCGACGGCCGCGCCGGGGGAGACGTTCAAGCCGGAGGCGATCTTCTTGGACGCCTTCAGCGCCTCGCGGTCGAGTTGCGGGTGCAGGAAGAAGTCAACCTGGGCCGGCTTCACGCGCCACACGGCCTCTTCCTTGGTGATGAGGCCCTCTTCGACCATGTCCACGGCGATCTTGACTTCGGCCTGGGCCGTGCGCTTGCCGTCGCGGGTTTGCAGCAACCAGAGTTTGCCATTCTCGATGGTAAACTCCATGTCCTGCATGTTGCGGTAGTGCTTCTCCAGCTTGCCGGCGATGGTCAGGAACTCGTTGTAGGCGGCCGGCATGATGTCGTTCAACTCTTGCAGCGGCTGCGTCTGGCGGATGCCGGCGACCACGTCTTCGCCCTGGGCGTTGACGAGGAAGTCGCCTTCCGGCTCTTTCTCGCCGGTGGAGGCGTCGCGCGACATGGCCACACCGGTGGCCGAGTTGTTGCCGATGTTGCCGTAGACCATCGTCTGGATGTTGACGGCCGTGCCCAGATCGTGGGCGATGCCGGCGGCGTTGCGATAGTCAATGGCCCGGCGGCCGTTCCACGACTTGAAGACCGCTTCCGTGGCCAGCTTCAACTGCTCATACGGGTCGGTCGGGAAGTCGCTGCGGGTGAAGGTGCGGTAGATTTCCTTGAAGCGGCGGGTGACTACTTCCCAGTCCTGGGCTTGCAGTTCGGAGTCGGTCTTGACCCCGGCCAGCTCGCGGCGGGAGGTGATGACGACTTCAAACGCCTCGTCCGGCACGTTCATGACGACGCTGCCGAACATCTGGATGAGGCGGCGATAGAGGTCAAAGACGAAGCGGCGGTCATTGGTCAGCCGGGCCATCGTCTCGGCAATCTGGTCGTTCAGGCCGATATTGAGGACGGTGTCCATCATGCCGGGCATGGAGAACTTCGCGCCCGAGCGGCAGGAGACGAGCAACGGATTGTCCGTGCCGCCAAACGTCTTGCCGGTCAGCTTCTCGATTTCCTTAACGGCGGCCAACTCCTGCTCCCACATGCCGGGCGGGAAGTTGTTGCCTTCGGCCAGATAGGCGTTGCAGGCCTCGGTCGAGACGGTGAAGCCTGGCGGGACGGGGATACCCTGGCGGGTCATGTCCATCAGGCCGGCGCCTTTGCCGCCCAACAGGGCGCGCACGCTGTCCCAACTTCCGCCGACGGCGGCTTCGGCTTCTTTCACTTCACCGAAGAGATAGACCCACTTCTTGTTGGTGGGCTGCGGTTTGTAACCATTGCCGCCGGCTTCTGTGGCGACAGGTGGCTTTACGAGTTGTTCCGACATGGGTGATCTCCTTGAAAAAACTGATGGCCCGCGGATCCACAAGGCGGCCGCGGCATCGGATGGTGTTCGTTGTCAATCCGTGACCATTTTAAGGAGTTGACCCCGCCTTGGTTAGTGACAGATTGCACCTGTATGGGTGACGAAAGTCATGGGTGGGTGATCGTGCAGCATTTTTCTCTCATCGCCGGCGCAATGGATGGCGCTTGTTTTGTTCGCCTGCCCGCTTTGGTTATACTTAAGGTCATATGACTCAGATGTTGCGCCTGATGCTCGTTGATGACCACGAAGTTGTCCGTTTGGGGATGCGCGCCTTGCTGGAGCGCCACCCGACGTTCACAGTTGTCGGCGAGGCGTCTACTGAAGACGAAGCCGTCACCCTGGCGGTCGAACTACAGCCTGACCTAGTGTTGATGGACATTCGCTTGGCCGGCGGCAGTGGCATCGAGGCGTGCCAGAAGATCGTCGAGTTGCTGCCCGAAACGAAGGTCATCATGTTGACCTCATTTGCCGAGGACGAGTTGCTCTTCGCCGCCATCCGCGCCGGGGCCATCGGCTACCTGCTGAAGCAGATCGCCGGCGGCGATGTGGTGCGGGCTATCGAGGCGGCGGCGCGCGGCGAATCCATGCTCGACCCGTCGCTGACGCAGCGCGTTTTCTTCGAGGTGCGGCGCTCTATTAAAAAGGAAGAGGCCGTGGCCTTCCAGGACCTGACCGCTCAGGAACGGCAGGTGTTGGCGTTGATCGCCGGGGGCAAGACCAACCGCGAGATCGCCGCCGACCTGTTCCTGAGCGAGGGCACGGTGCGTAACTACGTCAGCAGCATCCTGTCTAAGTTAGGCGTGTCGAACCGCGCCGAGGCCGCCGCCTACGCCATCAAGCATCATCTGCAAGACCACATCTAGCCGACGCTCCCTATGGCCGAACCGCAGACCTCTTCACCGATTGACGACTACGCCCGCAAGGCGCTGGCGGCGCTGAACCGGTCGGCCGTGGCCATCGCCGGTGAATTGGACATTGACAAGGTGCTGCAACTCATCGTAGATGCCGCCCGCGATCTGAGCGAGGCGCGCTACGCTGCGTTGGCCGTGGGCGATTGGCGCGGCGCGGGGCCGGGCAACGTCCATCGCTTCGTCTACAGCGGCATGACCCGCGACGAGGCGCGCGCCGTCAGCCATTGGCCGCGCGGCGAGGGGCTGCTGGGCGCGGTCATCCACGGCCAACGGGCCATCCGCGTGGACGACATCACCGCCGATGAGCGCTCGGTGGGGATGCCGGCGGGCCACCCGACGATGACCAGCTTCCTGGGTGTGCCCATCGTCGGCGCGGGCGAGACGTTGGGTAATCTCTACCTGGCCGATAAAGTAGACGCGCCGTCATTCAGCCAGGGGGATGAGGAGCTGATTCGCCTGCTGGCGGCCCATGCCGCTGTGGCCATCCAGAACGCCCGCCTCTACGCCCAGTTGGAGCGGCTGGCCGTCCTGGAAGAGCGCACGCGCATCGGCATGGACCTGCACGATGGCGTCATCCAGTCCATCTACGCCGTCGGCCTAACGTTGGAATCTACGCGGCTGGCGCTGCCGGAGGGAGCCGACGAGGCGATGACGCTGCTGGACGGCTCCATCGCCGGGCTGAACGATGCTATCCGCGACATTCGCAACTTCATCCTCGACTTGCGGCCGCGCCGCTTTGCCGGTGACGTGCAGCAGGGGCTGGCCCAACTGGTGCGCGAATTCCAGGCCAACACGATGGTCCCGGTTTCCATCAGTATCCCCGAACAGTTGGATGACCTACCGCTGCCGCTGGGGCGGGCCATCTTCCTGACGACGCAGGAGGCGCTGGCCAACATCGCCCGCCACGCCCGGGCCAAGCGGGTCAATATCGCCCTGCACTACAATGCCGGGCGCGTCCTGCTCAAGATTCAGGATGATGGGCGCGGCTTCGATACCGGCAACGAGGCGCTGCGCATCGGCCACGGTTTGGCCAATATGCAGGCGCGCGCCGAGGGGCTGGGGGGCGTGTTCGATATTCACTCCAAGCCGGACGGCGGCACGACCATTACCCTAGATTTGCCGCGCTAGGCGACGGTCACCAGGGCCGGCCCACCTGTCTGACTTCTGGCCGTCCGCATCTTTTTACCCCCTTCTCAAGCCTAGTACGTGATAGATGTCGCCTGGATAGGTGACTTTTGTCATTGAGTTGTCGTCCCTGGGGCGGCTATACTGCCAGCAATGACGGCTATCGCCCGTTGACCGCGCAATGCTGCGGCCGAGAAGAGCGAAGGTCGCGAAGTGGACGGGTCTAGGCAAGGTGGTGGCAAATGCTACAAACACCTTTAGATGTGGGCAAAATGGCAAGGCCGGAAAGCGCGCCAAGAACGAAAATTCTCATCGTGGAGAAGCACGCCGCCGTGAGGCGCGCCCTTCGCAAACGGTTGAGCGCTACCCCCGATCTTGACGTGCTGGCCGCCGTTCAGGATCCGGCCGCAGCCCTGCCCTATCTCAGCGACGGCAACTGTGTGGCCGCGCCCGACGTCATTCTGCTGGGCTTGCAGAGCGGTTCCGACGAAGAGCTTTTTGCCACGTTGGGCGTCGTGCGCCAGATGGCCCGCTGCCCAACGGCGGTCATCATCCTGGCCCCCTATGCCGATGAAGTGGAGCGGCTCCTCTTGCAGCAGGCCGGGGCCAGCAGCTATCTACTCAAGTACATTGACTCCTACCGGCTAATTCAGGAAATCCATACCGTCGCTCAGCATGGGCCTAGCGCCGTTGTCTCCAACTAGGCGCTAGTTTGCCCGGCGCTCGGCCGCACCACCAGCACCGGCACTGAGGCCGATTGCAGCACCCGCGTGGCCACGCTGCCGAACAGCCAACGGCTTAGCCCCCCGCGGCCGTGGGTACACATCACTACCGTATCCGCGCCACACCCCTTGACGCTGCTAATGATCTCCGCGGCGATGTCATCGGACTCAACCACCTGATAGTGGGTCGTGAAGTTCTGTTGGCGCAGCGATCCCTTGAGTAGCTGGAGATAGTCAATCGCCTCGCGATACAGGCTGTCGCGTAGTTTGAGCATCATGTCGGCCGATTCGGGCGACAGCGTCCCCTCGCCGGGGCGGGGCGGCATGATAACGCGCAGCAGGGTGATGTCGCTGTCGAACTGGGCCGCCAATTCCAGCGCATAGGGCAGCGCCGCCTCGGCAAAACCAGAACCGTCGAGAGGAACCAGAAGATGTTTGAACAATGTGCCCTTCCCGGCTATTGCGCGAGGCGCCCCTCGTGAGGTTGCGCGTCATCCACCGTCCCATTGCGGTTGACGGCGCGTAGATAGCTGACGGCCAGCAGGAACATGACCACGATGATGCCCGCCGAAACCAGGCAGTAGCGGCAAACGGCATGGATGACAAATAGTTCCAACGCCGTTAGCCCCACGGTGAACAGCAGGGCCAGGCCGATGACGCCGACGAGCAGTTCCGGCTGATAGCGCCGCAGCGCGGGCAACCAGGCGGGCAGCCAGGTGAGCAGGAAGATGACGACGTAGCCGACCAGGCCGATCAGCGCCACCGGGATCGGCCCGATGGAGGAGTAGGGCGCTTCGGGGCCGCTGACGCGACCGCAATCCTCGAAGCCCTGGGCGGCACAGATGCCGGCCACCGTCCCATTGTGGTACAGCAGGAGATAGAAAGCCACCAGCAGGCCCGGCATGGCCAACAACTGGATGAGCCGGACCTGCCACTTGTCGGGTATCACGTTACACCACCTTACCCGCTGCGCCGCGCCTATTGCGCGGCGACCAGCGAGTTAATCGTCTGGGCGAAAACGTCCAACGGCTGCGCGCCGCTGAGCGTCTCGTCGTTCAGGAAGAAGGTCGGCGTGCCGCTGACACGGTTGTCGCGGGCTACGTCGCGATTGGTGTTGACCAGGTCAATGTTGCGGCCGTCGTCCATGCAGCTCTGGAAGGCGTCGAGGTCAGCCCCCACTGTCTCGGCTGCCTGCCGATAGCCGGCCGGCGAGATGCGGACGGTCGTGTCGTCAATGGCGAACAGGGCATTGGCAAATTCGAAGTAGCGGTCTTGTTCCCCGGCGCACAGGGCCGCTGCCGCCGCGGGCAGCGTCGTCGTGCTCAGGGCGTAGGGCAAGACGACCCAATGCACCGTGCCGTTGTCTACGAACTGGGCCTTCAGGTCTTCGGCGGTGTTGTTGTGGAAGTCGGTGCAATGGACGCAGCCGAAGTCGGATATCTCCACCATCGTTACCGGCGCGTCGCTCTCGCCGATCTGGGCGCAGTTTTCGGGGTTGGCGGCGCAGAACTCGGCCGCCGTTTGCACCGTGCGCGATTCCGACGGCCGCAGGGCCAGCCACAGCAGGCCGCTGAAGACCAGCAGACCGACAGCGATCAGACCGCCGATGACCAGCCAGTTTGTCTCGCGGGCGTGGGTTTGTTGCTTACGTCGTTGCGGGGTTGTTTTGGCCATAATGACTCCTTGATGACGATTGGAATTGAGGGGAGTTTATCTGCCTGCTTGACAAGTGACAACCCCTCTCAGCGGGCGCTGAAATACGGAAGAATGTCATCCGGCAAAGGTGACATTCGCCACCATTCACCGCCGGCGAAATCGGTTACACTAAGTTGAGTGGCGGCTCCGCCGACCGTTGTCGCTGGGGGCGCAAGGAGTTGATCATGCTGAGTGTAAACGATCTCATGACCGCCATCCCCGATACTGTGACGCCACAGACTACCCTGCGGCAGGTTATCGAAGTGATGAAGTCACAGGGCTGTCGCCAACTGCCGGTGCTGAGTGACGGTAAACTGGTCGGCATCATTACCGATCGCGATGTGCGGCTGGTGATGAATTCGCCGCTGTTGCTGCACGGCCGTTGGCAGGACGAGGAAATCCTGGACGAGATGACGGCCGAAAGTTGCATGACCCCCGACCCCATGACCGTCTCGCCCGAAACGTCGGCCTATCAGGCGGCCAACATGCTTAGCATCTACAAGTTCGGCGCCATGCCGGTGGTGCGCAATGGTGAGCTTGTCGGTATCATTACTGTGACGGACTTCCTGAATTACTTCGCCATGCAACAGCCGGAACTGATCGATCAGGGCGACTAGTTTCGGCCGGAGGTGGATCAATGGTTCCCTTTCGCACAATCCTGGTTCCACTGGACGGGTCGCCGCTGGCCGAAAAGGCTCTGCCGCCGGCCCTGCGAATCGCTGAAGTGATGGCCGGCCGCGCCGAGGGCGACGTGCGGCTGGTCTTGTTGCGCGTTGTGGGGCAGGTGGCACTCGTGGCCGCCGATCCGATGCTCTACGACGAGCTGATGCGTATGGGCATTGACGAGGCTCAGGCGTACCTGCGGCGGCTGGCCGAGACGCTGACGCCCGGCAACGTGACCATCGAGACCTATGCCGCCTCCGGCTCGCCGGCCGACGCCATCGTCCACTACGCCGAAGAGCACAAGGTAGACCTGATCATGATGTCCAGCCACGGCCGCACCGGCAGCAGCCGCTGGGTCTACGGCAGCGTGGCCGAGAAGGTGTTGCACCACGCCCCTTGCGCTACGGCCATCATCCGCGCCCACGTCGGCGTGGAGATGTTCCACAATCGCAAGATTCTCGTCCCCCTCGACGGCTCGCCGCTGGCCGAGCGCGCTCTGGAGCCGGCGCTGGCCATTGCCGGCGCGGTGCAGTCGGACGTCACGCTCCTGCGCGTCGCGCCCGGCCGCGGCCCGCTGCCGGAAACGTTACTGCCCGCCGGGGAAGACGTGGGGGCGGCGCTCGACATCGCCGCCGCCCAGGAGCGCGCCGCGGCTGAAAGCTATCTGCAACAGGTCTATAGCGCCCATCCCAACCAGCGCCTCTTCTTTGACGTGGTGACGACGGAGGGCGACATCGCCGATGCCATCGTCTCCTACGCCGACGAGAAGCAGAGCGACCTGATCGTGATGTCGAGCCACGGCCGCTCCGGTATCGGCCGCTGGCTCCACGGCAGCGTGGCCGAAAAGGTTCTGCGTGGCGCTGATTGCGCGACGCTCATCATCCGCAGTCCTCGCGACTAAGGCACTTTATGGCTTCTTCGTTGCCGCTCTCACCCGAACAACTCTATCGCGCCTTTGACCCGGCGACGCTGCCGTTTGAGACGACGGCCGACTTGCCGGACGGCCAGGAGATCATTGGCCAGCAGCGGGCCATTGATGCCATCCGCTTCGGCATTGGCATCCGCCACCAGGGGTACAACCTCTTCGCCCTCGGCCCCAACGGCACCGGCCGGCAGACGACCGTCAACCGCTTCTTGCAGCAGCGCGCCCTGGCCGAACCCGTGCCCGACGACTGGTGCTACGTCTACAACTTCGCCGAGCCTTACCGGCCGCGGGCCTTGCGCCTGCCGCCGGGCAAGGCCGTGACCCTGCGCGACGACATGAAGAAGCTGGTCGAGGAGCTGACCTCGGTGCTGGCCGGCGTCTTCGCCGGAGAGGAGTATCAGCTCCAGAAGCACACCCTGGAAGAGGAGTTGCGCGGCCTCCAGATGGAAGCGCTGGAGAAGCTGCGTGAAGAGGCCAAGAGCCACAGTATCGCCCTGATCCAGACGCCGGGCGGGTTTGCCTTTGCGCCGTTGAAAGAGGACGGTGAGATCATCGGCCCCGACGAGTTCATGCAACTCGATGCCGAGGCGCAGAAAGCGATTGAGACGCAAGTCGGCGCGTTGCAAGAGGCGCTGCAACGCATCATGGAGCAGATGCCCAAGCTCCAGCGCGAGATGCAGGCCCGGCTGCGCGAACTGAACGAGCGCGTCGTCGGCTTCAGCATCACTCCCCTGCTGGACGAGTTGCGCCAGAAGTACGCCGACCTGGCCGCCGTGCGCGAGCACCTCGATGCCGCGCAGGCCGACATCGTGCAGAACTTCGAAGCCTTTCTGCAAGATGAGGAGAATGCCGGGCGTCAGCTATTGGGCGCGGCGTTGGGCATCGCCTCGCCTGAGCGTCGCGTGTCCCCTTCGCGCTATGAGGTCAACGTTGTCATTGACAACGGCCAGACCAACGGCGCGCCGGTCGTCTCCCTCGATCAACCGCGCTACGCCGATCTCGTCGGGCGCGTGGAGCACGTGGCCCAGATGGGCGCGCTGGTCACTGACTTCACGCTCATCAAGCCGGGGGCGCTGCACAAGGCCAATGGCGGCTATCTGGTCATCGAGGCGCTCAAGCTGCTGACCGAGCCTTTTGCCTGGGAGGGACTGAAGCGCGCCCTGCGCAAGCGGGAGATCGTCATCGAGTCGCTGGGCCAGGTCTACAGCATGATCAGCACCGTCTCGCTGGAGCCGGAGCCGATCCCGGTGGCAGTGAAGGTTGTTCTCATCGGTGAGCGCCAACTGTACTACCTGTTGAGCAGCGCCGACCCGGAGTTCAACGAGCTGTTCAAGGTGTCGGCCGACTTCGAGGACGAGATGGGGCGCGGCCCGGAGAACGCTCTGGCCTACGCGCGGGTGATGGCCGAGGTAGCCCGCGACGAGAAGCTGCGGCCGTTCGACCGGCGGGCCGTCGCCCGAGTGGTGGAGCACGGCTCGCGCCTTGTCGAAGACGCCACCAAACTCTCGACCCACATGCAGAGTGTCACCGACCTGCTGCGCGAAGCCGACTACTGGGCCGGCGAGGCGGAGCGAGAAGTCGTCGGCTATGAGGACGTGCAACGGGCGCTGGACATGCAGACCTTTCGCGCCGGGCGCATCCAGGAGCAGATGCAGGAGGCGATCCTGCGCGACCGGGTGCTCATTGACACCGACGGCTCCATTGTCGGTCAGGTGAACGGGCTGTCGGTCTACCAGATCGGCAGCCACAGCTTCGGCCGCCCCAGCCGCATCACCGCCCGCATCCGCATGGGCAGCGGCGAGGTCATTGACATCGAGCGCCAGGTGGAAATGGCCGGGCCAATCCACTCCAAGGGGGTCATGATTCTGGCCGGCTTTCTGGGGCAGCGCTTTGCCGTTGATCAGCCCCTGTCACTATCGGCCACGCTGGTCTTCGAGCAGTCCTACGGCGGCGTGGAAGGGGACAGCGCTTCGTCGGCCGAACTCTACGCGCTGCTGTCGGCCATCGCCGACGCGCCCGTCTGCCAATCGCTGGCTGTCACCGGCTCGGTCAACCAGCGCGGCCAGATTCAGACAATCGGCGGCGTGAACGAAAAGATCGAGGGCTTCTTCGACGTATGTCGCGCCCGTGGGTTGAACGGCGAGCAGGGCGTGCTGATCCCCGCGGCCAACGTCGAGAACCTGATGCTGCGGCGCGACGTGGTCGAGGCCTCCGCCGCCGGGCAGTTCCACGTCTACCCGGTCAGAACCGTGGACGAGGGCATCGCCCTGCTGACCGGACTGCCGGCCGGCGAAGCCGACGAGGCGGGGGAGTATCCGCCCGACTCGATCAACGGCCGCATCGTGGCCCGGCTCAAGAAGCTGGCCGAGACGCAACGGGCCTTCAACAACCCGCCGCGCGCCGAGGACGGCGAGCCGCCAGCCAGTGGAGAGGACGATGGACACGCCGGCGAATGACGAGCCGCTGACGCTGCCGGACGAAGTGGACGCGGAAGCGGTCGAAGACGCGCCCGCGCCGTCGCCGCTGCGCCGCATCGTCGTGGCCCTCGACGCCTCGGCCCACAGCCACGCGGCGCTGGAGGTGGCGGTGATGCTGGCCCTGCGCTTGCGGGCCGAGATTCAGGCGGTCTTTGTCGAGGACATCAATCTGCTGCGGCTGACCGAATTGCCCTTCGCGCGCGAGGTTCGCTTTGGCCAGGCCGGCGCGTACCCGGTGCAGAGCGATGACGTGCAGCGCGGATTGCGAGCGCGAGCCGCTGTTCTGCGCCGCCAGGTGGAAGAGGTAGCCGAGCAGAGCAAGGTCAGCAGCACTTTTCGCGTGGTGCGCGGCGCGGTAGTCGGCGAGGTGCTGACGGCGGCGCTGGAGGCCGACCTGCTGGCTTTGGGCCGACTGGGGCACGCGGTGGCCCGCCGCAGCCGGCTTGGCTCGACGGCCCAGGCCGCCGTCGCCCGCGCCGTCTCGGCCGTGTTGCTGGTTCATCCGGCGTTGGAAAACGGGCCGGTGCTGATGCTCTTCGATGGCTCGGCCGCCGCCGCGCGGGCGCTGGCGCTGGCCGGCGAGGTGATCGGCGATAGCAACGACTTGCGGGTGTTGGTCTGGGGGCCGGAGGAGTCGGTGGCGTCCGACCGCCGCCAACTGGCCGAGGAACTGCTGAAGGCGAGCGCGGTCCGCGTCCAGTATCAGCAGTTGGACGGCGGCGATGCCCAGCGCATCCTCGCCTGGGTCAACAAGCAGCACGGCAGTCTGCTCATCATGCCCGCCGCCGGCGGCGATTGGCCGGAAGCCGTTGTCGAAACCCTCCTCGAAGAGGCCGATCCTCAGCTTTTGTTCATCAGGTAAAATCGAATAGGTGTGCTAAAATCCAGGCTGTCGGGCGCGCAATTGTGGCGCGCCCCCGCTTAGGACGCGATGACCTATACGCCCAGCGATCACCTCAGCGACGTGCTGAACAGCCTGCCGACCAAGCCCGGCGTCTACCTGCACAAGGACGCCGAGGGCAACGTCCTCTACGTCGGCAAGGCGATCAACCTGCGCAACCGCGTCCGCTCCTACTTCCACAGCAACGTAGATTCGATCAAGACCCTGCGCCTGCGCCGCCAGATCGCCGACATCGAAGTCATCGTCACCGACTCGGAGCTGGAGGCGCTGCTGCTGGAGATGACGCTCATCAAGCAGCACCAGCCGCGCTTCAACGTGCGGCTGAAGGACGACAAGCGCTACCCCTACATCAAAGTCCACTGGGCCGACCCGTTCCCCAAAGTGACGGTGACGCGGCGCATGGTGCGCGACGGCGGGCGCTACTTCGGCCCCTACACGTCGGCCTGGGCCGTGCAGCAGACGCTCGACCTGCTGCGCAAGGTCTTCCCCTATCTGACCTGCGACCGCATCATCACCGGGCGTGACGAACGGGCCTGCCTCTACCACGACATCAAGCTATGCAACGCGCCCTGCATCGGCGCGGTGGATCAGGAGCAGTATCGGGCGACGATCAAGCAGTTGATGGACTTCCTCGATGGCAAGTCGGACCACATCGTGCGCGGCATCGAACAGCGCATGGCCGTTGCGGCCGAGAACCTCGACTTTGAGCGGGCGGCCGACTACCGCGACCAGCTCAAGGCCATCGAGCGCATCACCGCCCGGCAAAAGGTCATCGGCCCCGAGGACACCGACCAGGACGTGATCGCCTTTGCCCGCGAAAACGGCGACGCCTGCGTGCAGATCTTCTTCATCCGCCACGGCAAGCTCATCGGCCGCGAGTACTTCATGCTCGACAACGCCGAGGGGGAGAGCGACCAGGAAGTGTTACAGGAGTTCATGACCCAGTTCTACGAGGATGCGGCCTACGTGCCCAAGGAAGTCCTGCTGCCGGCCGAGGTGGAGGAAGCGCGCATCATCGAGGAGTGGCTGCGGCGCAAGCGCAATACGAAGGTGACCATCCACGTGCCGCGACGGGGCAAGAAGCGCGAACTGGTGGAAATGGCTGCGGCGAACGCCCAGGACACGCTGGCCGCGCTGCGCCAGCAGTGGGCCGCCGACCGCTCCAAGCACGTCACGGCCATCACCGAGCTACAGGACGCGCTGAAGCTGCCCAGCCCGCCGGCGCGTATCGAGTGCTACGACATTAGCCATACTCAGGGGCAGCAGACGGTCGGCTCGATGGTCGTCTTTGTGCAGGGCGCGCCGCAAAAGAGCGACTACCGCCGCTTCAACGTCCAGTCCACGACCAACGACGACTACGGCTCTATGCGCGAGGTGCTGACCCGTCGCTTCCAACGGTATCGCGATACGCTGGCCGGTGAGTTGCACGATCCCGGCGAGATCAAGCCGCGCTCTGAGCGGCCGACAGCCTGGGCTATTCTGCCTGACCTGCTGCTGATTGACGGCGGCAAGGGGCAATTGGCCGTGGGTCAGGAGGTGTTGCGGCTGTTCGACCTGGAGGGGGAGGTGCCGCTGGCGTCGCTGGCCAAGCAGGAGGAGGAGATCTTCCTGCCCGACCGGTCGCAGTCGGTCTTCCTGCCGCGCCGCTCGGAGGCGCTCTATCTGGTGCAGCGCGTGCGCGACGAGGCCCACCGTTTCGCCAACGAAGGCCACCGCAAGCGGCGGGCCAAGGTCGGCGTGGCCTCCATCCTCGACAGCGTGCCTGGCGTCGGGCCGAAGCGGCGGCAACTGCTGCTGAAGCGCTTCGGCTCGCTGGAGGCGCTGCGCGCGGCGTCGCTGGAAGAACTCAGCGCCGTGCCCGGCATCTCCGTCGAGGTGGCCGAGTCGCTCAAGGCGCATCTCCAGTGAGAGGGCATCATGCGTCCATTTAAGACGGTTTCCAGCCGCATCGCCTGGTCTTGCCCCTGGTATCGCGTGCGGCAAGATGAGATTATCACCCCCGATGGCCGGCCGGGCGTCTATAACGTCGTCGAGAAGAGCGATGCGGTGTGGATTGTGCCCATTACGCCAGAGGGGGAGGTGCTGATGGTCTATCAGTACCGCTACACGGTTGACGAGTGGTGTTGGGAAGTGCCCGCCGGTAGCGTAAAGCCCGATCAGTCGTTGGAAGAGGCGGCGCGGGAAGAGTTGCGCGAAGAGGTCGGCGGTCTGGGCGGCCAACTGAGCTACATCGGTCGCTCCTTCCTGGCCAACGGCATCTGCAACGAGGTCGGCCACTTCTTCCTGGCCACGGACGTGACCACCGGCGAGACCCACCATGAGGCGGCCGAGGTGATGGATGTCCACCGCGTGCCCGTCGCCGACGCCCTGGCCATGGCCCGCGACGGCCGCATCAGCGACGGCCCCACGGCTCTGGCTCTTTTGCTCTGCGCCGACCGCCTGCTGAGTGGCCGGCCTGCCTGAGACAGAGATGCTTTCTCCATAAGGAACAACAAGGAACCGATCCATGCTTCTCCAAGAGTTCCGCCCCCGCTCGCAACTGGTCACGCCAACCACGATCGTGGACAAGCCGCGCTTCCCCGTCATAGATGCCCACAACCACCTGGGCTACCCTTTTGGCGGCGGCTGGATTGACCGCCCGCTGGAGGAGATACTGGCGGCGATGGAGCAGGCCGGGGTGGTGGGCTATGTGGATTTGGACGGCGGGTGGGGGGAAGAGATCCTCGATATGCACCTCAGCCGGTTGGCCCCCGCGGCCGAGAAGTTCCGCGTCTTTGGCGGCGTGGAGTGGGCGAAGTGGCCGCAGTTGGGCGAAGCTTTCCCCGCTTTTGCCGTCGAGCGGTTGCGCGCTCAACACCAACGCGGCGCGTTTGGTCTGAAGATTTGGAAGCCGTTCGGGTTGCACGTCCGCGACGAGCGCGGCGACCTGGTGCGCGTGGATGATCCGCGCCTTGACCCGCTGTGGCAGACAGCCGGCGAACTGGACATGCCGGTACTCGTACACGTGGCCGATCCGGTGGCCTTTTTTGACCCAATTGACGCGACGAACGAGCGGTGGGAGGAGTTGGGCCAGCACCCCGATTGGGCCTTCACCAGCCCGCCGTTTCCGCCTTTCCTCGATATTCTGACCGGCTTTAGAAATCTGGTGGCTCGCCACCCGCGGACGACTTTCATCGGCGCGCACGTGGGCTGTTATGGCGAAAACCTGGCGTTCGTGGCCGATATGCTCGACGCCTGCCCCAATTACTACATTGACACCTCCGCGCGCCTGGGTGAGCTTGGCCGTCAACCCTATACCGCGCGGCGCTTCTTCCTGCGCTATGCCGACCGGATTCTCTTTGGCCTGGATTTCGGCATCCACCTGGCGGAGTATCGCCTGAGCTACCGGTTCTTGGAGAGCGATGACGAGTACTTCAATTACAACTCCGGCGAGATTCCCCGTCAGGGGCGCTGGTTCGTCTCCGGGTTGCATTTGCCGGACGACGTTCTGCGGAAAGTTTATTACGACAATGCGGCCCGGCTACTCCGGTTCCCTACCCTTATGGAGAAAGCATCCACAGATGACGCAGATTTCACGGATTGATCTCTTGGAAATCCGCGTAATCTGTGGATGTTTTTTCTATTAGGGTGTAAACAGTTTCCAATGCCCCTCGGAGATCACCTCAATCGCCCCGTCAACCACTTTGATAGCTGTCTCATCGTCAATCGCGTAGCTTGTCACCGTCATGTTGGCCGCCCATTGTTCGGCGTCGGACATGGTATTTTGCGGCAAATCCACGTGATCCAGGTGCGGAAACATAGCAAAGTCAACAATCCCCAGTGTACTATCGCTCCCGTCCGGCGGAGTCCAGCCGACGAACTCCTGCCCAATGTTGGGGGCCATCACCATGCTGCCCGCGCTCAGTCCCACGTAGACCGCGGGCAACGACGGCAAGAGATCGGCCAGCCCGGACTGCCGCATCCAATAGGCCAGGTACAGGGGGTCGCCACCATTCACCAGGAGCACGTCAGCCTCCTGCACTCTGGGCAGCCAACGCTTTTGATCGAGACTGGGCAGCGCGGTAAGCTCCAACACGCCCACTGATTTCCAACCCAACTCGCACATGGGGCATTCGGGTTCTTGCCCGCTGATGAACCGCCAGGCCGAGACAGGGCCGTGGGATAGGGCATAGATGGCGGTGGGAATGCACAGGGCGCTGCACTCGGCAATGGGTTTGCCCAATAGATCGAGCAGCGCGTTGTGGATGCTTGTGTTCTTGATACCTGCGGAAGTGAGCAATAATTTCATGAGTTCTCTGTCCTCTATTAAACTGATAGAAGAAGTGTCCACAGATTTCACAGATTACTCGGATTCCTCAGAGGATAATCTGTGAAATCTGTGTAATCTGTGGATTGCGTTTCTTTGGCGTTGGCGATAAAGGCCCGTACCCGGCCCGCGTCCTTGATCCCCGGCGCGCTCTCCACGCCGCCGGCCACGTCCACGGCGAACGGCCGCGCCGCGGCCACGGCCGCGGCTACGTTGTCGGGCGTCAGTCCGCCGGCCAGCATTAGGCCAGGCAGGCGCGAGGCCAGCGCCGCGGCGATACCCCAGTCGCCCGTCGCGCCCGTGCCGCCGTAGAGCCGGCCGTGGGGGGTGTCGAGTTGCAGGCGCGGGCCGGTGCTGCCCGGTGGGGCGGCGAAGCGGGCTGCGCCGTCGTTGGCCTCATCAAGGGAACGCGGGCGCAGGACTTTGTAGGCCCGGCCGTAGAGCGGTGAGACGGGGTCGGTCACGTCGGCCGCCGGTTCGTCGCCGCTCAACTGGGCCAGGTCGAGGCCGCAGCGGTCGAGGATGTCGGCCGCGGTGGCGGGCGACTCGTTGACGAAGACGCCGACGAAGAGAGGGGTTAGGGGCCAGGGGTTAGGGGCTAGGGCGCGGGTAAGTTGGGCAGCCGATTCACGGCGCAACCGAGCTATGATCTCGGCCGCCATTTCGGGGGCAATGGCCCGCGGACTGGGCGGGTAGAAGATAAAGCCCAGGTAGTCGGCTCCGGCCTCCAGGACTATGAGCGCGTCTTCGAGGCGTGTCAGGCCGCAGATCTTAACCTTGACCATTCGTTCTCTCCGGCTGGACAAGGCTCACCAGGGTGTGGCCGGGCTTGGGTGTCGGGCGACTGTCGGTGGTGTAGAAGGCCAGACGGCCGCCGTCCGTCACCAGACACAGGGGAGCGGCTCGCTCTCCATAGTGAGCTTTGTAGTCAGCAAAGGTGAAATTAGAGGTTAGAGGGGTTGTTTTCAGAGCAGCGCCATTCGCTAGAGCCGCTTCGAGCGCGTCGTAGTGGGTATCCGGACCGAAGAGCGTGCGCCCCTGTCGCCGTCCGTCGGGCTGCCGGTCGCCGGCGGCGGGCAAACGATAGACCTCGGCCCCACTGAACACGTCGCGATAGTGGAGGACGGCCAGGACGTTGACCTCGTCGTTGCCGGTCAGGGCCAGGGCGCGCCCTAGGCCGGCCAGGTCGAGCGCGTCCAGCGTCTCCTCGGCCAGGGCGTCGCCGTGGTGGGCTTCCAGGCCCAACATACGGCTGGCGGCGACGTGATGGTAGTTGGCATCGAGCAAGACGGCGCGCAAGCCCAGCCCGCCCAGCGCCGCGGCCATCTGGCGGGCGAACGGGTGCGCGCCGACAATGAGCGCGCCTTGAGGTTGGTGTTCGGCCAGCCCCAGGCGACGGGCCACTGGGCCACTGGTCAGGCCATAGAAAATGACCGTGCCGACGATGACCAAAAACATGAGCGGCGACAGCAATTCGGCGTCAGGCACGCCCAGTTCCGACAACTCGAAGGCGAAGACGGAGGCCACCGAGGCGGCGACGATGCCGCGCGGGGCCATCCACATCAGGAAGAGGCGCTCGGCGCGCGTCAGCGGCGTGCGCCAGGTGGACAGCAGCACCGACAGCGGCCGGGCCACGCCGATGAGCAGGACGATGAAGCCCAGCGCCGGCCAGCCGACCTGAAACAGATCGGCCACCTGGACGCGGCCGGCCAGCAGGATGAACAGAACGCCAATGAGCAGAACTTGCAGGTTCTCCTTGAACTCGACGATGTGGCGCACCGGCACGTAGGTCTGGTTGGCCAGGGCGATGCCCATCAGGGTGACGGTTAGCAAGCCGCCCTCGGCCGCCAGCAGATCGCCCAGCGTGAAGAAGCCGACGACGAGCATCAGCGTGACGCCGCTTTGCAGGTAGTCGGGGATGAGGTGGCGCCGCATAAGAGCGACGAGGACGGCCGCGCCGAGCAGCCCCAAAACCACGCCGACCAGCAGACTGCGCCCGACGCCCAGTAAGACAAAACTGGTTACGCTGACACCGCCGCCCAACGCGATGATCTCAAGTACCAGCACCGCCAGCACCGCGCCGACCGGGTCAATCAGAATCCCTTCCCACTTGAGAATCGTTCCGGCGCGCCCATGGGGGCGAATCTGACGCAATAGGGGGCCGACGACGGTTGGCCCGGTGACGATCAGAATAGCGCCGAAGAGGATGGCCAGCGCCCAGTCAAGGCCCAGCAGAAAGCGTGCCCCCAGCGCGGCCACAATCCAGGTCGCCAGCGCGCCAACGGAGATGAGGCGCGCCACAACGGGGCCACTGGCCGGTAGCTCCTTGAGCTTGAGCGTCAGGCCACCCTCGAACAGAATGAGGCCGACCGACAGCGACACGAGCGGAAACAACGTCTCGCCCAGCAGCGCGTCGGGGGTGATAAGCCCCAGGACGGGGCCGAGCAGGAAGCCCGACAGCAACAGCAGCAGGATGGATGGCAGACGCAGATGCCAGGCCAGCAATTGCGCGCCAAGACCGACGACAGCGACGAGAGTTAATTGGATGAGCGGTTCTGTCATGATGGGGTGTCCGGTGGAATGAAGAGGAGAGAAACCATAGATTTCGCAGATTCCATAGCTTTCAAGAGGCTCGCTGCGGGTCAACTAGGAAGGGGTGTTGATCTCTGCGGGCAGGATCAAAACGGTAGGCCGCCAAGGCGGCGATGGGGTGGTAGCCAATTCGAGTGTAGAGGGTCTTGGTCGTCGCGTTGGCCTCGTCGACAAAAAGGGTACAGAACTGCCAATCGCTCTCCAGCAGCAGCCGGCTCAGGTGGGCGACGCAGGCGGTGGCGTAACCCCGGCCGCGCTCCTCCGGCGGAGTGTAGACGAGACTGACGGCCACACCACGCACCGTGGCCCGGCCGCGCGCGGCCATTGAGACCGGGCGCGGTGTGGCATTATCGCCGGCGTCCCACACATAGAGGTCTTTGCGCGCCAGCAGGCCGTCAACGAGAACGCCGGCGGCGTGGCGATCCTCGGCGTCGTGATGTCTGGTGATACCCTGGAACTCCATCAGCCAGTCGCCCAGCAGTTCGCTCTCGCGCACCGTCGCTGGGCGTAAGCGGCCCGGCGGGCAGTCGGGCGGGATGGTGACGGCGGTCAGTTGCAGCAGGTGTTGGCGCTCGATGAGAGTGGCCGCTTGCCCGGTCAGGCGCGTCCATTGTTCGACAAAGCGCCGGGCAAGACCCTCTTCCGCAAACAGAGTCGGGATGACGCCCGGTGCGGCGTGGAGGGCGACCACGAGGACATCGAGCGCCGCGTCGTTGGCCGCGCCGTCGTCGGCCAGCAGCAGCCGGCGGCCGGCCGACGACAGGGCGACCAGCGCCGGGCCGGCGGGGCCGCTGACGGTGAGGTAGAGCGACCGGCGGCGGCGCGGAGCCAGTTCGGCGGGGGTTCCGCGCTGCTGGGCGCGGGCTACGCCCAGGATCAGGCTGTTGTGCGCCTCGCGCTGCAGCAGGAACGGCTCGGCCGCGGCCAGCAGGGCGGTCGCGGCATCGTGGCGCGTGACGGTGTAGCTCATCCAGCGTGGCGGACCGGCCGGCGCGGCTAGACCCGCGCCTGAGGGTAGATGGCGTACGTTCCCACCCACTCGTCCTGGGCCAGCACGTGGCCACGCATGGCCAGCAGCGCATCCGCGCCGTCGAACGCGCCGCTCAGGCCTAGTGTGGGCACGTCCAGAGCGTAGAGGGCGAAGTGGTAGTGGTGGACGCGCTCATCGTTCCAGGGCGGGAATGGCCCGTCGTAGCCACCATAGTCCCCCTCCATGCTCGCTTCGCCGGCGAACCAACTGGTATAGCTGTTGATACCGCGCAACCCGTAGGGCGTCGGGCCGACTTCCTTGCCGCGCGTCGTCACGCCTTCACAGTCGCAGCCGGCGGGCAACTCGCGCACCTCGGCGGGAATGTCCACCAAGACCCAATGGTAGAAGTCGGCGCGCGGCAAGTCATAGGGCACGGTGCGGTCGGGCTGGTTGGCGTCGGTGCGCACCGAGGGCGCGTCGCGGTCGGTGCAGACAAGGGCAAACGACTGTGTGCCCGGCGGCGCGTCGCGCCAGGTGATGTGGGGGCTGCGGTTGGGGCCGAAGGTGGCCGGTGCGTCGGCCGCCGGGACGCCCATGGCGAACTCGGCCGGGATGGGCGCGCCGTTCTCGAAGGACGGGATGGTCAGCTTCATGGGTTTCCTCCTCAGAATGCAGAGGGGGAAACCACAGATTTCTCAGATTACACAGATTTAAAGAGAAGCGCATCCTAATCTGTGTAATCTGTGTAATCTGTGGTTCCTTACTCTTGATTGTGCCTATTTTCCCCTATTGGCCGGGAAGGGCAAGGTCGGGCAGGCGGACGCCAGTCAGCTCTTCGCTGATCGTCCACAGCCGCTCGGCCGCGGCGCGGTCGTAGCTCTGGGGCGCGGACTTGACGGCGCGGCAGTTGGTGAAGTACTGCCCGCTGACGCCGGCGACTTCGGGCGACGACGCCAGATAGACCGACGTGGCCGCGCCCTGAACCACCGTCTTGGCGAACAGCGGTACGAGGCGGGTCATGACCAGGCCGATAAGACCGCGGTTGTTGCGGCCGAAGTTGCTGGCCACGAAGCCGGGATGGACGGCGTTGACGGTGACGGGCGCGTCGCCGCGGCGGCGGTCGAGTTCGTAGGTGAAGAGCAAGTTGGCCAGTTTGGACTGAGAGTAAGCGCTGAAGCCGGCGAACCTGCGCTTGTTTTGCAAGTCGTCGAAGTTGAGCTTGGCCTGCTGGTGGGCGTTGGACGAGAGGACGATGACGCGGGCCGAAGGGGCGGCCAGCAGGCGATCCCACAGCAGCAGTGTCGTCATGAAGTAGCCCAGATGGTTGACGGCGAAAGTCATCTCCAGCCCGTCGGCCGTCTCCTCGCGCTGCGTCAGGTAGACGCCGGCGTTGTTCACCAGTACGTCCAGCCGGTCGTAGCGCGCCTTAAACGCTTCGGTCATGGCCTGAATCGAGGCCGGCGACGAGAAGTCGGCCTGGAGAAGCTCGACGGCCCGACCGCCGGCGGCGATCTCGGCCCGCGCCGCCTCGCCGCGCTCGCGGTTGCGGGCCACCAGGACGACGGTGGCCCCCATTTGCGCCAGCTCCAGCGCGGTTTGCTTGCCGATGCCGGCGTTCGCGCCGGTGACCAGGCAGATTTGACCCTTCATATCATTCATTTTCGGTGTTTTCCTCTTTGTATTTGTCTTTGTAGGGCGGGATGGTATCCCGCCTCTTGGGCAGCGCAGAACGCGGGATACCATCCCGCGCTACAAGCGCTACAAGGGTGTGCGCCGCCCCAGCCCCCGTCCCAGCGCCCCGGCAACCCGCCCCACCTGATCGTAGAAGCGCGGCAAAGCCTCCAACGGCAGCGCCTGCTCCCCATCGGATAGCGCCGTCGCCGGGTCGGGGTGGAATTCGACCAGCAGCCCATCGGCCCCGGCGGCGACGGCGGCCCGGGCGGCGGGCAGCACCAGGTCGGCGCGGCCGGTGGCGTGGCTGGGGTCGGCCACCACCGGGTAGGGGGCGATCTGCCGCGCCAGGGCGATGGCGTTGACGTCCAGCGTGTTGCGCGTGGCCGTCTCGAAGGTGCGGATGCCGCGCTCGCAGAGAATGATCTGCTCGTTGCCGCGGCTGAGGATGTGGTCGGCGGCCTTCAACCACTCATCCACAGTTGACATAAAGCCACGCTTCAGTAGCACCGGCCGATCCAGTTCGCCCACCGCCCATAGCAGGGGGTAGTGCTGCATGTTGCGGCTGCCGATTTGCAGGATGTCGGCGTACTCGGCCACCAGCGGCAGATGCTCGACGCCCAGTACCTCGCTGATGACCAGCAGCCCGAACTCGTCGGCCACGGCGCGCAGAATCTCCAGCCCCTCGCGGCCGAGGCCCTGGAAGCTGTAGGGGGAGGTGCGCGGCTTGAACGCGCCGCCGCGCAACACGCGCCCGCCGACGCCGGCCACGGCCGCGGCCACGGCGCGTGTCTGCTCATAGCTCTCCACGGAGCAGGGGCCGGCCATGACCACCACGTCGCGCCCACCAATCACCACGTCCGCGGCCACGGCCACCGGCCGCGCCACGGTGACGAACGGCTCAACCGCTGCAACCATCTCGTATTCCGTCACCTCTCGTTCCATAGACCCATCGCTCCATCTCTGCTATAACTCGCCCATGACCACTGCCGCCTCACCGAGCCGCTTCGCCGTTTGGCTCAATGCCGCCCGCCCGCGCACGTTGCCGCTGGCTCTGGCCTGCATCATCGTTGGCACGGGACTGGCCGCGGCCGACGGGGCCTTCGACTGGCTGGTGGCCCTGCTGTGCGTTGCCACTGCCATCCTGCTGCAAATCCTGTCCAATCTGGCCAACGACTATGGCGACTCGCTCCACGGGGCCGACCACACGGAGCGCCGCGGGCCGAAGCGCGCCGTGCAGGCCGGGCTGGTGACGCCGGGCCAGATGCGCCGGGCCATCGGGCTGACGGCGCTGGCGACCATTGTCGCGGGCCTGTTACTATTGTGGTTCGCCTTCGGGCGCGAAGCGTTCTCGTCCATTCTGTTGTTCATCGTCCTCGGCGGCGCGGCCATCGGCGCGGCTATCACCTACACCGCCGGCAAGCTACCCTATGGCTACGCCGGGCTGGGCGACGTGGCCGTGCTGCTGTTCTTCGGCTGGCTGGGCGTGTTGGGCAGCTACTTCGTGCAGGCCGGCCGGTTCGCGCCGGCGCTGCTGCTGCCGGCCACGGCCTGCGGTCTGCTGGCTGTGGCGGTGCTCAACGTCAACAACATCCGCGATCTCGAATCCGACCGGTTGGCCGGCAAGCGCTCCATTCCGGTGCGCCTGGGTCTGCGTCGCGCCCGCGTTTATCACTGGTTGCTCCTCGGTGTGGCCGTGCTATGCGCCACGGCCTATGTGTTGTTGACCTTCACTTCGCCCTGGCAATTCCTCTATCTGCTGACCGTGCCCCTGCTCGTTCGCAACGGGCTGGCCGTGGCCCGGACGGATGAGTTGCACACGCTCAACCCCTGGCTGCGACAGATGTCGCTGGCGGCTTTGGCCTTCGCCATTCTATTCGCCCTCGGTCAAGTCACACCTCTTATTTTCGTGTAGTCTGTCAAAAACTCGTCCACACTGTTCAGGAAGAGCGCCGGTTGCTCCAAATGCACGGTATGGCCGGCATCGGCTATCCGACGCAGCGTGGCATTGGGTATGGCGGCGGCCATGCGCTCATTCAGGGCCGCGAACTTCTCATCCAGCGCCCCGGCAACGAGCAGCACCGGCGCGGCGATGTCGCCCAGGCATTGCCACAGCGACGGCTGCGCGCCTGTGCCCATGCCGCGCAGGCTGTTGGCCAGCCCGACGGGGTTGTTGTTGAGCCGCTGATCATGCAGGGCGGCCCGCGCTTCCTCAGGCAACCGGGCCAAGCCGGCGAAGAGCGGCAACTGTTCCCAGTGCGCCACAAAAGCGAGAATGCTGTCGCGCTCGATTCGCGCCGCCAACGTCTCATCGGCGGCGCGGCGGGCTTGTCGTTCGGCGGCCGTGGCCAGCCCTGGCGAGGCGCTCTCCAGCACCAGCGAACGCACCAACTCGGGGTGATGCACGGCCACGTAGAGCGCCAGCCGCCCGCCCATCGAGTAGCCCAGCCAATGGGCCGGCGCGGCGGCGCGGCGGGTCAGTAGCTCGGTCAGATCGGCGGCGACGCGGGGCATCCCGTAGCGGGCAACGCCGGCCGGCGAGCCGCTGTCGCCGTGGCCGGGCAGGTCAACGGCGATGACCCGCCACCGCTCGGCCAGACGCGGCAGCAACGGCCGCCAGTTGGCGGCGCGGCCGGTGAAGCCGTGGAGGAGAAGCAGCGGGTCGCCGTCGCCCGTTTCTTCGATGGCGTAGCGCAGGCCGCTGATTACCTCGTTGCTGATGATTGCACTCATGGCGTGACTTCAAGAGCACAGGATAAGAATCCTGGGCTACAAAAAGAGTTGCTCGGCCACCAGGCGGCGCTGTACCTTGCCCGATGCGGTCTGTGGCAGTTCAGCGCATAGCACCAGCCGGCGCGGGCGCTTGTAACCGGCCAGGCGGGCGCGGCAGTGGGCCAGCAGTTCGTCAGACGTGGCCGCGCCGGGCGACCGCAACACGACGGCGGCCGCCACCTGCTGCCCCCACTCGGGGTGGGGCAGGCCGACGACGGCGGCCAGGGCCACGGCCGGATGCTCGCGCAACACGCGCTCGACCTCGGCCGGGTAGACGTTCTCGCCGCCGCTGACGATCAGGTCGGCGCGCCGGTCGAGCAGCCACAGATCGCCGTCCTCATCCAGATAGCCAATGTCGCCGGTGTGGAGGCGGCCGTCGCGCAGGGCCGCGGCCGTGGCGGCTTCGTCGCGGTAGTAGCCGGCCATGACCGTCGGCCCGCGGACGACGATCTCGCCCGGCGTGCCCGGCGGTAGCTCGCGTCCGTCGTCGTCCACCGCGGCCACGGTCGTGAAGAACAGCGGCTTGCCGGCGCTGCCCGGCTTACTGGCTAAGTCAGAGGGCAGCATCGTCGCTACCTGAGACGCGGCCTCGGTCAGGCCATAGGTGACGGCGACAGGGAGGCCGGCGGCGCGGGCCTCGGCCAGCAGCACGGCCGGCGCGGCGGCCCCGCCGAGTAGGATCAGGCGCAGGTCGGGCGCGTCGGCGGCCGTCAAGCCTTCGTGTAGCAAACGGGCAAGCATCGTCGGCACGAGCGAGACGAGGGTAATGCCGTCGTCACGCAGGCTGCGGCGGACGGCGGCCACATCGAAGCTGTGGTGCAGGACGACGGCCGTGCCGTAGAGGCAGGAGCGAAACAGCACGGCCAGCCCACCGACGTGGTAGAGGGGCAGGCAGGCCAGCCAGCGCTCGCCGGGGACAATGCCCAGGCGAAAGGCGGAGCCGACGGCGCTCCAGAGATGGTTATCGAAAGTGATAACCGCGCCTTTCGCATAGCCAGTCGTGCCTGAAGTGAAGATGATGGCTTGGGTGGTGGCGGGTGGCGAGTGACGAGTGGCGGGTTGGTCGTTGGTCGTTGGTCGTTGGTCGTTGGGGGCTGGCCACTGGCCACTGCTGAACGCCGCCGCTTCCATAGGCAGGACGAGACTAGGCAAGGCGGCCGGAACGTTGGCTGCCTGGGCTGCGGTTTGCGGGGCGTGGATGAGCCGCGTGCAGTCAGCCCGCGCCACCTGCCAGGCCACTTCGGCCGCCGTCAGCCGGGTGTTGAGCGGCGCCATGACCGCGCCCAGCCGGGCCAGGGCGAAGACGGTGACGACCATCGCCAGCGAGTTGGGCAGCAGGACGGCCACGTGATCGCCGGGGCGCGCGCCGTCGGCCAGCAGCCGGTCGCACAGCCGCTCGGCCAGCGCGTCCAGTTCGCCGAAGCGCCACCAGCGGCCGTCCACCAGCAGCGCCGCCGCTGCCGGCGTGTCGGCCGCCCGCGCCCGCAACCAGTCCGTCGTCACCTGATACTGTTCCATATAAGAGGGATAAACCACAGATTACGCAGATTACACAGATTTCAGATCCTAATCTGTGTAATCTGCGTAATCTGTGGTTCCAAATTCTTAAGGCCGCCAGGGGTACTGGCCGAAGTCGGGCTTGCGCCGCTCCAGGAAGGCCTCTTTGCCCTCGCGCCCCTCCTCGGTCATGTAGTAGAGCATCGTCGCGTCGCCGGCGAAGACTTGCAGGCCGGTCTGCCCGTCCAGGTCGGCGTTGAACGCGCCCTTCAGAAAGCGGATGGCGATGGGACTCTTCTCCAGTATCTCCTGCGCCCAGGCCACGCCCTCGGCCTCCAGTTGCTCGACCGGCACGACCTTGTTGACCAGCCCCATCTCCAGCGCTTCGGCGGCGTTGTACTGGCGGCAGAGATACCAGATCTCGCGCGCCTTCTTCTGGCCGACGATGCTGGCCAGGTAGTTGGAGCCGAAGCCGCCGTCGAAGCTGCCCACCTTTGGCCCGGTCTGGCCAAAGATGGCGTTGTCGGCGGCGATGGTCAGGTCGGCGATGACGTGCAGCACGTGGCCGCCGCCGATGGCGTAGCCGGCGACGAGGGCGATGACCGGCTTGGGCATGGTGCGGATGATGCGCTGGAGTTCCAGCACGTTGAGCCGGGCCACGCCGTCGTCGCCGATGTAGCCGGCGTGACCGCGCACGCGCTGGTCGCCACCGGAGCAGAAAGCGTACTTGCCATCCTGGGCCGGGCCGTTGCCGGTCAGCAGGACGACGCCGACCTGCTGGTCCATCCAGGCGTGGCGGAAGGCTTCGGTCATCTCGTCAATGGTGCGCGGCGTGAAGGCGTTGCGCGACTCCGGCCGGTTGAAGGCGATGCGGGCCATGCCATCGGCCTGGTGGTAGGTGATCTCTTCGTACTCCTTGACGACTTGCCAATCGGTCATGCTTCTCTCTTGCTCCTTTTTCAGATGGTTTTATCCGCAGATTAGGCAGATTTGGCAGATTGCCGAGGAAGAGAAGGGTTCTGAAAATCTGCCAAATCTGCCCAATCTGCGGATGATATTTCTTCAACTTTGGCAGCCACGGCGGCCAGGGCGGCGCGGTGGCGCTCATAGTCGGCCGCGCCGTCGGTGATGACCTCGATGAGACGGGCCGCCGCGGGCGCGACACGCGGGGCCAGCGCGGCTTCCAGTTCGGCCGCGTCGCGCACGGCGGTGTACTCCAGCCCGTAGAGCGCCGCGGCATGGCCAAAGGTCAGGCCGTGGGGCGTCAGGAATAGGTCGGTGAAGGGCGGGTCGTGGCGGGCGATGGGTAGGCGGCGGAAGATGCCGCCGCCGTCGTTGTTGGTGACGACGAAAGTGACGTTGTTGAGTCCGTGTTGACCAATCGCCAGCAGGCCGTTCATGTCGTGGTAGAAGGTGATGTCGCCCAGGAAGGCGATCACCGACCGCCCCGTGGCCGCGGCCAGCCCCAGGGCCGTGGACACGTTGCCGTCAATGCCGCTGGCTCCGCGGTTGCCGTAGACGGTTATGGCGCGCGCGTCGGGCCGGTCGAAGGCGTCCACGTAGCGCACGGGCATGCTGTTGCCGGCGAAGACGACGGCGTCTTCGGGCAGCGTTGCCAGGGCGCGGGCCACGGCCACCCCATCGAAGTACCCGGCCGCCGGCCATGCCTCGTCCAGGGCCACCCAGGCGCGTGCTTCGGCGGCCAGCCACGGCGCGGCCCAGTCGGGTTGCCGCCGGAAGTCACGCCGCGCCAGCTCGGCTGTAATCGCCTCGCACACGGCAGCGGAATCGGCTTGTAGGTAAGTGTCCGTGTGGTGCTGGTCGTCGGCCCACTCGCCGTCCTCGCGCACGTGCAGGTGGAAGTTGGGTTTCAGCCCGGCCGTGTAGGTGGCCAGCGCCGCCGACGTGGGGACTGTACCGAAGCGCAAGATCACTTCCGGCCGCGGCAGTCGTTCGCCCAGCGCCGGCAGCCACAGGTTGTAGCCCGCCAGCACCAGCCCGCCGGCCACCTGTGGCCCGTGGCGAACGTTGGACAGAGGATCGGCCAGAATGGGAAAGCCAGTGGTCTCGGCCAGGGCGGCCACGGCCGCCGGGAACGCGCCGCCGGGACAGTCTGGCCCGCAGATGATCAACCCGCGCGGATGCCGCTCGAGGGCCTTGATGACGCCGCCAATCGCCGCGTCGTCGGGCAGCAGCCGGCCGCGGCGAAAGCGAGTGTAGGGGCGCGCCGGGGCGGGCGACGGTCGGGCCGCGGCCGGTGGGCCGCCGGGCGACGCCGGTTCCAGCGGCTTGCGGAAGGGTAGGTTGATATGCACAGGGCCGCGCGGTAGGCCGTCGGCCGTGGCCAGGGCGCGCGCGGCCAACGTGCGCAGGTGGCGCAACACCACGTCGGGCGCGTCGGCCTGTGGCGTGGGCGCTTCGACCGACCAGAGGACGTGATCGCCGTACATCTTGATCTGGTCAATCGTCTGGTTGGCCCCGCTGCCGCGTAGCTCCGGCGGGCGGTCGGCGGTCAGTACCAGCAGAGGCACGTGGGCGTAGTAGGCCTCGATGATGGCCGGGTGGAAGTTGGCCGCGGCCGTGCCGGAGGTGCAGACGAGCGCCACCGGCCGCCCCGACGCCAGGGCCAGCCCCAGGGCGAAGAAGCCGGCGCTGCGTTCGTCGAGGTGGCGATAGAGGCGGATGGCCGGCTGGGCGGCAAAGGCCAGGGCCAACGGTGTGGAGCGCGAGCCAGGGGCCAGGCACACCGCGCCGAGGCCGCCGCGGGCCAGTTCATCCACGAAGATGGAGGCCCAGTGGGTGTTGGGATTGGCGCTCAGGTCCACGTCAGTTGCCTCCCGTCGCGCCCAGCGCGCCGAGCATGGGCCGGAACTTCAGCGCCGTCTCGGCCCATTCGCGCTCCGGCGACGAACCGGCGACGATGCCCGCCCCGGCATAGAGCCAGGCGCGGTCGTGCTGCGTCACCGCCGAGCGGATGCCGACGGCAAAGACGCCATCCAGGTCGCTGTCGAGCCAGCCGATGGGCGCGGCGTACCAGCCGCGCGGCACCGGCTCGGCGTCGCGCAGAAAGGCCAGCGCCCGCTCCGGCGGCACGCCGCCCATCGCCGGGGTGGGGTGCAGCCGCCGCACCAGGGGCAGGATGCCGTCGGCCGGCCGGCGCAGCCGCCCGGTGATGGGGGTCAGCAGGTGCTGAATGTTGCGCAACTTCAGGATTACGGGCGCGGCCGGCACGTCCAGGTCGCCGGCCCCGCCGGCCAGGTGGGCGCGAATGGCGTCAACGACCAGTTGGTGCTCGTGGCGGTCCTTGGCCGAGGCCAGCAGTCCGGCGGCCAGCGCGTCATCTTCGCCTGCCGTCGCGCCGCGGGCGGCCGAGCCGGCCAGAGCCATTGTCGTCACGTCGCGTCCGTTCTTGCTGACCAGCAGCTCGGGTGTCGCCCCCAGAAAGGCGTGGTGCGGGCATGGCTCAAAGAGGAAGCGGTAGCTGTCGTTGTAGTGGGCATCAAGAGCGATCAGCGGCGCGGCGGCGTCTATGATCGCGCCGGATCGCGCCTCGCAGACGCGGGCCAGGACGACTTTCTCCAGCGCGCCGGCGTGGATGGCTGACGTGGCGCGGTCGATCATGTCGTCCCACATCGGGCGCGTCAGTGGGTAGCGCCAGGCGATTGGGCCGAGCGGCGTGGCGGGGGTGGCTGGGCGTGTCGCCAGCCGGGCCGCCAGCGCTTCGGCCAGCCCATGCAAGGCTCCGTTCAGGTCTTCGTCGGGGCTGACAAGGGCGTTGATGGTCAGGAAGGTCGCGCCGGCCTGCTGCGCCAGTTGGTAGTGGGGCAGGACGAACTCGGCCGAGTTGAAGACCGACCAGGTGTTGTCGGGCACGAAGTCATCCTGGAAGGCGAAGCCGCCAAAGAGGCGCGGGCGGGCCAGGTCGGCCGCGGCAACCGTCCCGACGGCGGGCCGGACGAGCGCTCCATCAAACAGAGCACGAGCCTGGATTTCAATATCGGCGAAGCGCTGCGCCGGCAGGCGCTCGGCGTCGTCGGGCAGCGTGGGCGCGGCGACGAGTTGCGCGGCGACCCCGGCCCCGGCCAGCGTCAGCCCGTCGCCCGGTTCGGCCCAGTAAAAGCGCTCCCCGCCGTGGGCGGCGCGCAGGAAGTCGGCCGCGCGGAGGCCGGGGGCGGCGGCGTAGAGGCTGACCAGGCGCGGCGGGGTGGGCGGGGGCGCGCTCGCGTCCCACTGGCTGGCGTCGCGGCCGGCAGCGGTGGGCAGGTGACGTTCAGCAACCCCGGTCATGAAGCGGCTCCATCGCTTTTCGCGTCCGTGGGCTGTCCTTCGTAGCCGACGCTGCGCAACAGCAGCGGCACCAACCCGCCAATGATGCGCGGCGGCTCCGGCTCGCCGGTCGTCACCCAGCGGATGACCAGGCCGTAGATGGCGCCCATCCAGGCGTAGGCCACCACTTCGGTGTCGGTTGGGGCGATGTCGCCCAGCTCGATGGCTTCGCGCAGGTAGGTTTCGATGAGGCGGGCGAAGCGGTCGGTGACGGCGGCGCGCTTGTTCTCGAAGACGTTGCCCAGGCCGACGGCCTGCACCAGGAGGATTTTGGCCGGGCGGCGATAACGACCGAACGTTTCCAACACCGTCTCCAAAGCCACGCGCACCCGCTCCATGCCCCGCGCCCGGCCCTCGATCGCTTCCAGCACCCGCCGCTCCAGCAGATCGGCAAACTGATCCACCAGGGCCAGAAAGAGGCGTTCCTTGTTGGCGAAATGGAAGTAGATAGCGCCCTTGGACGTATCCGAGGCGTCAACGATGTCGTCGAGGCGCGTGCCATGATACCCCTGGCGCGAAAAGGTCTGGAGGGCGGCGTCGAGGATGCGCTCGCGCGTGGCGCCAGGGTCGCGCCAGGAGGAAGTCTTGTCGGGATCAGGGTTAGCCATCGTCATACCGCTGTAGTCTAATACAAACCGACTGGTCAGTCTATAACGTCTAGCAAAAAGGTGAACTGAAGCCACATTTTACTGGAGCATGTCAAGTTCATCTCGTTCAAAATTTATTGAACGCACTGTGAATTCTATCACAAGCGTGGGCAAAGTTCAATAATGACGGCCCAGGCCTTTCCAAAGTCGCTTGGAGTGCGACGACCTGACAGGTGGGCGGCTAGAAGGTATTTTCTCACG
>WBZP01001366.1_pt1 | contig 30342 bp, 26 predicted proteins | sample 5204301 | NCBI WGS metagenome assembly WBZP01 (sample SAMN12412401, study PRJNA552823) | activated sludge metagenome | isolation source: activated sludge from nitrification reactor of wastewater treatment plant... | place: USA: Pennsylvania | collected 2017 | reverse complement strand
GCGCCGGCGAACTCGCCCGCCAGGGCCCGGCCGATGCCCGATCCGGCGCCCGTGACGATGACGGTGCGTCCATCGATGTCCATTGGTCAACGGTACGTTGGGGTGTGCCCGACAATCCGCTGGAACAGCTGACCCTCGCGGAGTTGCGCAGGCGTACGAGCGCCAAGTGGCGGGTGTACCCCGACGATGTCCTCCCGCTGTGGGTCGCGGAGATGGACGCACCGCTGGCCGCTCCGATCGCGGATGCGCTCCGGCGCGCCATAGACCTCGGCGACACCGGATACGCCGCCGGGGACGGCTATGCGCAGGCGCTCGCCGGGTTCGCGGCCCGGCGCTGGAACTGGGCCGACCTGCCCACCGAGTCGGCCCAGCTGGTCCCCGATGTGATGCGCGGGATCGTCGAGGTCCTGCGGCTGATCACCGAGGACGGCGATGCGGTGGTGGTCACCGCGCCCGTGTATCCGCCGTTCTTCGGGTTCGTCACGCATGCCGGGCGGCGGATCGTGCAGTCACCGCTGGATTCCGCCGGGCGGATCGACCTCGACGCGCTCGCCGACACCCTGACCGCCGCTGCGGCGGGGAGTCGCCGCGTGGCGTTGTTGATCAGCAATCCACACAACCCGACCGGGGTCGTGCACACCCGCGGCGAACTCGAGGCCGTCGCCGACCTGGCCGCCCGCCATCACGTCCGGGTCGTCGTCGACGAGATCCATGCGCCCCTGGTACTCGACGGTGCGCGCTTCACCCCCTATCTGACCGTGCGGGGCACCGACGACGCCGTCGTGCTGACGTCGGCCTCGAAGGGCTGGAATCTGGCCGGACTCAAGGCGGCACTGGCGATTCCCGGTGCCGCGGGCGCCGACGAGCTGTCCCGGCTGCCCGTCGAGGTCACGCACGGCGCCAGTCACTTCGGGGTGATCGCCCAGACGGCCGCGCTGGCCGAGGGCGACGCGTGGCTGGACGGGATACTCGCCGGCCTGGCCGACAACCGGCGGCTGCTGGCACTGCTGGTGGCCGAACATCTTCCGCAGGCGGGCTATCGCGATCCGGAGGGCACCTACCTGGCCTGGCTGGACTGCCGGGCGCTGGCCGACGGGGACGGGCCCTACCGGCTGTTCCTCGAGGCGGCCCGGGTCGCGCTGACTTCCGGTCACACGTTCGGCGCCGGCGGCGGCGGACATGTGCGGATCAACTTCGCGACGTCACGGGCGATCCTCACCGAGGCGGTCACCAGGATGGGTCGCGCCTGGACGGCGCACGACGGGTGATGCCGCGCAATACGGCAGTCCGGCCAACTGGTGGCGGACCCCGTCTAATTTAGTTTATATTAAATTACGCACATCAGAGCAACCATCCCCACCCGCCCGGCCGAGGATCGACCCAGACGGCTTCCCGGTACGGCGCAAGCCGAGCCTTGACCCCGAGAATATTTATGAGACACTGTTACTCTAAACATGGATATGCGTCTGACAAGCGGTTTTGTGGGCACTCGGCAGTCGAGACTTTCGCCGTTGCGGAATGGACAAAATATAATGTACGTTCTTCGTCAGTTGATTGTTGAGACTTGGATCACAGATCAACCGGGGTCCGCAGCGATGAAAGGTCCACGATGGCGGTGACTGCACCGGCGATGCCGCCACCACTGCCCCGGCGACGATTCCTCGACGGCACCAGCGCGCTGTCCAAGCCGGCGGCCGCGATCGGCGGCTTTGTCGCCATGTCCCTGGACACCTTCCTGTTGATGTTCAAGCCGCCGTTCGCCTGGCGGGAGTTCCTGCTGCAGAGCTGGTTCGTCGCCCGGGTGTCGCTCGTGCCGACGATCATGCTGTCGATCCCGTTCACCGTGCTGACGGTGTTCGTCCTGAACGTTCTGCTCATCGAGTTCGGGGCCGCCGATTACTCCGGCACCGGGACGGCACTCGGGGCGATCACGCAGATCGGCCCCGTGGTGACGGTGCTCGTCGTCGCCGGCGCCGGCGCCACCGCCATGTGCGCCGACCTCGGCGCGCGAACCATCCGCGAGGAACTCGACGCGCTGCAGGTTCTGGGTATCAATCCGGTGCAGGCGCTGGTGGTGCCCCGGGTACTCGCGGCGACTCTTGTTGCCCTGCTGCTGAATTCGATCGTCTCCGTCATCGGGCTGGCGGGCGGCTTCATGTTCTCGGTGTTCGTCCAGCACGTCACACCCGGCGCGTTCGCCAGCGGCATGACGATCCTGACCGGCCCGGTCGAGGTGATCGTCGCCCTCTGCAAGGCCGCGCTGTTCGGCCTGGCCGCCAGCCTCATCGCCTGCTACAAGGGCATCTCCGTCGGCGGCGGGCCGGCCGGCGTGGGCAACGCCGTCAACGAAACCGTCGTCTTGTCCTTCATGGCATTGTTCTTCATCAACGTCATCGCGACGGCCATCGGCGTGCAGGCGGCACAGTGACCGAGCACACGGCGGCCGTCGTCAGCAAGAGGTTCTACCGGCTCCAGCGTGTCACCGCCAAGCTGTCCACCGGCTGGGAACGCGTCGGCCTGCAGATGGCCTTCTACGCACGGACGCTCACCGAGATCCGAAACGCTTTCACTCACTACAAACTCGAAATGGTCCGGCTGGTCGCCGTGATGAGCCTCGGCACCGGCGCGCTGGCCGTGATCGGCGGGACCGTGGTCATCATCGGCTTCCTGACGCTGTCGGCCGGGGCCATCATCGCCGTGCAGGGCTACAACTCGCTGGCGGGTATCGGAGTCGAGGCCCTCACCGGATTCATCTCCGCCTACGCCAACGTCCGCATCATCGCCCCGGTCGTCGCGGGCATCGGTCTGGCGGCGACCATCGGGGCCGGCGCGACGGCGCAACTGGGTGCGATGCGGATCAGCGAGGAGATCGACGCCCTGGAGGTGATGGGCATCAGGTCGATCGCCTACCTGGCGTCCACCCGCGTGGTGGCCGGGATCTTCGTGGTCATTCCGCTGTACTGCATCGCGGTGATCGCATCGTTCTTCGCGGCGCGGATGGGGACCACATTCGGCTACGGGCAGTCGACCGGGGTCTACGACCACTACTTCAACACGTTCCTGCATTCGACCGACATGATCTGGTCGTTCTTCGAAGCCGTGGTCATCGGGATCGTGGTCATGCTGGTGCACACCTTCTACGGGTTCACCGCCACCGGCGGGCCCGCGGGCGTCGGCGAAGCGGTCGGCCGGGCGGTGCGCACCTCGCTGATCGCCGGCGCCTTCGTCTCGGTGATCATCACGCTGTCGGTCTACGGCCAGTCCGGCAACTTCGACCTGTCCGGGTAAAGCGCGAATGTTCGACGACCGACAAGCCTCTCGCATCAAGCCGGCGTGGTGGACCGCCATCCTGCTCGCCCTCATCGTCGGTCTCATCCTGATGACCGTCGTGCTGTTCACCGGGAAGTTCCGCCGCTATGTGCCGGTCACCCTGACGTCGGATCGCGCCGGCCTGATCATGGAATCCGGCGGCAAGGTAAAGATGCGCGGTGTCCAGGTCGGCCGGATCGCCGGAGTCCAGGGCCGGGGCAACGAGGTCCGCATCAAGCTGAACATCTTCCCCGACGCGATCCCCGAGATCCCGGCCAATGTCGGCGCCCAGATCAAGGCCACCACCGCGTTCGGCGCGAAGTACGTCGACCTGATCTATCCCCAGGATCCCAGCGCCAAACGCCTTGCCGCGGGGACCGTGCTCACGTCGCGCAACGTCTCCACCGAGGTGAACACGGTCTTCGAGAACCTCAACAACATCCTGCGCCGCATCGATCCGCCCAAGCTCAACGCCACCATCACCGCGCTCGCCCAGGGTGTTCGCGGGCAGGGGGAACGGATCGGTGAGGCGACGTCGGCCGCCAATGATGTTCTGCTGGCGATCAATCCGCGGATGGACACGGTTCGTGACGACTGGCGCGCACTCGGCGCGTTCTCCGACACCTACAGCGCCGCCGCGGACAACATCCTGAAGATCCTGGACGCCGCCGCCACCACCAGCGTCACGATCTCGGGCCAGGAAGCACAACTGAATTCGGCGCTGCTCAACAGTATTGGCTTCGCGCATAGCGGTATCGACCTCATCGGCCCGAACAAGGACAGCTTCGTCCACCTGATGGGTGCGCTGCAACCGACCACCGACCTGCTGCGCGAGTACAGCCCGACGATCACCTGCACGCTGCAGGGCGCGGTGTGGTGGCTCAACAACGGCGGGTACCAGGGTCTGGGCGGCAACGGCCGGACCGTCATCCTGGACGCCGCGCTCCTCGCCGGCGACGACCCGTACCGCTACCCCGACAACCTCCCGATCGTCGCGGCCAAGGGCGGCCCCGGCGGCAAACCCAGCTGCGGATCATTGCCCGACCCCAGCAAGGCATTTCCGGTACGCCAGTTGGTCACGAACACCGGTTGGGGCACCGGTCTGGACATCCGGCCCAATCCCGGCCACGGCCGTCCGTGGGGGGTCAACTGGTTCCCCGTCACCAAGGCCATTCCGGAGCCACCCAAGATGCACGGCGACGGGCCGCCGGCCATCGGCCCGATCGTGCCCCCCGGCGCGCCGCCGTACGGCACACCGTCGGGACCCTCGCCCGGAGGGCTGGGGTCATGAGGGGTGATCTGGCCGGCGCAGTCTGGCGGTTCGCGATCTTCGTGGCCGTGTGTCTGCTCGGCATGTTCGCGATGTTCGCGATCTTCGCGCAGCTGCGCTTCGAGAACCGGGACACCTATCACGCTCAGTTCAGCAATGTGACAGGGCTGAAGACCGGCGACTTCGTCCGCATCGCCGGTGTGGAAGTCGGCAAGGTGAAACACATTTCGATCCGACCCGACACCATCGTCACGGTGGACTTCACCACCGACTCCTCGGTGGTGCTGACCGGTGGGTCGCGCGCGAAGATCCGTTGGGACAACCCGCTCGGCGATCGCTTCCTCGAACTGCAGGAGGGCGCCGGCTCCGGCAAGCGGCTGTCGCCGGGCGGCACCATCCCGGTGTCACAGACCGAGCCCTCGGTCGACCTCGACGCCCTGATCGGTGGATTCCGTCCGCTGTTCCGGGCGCTGGATCCCGATCAGGTGAATGCCCTGACCGGACAGCTGATCAACGCCATGCAGGGTCAGGGCGCGACCATCAGTTCGTTCCTTTCCCAGACCGCACAGTTCACCAGCACCCTGGCCGACCGGGACGATCTGATCGGGCAGGTCATCCACAACCTCAACATCGTGCTCGGCTCGTTGGCCGATCAGAACGACAAGTTCGGCACCGCGGTCACCTCGCTGTCCGAGCTCGTCAAGGGGCTGTCGAGCCATCAGACCGATATCACCAACGGCCTCGCGTACATCGACGCGGCGGCCGGTTCGGTAGCGGATCTGATGACACAGGCCCGCCCGCCGCTGCACGAGCTGGTCAACCAGACCGACCGGGTGGCCACCCTGGCCAATGCCGACCACGATTACCTCGACCACCTCCTGGACACGCTCCCGCAGGTCTACCATGCGCTGGCCCGGCAGGGGGTCTACGGCGACTTCTTCAGCTTCTACCTCTGCGATCTGGTGCTGAAACTGAACGGCAAAGGCGGCCAACCGGTTTACGTGAAGGTCGTCGGCCAGGACACCGGGAGGTGCGCACCGAAGTGAAGCTGTTCTCCGAACGCAACCCGATCATCGTCGGCGCCATCGGCATCGCGGTGGCGGTCGCCCTCCTGGTGACCGTCCTGAACTACAAAAAGCTGCCGATCTTCAACAACGGGCGGACCTACAGCGCGTACTTCACCGAGACCGGCGGACTGACCGTCAATGCGCCGGTTCAGGTTTCGGGGTTCAAGGTCGGCCAGGTCACCGGCGTCGACCTTGACGGCAACAGGGTGCTCATCACCTTCGACGTCGACCGCGGCATGCCGCTCGGGGACCGCACCGAGGCCGCCATCAAGACCCGCACCCTGCTGGGCTCCAAGGTGCTGGAACTGACCCCACGCGGTGAGCGCACGTTGGCCGCTCCGATCCCCGTCGAGCGCACCACCCCGCCCTATCAACTGCCCGACGCCCTGGGGGACCTGGCGTCGGTGGTGGATCAACTGGACACCACCCAACTGTCCGGCTCTTTGCAGACACTGTCCGATACCTTCAAGAACACCCCGCCGGATCTGCGGGTCGCCGTCGAGGGGGTGGCCCGCTTCTCCGACACGCTCAACCGCCGCGACCAGGAGTTGCGCAGCCTGTTGGCCAACGCGCAGAAGGCGACCACCGTACTCGCGGAGCGCAGCGGCCAGGTGGCCAGCCTGGTCGTCGACACCAACTCGATCCTGGCCACCCTTACCACGCAAGGCAATTCACTAGACGCCATCTCCGGGCATCTGGCCGCGCTGTCCACCCAGCTGTCCGGCTTCGTCGCCGACAACCGCAAACAGCTGCGGCCGGCACTGGACAACCTCAACAACGTCCTGGCCCTGGTCAACAAGTACCGAGGCAACGTGCAGCAATCGCTGGTGATGCTCAACCAATACGGCATGTCGTTCGGTGAGACACTGTCCTCCGGGCCGTTCTTCAAGGCCTACCTGGCGAATATCCTTCCCGGACAGTTCATCCAACCGTTCGTCGACGCCGCATTCTCCGACCTGGGTCTGGACCCCAACACGCTGCTGCCGTCACAACTCGCCGACCCGCAGGTCGGCCAGCCGGGCACTCCCCCACTGCCCTCGCCGTTCCCCCGGACCGGCCAGGGCGGTGAACCGAATCTGACTGTGCCGGACGCGATCACCGGGAATCCCGGTGACCCCCGCTATCCGTACCGCGCGCCGCTGCCGGCACCGCCGCCGGGTGGCCCGCCGCCGGGTCCGCCCGCGGTGGTCAGCGCGCCGCCGACACCGGAGCCGGTGATCGTCGATGACACCGGACCGCCGGGACCACCGTCCCCTCCGCCGGCAGCCCAGGGCGGTGCCCAGTGAACCGCTACATTCTCAAACCCGCTCTCGCGGTGGTGCTCACGCTGCTGCTCGTCGGGGGCGTCGCCATGGTGCTCATCGGGCGCGGAGCGGCCGACCGTAACCACTACACCGCGTATTTCGTCAACAGCAACGGCATCTTCCCCGGCGACGAGATCCGCATCCTGGGCGTGCCGGTCGGCAAGATCGACACGATCAAACCGCAACCGGACAATGTGCGCGTCGACTTCTGGGTCAACAAGAAATACCGCGTCCCCGCCGACGTCCAGGCCGCGATCCTGGCCCCGTCCCTGGTGACAGCCCGCGCCATCCAACTGGTGCCGGCCTACACCTCCGGTCCGGTGCTGACTTCGGGCGCGGTGATCCCGCTGGAACGCACGGTGGTCCCGGTCGAGTGGGACGACTTCCGCAAGCAGTTGGAGAAGCTCACCGAGACCCTGCAGCCCGCGCAGCCGGGCGGCACCAGCCCACTGGGTGCGTTCATCGACACCACGGCTGACAACCTGCGCGGTCAGGGCGGCAACATCCGTGACGCGTTGATCAAGATGTCCCAGGCATTCTCGGCCCTCGGGGACCACAGCAAGGACGTCTTCGGCACCATCCGGAACTTGTCCACCCTCGTGACCGCGCTGCAATCGACCACCGAAGTCATGCAACAGCTCAACGGTAACCTCGCCGCGGTGACGGGGAAATTCAGCAACGCCCCCAACGAAATCGGGCAGGCCGTCACCCAACTCAACACCGCGGTCGGTGACGTCCAGGGCTTCCTGGCCGAGAACACCGACGCCGTCGACACCACTTCCCACCAACTCGCCGATGTGGCAAGCGCACTCGGCGAGAGTCGGGACCAGATCGAGCAACTGCTGCACATCACCCCGACAACCGTCCAGAACTTCGTCAACATCTACCAACCCGCACAGGGCTCCATCACCGGCATCGTCGCCCTGAACAACTTCTCCAACCCGGTTTCGTTCATCTGCGGCGCCATCCAGGCGGCCTCCCGACTGGGCGCCGAACAGTCGGCGAAGCTGTGCGCGCAGTACCTGGCGCCGATCTTCAAGAACCGGCAATACAACATGCCGCCGGTCGGGCTGAACCCCTTCGTCGGAGCGACCGCCCGACCCAACGAACTGACCTACAGCGAGCCCTGGCTGAGACCCGCAACCGCGGCGCCGGCCCCGGTCGCCGCGCCACCGGCCGCCGAGGTCGATCCGCCGCCGGCAGCGGTGTCGACGGACCCGAACCAGGGACTGGCGGGGATGATGGCTCCGCCCGGAGGTGGCTCGTGAAGGTGAGAATTCTTGCCGCACTGATGTTCTCAGCCACAGCCCTGTCGGGCTGCGCCGGCTGGGAAGGCGCCAACTCACTGCCGCTGCCCGGCACCGAGGGCAACGGTGACGGATCGTTCGAGATCCAGGCGCAAATGCCCAACATCACCAACATCGAACGCAACCAGCGGGTACGCGTCGGCGACGTCACCGTCGGCCACGTGACCAAGATCGAGCGCCAGGACTGGCACGCACTGGTCACGATGCGACTCGGCGGCGAGGTCGACCTGCCGGAGAACGCCACCGCCAAGGTCGGTCAGACCAGCCTGCTGGGCACGCTGCACATCGAGTTGGCGCCGCCCACCGACCAACCGCCGCGCGGTCAACTGCACCAGGGCGATCTCATCCCGTTGTCCGCATCGGGCAGCTACCCCACCACCGAACAGACGCTGGGGTCGTTGTCGATGTTGCTCAACGGCGGCGGGATCGGACAGCTGCAGGACGTCACCAAGGCATTCGCCACCGCGTTCGCCGGCCGCGAGCAGGAGTTGCGCAGTTTCATCGATCAGCTCGACATCTTCGTCGGAAAGCTCAACGCCCAGGCCGACGACATCGTCGGCGCGAACACGAGCCTGAACCGACTGGTCGGGCAGATCGCGGACCAGAAACCGTTGATGGACAAGGCATTACAGACCATCCCCGACGCGCTGGCCACACTCAACCGGCAGCGCGACAATCTGGCCACGGCCGTCGACCAACTCGGCAAGTTCAGCGCACTGGCCGCCGACGCCACCAACCAGTCGCGCGACACGCTGATCGCCAACCTGCGGAACATCGGCCCGGTGCTCAAGGCGCTCGCCGACGCGGGCCCGGACATGACGCGATCGCTCAGCGACCTGCTCACCTTCCCGTGGCCCAACGAGACTCTGCTGAACTGGTTCCGCGGCGACTACGCCAACCTCACCGGGGTCATCGACCTCACCCTGAGCCGACTCGACGCCGGCCTGTTCACCGGGACCCGGTGGGAAGGGGATCTGACCGAGCTCGAGATGCAGTGGGGCCGCACCATCGGGCAGATGCCGAGCCCGTACACGTCGGGCAACCCGTTGGTCGCCCCCTACCACGCCGATCAGGGGCCGTAGATGCACCTCAGCAGACGCATCAAGATCCAGCTGGTCCTCTTCGGCCTGGTCGCAACCGTCGCCGCCGTCATCATGGTATTCGGCTACATCAAGCTGCCGGTGCTGCTGTTCGGCGTCGGCCGCTACTCCGTCGACGTCGAACTGCCACGCTCCGGCGGCATCTACCCCACCGGCAACGTCACCTACCGCGGCGTGGAGGTCGGCCGTATCGACAAGGTGAAGCTGACGCCCGACGGCGTCGCCGCCACGCTGTCGCTGAAGTCGGGCATCGACGTCCCGTCGGACGTCACCGCCGAGGTGCACAGTGTGTCGGCGGTCGGCGAGCAGTACATCGCGCTGATCCCCCGCAGCGGTTCATCGCGGCCGCTGCGCGACGGCGACGTCATCCCCGCCGACCACACCACGCTTCCCCCGGACATCAACGAACTCCTCGACGCCGCCAGCACCGGGCTGGAAGCCATCCCCGGCGACAATCTGTCCACCGTGATCGACGAAAGCTACACGGCCATCGGCGGATTGGGACCCGAGCTGGCCCGGCTGGTCAAGGGTTCCACCGGGCTGGCGATCGACGCCCGCGAGAACCTCGACGCCCTGACGTCGTTGATCGACCAGTCCAAACCGGTCCTCGACTCACAGAGCAACAGCAGTGACGCAATCCAGCAATGGGCGGCGCAGACCGCCGAGATCGCCACTCAGCTGAAAACCAACGATCCCGCGGTGAGCGGGCTGATCCAGAACGGCGGCGCCGCTGCCCAGCAGGCAAAGGATCTCATCGACCGGATCAACCCCACCGTTCCGATCCTGCTGTCGAACCTCTCCGGCCTCGCCGACGTCGCCGTGGTGTACAACGCCAGTATCGAGCAGGACCTGGTGCTGATACCGCAGAGCATCGCCATCCTGGGCGCGCTCAACGTGCCGAACCTGCACACCAGAGAGGATTACCGCGGGCCGTACCTGAGCTTCAATCTCAACCTGGGTGTTCCGCCGCCCTGTGTGACCGGCTACATGCCCACCCAGCAACAGCGCACCCCCAGTCAGCTCGACTTCCCGTCCCGCCCGCCCGGCGACATGTATTGCCGCACTTCGCAGGACGCCCGATTCGGGGTGCGGGGCGTGAAGAACACGCCGTGCCCGACGAAGCCCGGCAAGCGGGCGCCGACCGCCAAGATGTGCGAGAGCGACGAACAGTATGTGCCGTTGAACAACGGCGACATCTGGAAGGGCGACCCGAACGCGACCTACTCCGGCCAGCAGATCCCGCAGCCGAACGGACGCGACAGCGCCTCGGTCCCCGAAGTTGGAGCACCACCTCCGCTTGTTCAGGCGCCGATTGCTACCGCTACCTACGATCCCGCGACCGGCGGCTACGTCGGCCCGGACGGGCGTCCCTACACCCAGGCCAATCTCGCGCAGGGCGCACCGCAGAATCCGACCTGGCAGTCCATGCTGGTGCCGCCGGCCGGCTGACCAGGGGCCTCCTGCGCGAGTGTGCAGCCATATGTACCGGACAACCCTGAAGATACATATGGGTGCACGCTCGCGACGAAAGAGTGAAGCTAACGCTTGAACGCGTCGATGATCTGCAGGTAGCAGTCCTCGGACTCCGCCGCGGTGAAGGGCGGCACGTAGGACGTGTGTAGCGCCAGGTGGGGAAGGTCGGAGTACTGCTCGAGTTTCTGCCGGCATTCCTCGGGGGTGCCGGTGATCGAGAACAGCTCGACGAGCTCCTCCGGGGTGTCCTCGAAGGCCGCCAATCCCTTCTGCAGCATGTTGATTCGCAATTCGGTCACCAGATCCTGCACGCCCTCGATCTCGGCGACGACGTCGGACACCGGATGGGCGATGTAGAAGCCGACGTGCTTCTTGGCCCGTTCCAGTGCGATCTCGCGGTTCGGGTGCACGCAGCAGATGATCTCGCAGCTCAACTCGAGTTCGTCGGGATCGCGGCCCGCGGACCGGGCTCCGGCCGTCACGTTGGGCAGGACGACCTGCTCGTAGAACTTCGGTGTGTAGAGGTATCCGACCCAGCCGTCGGCCTTGGCCCCGACGAGTTGCAGCAGCTTAGGCCGCATGCCGGCGACCAGGATGGGGATGCGGGGCCGCGCGAGTTCGCGCAGTCCCCACGGGTTGATCGGCGGGGCGGTGAAGCGATAGTGCGCTCCCTCATAGTCCGGCACCTGTTCGCCGCCGAGATAGTCCCACGACCGCCGCAGGACATCGACGTACTCGCTGAGCCGGCCGATCGGCTTCTCGAAGTCCGTCGAATGGAAAGCGTGCAGGAACTCCGGAACACCGGTTCCCAGGCCGAGTTTCATTCGGCCACCGGATAATTCGTCGACATCGGCCGCCGCGTTGGCGGCCTCGAAGGGTGACCGGGTGAAGCCCGCGGCCAGGCCCGTGCACAGGTCGGCCCGGGAGGTGGTGAGCGCCGAGGTGGCAAGCATGACAAAGGGATTGCGGTACACCTCGTACGTCCAGATCGCGTCGAAGCCCGCGTCGTCGGCCATTCGCGCGTACTCCGGGATCCGGTCCATCGGGGCCGTCCGGCTCGGCATCGTGATTCCGAGTTTCACTTGGCGCCTCTCAGTTGCTGTGTGCGAAGGTGTCCCGCAACGCGGGCAGAACGGTTCGGGCGAACCGCTGTTGGTTGGCGGCCGCCTGTTCGGCCGACAGGGTCCCGAAGGCCGACACGACGATCAGGCCACCGGCGTTGGTCTTCCGGACGATGTCATCGATCTGGCCGACGACCTCGTTCGGGGTACCCCACGGTTGTAGATCGGCCAGGAACCGGGCGAACTGCTCCTTGCCGTGTTTGGCGATGGTGCGCGCGATGTTGCCGTAGTACTCGTAGCCCGGGATCTCGGCGACGGTCGGGTCGGCGAACCCGTAGTGGTCGATCGTCGACCGGTAGTAGTTCATCACCTGATCGAAGAGCCGTTCGGCCTCGGTGCGGTCGTCGTGGCAGGCGTTGAAGATGACGACCATCGGCCGCGGCGGCTCGCCGCCCTGGTACTGCCGGTAGTGCTCGGCGTAGCGGTCCAGGTCGGCGACCGTCTGTTCCCAGGGCTTCTGCAGGAAGACCATGATCCCGGCCCCGACGCGGGCCAGCACCTCCGCGGAGGCCGGTGAGATCGAGGACGCGAACACCCGGCCGCGCAAGGGGGCCAACGGCTTTGGCCGCAGTTCGACGTCGCCGATGCGGCCCGTCTCGAAGGCGTCGAGCAGTTCGGCGGCGCGGGTGTCGAAGATCTCCCGCGACTGCGCCATCGGGACACCGAAGCCGTCGAACTCCGCCCGGGCCAGGCCGCGACCCATCCCGAGGATCAACCGGCCGTCGGACAGGTGGTCGAGCACGCAGGCATGTTCGGCAAGGCGGATCGGGTCGTGCCAGGGCAGCACCGAAACCATCGTGCCCAGCTTGATCCGCCGGGTGCGGGCCGCAACCCAGCTCAGGAACTGCAGTGGGTCGGTCGACATCGAGTAGCCGGCGAAGTGGTGCTCGACCGCCCACACCGAGTCGAACCCCAATCCCTCGGCGGCATCGGCCAGCGCCATCTCGGTCATCCATACCTGGTGGTCGGAGCGACCGTCGAGGTTTTGGAAGAAGTGACCCTGCCCGATGTGCATCCATTCACCGCCTGCAGATTGATAACGATCGTGAACGCCTGGTATGCGCGTCTACGGTGCCACTCTAGCAGTAATCCCGTACTTCGTTACCGATCGTTATCACTATTGAGCGACGTTGTGAGCGAGCCTGTCAGACTTCTACTGCCAACGCGCTGCCGTGCAAGGATTTCCATGCCTCGACAGCGCCGAGGTGATGGCATCCGCACCTGAGTCGGCGGCGCGGTGGGTGAAGGCCGGTATGCTGAAGCCGAACCTCGGGAGTGTGAATCGGCTTGGTGGCACTCGTTTTTCGATCCCAGGTTCGGTGACCGTTCGGTTAGCGACGATGTACCTGGCGTTGCGTTGCGGGGGTAAGTGGTGAAGGTGTGACTAGGTGACGGAGCGTGGTGTCTGGTCATGCCAAGAGTTAATGTCTACTTGGCTGGACTAGAATACGTCTAGAATGCTAGACTATAGTTGTGATCGCACCGGCGCCCACCCGAGAAATCGTCAAGCAGCTCAAAGCCGCAGGCTTCACAAGCCGCGACGGCAAAGGCAGCCACACCATGTGGACCTGCCCGCACGGCCGCTACAGCATCTCGCTGGTCGACGGTCACCGCACCATCAGCGCGGGCGTACGCCGCCAGGTCAACAAAGCCATCGAAGCCTGTGCCAACGACTGCAAGGAGGCCTGAACATGCACACCTACAAGGTCAACGTCACCCGCGATGACAGGTGGTGGATGATCACCGTGCCCGAACTCGACGGCTACGTGGGCGTGGACGGGGCGATCAACCTCTCCGACACCACTCAAGCCCGCCGGCTTGCCGACGTTCCAGGCGAAGCAGTTGACTTCATCTGCACCGTGACTGATTCTGCGCCCTCGGAGGTTGAGGTGAACATCTCGATCAGCATTGATGACATCGACGTAACAGCCGAAGCCGAGAAGGTCGCCCGTAATCGGGAATTGGCGGAGCGGCATGCGGCGACGGCGGCGGAGGAGTCGCGACGGTTGGCTCGGAGTCTCGCCGCGCACGGGGTCACCGTCCGCGATGTGGGCGAGGTGCTAGGGGTGTCGTTTCAGCGTGCACAGCAGTTGATCTCGGCCAGCGCTCCCTCGTCGAGGTAGTGATCGACCGCGTACCGGTTTGACAGTCATCCCGTGCGTCGGCGGCGGACGCGGGCACGCAGGCCGTCGAAGTAGGCATCGCCGGCGGGTTCGGCCGGTGACGAGTCAGCACCTTCGATGACCAAACGTCGCAGGGCCGCACGGTCTTGGTCCTTGCGGATCAATTCGCGGACATACTCGCTACTGGTGCCATACCCACCCTGTGCAACCTGCTGCTCCACGAAGCCCTTGAGCGAGTCGGGCAGTGAGATGTTCATGGTGCCCATTGGGCCAGGCTAGCGCGTGACGGCAAATTGCCAAGGATCGCATCATTCCGGCTCGACCTGCGTTAGGCGATGACCGCATACGCTCGGCCGCGCTGTGTCAGCGGAAATCCATCCAGTGGCCGTGCGGGGTCCAACCCATACCGAACGGCAGCTCGATCCGGCAGATCGGCCCGGCGGTGATGTCGTCGGTGTCGAAGATCTGGAACTCGCCCTTGCGCTCACCCCACCAGGCCACCGGAACGATGATGTAGCCGTCCCCTTCGGGGGAGTCGATGGTCCGCGGCGCGAACGAGCCCTCCAGCACGGCGGCCAGCTGTTTGTCGTCGCGGATCTGGTAGACCTCCTCGGTGCACTTCTCCACGTCGTTGCGGATCAGGCTGTCCATCCGCATGCCGCGGCGCTTGGGCTGGCCACCGATCTGGAAGCCGTACCGGTGCCCCTTGCCGTAGAAGCGCTGGTCGACCTTGCTGATTTCCGACGGCAGGTCCGAGAGCTGTTCGGCCTTGACCGCACCCGTGGTGAGGTTGACCGTCCACCGCCCGAGATAGCTTGCGGCGTTGCTGAAGAAGAGCGCCGCCTGGTCACCCTCGCTGAAGTTGTTCTCCATCGGGAAGGGCGGTTCCTGGAAGATCGGTGCGTCCAGGATCAGTTGGTCACCAACCACATTGGCGGTCATGGTGTGCATGACGTACTGGGCCGGCAGGTCGGTGTTGATCCAGCGGACCTCGCCCTGCAGATTGTGCCGCGGGATCAGCGCGAGCACGATCGGCAGATCGGGCTCCCAGCCGAACACCGGTAGCCCCTTCGCCGTGCGGTCACGGTCGATGATGAACGGCTGGAACGGCATCACGACCCACTCCGGGGTGAGCCAGATGTCGTGGGCCACCGTGTTGTACGGCGCATCGTTGAGCTCACGGGACTCCACGGTGCCGTCCGGGTGGATGAACTTCATCGTCACATAGGGCTGCCGGTCGCTGTAGTTCCAGCCGTAGACGATGCCGGTGTCCTCGTCCCACTTCGGGTGGCCGCAGAAGGCGCCGTCGCCGTAGCAGACCTTCTCGTGGATGCCCTCGGACAGCGCGGGCGCCCAGTCGACGATGCCCTTGGTTTCCAGCGTGATGGGGTCGATGACGTTCGGCGGTCCGCCGAGTTCACCGGTGGCCACCAGGTCGCCGTTGAACGGGAAGATGTTGATGAAGTTGGTGCCCTGTGGGGTGTGGGCGTTCTCGGGGGTGCGCTTGACGGTGCCGTAGCCGTAATCGCGGTAGTCCCCGAAGCCGCCGTCGGCGTATTCGAACATGCTCCGGCCGTACTTCTCCTCCAGGAGGTACTTGGGGGTGCGGATGAAGCGGTTGCGGAAGTCGGCGCGACCGTTCTCGAAGACGAGTCCCTGGACCATGCCGTCCATCGCCAGCAGTGGCGTGCCGCCCTGGGCCATCGGCCGCTTCCAGCACGGCCCGGTGCGGTAGATGCCGCCGGCGAGGTCTTTGGGGATCTCACCGTGGGTGACGATGCATTCCTCGACGGTGGCCTCGAAACGCATCGGCGCAAAGGGCCCCTTGGTGGCGACGGTGTCCGGGATGGAGTAGTTCATGCCGACGATGCTAACGGCCATCTTCCAATTTGTAAACGATCGCTCACATTAATAGCGCTGTGCAGGTAATTCACTCGGTGATTGAGCGCAAACGATCACTTACACTGCACCCATCCGCACCCGTCCGCCGAACGTCGACATAAGACACGGATTCTCGCCGTCAGCGTGTCAATAGTCGACGCTCACCCAGACAATGCCAGGATGTTGCGCGCCGCCCGGGTGCCGAATTCGACGGCGGTGTTCTGCCCGGCGGCGGACATGAAGTCCGCGGCGTACTGCACCGGGGAGGCCGGGTCCAGCGCGGCGTTGAGCCTGCCGATCTCCCGGTAGGCGCCGATCCTGGTGAACGGCAGTGCGTTACGCCATCGGGTCACGTGGCTGAACTCGACAGTGCCGCGCAGTTCCGGGAAGACGTCGAAGACCGTCGCCAGGGTGTGGTCGATCACCACCTCGTCCGGGGCATCCAGCAGGCGCCCCGATGCGCCGGTCTCCCATAGGCAGCTCAACAGACCCTGCCCCGCCGGGGCGCGGTCGGCAGACTTGTTGTGGTCGAGGAAGATCAGCGCGATGTCCGGGTCCTCCACCGACGGAAACATCAGCAGGAAGGCCGGGCAGTCCGGGGGTCGGGTGGTGCCGACCGCGACGGACAGGCACTGCGTGTAGTCCAGACTGCCGCGCAACGACGCGAGCAACTCGCGGTCGTCGGGACAGATCGTCACCGCTTCGGGCAGCACACAGCTGACCACACACGCGTCGAAGTCCGAGGATGTGCCGTTCCGGCTGACGCGCACGCCGCCGTTGTCCAGCCGCCGCACTTCGGTCACCGGCGTGTGCAGGCGCACGTCAAGGCGGCCGGTCAGCTCTTCGACGATCCGGGCCTGACCGCCGACCACGGTCTGGATGGTCGCGGTGAAGATGTTGGCGATGCCGGAGAACAGCTCCACCTTGGACACCTTGTCGGTGTCGGCGATGAGCATGGTGCGCACGATCGGCTCGCAGAGGTAGCTGTCCAGGTCGGCGCCCAGGGCGCGCACGGCATAGTCGCGCGCGCTTTCGGTGTCCAGCGGCGCGGCCTTGGCCATGTCGGCGTAGTCCAGCCTGCCGCGTGCCTTGGCCACCGCGACGTCAAAGGCCAGGCGGGCCACCCGGAGCTTGGCGCCTGCCGACAACAGCGGAGTGCGCAGACCCGATCGGATCATGTGCTTCATGTCGAGGAGGTGAGTGGCGCCGGCCCGCCGAATGCCGACATACGATGCGGTGTCGGTGATTTCGACGCCCAACTCCTCGGCCAGCGCCAGGTATGCGCGATAGGTCGAACCGAGGGCCGACGCCCCGACGTCCATCGCGTAGCCGCCCGCCCGTACCGTCTGCACGCGGCCGCCGGCGACGTCGGTGGCTTCGAAGATCTGGACCTCGCAGCCGGCCTGCTGGAGGCGGTATCCGGCGGTCAGCCCGGCCAGTCCGGCGCCGACGACGGCAACGCGGGTCATGGTCGACGCTCAGGCGGCCGACTCGACGGCGGGCGCACCGGCGCGCTCCTGTTCCCCGATCGCGCGCAACACCATCACGGAGATCAGGACGAGCCAGACAGCGAAGACGACGACCGGAATCCAGAACGCCAGCAATCCGTTCCACGCCAGCGGACCTGTCTTGAAGTACGGGATCAGGATGCCGGGCAGATAGATGATCTGGGCCCACAGGTTGAACCAGCCCAGCCAGCGGGGCAGTATCGGCTGCTCGGACTTGTCGCTCAGGATCGCGATCGTGATCGCCATGCCCTGGACGAAGATCGTGCACACCGGACCGATGAACAGCATCCAGGCCATGTCGTTGAACCGGTGGGTGATCTCGATGTTCTCCAGCGGCCGGAAGGCGGCGGCCTGCCAGATCATCACCGGCACGATGAAGATGAGCACGAACACCGAGCCCATACCGAGTTGGGTGTAGGTCATCGGTGCATACCGGCCCTCAATCCGCTTGAGCTGCACGCTGATTGCGGCCGCCCAGGGACAGTAGATCGCGCCGCCGAAACCCACCAGGATCAGTCCGGCCCGAATCCGGTTGCCGTGTTCGACGAACATCTCGGCGATCTGTGCGGCATTCAGACTCGGTGCCGGCGGCGGTATGAAACCGGCCAGCAGGAAGAATCCGACCATCCAGATCACCGCGCAGGCCGGTCCGGCCCAAGCGCAGATTCGTTGACTGCGGGCATTCATCGTCGGCCCCTCTCCGCACCGTGGCGACATGAGACGCTAGGTTATTTGAGACGGCGCGTCAATATATTCTGCCTGGGCGGTGGGGCTACCGGGCCGCGTACTGCACCGCGATCCGATCCCGGAAAGCCCTTATCGCACCGGCAAAGTCGTAGGCGTCGCGGCGCAATGCCGAACGGAAGCACAACCCGATGGCATAGGACACGGCGATCTCCGCCTCCCGGGCGGGGTCGACGTCGTCACGCACCGAGCCGTCGGCCTGCCCGGCGGCCAGGTGACCGGCGAGCTCGGCCTCGTACTCGGCGATCAACCGGTCGAACCAGTCGGCGAAGTTCTGCAGCGGGCCGGGGGTCTCGAATGTCAGCACGATCATCGCCCGCATGGTCGCGGGTTCCCGCTCGACAGCGTGCAGCAGATCGTCGAGTTGCCCCAGCACGTGATCCAAGCCGCTGCCGGCCCGCTCGCTGCGCACCGCGGGCAGTAGCCGCTGCGCGAAGGCTTCGAACACCGATTGCAGCAGCGCCTCTTTGGAGCCGTACCGGTCGCGCACCATATTGCGGCTGAATCCGGCGTTGGTCCCGATCTCGGCGGCCGTGGTCCGCTCGTAACCCTGCTCGGCGAACAGTTCGATAGCGGAGGCGACCAGGGCCAGTGTGGACTCCTCGACACGTTCCCGATTCGTCCTGGGCTGGCGCTTCACCACGGTAACCACGGACGCCGACTCTACCCGCTGTTCTGTTGTTCGACAGATATCTGTTCCAAAACAGATATTGGTGTTACCGTCGTCACATGGCCGATGAACGCCCGTTCACGACGCTTGCCGTCAACCCCGTCGACCGGTCCGCGCCGGACCCGGCGCAAGCGCAGCGCACCTGGGCAACCGTGTGGGTGGTGCACGGGCTGGCCTGGCTTGCGCTGATCGCCTACTGCTGGACGATGTGGGTGGTCAGCGGCGACTTCACCCCCAACACACTGGGCCGCGGCGATGAACCCACCTGGTATGTGATCCTGGTCCGCTGCGTAGAGGTGGTCTTCGGAATCCTGATCACCGGCTGGATCCTCTGGCACTTCGTGATCGGTCCGAAGCTGCGGACCGGGCGGTTCAGCTTCGACGGCCTGTTCTTCCTGGCCGGCTGGCTGATGTTCTTCCAGGAACCGTGGATCAACTGGATCACCTACCAGTTCCAGTACGCGACCACCTTCGTCAACTTCGGCAGCTGGCTGCCGCACATCCCCGGCTGGAGTTCGGGCAACGGCCAGCTCATCCCGGTACCGATGGTCTACTTCACCGCCTACCTGTGGATGTGCGCGATGGCCGGCTACGCTGGCTCGAAGTACATGGCCCACCAGCGCCGAAAAGACCCGTCCCGCAGCGCCTTCCGGCTGATCGCCCAGACGTTCCTGGTGATGGTCGTCGGCGACATCGTCGTCGAGTTGATCATGACCCGCACGCAGCTGATCAGCTACTCGTCGACCATCCCGGCGCTGACGCTGTTCTCGGGCACCGATCACCAGTGGCCGGTCTATGAGGTGCTGAGCTGGCCGGGCACCTTCATCATCCTGAGCTGCCTGCACTTCTTCCGCGACGACGAGGGCCGGTCGTGGCCGGAGCGGGGCATCGACAGACTGAACATCCGACGGGAGGGCCTCAAGACCTTCGCCCGGTTCGCGGCCATCGTCGGGTACTGCCAGTTGGCGATCCTGATCGCGTTCAACATCCCCTACTCGTTCTACGCGCTGCACTCCGGGCCGATGCCCCGCCCGTTCATCGAACGCCCGTGGCGAAACGGCGGAGTATGCGGTCCCACAACGGCTTTCAACTGCCCCGACCCCAGCAAACCCATCTCCCGCGAGTCGGCCCCCGACCGGCCGGAGTTCCTCCCAGGAAGGCATTCGTGAGCACACCACACAGCACCGCCGCGGTGATCGGCGGCGGCATGGCCGGCATGGCCGCTGCCTACGAGTTGAAGAAGGCCGGCTTCGCCGTCACCGTCTTCGAGACCCGCGACCGCGTCGGCGGCCGGATCTGGACCGTCCGAAAAGGCGACTACGTCATGGACCTGGGCACCGCGGTCTACCTCGGGACGTACCGCGAGGCGGTCGAGATGATCCACGAGGTCGGACTGAGCCACGAATTCGTCGAGACGCCGGTTGTTTTCGGCATGCCGCGTCAGGGCAGGCAACACTACCTGGACCTGGCCAAGCCGCTGCGCGCCAGTGTGGCGACCGGGGTGATCTCCTGGCCGGCGAAGATGAAGGCCCTGCGATTGTTCGCCGACGTGTTCAAACACCGCGCGTCCCTGGGTTACGACACCTACGACGGACTCGCGGCGATCGACACCGAAACCGTGCTCGACTACAGCCGCCGGGTGCTGAACGACGAACTGGCGCGCTATATCTCGGCTCCGCTGGTCAGTGGAACCTGGGTGCACGAGGACCACGACACCTCGGTGGCGCTGCTGCTGTGGACCGTGCGCAACATGCTGGTGAAGTCGGTGTTCAACCTGACCTCGGGTGTCGCGGGCCTCCCGGTGAAGCTGGCGACGCTGGTCGACACCCGAACCGAACACACCGTCACCAACGTGACCGAAACCGGGAACGACGTTGCCGTCACCTACCTTTCGCCCGGTTCCGGCGGCGAGCGCACCGAGACCTTCGACACCGCGGTGATCGCCACCACGAGCCACCCGGCGCTGGCCATGTTCCCGCAGATGGACGAGAACCACCGACGGCTTTACGAGACGGCGCGCTACCACCGACTCGGCAACGTGTCGATGGGATTCACCGGGCGGCTTGACGATCCGGGCACCTTCTCGATGATCTCACCCTACGACGACCCGGACACCATCGCGGTGATCGCCGACCACAACAAGGCACCCGGACGGGCCCCCGCCGGCAAGAGCCTGATCTCGGTCCTGCTGTCGCCGACCTATCTGGACCGTAGCGATGACAAGGACGACGACCACCTGCTCGAGCATGCGCTCGACCGCGTCAGGTACTACTACGGGAGACTCCCCGGACAACTCGAGGAGCACGCACTGATGCGGTGGCCGGAATCGGTCCCGGTCCTGGACAAGGGCCGGTTCCGCCTCATCGCGGACTTCCGCAAGAAGGTCGATCCGACCGCCAGGGTCCAGTTCGCCAGCGACCTCGACCGCATACCCGGCCTGAACGGCGCCCTGGTCAGCGGCAAAGAGGCGGCGGCACGGGTCAATTCGCTCTTCGCCAACCGCACGTCGGCGGTGCCCCGATGATCGCCGAACCGCCGTGGGATATGACGACACCGCCCACCGCACAGGCGGTGATCACGACGATCCTGGGGATCGTGGTCGCCGGCTTCGTACTGGCCGCGCTTCGTGAGTGGCGCGCGACCGGCAGGCCGACGTTTGTGCTGATGCTCGCCGGCGGGCTGGTCTGCTCGCTCAACGAAGCTCTCGTCGACGTGCTCGGCCATTGCCACTTCCCGCGCGACGGCTGGATCGTCTACACGTCGTTCGGGCGGTCGGTGCCGCTCTGGGTGGTGCTGGCCTACGTCATCTTCTTCGGCGGCCTGCCCTACCTGATGGCCAAGGCCTTCCAGTCCGGTGCCACCCGCGCCGGGATGTGGTCCGCGCTGGGCATTTTCGCTGTTCTCAACGTGCTCCTGGAGCTCCCGATGCTGCGATCTGGACTCTACGTCTACTACGGCGAGCAACCGTTCACCGTCGGTGGCTTTCCGGTCAGTTGGCTGGTGATAAACAGCCTGGGCGCCCTGTTCGGCGCGGTGGTGATCACCCGGCTGGACTGGTTTTTCACCGGCGCCCGGGCATTGTTGATCGTGGCAGTCCCCTTTGCCACCTACATGTCGTCGTGGGTGCTGGCCATGCCGCACTTCGCGGTCACGAACACCGATGCGCCGACCGGCGTCCGGATGCTGGCCGCGCTGGTGAGCTTCGCCCTCGGCCTGATCGCCATCGATTTCCTGATCAGAATAGGTACCGGTGAAAAGCGCATGTTGCCAACATCGTCCACCGAAGCCATGGGAGCACACGCATGAACCCGGAGACATTCGACTACATCGTCATCGGTGCCGGCCACAACGGTTTGTCCGCCGCGTGCACGCTCGGCGAGTCCGGCCGCTCGGTGGTGGTGGTCGACCAACTGCCGTTCCTCGGCGGGCTGTCGGCGAGCCGCGCCTGGGTACCCGAGGCGCCCGAGCACCTGCTGTCGGTCGGCGCGATGGACGACATGCTGATGGCCCAGACCCCGCTCACCGAGGAACTCGGCCTCAAACGGTTCGGCTACCAACCGATCCCGCTGGAAGCGCCGTACGGCTGGATCAACGAGGACGGCGACACCCTGCTGCTGTTCCGCGACTTCGACCGCACGCTGGCCGATATCCGGTACTTCTCCCCGAAGGACGCGGCCACCTACGCCGAGATCCGGCCCACCCTGGACCTGATCATGGACCTGGTCGAAAAGCTCATGGTCCGTTACCCGTCGCTGGAGAAGTCGGAGCTGGCGCGGCTGGCCGCCAAGCTCATCCCCGACCGCAAGTCCCGGGCGCTGCTCAAGAAGATGTTGGCGCTCAGCGTCTTCGAGATGATCTCGGAGACCTTCGAGAGCGACGCCATGCGCGGGCTGTGGGCGTACTGGACGTCCATGCTGGGCCCGGCCGATCTGGAAGGCACCGGCGTCTATCTCATGGGCTACCAGGCCACCCACCGCAAGCAGGGCATCCTGCGGCCGCGCGGCGGGATGACGGGTCTGATGAACGCGTTCGCCGGCAAGATCGCCTCGCACGGCGGCGAAATCCGCCTCGGCAGCGGCGTACAAGAAATCCTGCTCTCCAGTGGCCGGGCGTCGGGAGTCCGCCTGACCGACGGCACCCAACTGCAGGCCCGGCACGGCGTGCTGGCCGGCTGTGCGCCGCAGGTTACGCTCGGCAAGCTCCTGCCCGAGGGCACCCTGGACCGGCGGCTGACCAACAAGGTCGCGATGATCCCCGCCAACGGTGTCAACGTGGCGGCATTCAAGATCGACTTCGCCGTCGGCGGGCGCGTCGAGTATCCCAAGGCGGCCGCCAAACGCCGCGACGGGTTCGACGTCCGGCGCACCACGCTGATGACGGGCACGCTCGAAGAGCACTACCGGCACCTGCTGACCACCAAGCGGGGCGAGATCGTCGAATCGCCGCCCGTCTACATGGCGGTGCTGTCCGCCAACGACCCGACCATCGCACCGGCCGGCCAGGACGTGCTGTACCTGCATTCGAACGTCCCGGCCGACCCCATCGGCGGCTGGGACGCCAACAAGGACCTCTACACCCAGACCATCATCAAGTCCGCCGAGCGGTTCCTGTCCGGACTGGACGCCGAGATCGGCCGAATCGTGCACACCCCCAAGGACTTCGAGGACCGGTTCGCCACCCCGAAGGGGTGTTATTTCCACGTCGACATGACGCCGCTGCGGCTCGGCACCAACCGCCCGGCCCGCGAACTCGGCGGCTACACCACGCCGGTGCCGGGGCTGTATCTGGCCGGCGCCGGCTCCCACCCGGGCGGCACCATCAACGGCTGGTGCGGCCGGCTCGCCGCCCGGACCGCGATCGCCGCCGAGAGTTGAGAGGACGCGCGATGCGACACATGAACATCACCGCCCAGAAGATCTGTGTGTGGTGCGGACCATTCATGATCTTCACCTGGGCCGCCGCGTTCACCTTCCTGTGCCGGTTCATCCCGCCGCCGAGCCCCACCAAGACCGGTGAGCAACTCGTCGCACAGTTCAGTGAGCACACCAACCTCATCCGGCTCGGCCTGGTCATCAGCGTCTTCATGTGCGCGCTGCTGGTCCCGTTCTGCGCGGTCATCGCCGCACAGATGCGCCGCATGGAGGGCGTCCGCTCCGTCCTGGCCGAAACCCAACTGGTGTCCGGCGGCCTGCTGTGCGTCGAGTTTCTGCTGCCGTTCGCCATCTGGCAGACCGCGCTCTACCGGCTGCACGAATGGCCCCCGTATCTCGTCCAGATGCTCAACGACATGTCCTGGCTGATGTTCCTGGGCATCATCTCCTCGGCCTGCGTCCAGGTCGCCGCGCTCGGACTGGCGATCCTGCTCGACAAGGGCGCCAAACCCGTATTCCCGCGCTGGGCCGGCTATTTCAACATCTGGGTGGCCCTGATCTGGGTGCCCGCGGCAGTCATCCCGTTCTTCAAGACCGGACCGATCGCCTGGAACGGTGTCTTCGCCTGGTGGGTGCCGCTGACGGTGTACTTCTGCTGGTTCGTGACGATGGTCGTGCTGCTGCTGCGCGCCATCGGGGACGACGAGCGCGAGCAGACCAACGCCTACCCCGCCGCCCGTACCGACTCCGTCGCGGTGGCCTGATTCGGGGTTCCCCCATCCGCCCGGAACGGCTATATTTATTTTTGAGATGACTCGTCACGTTATTCCTGAACTGTTGCGGGCGCGTGCTGCGGCCACGCCCGAGCGCATCTGCTGCGCGATGGACGACACCACCTACACCTACGCGCAGATGGACCTGCGCTCGGACCGGCTGGCGGCCGGCCTGGCCGCGCACGGGGTCGGTCCCGGCGAGCGGGTGGCAACCCTGTCGACCAACCGGCCCGAGCTGCTGGAGCTGTTCTACGGGGTCGCGAAAACCGGTGCGGCGCAGGTCCCGTTGAACGCCTACCTCAAGGGCGAATTCCTGCTGCACCAATTACGGCAGTCCCGCGCCGGCATCCTGGTCACCGACACCGCCGGCCGCGAGGCGCTGGAACCGATCCGCGGACAACTGCCCGAGTTGCGCGGGGTCGTCATGCTCGACGACGCTGCCGACGGCGAGATCGCCTACCAGTCGCTGCACGACCACGACCGGCCGGCGCCGGACATCCAGCCGAGCCTGGCCGACACCATGTCCATCCTCTACACCTCGGGCACCACCGGGCTGCCCAAAGGATGCGTGGCCAGCCACGGCTACTACCTGCGCAGCGGCCAGGTGATCGGCGACGCACTCGAGGTCACCTCGGAGGACGTTCTGTTCGCCGGGCTGCCGTTGTTCCACGCCGGCGCGCGGTTGGTGACCGTGACGATGCCGCTAGTGTTCGGGATTCCCGCCTATCTGCAGGGCACCTTCAGCGCCCGGGCCTATTTCCCGCAGGCCCGCGAAGTCGGCGCCACCCTGATGATCGCGGTCGGTGCGATGGGCGCGGCGATCCTGGCCACCGAACCGTCACCGCAGGACCGCGACCATCAGGTCCGGCGGATCATGTGCGCGCCGCTGACGCTGGAATCCCAGGACGTCTTCCGCGACCGCTTCGGCGTCGAGCCGTGGGTGGACGTGTTCGGCCAGACCGAATGCATGCCGATGACCGCCACACCGTTGTCCTCGGATCGGCGCGACCCCAACGGCTGCGGCATCGCCGCACCCGACCTGGAGGTCGCGCTGCTCGACGACGAGGGCCGGATCCTCGACGGCGAAGCCCACGGCGAGATCTGTGTGCGGCCCAACGCACCGTACGCGATGTTCGACGGGTACTTCGAGCAGCCCGAGGCCACCCTGGCGGCGTTTCGCGGATTGTGGTACCACACCGGCGATTTCGGTCGCCGGCTGCCGAGCGGGGCGTTCGCGTTCGTCGACCGGCTCAAGGACTGTCTGCGCCGGCGCGGGGAGAACATCTCCAGCTTCGAGGTCGAGCAGGCCATCGACCACCATCCCGCGATCGTGGAATCCGCCGTGCACGCGGTCCCGTCCGAACTCGGCGAGGACGACCTCAAGGCCGTCGTGGTCACCAGCACGCCCGTCGATCCAGGTGAACTCTTCGAGTTCTTCAAGAGCACACTGCCGTATTTCGCGGTCCCCCGCTACGTCGAATTCATCGACGCGCTGCCCCGCAACGGGATCGGCCGGGTGCTCAAACACAAGCTGCGCGACGCCGGGGTCAACGACACCACCATCGACTTCGAGGCCATGAGCCTGACCGTGAGCAAGAACGAGCGGCGCTGACAAAGGATTTCGCATGGATTTCACCCTCACACCCGCGCAGCTCGACCTGCAGGCGCGCGCCGAGAAGCTCGGCCGGTCCTTCGCCGAAGAGGTCCGCGGCTGGGACGAATCCGACGAGGCTCCCTACCGCGAGATCTTCGACCGGGTGGGCGCCGAAGGACTGTTCGGCATCGCGATGCCCACCGAGTACGGCGGTCAGGGCGGTGGCGCGGTCGAATACCTGATCGTCGTCGAGGCGCTGTTCCGGCACGCCCAGTCCTGGTTGCCACCCGAACCGGTGTTCTGCACCAGCGGCCCCGGGCCGTCGATGTTCCTGCTCGGCGATGACGCCGTGAAGGAGAAGTACCTGCACGACATCGTGGCCGGGCGGCGCGCCTGCAACATTGCGCTGACCGAGCCCGATGCCGGTTCGGCGTTGACGCACCTGACCACCACCGCCGTTCGCGACGGCAACACGTTGATCCTGAACGGGCACAAGAGCTTTCTGACCGGATCCAACGTCAACGACCTCAACGCCACCTTCGTGCGTTTCGACGACGTGCCGGGCGCCAAGGGGATCGGCGCGGTGGTCGTCGACGCACAATCACCGGGTGTCGAGATCCGGCGCGGGCCGGTGTTCATCGGTGACCGCGGTATCCACCACGGCGAAATGGTGCTCACGGATGTTCGCGTGCCCGCCGAGGACATCATCGTCGGTCCCGGCCAATTCGCCCGGCTGATGACGGCGTTCAACCTGGAACGCCTGCACAACTGTGGATTCTGGCTGGGATTCAGTCAAGCCGCCTACGACGAGGCGGCCGCCTACACCCAGCGCCGGGAGGCCTTCGGCAAGACGATCATCGACTTCCAGGCCGTCTACCACAGCCTGGCCGACATGTGGGTGCAGATCGAGGCGCTGCGCCTGCTGGCCTACCGGGCGGCGGCGACCGCGATCAACGGGCGTTTCCCGCGACTGGCCGAGGTCACCCAGGCGAAGTTGTTCGGCGCCACCATCGGACCCCAGGTCACGCTCAAGGCGATGGAGTTGCACGGGGGGTACGGCGTGACAACGGATTTCGCGATCCAGCGCATCCATCGCGACTGTGTGACCAACGTCGTAGCCGGCGGTGCACCCGCGGTGCTGCGCAACGGCGTGGCCGCCGGACTGTTCCCCGACCGCAGGTTCCCGCAGTGAGCCTGAGCACCGAACAACTCGATTTCCAGTCGGCCATCCGAGACTTCTGTGCCCGCGAGTGCGCCACCCGCGAGCAGCGCGAGGCGCTGCTGGATCCCGACGAGGAGGACCAGTCCTCCTCGCTGTACAAGCAACTGGCCGAACTCGGCTGGCTGGGCGTGGCCATCCCCGAGGAGTACGGCGGCTCCGGTGGCACCTACGTCGAGCAGACCATTCTGTTCGAGGAGTTGTGGCGCGGCCTGGCTCCCGTCAAGGCGCTCGGCCCGACCACCACGGTGGCCGGCTGCTACAAGCGGTTCGGCTCAGAGGACCAGAAACGGGATGCGCTGGCCGCCATCGCTTCCGGGGAGATCATGTCGATCTCCATCTCCGAACCCGGCGCCGGATCCGACGTCGCCGCCGTCGCCTGCGCCGCGACACCCGTCAGCGGCGGCTACGTGCTCAACGGCCAGAAGACGTGGTGCTCCTACGCCCACCGGGCCACCCGGATCCTGCTGGTGGCCCGAACCTCCCGCGACGCCAAACCGCACGCCGGCCTGACCATCTTCGAGGTTCCCGCCGACGCCGAGGGCGTCGAGACGCGCCGGATATCCACCATGGGCGGCCGTGAGGTCAACGACGTCTTCTTCACGGATTGCTTTGTCCCGCAGGAGAACATCGTCGGCGAGATCGGGCGCGGGTTCCCGCAGATCATGGCCGGCCTGGACGGCGAGCGGCTGCTCGGGGCGGCGGTCGGACTCGGACTCGGGCAGCGCGCGCTCGACGACACCATCGCCTACGTCAAGGAGCGCAAGCAGTTCGGCCAGACCATCGGCTCGTTTCAGGTGTTGCGGCACCGGATCGCCGACCTGGCCACCGAACTGGAATGCGCCCGGCTGCTGACCTACGAGGTCGCCGAACGGCTGGAGCGCGGACCGGACCCGATCACTACCCGGATGACGTCGATGGCCAAGATCAAGACCTCCGAGGTCGCCAAACGAATCGCCCTGGAAGGCATGCAGATGATGGGCGGCTACGGCTACGCCTGCGAGTACGAGATGGAAAGCCACGTCCGGCATTCCCTGGTGTTGCCGATCTACGCCGGCACCAACGAGATTCAGCGCGAGATCATCAGCGGCTCTCTCGGACTGAGGTAGTCGATTACTCGCGCCTCGGAACCCCCGCCGAACCTAGGCTCGCGTCATGATTCTGATCATTCTTTCGGCTCTGAGCCTCGGTATGTGCGCGGGGATCTGCTACCGGCTCTGGCTGCTCGACAAGGCCGCTCGACCAGACCGAGGGTCGGTGCGGAGGCAGCTTCGCAATCACGATCCGGCACACCCGGCCCCTGGAGCCTGGCTCGCGGGGTAGACCGGTCGCAGACGCCCGGACCGCGCTGAACATGTCCGACTGCTGTGTCCCGGTCGCGGCGCGTAACCGGCGTTACGGCAGTTGCCAGAACGAACCGGTGAGCCCGCACTCGTCGAGCAATTGCTGGTTGTGCTCGCGACTATGGGGCGCAAAGTCGGGGTCCAGGCGGTCGCCGTACCAGGGGCCGGCCAACCGCCATACCGTTGTCGCGTCGGCGATGTACCCGGCACCCGGCGCGTTGTCGGCTGTCCATTCCTGGGCGTGGCCGCGGTTGCAGAACATCCGGATCATGGTGCAGGTGCCGACCACGTCATCCCACCACTGTGCGGCCGGGCGGGGGAATCGGACCGCAAGTTCGCCCGGTGGCGCGGTGTCGGGCCCTGATTCGAAGCTGATGGCGGCACCGCACCGGGGGCAGGCGGTATCGATGCGGACATCCAAGCGCAGAGCGGCGCTGATGCCGAACGAGTCCCACGCGCATCCGCCCCACCAACGGCGGTCGTCATGTCCGTCGATCGGGGTCACCACGAACGCCATCGGCGCCGCGCTGAACGGGTGTGCCATCCGCACCGCATCTCGGTCGGGTGCCAGTACAAGCGCGTGAGTGTCGGCCAATTCGTCGAGAACCCGTTGGACGGAGTCAACCGTGGTCTGCGTCCGACGAGCCAGCTCGGCCGGCGATGGGGCACGGCCCTGGCCGGCGAACACCTCGTAGACCAGATCACGCACTCTGCGCGACTGCGGATCCTTCAAAACGATCTTTCCACCTCCTCGGTCGCGATCAGACTTCCGACACTAACCGTCTCCGCCGACCAACTGAACACCAGCAACCATTCGCACAGTGATAACGATCGTTTACGAACCGTGTTAGAGTCCGTGGGTGAGCGCATCGACCTCGGCACCGTCATCCCCATCCGGCCTGGCCGACACCGCCGACGTCCTGGTGACTCGCGACGGCCCGGTCGGGATCGTGACGATCAACCGCCCCGACCGACTCAACGCCGTCACCCCCGACGCCGGCGACCGGTTGGCGGCGGCCTTCCGTGAGCTCGAGGCCGACCCCGATATCCGGGCGGTGGTGCTGACCGGCGCCGGCCGGGGATTCTGCGCGGGGGCCGACATCGCCGGGGACATCGGCGACGCCGGTGAGGTGCTGCGGCAGACCTGGAACCCGTTGGTACGCACAATGCAGGAACTGGAGCTGCCGATCGTCGCTGCTGTCAACGGGGTCGCCGCCGGAGCGGGCGCATCGCTGGCGCTAGCCTGCGATCTGCGGGTGGCCGCGGCCTCAGCCCGGTTTCAGCTGTCGTTCACCAAGATTGGGCTGTTGCCCGACGCCGGCGCCACCTGGCTGCTGCCCCGCATCGTCGGCCTGGGCCGGGCCAACGAGCTGGCGATGCTGGCGCGCGACCTGCCCGCCGCCGAGGCGCTGCAGTGGGGTCTGGTGAACCGGGTCTGTGACGACGGCGCCGCACTGGACACCGCGGTGGGGCTGGCCACCGACATCGCCGGGTTGGCCGGCAGCGTCACCGCGGTCAAGCGGGCCCATCGGCGGACGTTCGACGCCACCCTGGCCGAACAGCTCGACCATGAGGCCGAGACGCAGGGCTGGCTGCAACAGCAACCCGACTTCGATGAAGCCACGACCGCGTTCGCCGAGAAGCGATCACCCGTCCGGTCTCCGC
>WBZP01001364.1_pt1 | contig 30363 bp, 25 predicted proteins | sample 5204301 | NCBI WGS metagenome assembly WBZP01 (sample SAMN12412401, study PRJNA552823) | activated sludge metagenome | isolation source: activated sludge from nitrification reactor of wastewater treatment plant... | place: USA: Pennsylvania | collected 2017 | reverse complement strand
GTAACTTTTGCAAAGTATACACCTGTATTTAAGGTGTTGGTATTTACTTTCAAAGATTCTGTTCTGACATTGTTGAAGTTTTGAGTAGACATTTTCTTACCGGCAATGTCGTACATTTCAACTACTACCTTCTTAGATACATTTGACAAGTTCATATCAACATACAAATCTCCTGAAGTTGGGTTTGGATGTACGCTAACTGCCATCTCATCCAATACGTCTTCTGTAGCACTCACTACACCCAGATGAACTTCAGAGTACATTCTTTTGAAGAATCCGGTTGCCAATGATCTCTCATCAACATTGTCGTCTTCAGTAGCTCCACGGCTCACGCAAGTACCAAAGTCTCTGTAAATACCTTCCTGTGCATTAGCAAAATCAGTGGCTTCAGTATAAGACCATCTCAAAGTAGTGTTGCTTGAGTTAGGGTTAAAGCTGAGGAATGGGAAGTAAGCTGTACCACTGAATCCTCTCACGTTTACCATGAAAAGGTAAGTAGTCTTGTCTTCCAACTTAAGTTCGTTTCCATCCAGATTCTGAAGGAAGAATTTGCTTCTTCTTCTTCCGGCTGTTGTGTTGTCGATGAAAAGTTCTTCTGCTCCGTCCTGATCAACACCACGACCTACCAATACTCTTTCTTCTCCGGTAATATCGCCTGATTCATCTACATCAGCAGTTGATGGATCATCATCGTTGTTCAATACCTTGTAAACGCTACAAGTCAAAGAAGCACTGTAGTTTCCATTGGAAGCCAATGTATCAACTCCAAAACGGAATTCTTTGGCTGTAAAGCCAGTACCGTTTTCAACATAGTAGCTGGTTCCCAATGACCAGAAATTGATGTTAGCACCGATAAATGCCGGGTTAACACCACTGATGAAACGACCCAGGTATGCTCTACCAAATTCTGCTTCAGTCAATGCATTAGAGAATACATTTTCTGTCATAATGAATCTTGATGAACGTGTATCGTTAGCAGCAAATTTGTTGTTGTCTGAATCGATTACGTAATCCAACTGGTAAGTTCCTACTTCAGTTGGCTCTGTGTATCTCTCTGCAAAGTTGATGTTCTCAACCTGCTCGCAAGCATCCAATGTGCCATAGTCATTGGTTTGTGAGTAAATCTCTGTCAAACCACTTGCTCCTACTCTGGATACTCTTGCAGTCAAAACAGTGTTGGGTGATGGTACCGCACCGTTGTTTCTAACGTCTGACAACAATGGGAAGTCAGTAGCCTGGCTTACCGGTGTCTTCAATGAAGGTGCTACTGTCCAGAAGTTGTTGTTGGTCTGTGGATCAGCGTATGCTTCGTTTACGAGGAATACATCATCAATACCCCAGAAATAGTAGTTGGCATCGATGAGGAATTGAATTCTCAACTGAGTGATGTCAGTAGGAACACCGCAAAGACCTACCCTAACCACCTGATTGAATACAAACGCATCGTTTGAGAAAACGTCGTTGTTGATGGCGAAAGTATCAGGCCAAGTAAGACCGTTGTCGTAACTTGTTACAACAAAGTAAGCAGAGTTGAATTCTCTGATGGCCTGGTTGAATTGGATAGACAATGCAGAAATATCTACGTTGCTCAAATCAATGTTGGGTGAAATGATGGCACTGGTACATACTGCCTGACAGTCGCCACTTACATCCAAAGCATTGCTGTTGATAGAAACAGCACCATTGCAAATGGTTGGTGTGTTCATGTTACATGGATTGGGAGAGAAAGAGGCAACACAATCGCCGTCTGCATTCCAAATCCATCCTTTTCCTTCTTCTGTGGTAATGGTCCAGTCATTCAATCCATCGTTGAAGTCACCTTCACCCGGATTTTGACCCCATACTGCATTGGATGGTGGTACCGGCTCACATTGTCTTACCACAATGTTTCCGTTTACAGCACCTGCTGCCAAAGCAACTTTAATCTTGTCGCAGTCTGGTTTTTCCATCAGGAAAGATTTGATGGTAATGTCTCCCGGATCGTCTCCACCCGGATTGATAACATCTCTGTCATCGTTGCAAATAATTACGGCAACAGAACCGGCAGACTGGGCATTTTTTACCTTGTCTACAAAGTTGCAGGTTCCCCTGTCAACAAAGGTAATGAAACCGGTCTGGTCGTTGCTCAATGTGCCGCACGCCAGCGCAGGATCGGCAACTTTAATGGTCTTGTCCAGGATTTCATCGCTGTCTTGTGGACCGAATGCAGATCTGTACAAAGTATAGGTACCTGCAGCGCCCGCCGGAGAAGCGATTTTAAACACCATCACATCCTGTGCATTGAGCACAACACCCATGATAGCAAGGGCAAATGTGAAGGCAAGCTTGTTAAAAATTGTAAAGCTTTTCATCATAATAGAAGTTTTAAAATTGATGTAAAATATCGTTTAAGAATGCCAAAAATACTGCTTTTATCAATAACGGATATGTCTTTTTAAACACTAAATTGCCTTTTTCCGTCAATAATTCAACTGAATCTGCACCTCAAAATATTTTCTTTTCTTTTTTTTAATTTCACAATATAATATGCCTGTAAAGCCTTAATTTTACACGCTTTCAGCAAATATTATTTTATGGAAGCCAGGATTCAAAATGCACTCATTTCCGTTTTTGATAAATCGGGTTTAGCACCCATCATTCATGAATTAACCCGTCTGGGCATCAAAATGTACTCAACCGGGGGTACGGCGGATTTTATTGCCGATCTTGGTGCAGAAGTATTTCAGGTTGAAGACCTTACGGGTTATCCTTCCATCCTGGATGGCAGGGTCAAAACACTCCACCCCAAGGTTTTTGGCGGCATCCTGGCCAGAAGAGAAGCAGCACACCTGTCACAACTCAATCAATTTGAAATACCCACCATTGACCTGGTAATCGTCGATCTCTATCCATTCGAAAAGACCGTGGCTTCTACCACCGAAGAATCTGCCATCATAGAAAAAATCGACATAGGCGGTATATCCCTGATCCGTGCAGCTGCCAAAAACTACAAAGATGTGGTAATTATACCCGCTCAAAGTGAATACGATACCCTTTTACACTTGCTTACTACCCAAAATGGCATGACACAACTCGAGCAAAGACGCAGCCTGGCTGCGGCTGCTTTTGAAGTTACTTCCCATTACGATGCAGCTATTTACCAGTATTTCGCCCAGCTTACGTCCCATTCTTCAGCATTGAAATTGAGTGTAAGTCCGGGCCAAAACCTTAGATATGGCGAAAATCCCCACCAAAAAGCCACTTTCTATGGAAACCTGGACGAGATTTTCGAATTTTTGGGAGGAAAAGAACTCTCTTACAATAATCTCGTAGATGTGGATGCTGCTATGGCACTGATGGCAGACTTTAATGACAACACACCTACCTTTGCCATCATCAAACACACCAACACCTGTGGCGTAGCCAGTCGCCCTACCATTCTGGAAGCATGGAATGCAGCCCTGGCTGCGGATCCGGTTTCGGCATTTGGTGGTATATTTATTACCAATGCAGAGGTAGATAAAGCCACTGCTCAGGAAGTCGATAAGTTGTTTTATGAAATCCTCATTGCCCCTTCCTATACCGAGGGAGCTCTGGAGGTATTGATGGAAAAGAAAAAAAGAATTATCCTCAAACTCAAACAATATCCCACCGCAAGACACAGCGTAAAATCTTTGTTAAATGGGGTCATCAAGCAGGATATCGATCTTCATAAACACCATGTGGAGGCCTGGAAAGTGGTTACCAAAAGGCAGCCCGGCGATGAAGAAATGAAGGACTTACAATTTGCCAACCTGTGCGTTAAACACCTCAAATCCAATACCATTGTTTTGGTGAAAAACCGCCAGCTGATCGGCATGGGCAGCGGTCAAACTTCGAGGGTAGATGCCTGTCACCAGGCCATTGATAAAGCCAGGAAATTTGGCTTCGACGTATCGGGCGCTGTCATGGCATCTGATGCTTTTTTCCCTTTCCCGGATTGTGTGGCCATCGCCCATGAGGCAGGCATACAAGCTGTCATCCAACCCGGTGGTTCGATCAAAGACCAGCTCAGCATCGACTACTGCGATGAACATGAAATGGCCATGGTGGTCACCGGAGTCAGACACTTCAGGCATTGATGCAACTCTGCATCGATATTGGCAATACCCGCGTAAAAACCGCGGTCTTTGAAGGTGAGGAGATCCTGCATTTAGAAAGAAATGCCGGGTTTTTGGCGGAAAACCATCAACAGCTGATGGCTAAATACCACATCAAAAACATCATCCTGTCCTCTACCCGGGCAACTGATGAAAACATTGACGCCTTTATTAAGAGCCATCCTCATTGCATTGTCCTCAACCACCTCACCCCCTTACCCATAACCCTTCAGTACCAGAGCCCCGAAACCCTGGGCAAAGACAGGGTTGCTGCTGCTGTGGCTGCCAATGCCCTGTTTCCGGGAGAACCGGTTGTTTTCATTGATGCCGGCACCTGTATTACCACCAACCTTATAGACGCCAAAGGCTGTTTTTTGGGCGGTAATATATCCCCGGGCATCACCATGAGATTAAAAGCCATGCACCATTATACCGGCAAGCTTCCCCTGGTGGAAGCTGAGTACCACAATTCCTTTTTGGGCTTCAATACGGTTTCGGCACTACAAAATGGAGCCGTCAGAGGTGCGATTTATGAAATTACTTCGTTCTTGGAAGAGAGCCGGAAAAATTTCCCGGATGCCCGCATTGTTTTAACCGGTGGCGACGCAATATTATTTGCTAAACACCTAAAAATTAAGATATTTGCAAACCCAAATTTGGTTTTATTGGGTTTAAATAAAATTTTAAGGTTTAATGCGGAGACAATGCATTAATCTTTAGACGATAACATAATGAAGAAATTTTTCATATTATTTTGTTTGCTGCCCCTGTCTGTTTTTGCACAAAAGGTAGAGAACGATCCTTATTCAAGATATGGACTGGGTGACTTTGCGGATCAGGAAATTTCTGCCTACCGCAGCATGGGGCATCTGAGCATTGCTAATATCGACAGGTTTCACATCAATTTAGCCAATCCGGCCTCGGTTTCCTTGCTGGGTACCTCGGCCTATGAAGTGGGCGCCAATGCAAAAAATTCGACGTTTAGCGAAGGATCCAACCAGGCCAAAAACTGGTCGGGCAATCTGGATTATATTGCTTTGGGCTTTCCCCTGAGAAACCCAATCAATGAAGCCTATGAGACCGCAAGAAAAAAATATAAACTCGGCATGGCTTTTGGCCTCAACCGATACACAAGGTCTGCCTATAATATTTCTTCCACTGACAGCCTGCCCGATGTAGGTGTTTTTGACAGAAGTTACACCGGCAGTGGAGGAACCTACAAGTTCCACTGGTCCAATGGTATCTCTTATAAAAATCTGGCCTTCGGCATTGATCTTTCTTACCTGTTTGGAAATATCAATGCTTCAAAAGACATCATCTTCAGAGATTTGGACAATGCCTTTAACAACTTTTATACGCGCAGCTACCATCTGAGTTCTTTTGGCATCAAGACCGGTTTAATTTATCATTTGCAATTAAATGCAAAACAAGCACACGACAATCCTTCTATTCCCCTCAGGACTTTAAGGTTTGGCCTCACCCTTTCTCCGGGTTTTGGTTTTAGCACCCAAAAAGATGAAATCATCATCACCAGACAACTCATTGGTACCACCTCCATCGTTACTGATACTTTTTCCAATAAAGTGGACTTTAACGGCAAAGGCAAACTACCCTTCGAATTGGGAGGGGGTGTGATGTACCAGGCAGGTGACAAAAGCTGCATAGGCCTGGAATACAAATATGCCGGCTGGTCATCTTATTACAACGAAGCTACCGGTGAGGTCGAAGGCAGCCTTGGCAATGCCTGGCAGTTTGCAATGGGCGGCTACTATAGGCCAAACTACAAAAGTTATACTTCTTTCTGGAAGAGAGCCTTTTATAAATATGGCGCATATTACAGACAAGATCCCAGGCTGATAATAGGAGAGCAGCTGTCGCAATACGGTGTAACATTTGGGGCCGGTCTTCCGTTTGTATTTCAAAGAAAAATTGCACACGCAGACATAGGATTGGACATAGGAAGAAAAGGAAGTGGGACCATTATTGAGGAAAACTACATAAAGATCAACTTCGGATTTACATTCAATGATGACGAGTGGTTCATCAAGAGAAAATACAATTAACAATTAAATAAACTTAGTAAAAATGTATCGCTTTAAAAGTTCTTTGTTCTTGTTAGGTGCCATGCTGTGGGTGGTTGATGCCAGTGCACAGTGTGAGTCATGGAACAACTCCCCTATGAAGGACGAATTGGAAAATCATCACGTTATCTACAAACAGGCACTGAAAGTAGAAGACTGGCCAACCGCAGCAGAAAACTGGGAAAAGGTTTTCAGCAAAGCACCTTTGGCAGATGGTAAAAGAGAGTCACAGTATTGGGACGGAGCCGAAATCATCAAGTGGAAGTTCTCCCAGGCAAAAGATGAAGCTGAAAAAAAGATGTACAAGGAAAAATTGATTACCTTATACAATCAGTACATCGACTGCGTCAAATCGGGCGGAATTACGGTTAATTCTGAAGAAGAAAAAAACAATAAGATCGCTTATGCATACGGCAGACTTGCTTTCGATATGTACTATACCCTCAATGTGCCTTATTCTCAAAACCTCGAGGCAATCAAAAATGCCTTGTCTTTTGGTGGTGTAAACAACGAATACATCATCTTTGATCCGGCTGCCAGCATTGTGGTTTATCAGTTTAAAAACAACGGCATGCCCAAAAATGAAGCCATTGATTTGTATACCAAACTCAATGATGTAGCCGATTACAACATCAACAACAACGAGTCGTTGGCAGAATATTACACCCAGGCTAAAGAAAACATGAATGGCACTTTTGCCAAAATTGAAGACGAACTTTTTGACTATACTTTCTTTAAAGATAAATTCCAGCCGGAATACGAGAGTGATCCCGACAATCCGGATGTGATGAAGAAGATCATCCAAAAACTCAAGGAAAAACAATGTCCGGATGATGATCCTTTTCTGATGCAGGTGGAAGCCAAGTGGGAAAAATATGCTGTTGCCAAAAATGCTGAAATGCAAAAAGAGCTGGAAGCCAACAATCCGGCGTATGCAGCTAAAAAATTATACGAAGAAGGCAAATTTGTGGAAGCTGTTGCCAAATACGACGAAGCCATCAGCACAGAATCCAATGCGGATAAAAAAGCAACCATGCTGTTTTCCAAAGCTTCTATCCAGTTTAGAAAACTCAGTCAGTATACTACAGCCAGAGCTACTGCTTATGAAGCTGCCAAATTGAAACCGGGATGGGGCCGTCCTTACATGCTTATCGGCGATATGTACGGTAAAGCTGCCCGCTCTTGCGGCGATGCATGGAACCAGAGATTGGTAATCCTGGCTGCCATTGACAAGTACGCTTACGCCAAGTCTATTGATGCTGAAGTTGCAGATGAAGCCAGCGCTAGAATGTCGAGCTACTATGGTTCTATGCCGGACTCTGAAACCGGATTTATGAGGGGTATCAAAGAAGGTGCCACCGTCAATACCGGTTGCTGGGTGTCAGAAAACGTAAGGGTCAGATACAAATAACAAGCAAATACGAAAGGGGGCTTTTGCCCCCTTTTTTATGTAATCACATATGGAATTAAATCATAAAGTTATTGGCGAAGGCCACCCCGTAATCATCCTTCATGGCTTATTTGGAATGCTGGATAACTGGCAAACCATCGGGAAAAAAATAGCTGCAGAAGGATATATGGTTTTTTTGGTGGATCAGAGAGATCACGGCAAGTCTCCCTTCACCCAACAATTTGATTATCCTACCCTGGCGGCCGATCTCGCTGCTTTTATGGAGCAAAATTGGATCTACAAAGCACACATCATTGGCCATTCCATGGGGGGTAAGACGGCCATGCAGCTGGCCTTTGACCATGGAGACAACATCGATAAACTGGTGGTCGTAGATATATGCAATAAAACTTACCCGGGCGGCCATGAAGAAATTTTTAAAGCCATCCACGATGTGCAAGCCGACCAAAAAGAAGACAGACAGGAAATATACGACTTCCTCAAAAGCAGGCTCCACGATGAAGGGACCATCCAGTTTTTATTGAAAAATCTCCAGCGAAAAAAAGAAGGAGGTTACGATTGGAAAATGAACTATCCCTTGCTGGAAAGTTCCTACCTCGCCATCCTCGACAAGGTGGGCAATGCGACTTCCCACTTTGACAAACAAACGCTCTTTGTAAAAGGAGAAAGATCACCTTACATTTTGCCAACGGACGAAAGCCTGATCCATAGCCAGTTTCCCCACAGCCAACTGGTGAGTATCGAAAATGCAGGCCACTGGGTGCACGCTGATCAACCGGAAGTATTTACTCAGCTCGTCTTACAATTCCTGAATCAAAACCTTTCTCCTTAAAAGGCGGTTTACATTCTTTTAGCTTTGCTGAACCATTTGAGGTGTCCACACCGTTTATCCTTTAGAAAATTGAAATAATGAAAATTTTAAAAAAACCTGTTAAAGTAATCGTTTTGCTGGTCTGTCTTTTGGTCGGAGTCTCTGCCATTGGCTTAAAAGATGGCGACAGGATGTTTGAAATTTCTAAAAACGTCGAAATTTTTGTCAATGTTTTTAAGGAGCTCAATAAAAACTATGTAGATGAAATTGATCCCGCCGAACTGATGCGCATCGGCATCGATGCCATGGTTTCATCGCTGGATCCATTTACCAATTATATTTCCGAGTCCCAGGTAGAACGTTATCGCATTTCGGATGATGAGCGTTTTCAGGGCATTGGCGCCAGTATTGTATTGGCCGAAGATAAAATTATGATCACCGACCTGATGGAAGGAGGGGCTGCCGTAACAGCAGGTATAAAAGCCGGTGATGAACTGCTTACCATCAACGGAGAAGTACTGAAGGGTAAAGAAGCAGAAGACATTCAGACCATGCTCAGGGGTATAGCCGGCACGCCTGTCAAACTGGAAATCAAAAGACACGGATCCGGTAAGACTGAAGTGGTCAATGTAGAGCGCGGAGAGGTCAACATACCCAACGTGCCCTATGCCGGTGTGGTTTCCGATGGCATTGCTTATATCCACCTGACGGTATTTACAGACAATGCCGGTGCCAACATTCAAAAAGAACTCAAAAGACTGAAGAGAGAAGCAGGTGACAGCAACGCCATCAAAGGGCTTGTACTCGATCTTCGATACAATGGAGGGGGCTTGCTCCGGGAAGCTGTCAATATATGCAACCTGTTCATTCCCAAAAATGCTGAAGTGGTGTTTACCAGGGGCAAGGTCAAAGAAAAAGACCAGAGTTTCAAAACCCTGGCCATCCCTTATGATCTGGATATTCCCATTGCTGTGCTTATCAATAAAAAATCAGCTTCCGCCAGTGAAATCGTATCCGGGGTAATCCAGGACAGAGACAGAGGGGTAATCATCGGTCAAAGATCCTATGGCAAAGGCCTGGTGCAAAACACCTTTGAACTGGGCTACAACAACAGGGTAAAAATCACTACTTCCAAATACTACATTCCTTCCGGTCGTTGTATCCAGGGAGTGGAATACAAAAATGGGGAACCCGTAGATATACCCGATAACAAAAGATCGAAATTCAAAACACTCAACGGTCGAACCGTTTTGGACGGAGGGGGCATAACACCGGATGTAAAATTGCCTGCCCACGAAATGGCAGAAGTAACCCAGGCTTTGCTGGATCAGAAAATGATATTCCTGTATACCAACGACTACATACTAAAACACGATTCCATAAAAAATATTGATGATTTTTCTTTTACCGCGTACGATGATTTTCTGGCTTACCTGAAAAAGAAAAATTTCAGTTTCAATAAAGAAGCGGAAAAAGAAATTAACCTTCTGCAGGAAAAATGCAGTAAAAATGCTGACTTAAAAGCTACCATCGGTGCAGAAATCAAGGCCATGAAAGAAAAGCTGGAGAGTGAAAAAACCAAAGACCTTGTCAAATTCAAGGATGAAATCGTAGTTGAATTAGAAAAAGAAATCATTTCCCGCTATTTCTATCAAAAAGGAAAGACCAAAATAGGATTGAAAAGAGACAAGGAAGTAGATGAAGCCATCGCTATATTAAAAGACCAGGCAAAATACAACAGCCTTCTGGGCAAAAAATAATGCGTCGCTTTATTCTGGCCCTCCTCTTATCGCCATTGAGCTTTCTGTACGGCCTGGGTGTATCTTTCAGAAACATGCTGTACGATGCAGAGGTGATCAAATCATCCAGGTTTAGCCTGCCCTTGATAGGCGTAGGCAATCTTTCCATAGGCGGAGCAGGAAAAACACCTCACATTGAATACCTCATCCGCCTGCTGGCTCCATACCTCAATGTGGCTACCCTCAGCAGGGGATACAACCGCTCAACTACGGGCTTCAGGTTCGTAACGCCTGGCGATACAGCCCTTGTGTCGGGAGATGAGCCTTTGATGTACGCCAGAAAATTTCCCGGCCTTACCGTAGCGGTGTGTGAAAACAGGGCGTTGGCCATTCCCCAAATCCTGCAGCGCTATCCGGGCATTCAAACCATTTTATTAGACGATGCCTTTCAACACCGTTCCGTCAAACCGTATATTCAAATCTTACTCACTCCGTTTGATCAACCTTTTACCCGCGATTTTCTGTTGCCGGGCGGGCGATTGCGGGAATGGCGGTCGGCCTATAAAAGAGCCGATGTCATCATCGTTACCAAATGCCCTGATCATCTGTCAACGGATCAAAAACAAGAATTGATCGAAGAATTATCGCCGTTGGATCATCAAAAAGTATTTTTTACGCGGTATCGTTACGGTCGCGTTTACCAGTTTTACGATGCGAGGTACACCATGGAAATCACCAAGGAACACGATGTGATGCTCATCTCGGCCATTGCCAATACGGCATATCTCAATGAGTACCTCAAAAAAACGGCCTTGAGTTACAGCAGCATTGAGTTTGAAGACCACCACTATTTCACAGCACAGGATGTCGATGAAATCATCCGTACTTTTTTCAAAAGAGATACCCGGGTGCGATATGTGCTCACTACGGAAAAAGATGCTGTGAGACTGCTTCCTTTTCGGCAAAAACTGATGGATGCCAAAGTGCCGGTCTTTGTACTGCCCGTTGAAGTGGAATTCCTGGACAAGGAAGGTCAGCACTTCGACAACTACATCAAAGAGCGTTTATTGGAATTCACCTCATAGGCTGTTGGACGAAGGATAACTCCAACTGGTCGATTTTAAGTCCCGGTCGGCTGCAATAAGCCGGCGGAAACTTATTTTTGCAATAGCAAACAAAACCACCTTGAATTCATTCCACAAAATATTTGCCCAAATATTGATTTTATCAGCATTCCTGGGCCTGGGTTCATGTAATGAGAATCAAATGACTTTTGCCCCACCGGTTGTGGAAAACACCATAGAGAACAAAGTAACGAATATAGGTCGATCATCATGGCAAAAACCCCAGCTGGTCATCGAAAAACTGGGTGATGTGTCCAACAAAACCATAGCAGATATTGGTGCCGGCACAGGCTATTTTACGTTCAGAATGGCTTTTAAAGCAAAAAAAATCATTGCCACGGACATCGATACCAATATGATTGCCATCATCAATGAATTTGCCGTCAACTTGCCTACGGAGATTCAAAATAAAATTGAAACCCGACTGGTGAAAGCCGACGATCCGATGATTAAAAAAGGAGAGTGCGATATCATTGTAATCATCAATACCCTCGCCTACATAGAGAAGCAGCAGGAGTACCTCAGCAAACTGCACAGTGTTATGAATGCGGGTGATACATTGATGGTGGTCGATTTTAAATCATCCAATATTTCTGGTATTGCCCAGGACTATAAAATAATTCAGGCCGACAAAGTACAGGAAATATTGAAAGCCGCTGGTTTTATCGATCCCGTTGTTGACACTAAAACACTTGATTATCAGTATATTATTACCGCAAAAGCTTAATGCGTAACCTGGGTTACGCACAATCTTCTCCAAATTTGCCATCTTTGCAAAAATTGAGGTATGAACATAGTATCCAGCATTTTTAAGTATCGTTGCCCAAGGTGCAGAGAAGGAAAACTTTACGTCGAACCTTTTGAGTTTTCCAACCCCCTCAACATGGTCGACCATTGCGAAGTGTGCGGACAAAAAACCATGCCTGAACCCGGCTTTTATTATGGGGCAATGTTTCTATCTTATATAGCTACCGGCTTTCTCTATCTCTTTATCATCGGCTTCTGCCTGATCGTGTTGAAGTGGAGTGTAAACCAGTCGTTTTTGCTGTTGCTCGCTTTCGTGGCACTTACCTATTTTAAGACAGCCCGACTTTCTCGATCGCTATGGATCCATGTGATCGTCAAATACGATAAAAACGCCAAAAACAACCCATTACACAAGTAATCGCGCTTTCCATTCTGGCTTAATGGTATCACACAGCTGTGTCTGTGTGCGTGTCCATTTTCTCAGCCTGGCAACAACGTCATAAATTAAATCAGTTATAAAGGCTGGTAAAAAACGAAACCAGAATACGATTTTCCAGGGGTAAGCCAATCGTTGGCTCAATTCAAAGACGGCTGCGCTTTTGGTATACAAGCGATCACCCTCCAGGTACACAATGGAATCAGGTAAGCCATCGGGAAGATTGCCCGCCCAAACAGAATCGAGGGAGGCAAAAAACAATGGCTTCAAAATTTGCGCATCTTTACTTTCATGGTTCAATAGCCATTTGACCGAACCCTGGCACAAGCCACAACGGCCATCGTAAAATAATATGTTCTGCTTGTTGACCATAATGCTTAACAACGAAGCCACATGCACATTGTTTTGGTCGAAATGGATGAATTTAAGACTTGAATGTCCTATTAACCACTGATAATCAATTCATTCATATTGAAGGTAAGCAAAATCAAAAGTTTATGCATTAATAAAAAATAAATTTACAAATCTTTATCCTTGTTAAGATTTAGTCTAAACAAAAACACTGAAGTAGCGTTATATTTGCATAAAAATTCCCTTAATGGAGACCAAAAGGCTGATATATTTAGACAATAACGCTACTACTCCGGTAGATCCCAGGGTAGTTGATGCCATGTTGCCGTATTTTTATGAAAAACCGGGTAATGCTGCCAGCAGAAGCCATCCTTTCGGGTGGATTGCAGAAGAAGCGGTTGATTACGCACGGGAACAAGTGGCAGCACTTATCGATGCAGACCCCAAAGAAATCATCTTTACTTCCGGAGCTACTGAATCCGACAACCTAGGCATCAAAGGCGTTTACGAAATGTATGCGTCAAAAGGCAATCACATCATTACCACCAGAACTGAGCACAAAGCAGTGCTGGATACTTGCCAGAAGATTGAAAAATCCGGTGGACAGGTAACCTACCTTGAAGTGGGTCCCGACGGACGCATCAATCTCGATGAGTTGAAGGCAGCCATCACCGATAAAACAATCCTGGTATGTATCATGTGGGCCAACAATGAGACGGGTGTGATTCAACCCATGAAAGAAATTGGTGCCATTTGTGCTGAAAAAGGTGTGCTCTTTATGAGTGACGCTACCCAGGCGGTTGGAAAAATTCCGGTAAACCCAAGGGAAACCGGCGTTCACATCATGGCCTTTACCTCTCACAAAATGTACGGTCCCAAAGGCGTGGGTGCACTTTATGTAAGTCGCAAAAACCCAAGGGTAAAGGTTACAGCCCAAATGGATGGCGGCGGTCATGAAAGAGGAATGCGATCCGGCACACTCAACGTACCCGGCATTGTGGGTTTTGGTAAAGCAGCTGAAATTGCAAAAGCCGAAATGTTGTCGGATGCAGCCAGACTATCTGCACTCAGAGACAAACTGGAAAATGGTCTTTGCCGATTGGAAGAAACATATGTGAATGGCAACAAGGAGCACAGAATGCCCCATGTTACCAATATTTCCTTTAAACACGTAGAAGGAGAAGGTCTCATGATGACCTTTAATCAAAACATAGCAGTATCCTCCGGATCAGCTTGTACATCAGCTTCCCTGGAACCATCTTATGTGTTGGTTGCCATGGGCCTGGGAGACGACCTTGCGCACTCATCCATTCGATTCTCATTGGGTAGATTTACCACAGAAGAAGATGTGGATTTTGCCATCGAAGCAGTAAGTAAGGGTGTAAACCACATGAGAGATCTAAGCCCAATCTGGGAAATGTACAAGGAAGGAATTGACCTCAACTCAGTGGTCTGGTCCGCACACTAGTAAACTCAATTGACAAAACAATAGTTAATAACAACAAATAAAGTAATATGGCTTATTCAGAAAAAGTACTCGATCACTTCCAACACCCCAAAAATGTGGGAACATTGGACAAGAGTAAAAAGAATGTTGGAACCGGCCTGGTAGGTGCCCCTGAATGTGGTGACGTGATGCGTCTTCAGATTGAAGTGGATGAGGTATCCGGCATCATCACAGATGCAAAGTTCAAAACTTTCGGCTGTGGTTCTGCCATTGCTTCTTCATCTCTTGCCACGGAATGGCTCAAAGGCAAATCCATAGATGAAGCCCTTACCATTGACAACATGGATATTGTAGAGGAATTGGCGCTGCCACCGGTAAAAATCCACTGTTCGGTTTTGGCTGAGGATGCCATTAAGTCGGCCATCTCAGACTACAGAAAGAAAAATGGACTGGAGGTTGAAGCTCCTCAATTAGAAAACCAGGCATAATCACAAGATGTTATTTGTAGCCGATAGTGCAAAAGAAAAAATCAGCGAGCTCATCCATAAAGAAGGGCTGGGTGCTGACTATTTTGTCAGGGTCTCTGTGACCAGTGGCGGTTGCAGCGGCCTTACCTATAACCTGGATTTTGACAACGAATCCAAACCCAATGACCAGGTGTTTGAAGACAATGGTGTAAAAGTGGTGACGGACTTAAGAAGTTTTCTTTATTTGTGTAATACAACACTTGAATTTTCAGGTGGTCTCAACGGTAAAGGGTTTTATTTCAACAACCCCAACGCCAGCAGAACCTGTGGTTGCGGAGAGAGTTTTGCCGTTTAATAAATGCGGTAATTACATATCATTTTAGAAATTTTGACAAAAGGAAAAGGCCCGATCGTTACCGGGCCTTTTCGCATTATAAACGTGTCTTGAGTATCGTTTTTTTAAGATTTCGATTTGCGGATGTACACAAAGTTTCTGCCCTGCTCTACCAATGTCATGGCATCTGTATGCACACTTCTGTTGGCCTGAGGATCTGAATCAATTTTGCCCCCGGTCACGGTAAATGGATAACTGTGTGTGGTCTCTTTTCCATCTTGTTTAATGGTTACCTCCATGGTATAACTGCCATCTTTTAAATCCGCTTTTTTAAAGGGTCGTTCTTTCCCTGCATTGGCTCCCTGTGCTGTGATAGGGTAATCCAGCATCCAGGATTCAAAGCGGTTGTAGGACCCGTTTTCTACCATGGTTTGTTTCCATTGAAAAGCACTGTTATTTTGGTTCAAATCTGCCGCAGCAACTACCTTGCCGTTGCGTTTCAATTTGTACATGTATTCAAAGGAAAAGGTCTTGTCGTATCTCGCTTGATTTTCGATCTGGGTGGTCTCGTAGGTATGATAAAAGCTAAATAAGAAATCCTCATCCGGTCCAAATTCAACCCTGCCCCATTCTTGCCAGGGCCCTCTTAAGAAATACAAAAAAGGAGCCGGGGCATAGGGGTCTGTATTGGCCACCTTGATAATGGAAAATGGAAAGGTGTAAAAAGGAACGCCCCCAATCTTAAATCGGCATTCATAGGAACCATCTGTCAAGGTGGCTCCCCAATCATAACCGGGTTTATTTTCTACCAATTCCATGGTATGGAACGGTACCCCGTCCGGGCTCGCCGTATACAGCAGATTGGCTTTTGTGACATTGTTTTTTACATCAAAAACTTCCATTTCCAAAGCCACATAAGGTTTGCTATAAGTCTTGTAACCGGCATCCCTTCCATCTTTCGTTTTGGTGGGCAAAAACGATACAGCCAGGTTGTTGAATTTAAACTGACCATTTACGTTGTTGAAATAAAGACAATTATCGCTGAGCAGAGAATACCAGGCAACGGCGGGTTTAAAAGCCTGACTGGAAAAATCCGGTTCCACCATTTCAATGCTGTTGGAACGCTCTTTACCGGCTGATTTTCCCTTAGTAGTGGGAGCTTTGTCAGCGGGGGAGCCTGACTCCGGGGGTGCATCGGCACGAGGCGGCTTACTTTCTTCCTGCTTTTGTTCTTTGGCACCCTCTGTTTTTTCTTTCACCTTGTTCTTAAGACTACCAAACTGCGCAAAGCTGCCGGTACCCTTTATCAGTAAAATGAAAACAAGTAAACACCTGAATGCAAAACGTGCCATATCGTTTTTTTTTACAAAGCTATGGGACGCTATTAAGCGCAGGGCCACCCAGTCAGGGTAGTTTGTATGTGATCAGCTACCCCGGTTAGGGTATTTTAAATGCGTGTATTTTACCTTTTGGAAACTATTGAGGGCATGCCTGACGTTATGCAGTACAAAAACCATACATGAAAAACCTCCTGTTTGCCTTTCTGGCATTTTCCCTCATGGCTTGTGGAGCCGATTTTGAAAAAAAGAGTTTTTTATCCAAATATGAAAGCTTCGTTGAAGAAGTCAGCACCAAAGGAGCTGGTTTCGATGAACAAAAGTGGACAGAAATGGAGTCAAAGTTTACTCAATTTACAGAAGTTGAATACCCAAAACATCAACAGCATCTTACGCCCGAAGAAGCAAAGACGTACAACGAACTGACCGGGCGCTACTACGGCGCATTGACCCGTCACCAGGCATCAAAACTGAAAAAAGGACTGGAAAACCTTCTGGATCAGACCCAGGGTGCCCTGGAAGAACTAAGGAAATAAATTATTGACAGTAAGTATCCAACGCATCGATCAGATTGTCGGCAACCATCTGTGCTGAATTGCTTTCAATGTGCCTTCTTTCGATCATGTGTACCAATTTGCCATCCTTAAACAAGGCAATACAAGGGGATGACGGTGGATAAGGCAGCAGGTATTCTCTTGCTTTGGCTACAGCTTCGGTATCCACGCCGGCAAATACGGTGACCATTTTATTGGGTTTCTTACCGTGGGTTACTGCAAATTTAGCTGCCGGCCTGGCATTTCCTGCCGCACAACCACATACAGAATTGACAACCATCAATACCGTACCTTCATTTTGGTCCAACACTGCTGAAACCTGATCAGGGGTTGTAAGTCCCTCAAATCCAAAATCTGTAAGGTCTTTCGCTATGGGTGTGGTCAGTTCTACTGGATACATATTTCTTTGTTTTTATTGATTTTCACAGCAATATTAAACATCTTTATCGGCAAAAAAGATTTCCCAAAAATCATTTTTTTTAAACAAAATCAGCAAGATGTACATCGCACCCCTCAATCTCCAGGGCAGAGCCGATATTATACAGGCTTATATCCGGCAACATGGCTTTGCTACGCTGGTGAGTACCCACCAAAATCAGCTTTTTACCACCCACACCCCCCTCCATTGGGTGGATAAAGATGGGAAACAATGGTTGTACGGGCATATTGCCAGGGCCAACGAACAAGTGGAGCACATCATCCACCGTGCCAAAGCAACCGCTATATTTATGCACAGCCATGCCTATATTTCCTCTTCCTGGTACGACCACGTAAATGTGCCCACCTGGAACTATATGGCGGTCCATGTTCACGGACAACTCGAAGCGCTCGATGAGCCTGCCACCATTGAGGGCCTTCACCATTTGGTAAGTCAATACGAAGACCCCAATCAAAAACATTTTGCGATCGCTCAAATGACCGAAACCGACTTCAAAGCGCACCTGAGGGGACTTTGTGGTTTTAGACTGGAAGTCCAAAAAACGGAAGCCTCATGGAAACTCAGCCAAAACAGAGACGATAAAAACCACGCGACCATCATTCAAAAGCTCAGGGAACGCGGAGATGAGCTGTCAGCTGCCATTGCCGATGAAATGGAAAAAATGCGGCCCCAAACACCAAAATAATGGGCATTTGACGTGCAAAATGGGGTTAAATTTTCGTTCACCTTAAATTATGGGCATAATGCGCCTAATTTTACACAAAAATGGCGCTTATCGGCGCAGTTTTTGCAGTATGCAGTAAAACCAGTTTATGAGTCTAGCAGAATATAAACCATCCAGGGCACAGGAAAGCAGAGCCGCCATCCAGCGATTGTACATTTCCATGCGCCACCTGTTCATCAGAGGCAGTTACAAACCCCTGGGCGTCTCAGGTGAAGCCATGATTCAGGCTATGCTCACACTGAAACCGGAAATATACGGCTCTATTGCCGATCCCGAAAAAGTAGAACTCAATGGCTTGCTTTACATCTTCGAACGACTGCCCAGAGGCATTGAAACCAGCCGGTACATTCGCCTCATTTCCAGAGAAGGTTTTGAAGACTCCAAATTTGACGCCATTGTACCCCCCAAGAGACGGAGAAACTGTTATCGCATTGACGAAGAACAGATGTACATCGAAATGACGAGAGGAGCCAGCGATATTTACGACATCCTCACCCACATCACCTTCCTTTACATCGAAGCAGAAAAGATCAGAAGAAACAGCCTCGACGCCAGAAACCGTAAGAAACGATCCTGGCATATGCTCGAAGAATACATTCACCAAATAGACAACGGAGAAGAAATCAACACCGAAGTAGGATACACCTACCTTAGTTCTATTCTGGGTCGTACCTACAGTGAAACGGTGGAAGCATGCGAAAAATTTGCGGCTTCCAAAGATGTCAACAGCCTTTTTGAAATCGTCTATTGGCTGGGCAGGCGCAGCATGGAAGAAGCGCTGGAGCAAAACGACAGGGAAATCAGCTTTTCATCTTCCCTGAGAGAGGTGCTTGGCCACCACGTTTTTGGCGATAAATGGGCATCTTCCATCAAAAAAATCCTCGTCAGCAACAAATGGCTTAAGCGACCCATTCACATCATCAGTGCCAACCTGCACAGTGTTATGAATTGCCTTTATGCATCGCAGGTTCTTTCCAAAAAACTCAAAACACAAAACCTGATGTCGCTGGCAGAAACCATTAGCCAGGACAAAAAAGGAGACTATAAAAAAATGGTGGAAGATTACGCCCTTCGCAACGGTATGATTGCATTGGACGACACCAGCGGTACCAATATTGGTGTTCAAATTTTCGACCTGGAAAAAATTGATGTTCAATTATTGCCCGAGGAAATAAGACCGCAAAGAACCTACAAAAATGCACCGCTCATCATCGTGATGGACTATGCCTTTGGTGAGCAGGCTTATGAAACCCTCGATGAGTTGCTCAAACCGGTGGAAATAGACGGTCAAAAACATCGCTTAAACATCCAATCGGTAAACATCATGGGTAAAGCCGGTATCCTCGAAGGAATGAAAGGAGATATCATGATTCCCACCTCTCATATCCTGGAAGGATTTGCCGACAATTATCCATTTGACAACGAAATCAGCGCAGAAGACTTTGCCGACAGCGGCCTGGGTGTATACGAAGGTCCAATGGTAACCGTGCTGGGTACCTCTTTGCAAAACAAAGATATCCTCACTTACTTTCTCAAATCCTCATGGGGTGTGGTAGGCCTCGAAATGGAAGGAGCCCACTACCAAAAAGCCATTCAGGCGCACAGCAAGATACGCAACAACATTCAGAAAAATGTAAAGCTGCGTTACGCCTACTATGCATCGGATAATCCGCTGGAAACCGGCAGTACGCTGGCCAGTGGCAGCCTCGGTGTTGAAGGGGTGAAGCCCACTTACCTCATTACCAAACAGATTCTAAAAGGCGTGTTGGCTTGAGATTTTTAATTGCCCTTTGCAGCTTACTACTGATCCACATCCAGCTGGATGCACAAAACTATTTTAGAGTCAATCAGCTCGACGGTAAATTGACACAAGAATACCAGGAGGCTCAAAAACTGATTCGCCAGGGCAAATACAAGGATGCAGAAAAAAAACTGGACAAAATCCTCAAAAAACATCCGGACTTTTATGAAGCTTCATTGAGAAAGGCCGTCATGTATTACGACATGGGAACACCGCAAAAAGCAGCACTTATCTTCGACGAAGTCATTCAGGCTGCTCCCGGCTACGACCCTGAAATGTACTTTGCCGCTGCCATCAATGCCCTGGCTATAAAAGAAGAAGAGAAAGCAGTAAGCTATTATACAACTTATCTGGAAAAAGGGCAACCGGATGACAAAAAAAGAATGCGCATCAACAAAGAGTTGAAGACGCTCAAATTCAGGATCCAGGCAAGAAAAAATCCTCAACCCATTACCCTGAAACCCCTGGAAGGCCACATCAACACCGGCGATTCTGAATACCTGCCATCACCCTCGCTGGATGGCAAATCGATGGTCTTTACCCGCAGGATCCGGGGTCAGGAAGATCTCTATATCTCTTATCAAAATGAGACCGGACAGTGGTCGGTAGCAACCGCCATCGAAGCCATCAATACGCCTGACAATGAAGCAGCGCACAGCATCAGCGAAGATGGCAATACCATCGTGTTTACGATGTGCAACAACAAAACCACCGGCTTTGGCAGTTGTGATTTGTACTACACCCAATTTGATGGTGAAACGTACACATTGCCCGTCAACATGGGGCCCCGAATCAACACACCGGCCTGGGAATCACAACCCTGCCTCTTTGCCAATGGTCAGAAAATCCTCTTTTCTTCCAACCGCAAAGGCAGCCTGGGAGGCAGTGATCTTTGGATGGTGCAAAAAACAAGCGAAGGCAAGTGGGGCGCCGTTGTCAATCTGGGAACCGCCATCAACACAGAAGGACAGGAAGAATCGCCCTTCCTCCACAGCGATGGCAAAACCCTTTATTTCAGATCCAACGGACATACAGGCATGGGTGGCTTCGACCTCTTTATGTCGAAATGGGATGAGCAAAATAAAGAATGGTCAACACCTGTTAACCTGGGTTATCCCATCAACAGCGAGGGTGACGAAGGCAGTCTGGCCGTCGACCACCTGGGTAAAATTGCTTACTACGCGAGTGACATCAACAGCGTTGGCGCCACAGAAAGAAACCTCGATCTTGTACAGTTCGATCTGCCACCAGCCCTGAGGCCTGAACCTGTATCCTATCTCGAATTATCGGTAACCGATGAAATTACCGGCCGCCCACTGGAAGCGCGTGTCATCATGATTGATGTCGATGCCAACGATACCCTTGTCTTTGCCTTATCGGAAAGGGGCAAATTGCTATCGGCTCTTCCTGTCAAAAAAAGGTTGTTGCTTCACATAAGCATGCCGGGTTACCTCTTGCACAGCGAGCATTTCGATACCGGTGAAAACTTTTTGGTGGAGGCCGCGCAATACAAAGCCATTTTAATGCGCAAACCTACACCTGCCGATAGCCGGCCCATCGTTTTGAAAAACATCTTTTTTGAAACCGGTTCTGCCATCCTGCAAGCCGCATCCTTTGCCGAAATTCAGGCCCTTGCTGCCATGCTCAAAGATCAGGCACAGCTTCACATCCGCATCGTAGGTCATACCGACAATGTAGGCGATGAAACAGCCAATTTAAAGCTCAGTGCAGATCGGGCCAAGGCAGTGTACACCCAACTGATTGACCTTGGCATCCAAGCTGGCCGCTTATCTTTCGAAGGAAAAGGAGAAAAAGAGCCGGTAGCCACCAACGACACCCCCGAAGGGAAGGCCGCCAACAGAAGAACAGAATTTTACATTGACAACCCACAAACCAAATAAACCATGGAAGCTTACGTAAACACACATACTGTAAACGGACTTACCACCATTGAATTTTTCCACCCTGCCCAAAATTCCATGCCGGGCCAGCAACTGGCTCGTTTAAGAGAAGCCGTACTGGAAGCCGGAAAAGACGAAAACACCAGGGTCATCCTCCTGAAAAGTGCCGGTGATCGCAGCTTTTGCGCCGGTGCCAGCTTCACAGAATTGGCTTCCATCCGCGATATGGAAAGCAGCAAAAAATTCTTTATGGGTTTCGCTGGTGTTATCAATGCCATCCGCACTTGCGGTAAACTGGTCATTGGCAGAATTCATGGCAAAGCCGTAGGCGGGGGCGTCGGTCTTGCTTCCGCTTGTGATTATACATTTGCCACCCAACACGCATCGGTACGACTCAGTGAACTGGCAGTAGGCATCGGACCTTTTGTCATCGGACCTGCCGTAGAACGGAAAGTGGGCAATGCCGCTTTCAGCCAGATGGCCCTCACACCGGAAATATGGCAAAGTGCCGACTATGCCCAACAAAAAGGTCTGTACCAGGAAGTCTTCGAAGACATAACTGCCATGGATGAAGGCATCTCTGTCTTTACCCAAAAACTACTGACCTATCACCCTGCCGCCCTCAACGAATTGAAAAGCGTTTTTTGGCAGGGCACCGAAAATTGGGATCAGCTGCTGGAAGAAAGAGCTGCCATCAGCGGTCGGCTTTTGCTTTCTGATTTCTCCAGACAAGCCATCGACAGCTTCCTTTCTAAATCGTAAGCTTATATACCATCGCCATCCAGCAGGTTGCCCAGGCCACCTAAGATACTGCCTTCATCTTTTCTTCCGTAGGATCCGGATGCAGAGATGATGCGGTCTGCCAGTCGGGAAATGGGCAGTGACTGGATCCACACTTTACCGGGCCCCATCAGGCTGGCAAAAAACAAACCTTCTCCACCAAACAAGGTGTTTTTGACGCCACCCACAAATACGATGTCGTAATCTACGTCTTTGGTAAAGCCTACCAAACAGCCGGTGTCTACCCTCAGGTGTTCGCCAGGTCCCAAGGTACGCTCTGTGATGTGACCACCGGCGTGCATAAAGGCCATGCCATCTCCTTCAATCTTTTGCATGATAAAGCCTTCGCCTCCAAAAAAGCCCCGGCCCAGTCTTTTGCTGAATTCGATGCCCACACTTACGCCTTTGGCAGCGCAAAGAAAAGCATCTTTTTGACAGACAATTTTACCACCCAGTTGCTCCAGATCCAGCGGTATAATCTTACCCGGATACGGACTGGCAAAGGAAACCCTTGCTTTGTAGCCACCAATATTGGTAAAGGCGGTCATAAATAATTTTTCACCCGTGAGCAATCTTTTACCTGCTCCCAAGAGCTTGCCCATCAGTCCGCCCTCCTGCTGTGAGCCATCGCCGAAGATGGTTTGCATGTTGATTTCTTCGTCCATCATCATCATTCCGCCCGGCTCGGCCATCACGGTTTCATTGGGATCGAGTTCTATTTCCACATATTGCATTTCTTCGCCGTGGATCCAGTAGTCTATTTCGTGTGCTCTCATTTTTCGTTTTTTTATTTCCCAAATATCGCGATTATTTGACTTGCTTTGGTGATTTTTTTCGATCATTGCACCGTAATAAAAGACAAACATTCATCCATGAGAAAATTCGCACTCTTTACCACCCTCGCATTTTCTATTTCTGCCCAGGCTCAAATCACCGATCCGGTAGCCACCGAAGTTTGGAACCCCATTCCCAGGGTAGTAGGTTTCCAGGGGACCTCACCCATTCCCAGTGATGCCATCATCCTGTTCAACGGCACCAACCTCGAACAGTGGGTCAGCGATAAAGATGGCAGCAAAGCCCAATGGGAAGTCAAAGACGGCATATTCACTGTCAAGGCAGGTACCGGAGACATCAAGACCAAACAAAAATTTGGCTCGTGCCAGCTCCACCTCGAGTTCCGCACACCGGCAGTGGTAGAGGGCAATGGTCAGGGCCGCGGCAACAGCGGTGTGTTCTTCCAGGAGAAATACGAGGTGCAAATCCTCGACAATTACAACAATAGTACCTACCCCAACGGCCAGTGCGCTGCGGTGTACAAGCAGCATATTCCATTGGTCAATGCCTGTAAGGCTCCCGGTGAGTGGCAAACCTACGATATCATCTTCACCGCCCCTGTATTCAACAAAGATGGTGTGAAAGTAGCCTCTGGTTATTTTACGGTTATTCACAACGGCATCCTCGTCCAAAACCATGTGGAGATCAAAGGCACTACGGAGTATATTGGCCTGCCCAAAAATGATGCACACGGCATGGGCTCCATCAAATTGCAGGACCATGGCAACCCGATGAGCTTCCGCAATATTTGGGTTAGGGAGTTATAGGTAGCTTATTCCAATTTTTATTTGTTGGAATCATTAAGGGAATGAAGAGAATTAAGGCAGCAGTCTTAACTTAAAACTTAATTCCCTCAATTCTCTTAATGTTAAAAAGTTAAAGGAGTTTTTTTTGAAAGAGATTGTGTTTGTTTGAAACATTAAGGGAATGAAGAGAATTAAGGCAGCAGTCTTAACTCAAGCTTAATTCCCTCAATTCTCTTAATGTTAAAAATTTAAAGAAGTTTTTTTTGAAAGAGATTGTCTTTGTTGGAAACATTAAGGGAATGAAGAGAATTAAGGTTGTAATTCTGATAAAAGAACGGGCATAAAAAATTCTGGCGCGGCGTTGGAGAATCCATTAATTTTGGAAACAAACTTCGACGTTATGAATAAAAAGTATGTGACGGGTGTCTCCTATGACATCATCGGTTGTGCCATCAAGGTACATAAATCTTTGGGCGTTGGCCTCCTTGAAAGTGTATACCAGGAATGCCTGCGGTATGAGCTCATCCAAATGGGCTTTTCTGTCAGACGGCAACAAAAGGTACCTTTAATCTATGATGGCAAAGACCTTGAAATCGATTTGAGGTTTGATTTATTGGTCAATGAATGTGTGGTAGTTGAAATTAAGGCCATTGAAAATCTGCTGCCGGTGCATGAGGCGCAGGTTTATACTTATATGAAACTATTGGAAGTGCCTCAGGGCTTACTAATCAATTTTTTCACAAAAAACATTTCGAAGACTTCAAGGCCATTGGTTAATGAATATTTTAAGGAATTGCCTGATGAGTGATTCATAACTTAATTCCCTCAATTCTCTTAATGTTGAAAATGAAAGAAGTTTTCTTTGAAAGAGATTGTGTTCCTTCGAAACATTAAGGGAATGAAGAGAATTAAGGCAGCCAACTTAACGTAAAGCTTAATTCCCTAAATTCTCTTAATGTTAAAAATTTAAAGAAGTTTTTTTTAAAAGAGATTGTGTTCGTTGGAAACATTAAGGGAATGAAGAGAATTAAGGTAGCCAACTTAACTTAAAGCTTAATTCCCTCAATTCTCTTAATGTTTAAAAAATAACATCTATACTCACAAAACGACTACTCACCATTGTGGGTTGCTGGGCTACAACCCGGATTTCTTTACCATCCACAAAGACAGAATGGGGTGCGGTGGGGAAGCCAATAAAATGGCAAGAGAACATGGAGCAGCCACCCTCATATTGGCCGGTGATCATTTGGGAGATATGGACCTTATTGTCACTTGATCTGAGGAGGAAGGTGCGCTGCAAAGACTGACCCTGAAGGTAGCCGTAACCATCACCCTCGTCTTCGTATAAAAATGAAGTTTCTTCACCGTGTTTATAGAAAATGAAGAGGTCTATAGTATCCACCTTTTTTTCTCCCACATAATTCATGACCGGGAAATGGGGCAGGATGGCGCCCTCTCTGATAAAGATGGGTGAGCTGTCGAGAGGGACTTCGATCATCTGTTCCCTGCCACCTTCAATTTTTTGATGGGTGAAATAATGATACCAGTTGCCCAGTGGGAAAAACATAGAACGGGACGTGAGACCCTCTTCCAGGACAGGACAGTACAAGACGTGATCACCATGCATGACCTCATCGGCGCGGTAATGGGTGTGCATATCTTCCGTATAGCACGCATAAAGCGGACGGAGCATTGGCGTACCTTCCTGGATGTATTGGTAGAACGTACTGTAGATATAAGGCAGAAAACGATAACGCAATTTGATAAACTTGCGTACAATATCGAGTGTTTCTTCTCCGAAGCTCCAGGGTTCCTGGTCACCGTGGTCGCCGGAACTGTGGGTACGGAAAAAGGGATGGAACAAGGCTAGCTGGATCCAGCGTACATACAGCTCAGCTGTGGGAGGATCGATGAAACCACCGATGTCTGAACCCACAAACGAAAAGCCGCTGAGGCTCAAGCGCTGCGTCATCACATTGGCGATCCACAGGTGATCCCATGAAGCGATGTTGTCTCCCGTCCAAACCGAAGCGTATCGCTGGCCGCCCGAGTAGGTGGAGCGGGTGATCACAAATGGCCGGTTGGGGTAAGTGTATTTTTTTACGCCTTCGTAGGTAGCTTTGGACATGAGCATGCCGTATACATTGTGCGCTTTTTTGTGTGAACTTTCTTCACCATCAAAATGATGGCGAACATCGTTGGGGAAGGATTTGTTGGGCACATCAAAGAGGGCGGGTTCGTTCATGTCGTTCCATACACCTACGACTCCTTTGTCGGCGATGAGGTCTTCGAAGAGATCTGCCCACCATTGGCGTACTTCGGGGTGGGTGTAATCGGGGAAGTAACAATCGCCCGGCCATACCTTGCCGGAGATGTAGCCCCCTTCTCCCTTGCGACAGAAATAGCCTTTCTCCAGGGCCTCGGTGAAGACCGGGTAGTTTTCATCGATCTTGATGCCCGGGTCGATGATGACTACAGTTTTGAAGCCCTGCTCTTTGAGATCGGCGATCATCTTTTTGGGTTGGGGAAATTTTTCATTGTCCCAGGTGAAGCAACGGAAGCCATCCATGTAGTCGATGTCGAGGTAGATGACATCGCAGGGCAGGTCTTTTTCTCTGAAGGATGAAGCAATCTCTCTTACCTGGGCTTCGGGATAGTAACTCCATTTACATTGCTGGTAGCCCAATGCCCATAAGGGGGGCAATTCGGGTACACCGGTGAGCAGCGTGTATTGACGAGAGACATCCAGCATCTCAGGGCCGTAGATAAAATATTGATTGATCTCTCCCCCTTCAAAGGTGATGGCACAGTGGTCGTGGTGGGTTTTACCAAAATCAAAGTGCGACTTGAAGGTGTTGTCAAAGAACAAGCCGTAGCACTGGTGGTTGTGGAGGCCAATGTAAAAAGGAATGTTTTTGTAGAGGGGATCGGTATGACTGTAAAAGCCGTATTGATCGGTGCCCCAAATGGTGTAGCTGTGGTTGCGCAGATCCGGGTGACCCGGTTTATCCCCCAGGCCGTAGAAGTGTTCTCCGTGTTGAATTTTTCGGCATAATTCCCATTTGTGACTGCCATTTTCATAGTGCTCGTTGAAGACAGGTGGTGTTTTGTCTTCCAGGATCACAGCACCCTTATTATCTTTTATGACCATCGATTTTTGGCCGTCAATGGTGAGTGTCAATTGGGAAGTGCGCAGGGTGACGATATCGTTGTTGAGCGCATGGGTAAAGGATGCGCCCTGGTAGGGATGTTTGTCGGCAATGGCATAACTGAAGTCGCGCTGAAATTGCAGGCCGGTGGCGTAACGAATTCTGATCATGCGCTTACTGAGTACCGTGATTTGTACCGGGCCGGTGGCATAGCTGATTTCTATACCCTGGTGGATGAGCTGTACGGTTGTAATCTTAGGTTCCGGTGCCTTAGGGCTTGGCTTTGTATTTTCAGTTGTCATCCAACAAAGATAAAAAAACGAAATGGCATCAAACATAAAGGGCCACAAAAGTGACCCTTTATCAAACCCTAATTACTAACAACTTAGAAATCTTTTATCTAACCCAGATAATGTAAAAATTCTTGTTTCGTCTGTTCATTTAAAAACTTGCCTCCGTAATAGGAAGTCACGGTTGCGGATGTATCATCGTTGACCCCTCTGGAGGATACACAAAGGTGTTTGGCTTCGATGACCACTGCCACGTGTTCGGTTTGTAATACCTGTTTCAGTTCTTCTGCAATTTGCATGGTCATTCTTTCCTGCACCTGCGGTCTTTTGGCGTAGTGCTGCACGATGCGGTTGAGCTTTGAAAGCCCTATCACTTTGTCTTTGCCTACATAGGCAATGTGTGCCTTGCCGATGATGGGCACAAAGTGGTGTTCACAGTTGGAATAGAAAGAAATATCCTTTTCCACCAACATTTGCTGGTACTTGTACTTATTGTCAAAGAGCGCAATCTTCGGCTTATTGGCGGGATTGAGACCGCTGAAGATTTCCTGCACGTACATCTTGGCTACCCTTTGCGGTGTGCCTTTGAGACTGTCGTCTGTGAGGTCGAGGCCGAGGGTGTGCATGATCTCTCCAAAGTGATAGGCTATCTTGTCCATCTTTTCTTTATCGGAGAGCTCAAAAGCGTCTTTGCGGAGCGGCGTATCGATGCCGGTGTACATATGATCATCCCCAATCTCATCGTGCGACAAATCAGTGAGCCTGATCTTGCTGCCACGGATGTGTTCGGTTACATCGGTTTGAGTATTTATCATTTTGTTTAATATTTGTTGCTAAAATGTTAGACAAAATAATTTAGAAAAAGTTCATACAAGTTGGCAATTATCTTGAAAAAAACGATGAAGCTTGACTTTTTCGACATTTAGGACTATATTTGCAACAATGTTGCATTTAAGATTTTTAGTGTTTCTTTCAGCCTTAACCATATCCTATAACAGTGTTGGTCAGCAATGCAGCCTTGTGGTGAAAGGCAGGGTAGATGATGTGCACCACGAACACGGCCTGGAGTATGCCACCGTGTACATCGAAGAGACCGGTCAGGGCGCCCAATGCGATGAAAGCGGTGCCTTTGAAATAAAGGAGGTGTGCAGGGGCAAGTACCATTTTCAGGTATCCCATTTGGGCTGTGAAAGCAAGAGCTTTTATGTAAGTGTAAACAGAGATACTACCCTGGTTTTTTCGCTGGAACACCACTCACAGATGTTGTCTGAAGTGGTGGTAAGTGAGAATCGCTCGCGCACCGGCATCGGCTTACAACATTATACCGTTGCAGAAGCCATCCTCAACCGGCAGCAGGGTAAGGATCTGGCGTCCATCGCCTCCACCATTCCGGGGGTAAGTGTGTTGCGCACCGGCAATTCACTGGGCAAGCCCATCATCCATGGCCTGTATGGCACACGGGTACAATTGCTCAACCAGGGCATACCCCAGGAAGGACAACAATGGGGCATCGATCATGCACCGGAGATCGACGCCTCTACAGCCCAAAAGATTTCGGTGATCAAGGGTTCGGCTGCGGTCAAATATGGCGTGGCAGCCATGGCGGGTGTGGTGTTGCTGGAAGCTGCCCCCATCAAGGCAGATCCCCATGTACACGGTCATGTCAACCTATCGTACCTCACCAATGGTCGTGTGGCACAGCAACAATTTCTGCTGGAAAACACCACCTCATTTGCCCGGATGCGACTCACGGGAAGCACTTCGTATGGAGGAGACCAAAAAACAGCGTCTTACTATCTCACCAATACCGGAAACAGACAGGCTGCTGCATCTCTGTTGATGACCAACGATGCGGGCAGTTCCTTTTACCGGTCTCTGTATGGTAGTTTTTATTACAGCGAAACCGGCATACTCAGGGGTGCCCATGTAGGCAACAGCACCGATCTTGAGGCCGCCATTCAAAGGGAAATACCTTTTTATACCGCTGATACATTTTCGTACCACATCCATGCACCCAGGCAACGCGTACAGCATTGGCTGATAAAATCGGAAATCAAAAAACAAGTCAACGATCGGCTGCGCCTCGGTCTGGATGCAGCCGTCCAAGTCAATAAACGACAAGAATACGATGTGCGAAGGGGTGGTCGCGATAGCCTGCCTGCCCTGGACCTGGCCCTGTACAACATCTGGGCCGATGCGTACATTCAATTTGAAAAAACCGAACGCTCCCGATTTACTTTGGGACTCCAACCCCGGTTCAACAACAACAGCAATACAGCCGGTACGGGCATCTATCCGTTGATTCCCAATTACACCCTATTCAATCCTGCCTTGTACGCCAGCTGGCTGATGAAATGGAAGGCCTTTGATTGGGAGGCCGGCGCCCGCATAGAAATGTACGATCTGAGAGCCAGTTATATCGATAGGCTAGGTGTACAGTACCAACCCCATCGCAATAGCATCAATCAGGCCTTCAGTTTTGGTTTTAGTCGCGAGTTGGGACCTCAATGGCAGCTCAAGTCCAACCTGTCGTGGTTGATACGGGCGGCTCAGGTTCACGAATTATACAGCAATGGATTGCACCAGGGTCTGGCAGCCCTCGAACTGGGCAACGCTCAGTTGGGAAATGAAAAGTCGCTCAAATGGTCCAACGATGTCAGGTTCCAGCCCGGCGAAGAAAGTCAGTTGAGTTTGTCGCTGTACTGGCATTATATCCGCGATTACATCTACCTGGCCCCTACG
>WBZP01001363.1_pt1 | contig 30369 bp, 23 predicted proteins | sample 5204301 | NCBI WGS metagenome assembly WBZP01 (sample SAMN12412401, study PRJNA552823) | activated sludge metagenome | isolation source: activated sludge from nitrification reactor of wastewater treatment plant... | place: USA: Pennsylvania | collected 2017 | reverse complement strand
GGGGGGCGTGCCCTGGGACGACGAGCCGGGCCTGCCCGAGAGCACCAGCCGGCTCAGGGTCGTCCTCACCCCGCCGCAGGCCCGGGCCTTCGCGCGGCGCGCCCAGGCCGTCGTTGCCGCCGGCCGGCCGCCCTGCCCGTTCTGCGGTGGGCCGCTGGAGCCCTCCGGGCACATCTGCCCCCGCGCCAACGGGTACCGGCGCTAGGTCGTCGTGCCCGAGCTCACCCCGCTCGTGGAGCTGCTCGGCCACGCCCCCATGCGCCTGGTCGGACAGGTGACCACCGCGTCGAACGCCGTCTTCCTCGTCGAGGTCGACGAGCTGCCGACCCGGTATGCCGTCTACAAGCCGGTCCGCGGTGAACGGCCGCTGTGGGACTTCCCGTATGGCACGCTCGCCGGCCGCGAGTATGCCGCCTGGCTCGTGTCCGAGGCGGCCGGCTGGGGACTGGTCCCGCCCACGGTGCTCCGGGAGGGTGAGTTCGGACTCGGCGCGGTCCAGCTCTGGGTGGGCGATCCGTTCGCGGCCGCCGACCAGCCCGACCTCACCGATGTCGTCGACGTCGTCCCGGGCCGGACTGCGCCGGACGGCTGGCTCAGCGTCCTCGAGGCTCGCTCGGACCGTGGGGCTCCGGTCCTCGTCGTCCATGAGGACCAGCCCGACGTTCGCGCGATGGCGGTCTTCGACGCCGTCGCCAACAACGCCGACCGGAAGGGCTCACACGCGCGACGCGACCCGCAGGGTCGGCTCTGGGGCTTCGACCACGGGCTGACGATGCACGCCGAGCCGAAGCTCCGGACAGCCCTGTGGGGGTGGGCCGGCCAGCCCCTGCCGGAGGTGGAGGTGACCCACCTCGGCGAGCTCGACGCCGCGCTGGCGGGCGGCCCGGTCGCCGGAGAGCTCGCCGATGTGCTCCCGGCCGCCGACCTCACGGCCCTGCGAGAACGGACGCGCGGGCTCCTCGAGCGCCCCATCCACCCGGAACCGTCCCGGGCCTGGCCCAGCATCCCCTGGCCGGTCCTGTGACCGGGCCGGTCGGTGCCGCCGGGTAGGCTCCGCTGCGTGGAGTCCTGGCCCTCACCCCTGCGCCCGGTGATCCCGGGCTCGCCCCCGGCCCTGCGGCTGTTCGACACCGCGGCCGGAAAGGTCCGTGAGGTGGAGACGGGCCAGGTCGCCGGGATGTACGTCTGCGGAATCACCCCGTATGACGCCACCCACCTCGGGCACGCAGCGACCTATGTCTCCTTCGACCTGGTCAACCGGGTGTTGCGCGACTCCGGACGCGAGGTGGTCTACGTCCAGAATGTCACCGACGTCGACGAGCCTCTCCTCGAACGGGCCGCCCGGGACGGCGTGGACTGGCAGGACCTCGCCGCCCAGGAGACCGCCCTCTTCCGCCAGGACATGGCCGCTCTGCGGGTGCTCCCGCCGGAGCACTACCACGGGGTCGTCGACTCGATCCCGTACATCGTCGATGTCGTGGCGCGACTCCTCGAGGCCGGGACGGCATACCGGCTGGGCGTTGCCGAGGGAACCGGAGCGGACGTCTACCTCGACGTCACCTCGACCGCGGGCTTCGGACAGGTGAGCGGCTGGAGCCGGGCCGAGATGCTCGAGGTCTTCGCCGAGCGCGGCGGCGACCCAGAGCGACCGGGAAAGCGCGACGCGCTCGACCCGCTGCTGTGGCGCGCGGCCCGGGAAGGCGAACCGTGCTGGGACGGCGGTCGCGTCCTCGGGCGCGGTCGGCCGGGCTGGCACATCGAGTGCACGACGATCGCCTTGACCCACCTCGGGATGGGCTTCGCGATCCAGGGCGGCGGCAGTGACCTGGTCTTCCCGCACCACGAGATGTCCGCGGCTCAGGGGACCGCGCTGACCGGGCAGAGCCCGTTCGCCACGCACTATGTCCACCAGGCGATGGTCGGGCTCGACGGGGAGAAGATGAGCAAGTCCAAGGGCAACCTTGTGCTGGTCTCCCGGCTGCTCGCCGACCACGTCGACCCGATGGCGATCCGGCTCGCGCTGCTGCGCCACCACTACCGCACCGACTGGGAATGGACCGGCGCGGACCTCACCGAGGCGGTGCGTCGCCTGAAGCGGTGGCGTATGGCGGCCGCGGCGCCGGCGGGGCCGCCCGCGGACAGCGTCATCGCTGCCATCCGCAGCGCGCTGTCCAACGACCTTGACGCGGCGGCGGCGGTCCATGCGGTCGACAGGTGGGCCGACGACGTCCTCGACGGCAGCTCGGCTGCGCGGCCAGGAGCCGGCACCGAGGTGGCTCGGGCCGTGGACGCCCTCCTCGGGGTGTCGCTGGCCGGTTGACCCGTGCGCAGGACCTCGGGCTCAGGCCTCGGGCTCCTCGGGCGTCTCCAGGTACCGCAGGTAGCGGCCGAACTCCCGCGCGATGGCGTCGCCGGAGGCTTCCGGCAGCTCCGCGGCGTCGGACTCGTCCTCCAGCGAGCTGACGTACTCGGCCACCTCTGCGTCCGAGGCGGCCAGCTCGTCGACGCCGCGCTCCCACGCCCGGGCGTCCTCCTCGAGGTCGCCGCGGGCGATGACGATGTCGAGAACGTCCTCGAGCGCGCCGAGCAGGGCCAGGGTGGCCTTGGGGGACGGGGCGCCGCCGGCGTAGTGCGGCACGGCCGCCCAGGAGGACATCGCGTCGAACCCCGCCCGGGCAGCCGCGTCGTTGAGCACCCCGACAATGCCGGTCGGTCCCTGGTAGGTCGAGGCGTCCAGCCCGTAGCGCGTCCGCGTCGCGGCGTCGTCCGAGGTGGTCGTCACCGGCAGCGGCCGGGTGTGCGGGACGTCGGCGAGCAGCGCACCGAGGGTCACCACGGTGGACACCCCGAGCCGGCCGGCCAGCTCGACCAGCTCGATGGTGAAGGTCCGCCACCGGGTCGACGGTTCGATGCCCTGGACGAGGATGACGTCGCGGTCCATCGTCGTGGACCGGCAGAGGAAGAGCCGCGTGGTCGGCCAGATGACCCGGCGCTGGCCCTTGTCGAGGGCGACCCGGGGCCGGTTGACCTGGAAGTCGTAGTAGTCCTCCGGGTCCATCGCGGCGAGCTTGGTGGCATGCCAGACGGTGCGCAGGTGGGTGATCGCGGTCGAGGCCGCCTCGCCGGCGTCGTTCCAACCCTCGAAGGCGGCCACGAGGATCGGGTCACGCAGCGATGGCACCTCGGCGACGTCGATCACGGGCAGCTCCTCCTTCGGTGGCACGCGCGGTGGCGTCCGCACGTCCCACCCTATGCAACGGGCCGAGGTGCCGCACTGGTGCGCGGCTAGACTTCGGGGCCGAACCCCCGACCGAAAGCTGCCCCCGTGCCCCCTTCGCGCCCCTCGCTGCGTCAGGCCCTCACCGACCGTGTGCTCGTGGCCGATGGGGCGATGGGGACGATGCTCCAGGCGGCGGAGCCGACGCTCGAGGACTTCCAGGGTCTCGAGGGCTGCAACGAGGTCCTCAATGTCACTCGGCCGGACATCGTCCGGGGGGTCCACGAGGCGTACCTGGCCGTCGGGGTGGATGCGGTCGAGACGAACACCTTCGGGGCCAACCTCGGCAACCTCGGCGAGTACGACATCGGCCATCGCACCCACGAGCTCGCGGCCGCCGGGGCCCGGATCGCCCGGGAGGCCGCGGACGCCTGGTCCACGCCAGAGCGCCCGCGGTTCGTCCTCGGCTCGATCGGGCCGGGCACCAAGCTGCCCTCGCTCGGCCACGCCCCCTTCGCCGTCCTGCGGGATGTGTACCAGGAGTGCGCCGCGGGCCTGGCGGACGGCGGTGCCGACGCCCTCCTCGTCGAGACCTGTCAGGACCTGCTCCAGGCCAAGGCCGCGGTCATCGGCGCCAAGCGGGCGGTCCGCGACCACGGGGGCGACATCCCTGTCTTCGTCCAGGTGACCGTCGAGACGACCGGGACCATGCTCCTAGGCAGCGAGATCGGCGCCGCCCTCACCGCCCTGGAACCACTCGGCGTGGACGGGATCGGGCTCAACTGCGCGACCGGCCCCGACGAGATGGGTGAGCACCTGCGTCACCTCGCGCGGCATGCCCGGGTCCCCCTCACCTGTATGCCGAACGCCGGCCTGCCCATGCTCACCTCCGACGGCGCGCGCTACCCGCTGACCCCGGGCGAGCTGGCCGCCGCGCAGACCCGCTTCGTCGAGGAGTTCGGGCTGCAGCTCGTCGGTGGCTGCTGCGGGACCACCCCCGAGCACCTCGCCGCGGTAGTCGCTGCCGTCGGGTCGCACCCGGTCGTGCCGCGCCGACCCCGTCCCGAGGCCGGGGTCGCCTCGCTCTACAGCGCCGTCCCCTTCCGGCAGGACACCGCGTACCTCTCGATCGGCGAGCGGACCAATGCCAACGGATCCAAGGCCTTCCGGGACGCCATGCTCGTCGGGGACTGGGGTGCCTGCGTCGAGATCGCGCGGGACCAGACCCGCGACGGGGCGCACCTGCTCGATGTCTGCGTCGACTATGTCGGCCGGGACGGCGTGGCGGACATGCGGGAGGTCGTGGGCCGGCTAGCCACCTCCTCCACCCTGCCGCTGGTCCTGGACTCCACCGAGCCGGCGGTCCTCGAGGCCGGCCTGGAGATGCTCGGCGGGCGCGCGGTGGTCAACTCGGTCAACTTCGAGGACGGCGACGGCCCGGACTCGCGCTTCGAGCGCACCATGGCCGCGGCGAGGGAGCACGGCGCGGCCGTCGTCGCCCTGACCATCGACGAGCAGGGACAGGCCCGGACCCGCGACCACAAGGTCGCCGTGGCGTCGCGGCTCATCGAGACCCTGACCGGACGGCACGGCATGTCGGTGGGCGACATCGTCGTCGACACGCTGACCTTCCCGATCGCCACCGGCCAGGAGGAGACCCGCCGCGACGCGATCGAGACGATCGAGGCGATCCGCGAGCTGAAGCGGCGCTATCCGCAGGTCCAGACGACGCTCGGGGTCTCCAATGTCTCCTTCGGGCTCTCCCCGGCGGCCCGGGTCGCGCTCAACTCGGTCTTCCTCCACGAGTGCGTCAAGGCGGGGCTGGACTCGGCGATCGTCCACGCGGCCCGGATCCTCCCGATGAACCGGATCCCGGACGACCAGCGCCAGGCCGCCCTCGACCTGGTCTACGACCGCCGGCGCGAGGGCTATGACCCCCTGGAGCGCGTCCTCGAGCTCTTCTCCGGGGTCGACACGGCCTCGCTCAAGGCAGCCCGCGCCGACGAGCTGGCAGCTCTTCCCTTGGCGGAGCGGCTGGCCCGGCGGGTCGTCGACGGGGAGCGGGTCGGCCTCGAGGCCGATCTTGACGCCGCCCTGGCCGAGGGCCGAGGGCCGCTGGACATCATCAACGACCATCTCCTGGAGGGGATGCGCACCGTCGGTGACCTCTTCGGTCGCGGCGAGATGCAGCTGCCCTTCGTCCTGCAGTCCGCCGAGGTGATGAAGGCCGCGGTCGCCCACCTGGAGCCGCACATCGAGGCCAGCCTGGGGGAGTCCGGCCCCGGCGCGTCCCGGAGCAAGGCGCGGATCGTGCTGGCGACGGTCAAGGGCGATGTCCACGACATCGGCAAGAACCTCGTCGACATCATCTTGTCCAACAACGGCTATGACGTCGTCAATATCGGCATCAAGGCGCCGATCTCGGAGATCCTCCGCGCCGCCCAGGAGCATCAGGCCGACGCGATCGGCATGTCCGGCCTCCTCGTGAAGTCGACGGTCGTGATGAAGGAGAACCTCGAGGAGCTCAATGCCCGGGGGGTCGCTCAGCGCTTTCCGGTCCTCCTCGGTGGGGCCGCTCTGACCCGCGCCTATGTCGAGAACGACCTGGCTGCCGTGTATGCCGGTGAGGTGCGCTACGCCCGGGACGCCTTCGAGGGGCTGCGGCTCATGGACGCCGTCGCCCTGGCCAAGGCCACCGACGCCCCGGTGGCGCAGACCCTGCCGGCGCTGCGGCCCCGACGGGTCCGGGCCCACGTGGTCGCCGACGCGGACGACACCGTCCTCGACACCTCACGCTCCGATGTCGCCGCGGACAACGAGGTGCCGGTGCCACCGTTCTGGGGCTCCCGGGTCGTCCGCGGGGTCCCGCTCAAGGACTATGCGGCATACCTCGACGAGCGGGCGACCTTCCTCGGGCAGTGGGGGCTGCGCGGCTCCCGGGGCGACGGGCCGTCATACGAGGAGCTGGTGGCGACCCAAGGGCTGCCGCGGCTGCGGATGTGGCTGGACCGGATCGCGACCGACGCGCTGGTCGAGGCGGCCGTGGTCTACGGCTACTTCCCGTGCTTCTCCGAGGGCAACGACATCGTCATCCTCTGGCACGAGACCGGCCCCGACGGGCAGCCTGTGGGCGGCGAGCGGGCTCGGCTTGGCTTCCCCAGACAGCGTCGGGACCGGCGGCTCTGCCTGGCCGACTTCGTCGCCTCCCGCGAGCGGTGCGCCGAGCTCGGCCGGTATGACGTCCTCCCGCTCCAGCTGGTCACCATGGGTGCCCGGGTCGCCGAGGCCACCGGTGAGCTCTTTGCCGCCGACGCCTACCGCGACTACCTCGAGCTGCACGGACTGTCGGTGCAGCTGACCGAGGCGCTGGCCGAGTACTGGCATGCCCGGGTCCGCGAGGAGCTCGGCTTCCCGGACCGCGGCGGGCTGACCATCGCGGAGATCCTCGACCAGGGCTACCGCGGGTCGAGGTACTCCTTCGGCTATCCCGCCTGTCCGCGGCTGGAGGACCGAGCCACTCTGGTCGAGCTGCTCGAGCCGGGCCGGATCGGCGTCGTGCTCTCCGAGGAGCTGCAGCTGCACCCCGAGCAGTCGACCGATGCACTCGTCGTCCACCACCCGGAGGCGTCCTACTTCAATGCGACCTGACCCGACCACCGGGGCAGCCGGGTCCGAGGGTCCCGCCGCCGTGCTGCCCGCCCCCGCTCTGCCCGCGGCCGTGCTGTGGGACATGGACGGCACCCTGGTCGACTCCGAGCCCTACTGGATCGCCGCGGAGCACGAGCTCGTCGCGCGCTATGGCGGGCAGTGGTCCGACGAGCTGGCCCACCAGCTGGTCGGCCAGGACCTGCTCTACTCCGCGCGGTTCATCCGGGCCCACTCGCCGGTGACCCTCGAGCCGGTGGCAGTAGTCGAGGCCCTGGCAGGGCGGGTCGCCGAAGGGCTCGCGACGGCGATCCCGTGGCGTCCGGGTGCTGCTGAGTTGCTTGAGGAGCTCGGTGCGGAAGGGGTGCCGTGCGCGCTGGTGACGATGTCTTGGCGTTCGCTCGCGGACGCCCTCGTCGCGGCCCTCCCGGCGGGCACCTTCGCCGCCGTGGTCACCGGCGACATGGTCGGCGCCGGCAAGCCGGACCCGGAGCCCTATCTGCTCGCCTGCCGCATGCTCGGGGTCGACCCGGGCGACTGCGTTGCCGTCGAGGACTCCCCGGCCGGGGTGCGGTCCGCTGCGGCAGCCGGGGTGCCGACGGTGGGGGTGCCGCACGTCGTGCCGGTTCCCGGCCTTCCCGGGGTGGTCCTGGTCGACACCCTCGCCGGGATGACAGCCGCCCGGCTCACCGAGCTGGCTCGGCTCGCCGCGGCGGATCGCCGCCTGGAGCAGGTGGCCTCGTTCTGAGCGACGGCGCGCGCTGGCCGGCGGCGACCTAGGACAGGGGCAGGGTCGGCCGGAAGTCGTCACCGAGCTGCTCCATGGCCGCCCGGGCGAAGAGCTGCCGGTGCGTGACAGTGCGCTCGGAGCGGCCCCGTCCGAGGAAGCTCACCGCCCAGTGCAGCAGCGTCGTCACGCGGTGCTTGAAGCCGATGATGTAGACGAGGTGGACGGCGAGCCAGAGCACCCAGGCGACGAAGCCGGAGAACTGCAGCCGTCCGATGCTCGCGACCGCGCTGAAACGGGAGATCGTCGCCATCGACCCCTTGTCCCGGTAGGTGAACGGCCCGTCAGCGGGCCGACCGTCGAGCCGGTTGGCGATCTGGCGAGCGGCATACCGACCGCCCTGGATCGCGACCTGAGCGACGCCAGGGAGCTGGTTGAGCGAGATCATGTCGCCCACGACGAAGACCTCGGGGTGCCCCGGCACGGTGAGGTCGGGGAGCACCTCGATGCGGCCGGCGCGGTCGAGACCGGCCCCGGAGCGTTCCGCGAGCTGGGCGGCCAGGGGGGAGGCCTGGACCCCGGCGGCCCAGACCTTGCAGGCGCTCTCGATCCGCTCCCTGGTGCCGTTGGCTGACTCGACGACCAGACCGCTCTCGTCGACGTCGACGACCCGGGCACCGAGGCGCACCTCGACCCCCATCGCCTCGAGCCGGGCCTGGGCGCTGGCGCCGAGCCCCTCGCCGAAGGCCGGCAGGACCTGGGAGGCCGCGTCGAGCAGGATGATCCGCGCCGACGTCGGGTCGATGGAGCGGAAGTCGCGGGCCAGGGTGCGGCGGGACAGCTCGGCGATCTGGCCGGCCATCTCCACCCCGGTCGGCCCGGCGCCGACGACGACGAAGGTGAGATATGCCGCGGCATCCTCGGGAGTGGTGGCCAGCTCGGCCCACTCGAAGGCGCTGAAGATCCGGCCGCGCAGCTCGAGGGCGTCGTCGATGCTCTTCATCCCGGGGGCGTGGGCGGCGAAGTGGTCGTTGCCGAACCAGGATTGACCCGCCCCGGCCGCCACGACGAGCGAGTCGTAGGGCGTGACTGTGGTCTGGTCGAGGACGACCGAGGTGACCGTTCGTGCCTCGAGGTCGATCTCGGTCACCGTGCCGAGAATGACCCGGGCGTTGTCTTGGCGGGCCAGCACCTCACGCGTGCTCGGGGCGATCTCGCCCTCGGAGAGGATGCCGGTGGCGACCTGGTAGAGCAGGGGCTGAAAGAGGTGGTGAGTCGTCTTGGCGATGAGGGTGATCTCGACGTCCCCGCGCCCCCGCAGTGCCTGCGTCGAGAAGAGCCCGCCGAAGCCGGAGCCGATGACGACAACCCGGTGTGCAGCCATGATGTGGAGCCCGCCCTTTCGCCCGCCGCCCGGATCACGGTTCCGCGGGACTTGTTCTGTGTGGTCATCAGCGCCAACAGGGCGCCGGGCTGAGGTATGCCTAACCTAAGCTGGATGTGACCCGGATCGCCTCTCCGGGCGCTCCGCCGGCGTGGCTAGGATGGCCGGATCGGCGGCGAGGAGGCACCAAATGCAGGTCATCGGCGGAGTGCGGCGCGACGGGTCCGGCCCGGACCTGGTGGACGTGGTCAACCCCGCCACCTCCGCGGTCGTTGAGCAGTACCCCGGCGCGGTGGCCGCCGACGTCGACGACGCCGTGTCAGCGGCCAAGGCGGCATACGGGCCGTGGTCGAGGGCGACCCCGGGGGAACGCGCGGCCGCCCTGTTCGCCTGGGCCGACCTGCTCGAGACGCGGGCCGAGCAGCTGGCGCAGCGGGAGACCCTGCAGACCGGCAAACCGATCCGGCTCGCGACCGGCTTCGACGTCCCAGGGTCCATCGACAATGTCCGCTTCTTCGCCGGCGCGGCCCGCCAGCTCGCCGGGCAGGCGACGGGAGAGTATTCGGCTGACCATACGAGCTCGATCCGGCGTGAGCCGATCGGGGTGGTCGGCTCGATCGCCCCGTGGAACTACCCGCTGCAGATGGCGATGTGGAAGATCCTCCCCGCGGTCGCAGCGGGCAACACGATCGTCCTCAAGCCGGCCGAGAACACCCCGTTGACGTCGGTCGACATCGCGGTGGCGGCCACCGAGGCGGGTGTCCCGGACGGCGTCATCAATGTCGTCTCCGGCGTCGGGGCGGTCGCGGGGGAGGCGCTGATGGCGCACCCCGACGTTCGGATGGTCTCGTTCACCGGCTCGACGGCGGTCGGTCGGCGAGTCATGGAGGTCGCCGCGGGCGGACCCAAGCGGGTCCACCTCGAGCTCGGGGGCAAGGCACCCTTCGTCGTCTTCGACGACGCCGACCTCGAGGCGGCGGTCCATGGCGCTGTGGCCGGCTCGCTCATCAACACGGGGCAGGACTGCACGGCGGCGACCCGGGCCTATGTCCAGCGGCCGCTCTACGACGCCTTCGTCGAGGGGGTCTGCGAGCTGATGGCCGCGGTCCGCCTCGGCGACCCGATGGACCCCGACACCGACCTCGGGCCGCTCATCTCGCGTCGCCAGCAGGAACGGGTGGCCGGCTTCGTGGCCCGCGCCCAGGCCGCCGGTGGCCGGGTCCGCGTCGGCGGCGGTATGCCGGGCGGGGCGCTGGCCGCAGGGGCCTACTTCGAGCCGACCGTCATCACCGACGCTGACCGACGCTCCGAGATCGTCTGCGACGAGGTCTTCGGGCCGGTCCTGGTCGTCCTCCCGGTGGACTCCGACGACGAGGCGATCGCGGAGGCCAACGACTCGCCGTACGGGCTTGCCGCGTCGGCGTGGACGACCAGCCACCTGCGGGCACAGCGGGCGATGCGGGAGATCCAGGCCGGCTGTGTGTGGGTCAACGACCACATCCCGATCATCAGCGAGATGCCGCACGGCGGATTCAAGTCCAGCGGCTTCGGCAAGGACATGTCGACCTACTCCTTCGAGGAGTACACCCAGGTCAAGCACGTCATGACCGATATCACCGGGGTGGCCCACAAGGGCTGGCACCGGACCATCTTCACGTTGCCCTGACGGCTCATGACCCCGCGCTGGCGTGTCTAGAGGCCGCGCTCGGCCCAGTGTCGGCGATGGGCGGACACAGCCCAGGCGTCGACGCGGGCCCGGTCGGGCTCGTCCGGGAGGACGCACCGACCGCCGAGGAGGGCGGAGTGCAGCTCGGCCCGGGCGGCGTCGACCAGGGCGAGGGCCTCGGCGAAGCCCAGCTCGCCCCGCTTGACCGCCAGACACTGCAGCAGGTCGCCGGAGCGCAGCGGCAGCGAGAGCCGGCCGGTCGTCGCGAGCTCGACGCCCTGACGTCCGAGCCGCAAGGCGTGCGAGGCGTACTTGGTGTCATAGCCGTGCCGCTCGACGAGCTCGGGACGGTTCGGCACGCGGGACCGTCGCCCGCCGCCCATGAGGCGCTGCCGCTGCCCGTCGAGGTAGCCGAGGAAGCGCCACCCCGCGGCCCGGGAGAGGATCGCCGGGGTGAGCGCCCGGAGCTCCTCACCCAACGGCGTGGTCACAACGACCGCATCGCCTTGGGCGAAGAGCGGGATGAGGATCGTCGGGTTGCCCGCCACCGCGAGGCGAAGGAACTTGCGCAGCGCATAGAGGCTGAGGTCGAGGTCACCGGGTCCGGAGCGGACCCCCATCGGCTGGGTGCGCCAGATCCAGTGATGCGGCGCCGGAGCCAGACCGAGCACCTGCGCCGGCTCCTCGATGTAGATCCCGGTCTCGTCCCGGTCGTCGGTGCCCGCGATCGCCATACCGTGCACGCCGGAGCCGACCTCGGTGCGGAGGATCTCGTTGCGCGGGGCGATCTCGTGGTCGCCGATGTCGACATTGGGCCGTGCGGGCATCCCCCGACGGTAGGCCGTCGCGCTCGTTCCCGCACCCGAGAATCAGGCGGAACCGCGCCTCGGCACGCGGACCCGGCATACTCGACTCCGACGCAGAACCGATCCGCGCCAGACACTGAGAAAGGCCGACGATGTCCACTCTCACCGGCAGCCCCCTCGCCGCCGCCACCACCGCCGACGAGGCCCAGGTGCGCCGTGACGACCGCGCCCACGTCTTCCACTCGTGGTCGGCCCAGGCGCTGATCGACCCGCTGCCGATCGCCTCGGCCTCGGGGTCGACCTTCACCGACTACGGCGGCAAGACCTACCTCGACTTCTCCAGCCAGCTCGTCAATGTCAACATCGGGTACCAGCACCCACGCCTCGTCGCGGCGATCCAGGAGCAGGCCGCCCGGCTGTGCACGATCCAACCCTCCTTCGCCAACGACGCCCGATCGGAGGCGGCCCGGCTGATCGCCGAGCTCGCTCCGGGCTCGCTGTCAAAGGTCTTCTTCACCAACGGTGGGGCCGAGGCGAACGAGAACGCCATCCGTATGGCGCGCCTGCACACCGGACGGCCCAAGGTCCTGGCGACATACCGCTCCTACCACGGGGCGACGAACGGCGCGATCATGCTCACCGGCGACCCGCGGCGCTGGCCGTCCGAGCCGGGCATGGGCGGCGTCGTCCACTTCTGGGGGCCCTACACCTACCGGTCGGCCTTCCACGCCGAGACCGACGCGCAGGAGTGCGAGCGGGCCCTGCAGCACCTCCGCGAGGTCATCATGGTCGAGGGGGCCGCGACCATCGCGGCGATCATCCTCGAGACCGTGGTCGGGACCAACGGCATCCTCGTCCCGCCGGACGGCTACCTCGCCGGCGTGCGGCAGATCTGTGACGAGTACGGGATCGTCTTCATCGCCGACGAGGTGATGGCCGGCTTCGGGCGGTGCGGCGAGTGGTTCGCCGTCGACCACTGGGGCGTCGAGCCGGACCTCATCACCTTCGCCAAGGGGGTCAACTCCGGCTACGTGCCGCTCGGCGGCGTCATCATCTCCGACGCGGTGGCGGCGAGCTTCGAGCAGCGCGCCTTCCCGGGCGGTCTCACCTACTCGGGGCACCCGTTGGCGTGCGCGTCGGCCGTGGCGTCGATCGAGATCTTCAAGGACGAGGGCATAGTCGAACACGCCCGGATGCTCGGGACCGACGTCATCGGGCCGGAGCTGACTCGCCTCGCGGAGAGGCACCCCAGTGTCGGTGAGGTGCGCGGTCTCGGCGTCTTCTGGGCGCTCGAGCTGGTCAAAGACCGGACCACCCGGGAGCCGCTGGTCCCGTTCAACGCCGCCGGCCCGGCCGCAGCACCGATGAACGAGTTCGCCGCGGCATGCAAGTCCGGGGGGCTGTGGCCCTTCGTCCACTTCAACCGGACCCATATCGTCCCGCCGTGCACAACGACGCCCGACGAGATCCGCGCGGGCATGGCCATCCTCGACGTGGCCTTGGACGTTGCTGACCGGTATGTGACCGGCGGCTGACCGGCCCCCGGTCAGTCGCTGGTGGCCGAGACGACGTCCACGGCACCGACTGCGGCGGGGTCGAGGGCCCGGCGGACCGCGTCGTCCGGCAGCGGCGGGGGAGTGCCACCCCAGAGCGGGCAGTACTCCTTGTAGTCGCACCAGTCGCAGAGCCGGGACTGCCGGGGCCGCCAGTCACCGTCGACCGCCGCCCGCTCGATCGCGGCCCACAACGCCTTGACCTTGCGCTCGACCGCGAGCAGGTCTGCCTCGTCCGGCACATACCGGACGATCTCGCCATTGCCGAGGTAGACCAGCTGGAGCATCCGCGGCACCACGCCACGCAGCCGCCACAGGACCAGCGCGTAGAACTTCATCTGGAAGAGCGCCTTGCCCTCGAACAGCTCGGAGGGTGAGCGCCCGGTCTTGTAGTCGACCACCCGCAGCGCACCGTCAGCGGCGACGTCGAGCCGGTCGACATACCCGCGCAGGACGAGCCCGTCGACCTCGGTCTCGACATACAGCTCACGCTCGGCCGGCTCGAGCCGGGTCGGGTCCTCCAGGTCGAACCACTGCCGGACCAGCGCCGCGGCGCCGTCGAGCCAGCGCCCCTCGACATCGACCTCGGCGACCTCGTCGGAACCGGCGTCGAGGACCCCGGCGAGCTCGGCCTGTTCCTCGACCAGACGCGCCCACTGCGGGCGGACCAAGGCCACGGCGGCGGCGACCGTCCGCTGCTCCGCGGGCAGGTCGAAGAGCCGCTCCAGCACGGCATGGACGAGGGTGCCCCGCGCCGCGGCCGGGCTCGGCGCCGTCGGGATGCGGTCGACCACCCGGAACCGGTACATCAGCGGGCACTGCATGAAGTCGGCCGCGCGGCTGGGGGAGAGGGCGCGGACCTGGGTCATGCGGCCAGCGTATGCCGCCCCGCCGACAACCTCCCGGCAGCCGTCCGGCAGCCACCTGTCGCCAGGCGGCCGCCACGCGGCTGCCGTCGAGGGCGGCATGGGTCATGGCCGTCATCGAGAGATGGCAAACGGCTGGTATGGCGTGCCCGGGGCCCCGTCATACCGTGCATTTGCCATCTCTCGATGGTGAGCCGCGAGGCCCTGACAGGAGCGGAGGCGCCCGTCGACCGCGGCCCGAGGGGCTGACCGGGCGAGACGGCGGAGGCGGCTATCCTCACCCCATGAGCGACGCGGCCGAGGGCCGGGCACCGACGGCCGGCCCGTCGGCCGCTGAGGAGTCCACCGAGCCGGGCCAAGCCTGGCGGATCGGCGCTATCGCGGGCGTCCCGGTCTATCTCGCGAAGAGCTGGCTGGTCATCGCCGCCCTCGTCATCTATATGTTCGCGCCCCAGGTCCGCACCGCACGGCCCGCGGACCCGGAGATCTCCTCCTATCTGGTCGCCGCGGCCTATGCCATCGTGCTGCTCATCACCGTCCTCATCCACGAGGTGGCCCACGCGCTGGTGGCGGTGCGCGCGAGGTACCAGGTCCGGCACATCGTCGTCCACCTCCTCGGCGGGCACACGATCTACGACTCCACCAACAACCGGCCTGGGGCCAGCGCGCTGGTCGCGGTGAGCGGCCCGGCCGCCAACTTCGCCCTGGCCGGGATCTGCCATCTCGCCGCCCCCGCCGTCCCGTGGGAGATCGGGGAGCTCCTGCTCAACGCCGCCACCCTGGCAAATGTCTTCGTCGGCGGGTTCAACCTTCTTCCGGGCCTCCCGCTCGACGGCGGCCATCTCGTCGAGTCACTGGTCTGGGGCGCGACGAAGAACCGCAACACCGGGCGCATCGCGGCCGGCTGGTGCGGTCGAGTGGTCACCGCGGTCGTCCTCTACTGGTTCCTCGTCCGCCCGGCCCTGGCCGGCGACCCTCTCGACCTCTACAGCATCTTCTGGGTCGGGCTCATCCTGCTCTTCCTGTGGCGCGGAGCCGGCGCGGCAATCCGGGGTGGGCAGGTCCGCGGCCGTCTCGAGAGCGTGCAGCTGTCGACGCTGCTGCGCCCGATCCGCCTGGCCCGCCATACCGACTCGGTCGCGGCCATCGCACCCTGGCTCGGTGAGGCGACGGTCGTCGTCATCGGCGCGGACCAGCACCCGCTCGGCATCGTCGACCCCGCGGCCCTGGCCGAGATCCCGCCCAGCGGGTGGGAGTCAACGTCCGCCGACGCGGTTGCGGTCCGACTCCCCGACCCGTGGGTGGTCCAGGCCGACCCCGCCGGGGACGTCGTGCCTGTCGCCATCGCGCTGGAGCGCAGCGGGGCCGCCGCAGTCGTCGTCATCGGGCCGGACGGCGAGCCGGCCGGCTGCGTCTACGCCCGCGACGTCGTGGCGCTGACCCAGGGCACGCCCGCCTAGACTGGCGACCCATGCCCGACGCCCCGCCCTCACCCACCGCAGCGACACCCACCGGTGCCGAGCTGCGGCGCGGCCCGCTCCTCGAAGGGGACCGGGTCCAGCTCACCGACGGCAAGGGGCGGATGCACACGATCACCTTGTCGGCGGGCAAGGAGTTCCACACTCACCGTGGCCGGCTGCTGCACGACGACCTCATCGGCGCCCCGGACGGCTCTGTGGTGACGAACACCGCCGGTATGGCGTACCTCGCGCTGCGTCCGCTGCTCGCCGACTACGTCATGTCGATGCCTCGCGGGGCCGCGGTGGTCTATCCGAAGGACTCCGGCCAGATCGTCATGATGGCCGACATCTTCCCCGGAGCCACGGTCGTCGAGGCCGGGGTCGGCTCGGGGGCCCTGTCGATGTCGCTGCTGCGGGCGGTGGGGGATGGCGGTCGACTCATCTCGTTCGAGCGGCGCGAGGACTTCGCCGATATCGCGCGCGGCAACGTCCGCGCCTTCTTCGGGGTCGACCACCCCGCCTGGAGCGTCGTCGTCGGCGACCTCGTCGACGCCCTCCCCGGCGCGGTCGAGCCCGGCTGCGTCGACCGGGTCGTCCTCGACATGCTCGCCCCGTGGGAGTGCCTCGACGTCGTCGCGGACGCCCTCGTGCCCGGCGGGGTGCTCATCTGCTATGTCGCCACGGCCACGCAGCTGTCCCGGGTCGCCGAGGCGCTGCGCGAGCACGGCGGCTACACCGAGCCCAGCGCGTGGGAGTCGATGGTCCGCGGCTGGCACCTCGAGGGCCTGGCCGTCCGCCCCGAGCACCGGATGCACGGCCACACCGGCTTCCTCATCACCTCCCGTCGGCTCGCTCCCGGGGTCGCCGCACCACGGCGGACCCGCCGGCCCGCCAAGGGCGCGTATGACGACCAACCGGCCGAGGCCGCGGACCGCGACTGGAGCGCCGAGGAGCTGGGCGAGCGGCCTATCTCGGAGCGCAAGATCCGCCGGGTCCGTCGCGACGTGGGAGACGGTCCCGCACTCTGAGGCCGCGGCGGGTTATCGTCGTCGCCAGGACGTCATACCCGCAGGAGGCCACGGTGACCACCGACGAGACGCAGCGCCCGCCCGCCGCGGACGAGCCCGCGCGCGACGCGCTCGCCGCGGAGGTCAGCGCGCTCGGGGCCCGGCGGCCGGAGCATCCCACCCGGGTCGGTGACCTGGAGCGTCGAGTCCTGCAGCTGCAGACCTCGGTGACCACCTTGTCGGCGCAGAACGACCGCCTCGTCCGCACCCTCAAGGACGCCCGCGAGCAGATCGTCACCCTGCGGTCCGAGGTGGACCGGCTCGCCCAGCCGCCGAGCTCGTTCGGGATCATCGTCGATGTCCACGACGACGCCACGGTCGACGTCCTCACCGGGGGCCGCAAGATGCGGGTCGCGGTGAGCCCCTCGGTCGAGCTCGCCGACCTCGGCGAGGGTCGTGAGGTGCGGCTCAACGAGGCGCTCAACGTCGTTCAGGCCTGCCGGTACGAGCGGGTCGGTGAGGTCGTCACGGTCAAGGAGGCCCTGGACGCCGAGCGGCTGCTCGTCGTGGCCCACGCCGACGAGGAGCGGGTCTGCCGCATCGCCACGGCATTGCGAGGCGAGCGGATCCGGGCCGGGGACGCGGTCCTGCTCGACACCCGGTCCGGCTTCGTCTACGAGCGGGTGCCCAAGGCCGAGGTCGAGGAGCTCATCCTCGAGGAGGTCCCGGATATCGCCTACGAGGACATCGGTGGGCTCGGGCCGCAGATCGACCAGATCCGCGACGCCGTCGAGCTGCCCTATCTGCACCCGGACCTCTACACCCGCTACCGGCTGCGCCCGCCGAAGGGCGTCCTGCTCTATGGCCCGCCCGGCTGCGGCAAGACGCTCATCGCCAAGGCCGTCGCGGCCTCCCTGGCCCGCAAGGTCGCCGAGAAGACCGGCCACGAGATCGGCAAGTCCTACTTCCTCAATATCAAGGGCCCCGAGCTGCTCAACAAGTACGTCGGCGAGACCGAGCGGCATATCCGGTTGGTCTTCCAGCGGGCCCGGGAGAAGGCCTCCGACGGCACGCCCGTCGTCGTCTTCTTCGACGAGATGGACTCGCTCTTCCGCACCCGTGGGTCCGGGGTGTCCTCCGACGTCGAGACGACGATCGTCCCGCAGCTGCTGTCCGAGATCGACGGGGTCGAGCGGCTGGAGAATGTCATCGTCATCGGCGCCTCGAACCGGGAGGACATGATCGACCCGGCCATCCTGCGGCCCGGACGGCTGGACGTGAAGATCAAGATCGAGCGCCCCGACGCCGAGGCCGCCCGCGACATCTTCAGCAAGTACCTCACCGCGGACCTTCCGCTGCACCACAACGACCTGGCCGAGAACGACGGCGACCCGCAGCGGACCATCGAGGCGATGACCGCGGCGGCGGTGGAGCGGATGTACTCCGAGACCGAGGTCAACCAGTTCCTCGAGGTCACCTATGCCGGTGGTGACAAGGAGGTCCTCTACTTCAAGGACTTCAACTCCGGCGCGATGATCCAAAATATCGTCGACCGAGCCAAGAAGATGGCGATCAAGGACGACCTGCTGACCGGGGCGCCGGGCCTGCGGGTCGACCATCTCCTGGCGGCCTGCGTCGACGAGTTCAAGGAGAACGAGGACCTCCCCAACACGACGAACCCGGACGACTGGGCCCGGATCTCGGGCAAGAAGGGGGAGCGGATCGTCTACATCCGCACCCTCGTCGGCGGTAAGGACGGCACCGAGCCGGGCCGCTCGATCGCCAATATCGGCAGTACCGGCCACTACCTCTGATGGGCGCCCGAGCCGCTATATACTACGCGCCGTGACAGCGGACGTCGCGGTGGTCTTCGTCCACGGCATCGGCCAGCAGGCCCGCTCGCAGACCCTGCTCGGCTGGGCCGAGCCGCTGGCGGCCCGGCTCGACGCTCTCGACCGTGCCGCTGGAGGCGCAGGTCTGGTCGTCGAGGCCGCCACGGTGGACCCCGCGTCACCCGACCGAATCTCGATGGTCGTCGGCGGCCGCCGCATCGTTGCTTCGGAGGCGCTGTGGGCTGACGCTTTCCGGCCTACAGGTGCACCCGAGGTATGGCGCTGGTCGTGGTCGATGTCGCTGCGCGCCTTCGGTCGGCTGGTACGTCACATGGTCCGGGTCAACATGGCGGGCGCACAGTCGACGCGGGCCATGACGGACATGGCTCGGGCCTTCTCTGAGGGCCTCACCCGGACCTGGTTGGGTCCGATGCGCGTCATCAGCGGCGTCTCTGGTGGGGTGGGCGCACTGACCTCGTTGGCGTTGCTTGCGACCGCGTCGTCTGTCGTCATGGCGGTGTCCCTCGTCGTCGAGGTCGCCATGCTCGGTGTCGTTCTCGTCGCCGGTCTGCTGGCCCTCACGGTGCTGACGCTTGTCGCGCCCATCCCCGGACTCGGCCGGCTCGCCCAGCCGCTCGTCGCCGGGCTTGGCGCATTCCTCGGCGATGCGACGGTGTGGACTCGGCACCCGTTGCGCGCCGCCGCGATGCGCGACGTCGTGCGGGCTGCCGTGCGGCAGGCGAGGATCGATGCCCGCGACGTCATCGTCGTCGCGCACTCCCAAGGCGCGGCGGTCACGATGGACGCCTGCTTCTCCGATGGAGTGGACGCGGCGACCACTCCCACGGTGATCGTCACTGTCGGCGGCGCCGTGTCGCTGCTCAACCGGCCCACCTTCGGGACGCGGCAGCCGTGGCCCATCGCAGACCGCTGGGCCAGTACTTCGGTGCGGTGGATCAACGCCTGGGCGATCTGGGATCCGGTGCCGTCCGGTCCTTTCGGTCGGACGCCCGGGGAAGCCCGCGCGCGCTGGGAACGGTGTATCGCCCGCGGGCGCCGGCTGCGCATTCAGCCCTACCTCGACATCCTGGACACACCTGTGCAGCTCGGCCCGTCGTTGGCTCGCTCCGTGCGGCCGTTGCGCGAGGCCCTGCAGTCGGCTGCGGACGAGGCGGGTCCGGTCGAGGGGGGCGCCAGCCCGCCCGGTCCGGAGGAATGGCCCCTCTACAACGCCAGCTCACTGCTCCTCGACCACATTCGGTACGAGCGCAATCCGGCACTCGTCGACCGATTGGCGGCCCTCGTCATGGACCCTGGCGCGGACCTCGCCACGGCGGAGCGTTATGACCTCGAGCGCCGCTTGGTCCGCACCATCCGGCACCGCGGCTGGTTCGGTCTGGTGGCGCTGCCCGCTGCGATCGCGGCGGTCTCCACCCTCGCGGGGGTGTCGAGCGTTGTCGACCTCATCAGGCGCGGGTCGGACTGGGTTCGGAGCCGGGACGACACCGTGTCCCGCGGGCTCGCGTGGATCGGCGACCATGGCCTCCAGGGCGTCCTCGTGAGTGTTCTCGGTGTGGGTGCGGCGTACGCCGTCCTTGTCGCGATCGGCCACCTCCTCTGGGTCGCGGGGAGACGTCGGGTGGGATTGAGTCCCGTCTCGTCTCGCCCAGGACTGCCCGTAGCGTTCGCCGCCCTCGTCCCGTTCTTCGCCGTCGAGGTGCTCATGGTAGGGGCGACGATCTGGACCGCAGGCCGGGGTCTGGGGTGGGGCGGGTGGGCCCTCGCGGCCATATCGCTGGTCGCTGCGGGGCTTGTCACGGCGCTTCCGGGACTTGGGCCCATCCCCGCGAGCATCCGATCTGCTGTCCCCCCAACCCCCTGAGGCATCGAGGGCGGGCCTGGGCGAAGGCCTGCGACGGCGAGGATCCACGCTGTCCTCGACCGGACGACCCGCCGCCGGGCTTCGGCCCTAGGGCCGCTCCGCGTCGGCTAGGTTCTGGTGCCATGCGCTTCCTCAACGGGCTGCGGCCGACCGTCGACCTGTCCTATGACGACGTCTTCATGGTGCCGGGCCGCAGCGCCATCGGCAGCCGGATGGACGTCGACCTGGCCACCTGCGACGGCACCGGGACGACGATCCCGGTCGTCGTGGCGAACATGACTGCGGTGAGCGGCCGCCGGATGGCCGAGACGGTGGCCCGTCGCGGTGGCATCGCCGTCATCCCGCAGGACATCCCGGTCGACGTCGTCGCCGAGGTCATCGACTTCGTCAAGACCCGCCACCTCGTCCACGACACGCCGGTCACCCTCGCGCCCACCTCGACGGTCGCCGACGCACTTGGGCTGCTGCACAAGCGGGCCCACGGGGCGATCGTCGTCGTCGACGACGGCCGCCCGCTCGGCGTCGTCACAGGGGCCGACCTCGAGGGCGTCGACCGGTTCACCCAGATCGGCCAGGTGATGACCCGCGAGGTCGCGACGATCCCCGATGGCATCGACCCGGAGACCGCCTTCGACCGGCTCGGCGAGCTGCGGCACCGACTCGCTCCCGTGGTCGGGGAGGACGGTCGGCTCGTCGGTCTGCTGACCCGCCAGGGCGCCCTGCGCGCCACCCTCTACCGCCCGGCCGTCGACGACGACGGGCGGCTGCGGATCGCCGCGGCGTGCGGCGTCGGCGGAGACGTGGCCTCCCGTGCCACCAGGCTTGTCGAGGCCGGTGTCGACGTCGTCGTCCTCGACACCGCGCACGGGCACCAGGAGAAGATGCTCGACGCGCTCCGCGCCGTGCGGGCCGAGGGCATCGACGTCCCGCTCGTCGCGGGTAATGTCGTCGCCGCAGGCGGGGTTCGCGACCTTGTCGAGGCCGGCGCCGATATCGTCAAGGTCGGCGTCGGTCCCGGTGCGATGTGCACGACCCGGATGATGACCGGGGTGGGTCGGCCGCAGTTCTCCGCGGTCCTCGAGTGCGCGGCGGCGGCCCGGGAGCTCGGTGCGCACGTCTGGGCCGACGGTGGCGTTCGGCATCCCCGGGACGTCGCCCTCGCGCTGGCCGCGGGAGCGACCAATGTCATGATCGGGTCGTGGTTCGCCGGCACCTATGAGTCGCCCGGTGACCTGCACGTCGCTCCCGACGGTCGCACCTACAAGGAGTCCTTCGGTATGGCGTCCGCGCGTGCCGTGCGCCAGCGCACCAGCGGCGAGACGGCCTACGACCGGGCCCGCAAGGCCCTCTTCGAGGAGGGCATCTCGACCTCGCGGATGTTCCTCGACCCGATGCGTCCCGGTGTCGAGGACCTCCTCGACACCATCACCGCCGGGGTGCGCTCGGCGTGCACCTACGCGGGGGCAGCGACGCTGGAGCAGTTCACCGAGCGGGCCGTCATCGGGCTGCAGAGCCAGGCCGGGTATGCCGAGGGCCGCCCGCTGCTGTCGAGATGCAGCCAAGACTGCACGATGTCGTGCGGCGTACATTGCAGAGATCGGCCCGCTCGGTGGGGTCGTGCAAGATCGCCCGCGAGTGATCTGGAGAGGTCACGTCCTATATGCGGCCAGAAGAGCGCGTTCCTCGCATCCAGCTCGCCGTCGTGAACGACCTGCGAACAGTCGTCGGGGTGACAGTCCGGTAACGGTGCTTCTGGCCTGACGCGCCAGTCCTCGAGTTTGCTGAGGGTCAGTCGATCGTTTGTGCGCGGAGGCGTAGGGCGTTGGCGATGACGCTGACGCTGGAGAGGGCCATGGCGGCTGCGGCGATGATGGGTGAGAGCAGGAGCCCGAAGACGGGGTAGAGGACGCCGGCGGCGATGGGGATGCCGAGGGCGTTGTAGACGAACGCGAAGAACAGGTTCTGTCGGATGTTGCGCATGGTGTTCTCGGAGAGTTCGCGTGCACGGACGATGCCGGTGAGGTCGCCCTTGAGGAGGGTGACTCCAGCGCTCTCCATGGCGACGTCGGTGCCCGATCCCATCGCGATGCCCACGTCAGCGGCAGCCAGTGCGGGGGCATCGTTGACGCCGTCGCCAGCCATCGCGACCACGCGGCCTTCGCCCCGGAGCTTGGTGACGATGTCGCTCTTGTGGTCGGGCAGGACTTCAGCTTCGACCTGGTCGATGCCGAGCGTCTTGGCCACAGCGTGGGCGGTGACGCGGTTGTCGCCGGTGAGCATGACGATCCGAATGCCTTCCTCCCGCAGTGTCTTTAGCGCGGCGGGCGTGGTGGCCTTGATGGGGTCTGCGATCGCGAAGAGGCCTACGAGCCGGCCATCGGCTCCCATGTAGATGACGGTGGCTCCGTCGCCGCGCAGCTCATCGGCACGGTCCTTGAGGTCGGTGGTGTCGATGTGGTGGGAGTCGAGGAAGTCGGAGCTGCCGAGGACCAGGACCTGTCCTTCGACGGTGCCTATGACGCCGCGGCCGACTGGTGAGTCGAAGTCTGTGACGTCGGGGATGGGCAGGCTCCGGGCGGTGGCGGCTTCGACCATGGCCAGGGCGAGCGGATGCTCGGAGGCACGCTCGACACCGGCGGCGAGGCGCAACAGGTCGTCCTCGGAGTGTTCGCTGGTGGTGACGATGTTGGTGACGGTGGGCCGGCCCTCGGTGAGGGTCCCGGTCTTGTCGATCACGAGGGTGTCGACCTTCTCCATACGCTCGAGGGCTTCGGCGTTCTTGATGAGCACGCCCAGTCCCGCGCCGCGTCCGACTCCGACCATGATCGACATGGGGGTGGCCAGCCCAAGCGCGCAGGGGCAGGCGATGATCAAGACCGCGACGGCGACGATGAGCGCGTGCGCCAGTTTGGGGTCGGGTCCGACCAGCGCCCACACGATGAACGCGACGACGGCGATGACGATGACGGCCGGCACGAAGATGCCGGCGACTTTGTCGGCCATGCGCTGGATGGGGGCGCGGGAGCGTTGCGCGTCGGCGACCATGGCGACGATCCGGGCGAGCATGGTGTCGCGGCCGACCTTCTCGGCGCGCATGATCAGGGCGCCGCTGCCGTTGATGGTGCCGCCGATGACGGTGTCTCCGCTGGTCTTGGTCACGGGCATGGATTCCCCGGTGACAAGGGACTCGTCGACTGCTGAGCGGCCTTCCTCGACTCTCCCGTCGACGGGCACGGCCTCGCCGGGGCGGACCCGCAGCCGGTCCCCGAGTTGGACCGTGTCCAGAGAGATCTCTTCGTCATCGCCACTGTCGGTGATGCGGCGGGCGGTCTTCGGTGTCAGATCCAGCAGGGCCTTGATGGCTCCGGAGGTCTGTTCGCGGGCACGCAGCTCGAGGACTTGCCCGAGCAGGACCAGGGTGGTGATGACGGCAGCGGCTTCGAAGTAGACATCGACGGTGCCCGCGTCGCCGCGGAAGGAGGCGGGGAAGATCCCGGGCGCGACGGTCGCGATGACGCTGAACAGCCACGCGATGCCGGTGCCCATCGCGATGAGGGTGAACATGTTCAGGTTGCGGGTGCGGACCGAGGCCCAGCCGCGCACGAAGAAGGGCCACCCGGCCCACAGCACCACCGGCGTGGCCAGGATGAGTTGGAGCCAGACGGAGGCACGCGCGGAGATCAGGTCATGCAGGAAGGGGACGAAGTGGCGGCCCATCTCGAGGATCACGATCGGGATGGTCAAGGCGGTGGCGACCCAGAAGCGGCGGGTCATGTCGGCAAGTTCCGGGCTGGGACCGGTGTCGGCGGTGACGGTGACCGGCTCGAGAGCCATCCCGCAGATCGGGCACGACCCAGGACCGGGACGGCGGATCTCGGGGTGCATCGGGCACGTCCACTCGGCAACGTCTTCGTTCACGTCATGGTTGCGCGAGGCCGCGTCGTCGGAGTCTTGTGGGGGCGTGAGGAAGCTGGCCGGGTCGCCCTGGAAGCGGTCGCGGCAACGCTCAGAGCAGAAGTGGTATGGCGTGCCCTCGTGATCGAGGGTCAGCGCCGTGTTGGGATCGACCTGCATCCGGCACACAGGGTCGGTCACGGAATGGCCGGTCTTGGTGACGCTCTGGTGGTGCTCATGGTCGTGCTGCATGTCCAGGTTCTCCTCCGGCAGAACTCGTGCCGCCCGTTGTGGTCGCCACGGCTGGGCGTGGGTCAGTTGCGGCGGGCGGTGTAGCCGGCCTCGACGGCGGCGCTGACGACAGCGTCGTCGGAGACGTGTCGTGGGGCGGTTGGGGTTCTCACGGCTTGTGCTCGTGGTTGGTGCCGTGGTTCATCCAGGCCATCATCACGCCCATAATGAACAGGCAGCCCAGGGCGTAGAGCAGGCCGCCGGCGCCCAGGCCGCCGGTCGCGATCAAGGTGCCCACGATCAGCAGCATGGGCACGCACATGAGCCACATCAGCCAGTGGTGGCCGCTGCGGCGACCGGGCTCAGTGGGGGATGACTCGGTGGGGGTCGGCTCGGCGGGTGGGGTGAGGGGTGCGTAGGTCGGGTTCGGGGTGTTCTGCTGTTGCATGGCTGCTCCCTTGGTCTCGGTTGCGGTGCTCGGGGCTGTCCCCGGGTGCTTTCAGCCTGCGAGGTCGATGTGGCCCTCGGGTCGTGGTTCGGTGAAGATCTGGTCTAGGTCTATGCGGGCTTCACAAGAGCTTCTCGACGGTGGCGCCCCCGTCGACGGTGCGCAGTACTGCGCCGTCGGCGACGAGGATGGTTTCGATCTGGCCGTCGGTGCCGCGTTGGGCGAACAGGGCCTGTGGAGCTCCGATGCGCTTGGGTTGCAGGGTCCAGGTCGCTCCGGTGTCGTTGCTGGTCGCGATCTGGCCGTTCGCGGTGGCGATCACGATGGTTTGCTCGTCGGCCCACGCAGCGAGCAGGGCCGTAGCGGGTGGGGTCAGGCCCTTCCAGGAGCGGCCGTCGTCGGTGCTGTGGAGGAGCCCGGTTTCGGTGGTGGCCAGCAGTGCTCCGGTTTGCGGTGACGCGGCCAAGGTGCGGGGGGCAGCCGGGATGGTGCGGGTGCTCCAGGTCTCGCCGTCGGTGGTGCTGCGAAGAGTGCCATCGAAGCCGACCACGCTGGTTGGGCTTGAGGTGAGGGCGTGGAAGTCGGACTCCCCGCCTCGAGAGCTGACGCGCCACGTGCGACCGGAGTCGGTGGAGGTGATGAGCCCGACCGGCTGGGGCAGGTCGACGCCTGCGCCGGGGTGCCCGGAGGCGTAGTAGGTGCCGTCCGGGGCGACGGTGAAACCCATCAGGTCGATGACCGGTCCGTTCTGGAGGAGTTCGCCGTTAGCGTGGCGGAAGAGTCCCTCATGGGTGGCCAGGAGTAGGTCACCGGTCTTGGGGTCGCGGGCGACAGCGTGGATGTGGGTGATCGCGACCGGCGGTTGGTTGGCCGCAGATGCTGTGGAGGCTGACCCTCCTCCGGCCACGGTGGGGGTCGCGATGGACGTCGTATTGCCGGTGGGGGTGGTCGTGACGCCACACGCGGCCAGAATCGTCGTGGTCACGAGTACGCCCCCTGCGACGAGGATGCGGCGTCGGGTGGTGGTGATCATCAGCGGTACTCCAGGGCGATCATCATGCCCGCTTCTGCGTGGTAGATGTTGTGGCAGTGGATCATCCAGTCGCCAGCGTTGTCGGCGTCGAGGTCGATCGCGAAGGACTGCATGGGCGCCATCAGCACGGTGTCCTTGCGCAGCCCCGAGGGCAGCGCGAAAGTGTGCCCGTGCAGGTGCAGCGGGTGGGTCATCATCGTCATGTTGGTGGCGTTGATCCGCAGCCGTTGCCCAGCCCTGACGGTCAGTGGCTCGTTCTCGCCGTACTTGGCGCCGTTCATGCCCCACTGGTAGGGCTTCATCGAGCCTTGCAGGGCCAGGTCGACGGTGGCGTCCGGCTCCTTGCCCGGCAGCTTGGCGGCTTCGGTCGGGCGCAACTGTGAGCCGATGAGGACCTGACCAGCCAGCTCGCTCGGGTCAGCGGCAACCGTAGGAGCAGCGCCGGCGCCGGTACGGACCACGGCCATGGCCTGGCCGCCGCTGGTCTTGCCGAACGGTCGGGCCACAAGGGGGAAGGCGCCGTCAGCGAGGGTGACGATGGCGTCGTACCGCTCGCCCATCCCGATGTAGAAGGCGCCAACCTCGGTGGGCTCGACCGCGTGCCCGTCACTGTGGGTGATGGTGAGCCGGTGCCCACCAAGGGCCACGGCGAAGATGGTGTCGGAAGCCGCGTTGATGACCCGCAGCCGCACCTTCTGGCCCGGCTTGGCGGCCAGCACGTCCGGGTCGGTCGGGGGTTTGCCGTTGATCAAGAACAGCGGATAGGTGATGTCGCCGGCGTCACCCCACGGTCCGGTCCCCATCGACATCCCACCCATCGAGCCGTGGTCCATCCCGCCCATTCCGCCTCCGTTGGCGGGGCCACCGTCGGCGATCAGCTTCTTGAACACCTCGTCGGGGGTGGTGCCGGTGCCATCGATCCAGTCGTCGAGGACGAGGATCCACTCGGCGTCGTAACCGCCGGGGTCGCCGGGGTCGTCGATGATCATCGGGGCGTACAGCCCGCGGTCGAGTTGGACCCCGACGTGGGGGTGAAAGAAGTAGGTGCCCGGATCCGGAGCGGTGAACTCGTACACGAACTTGCCGCCGGTCTTGACCGGATCCTGGGTGAGGCCGGGGACGCCGTCGGCGGCGTTGGGCAGTCGGATGCCGTGCCAGTGAATCGTGGTGTCTGCGGGGAGCTGGTTGTCGAGCGTGAGTCGCAGGAAGTCACCCGCGGTCGCTCGCACCAACGGGCCGGGAAGCGCACCGTCGTAGGCCCACGTCGCCACCGTCCGCCCGCCCAGGTCAAGGCTGACCGGCCGGGCCGTCAACGTCTTCTCGAGTACCTTCTGTCCCGGTGAGGGGGAAACTGGCGTCGGGGGCCCGAAGGTGCGCGACGGCATAACCCCCGTCCCTGACGAACTGGAGGTGCACGCGGCCAACGTTGCGGTCGAGGCCAGGCCGAGCCCGCCGAGAAGGATGTTGCGGCGGGAGAGCAAGGGCGAAGTCATGGATGCCTCTCATTGGGTGGGTCGCAGTCAGTGGCCATCGACGATGAGGCGGCGGCGTTGTTCGTACTCCTCCAAGCTCACCTCGCCGCGGGCCAGGCTCTCCTTGAGGAGAGTGAGCGGATCCGGTCGGGCCGATTCCTGCCTGACGCGCCCGGCCGGAAGCAGGGCCCGGATCACCAGCACAATGACGACCCAGAAGGCGAGGGCGCCGCCGCCCATCACGAGCCACATCCACCAGCCCATCCCAGCCCCGTTGCCCCACATCATGAGCGCTCTCCCGTCCGGTCGTCGCGGCGCACTGCGCCTGTCACGATCCACAGTGCAGCCCGACCCTCAAGGCCAGGCCGTGAACAAGTTGAGGTTTGACGAAGATCTGCTCCCGGGCCGTGCGCGAGACCGGCATACGGGCGGAAGGGCAGAGACACTGAGAGGGTGAGCACGACACCACCACAACCGGGCGCTCGGGTCTTGATCATCGAGGACGAAACAACGCTGGCCGGAATGATCGCCGCCTACCTCTCCCGCGCTGGCTATGACTCCACTGTGGTCCACACCGGCCTGGACGGTGTCCGGGCAGCCCGTGACCTGGCACCTGATGTCGTGATCCTGGACTTGGGCCTCCCCGGGCTGGACGGCATCGAAGTCTGCCGTCAGATCCGCACCTTCACCGACTGCTACGTCATCGTCGTCACCGCCCGAAAGGACGAGATCGACACCCTCATCGGGTTGTCCGTAGGCGCGGACGACTACGTCACCAAACCGTTCAGCGTCCGCGAACTGGTCGCACGAGTCCAAGCGGTGCTGCGCCGCCCTCGTACCGGATCCACCACCGCCTCCGAGACCGCGTGTAGTGAACCGACCCGGGTGTTCGGTGCACTACGTGTCGACCGGGACGGCCAGCGTGTGCACCTGGGCGACGTCGAGGTGGCCCTGACCCCCACCGAACGGGACCTTCTCATGGCTCTGGCGCGCCGTCCGTCGATGGCGTTCTCCCGGCGCCAGCTCATTGACGACATCTGGGGACCCGACTGGGTTGGCGACGAGCACCTCGTCGATGTTCACGTTGCTCACCTGCGCCGCAAACTCGGGGACGCCCCCGACATCGGCCGCTACATCACCACTGTCCGAGGCGTCGGGTACCGGATGGGACAAGGGTGATGGCACCAGCGCGCACCTACAGCACTGGGCTGGCGACCCGCCTCCTGGCTGGACAGGCCATCGTGCTGGTCGCCGGTGCCCTCACAGCCGGCCTGGTCGCCGCCATGATCGGCCCGCCCATCTTCCACGACCACCTCGTCGAAGCCGGCCACCAACAGAACTCGCCTGAGCTCGTCCACATCGAGCTGGCCTACCGAGATGCGTCCTTGATCTCCGTCGGGGTCGGTCTGCTGATCTCACTCCTCGGTGCTGGCGCGGTGACATGGTTCCTCACCCGACGGCTCCGCCGTCCTCTCGAACAGGTGACCACCGCTGCGCAGGAACTCACCCGTGGGCACTACTCCACGCGCGTGCCGACCATTGCCTCAGGCACCGAACTGGAGACCCTCGCGGCCGCGTTCAACACGATGGCCAGCAAGCTCGAAGGCATCGAAGACACCCGACGACGGATGCTTTCCGACCTCGCCCACGAACTCCGCACACCCATCGCCACCCTGAGTGCTTACCACGAAGGGCTCCACGACGGCATCGCCGCCCTCGGGCCAGAATCTCGCGCGGCCCTTGAGGAACAAACCCGCCGGCTGGCGCGCCTCGCCGACGACATCGACGAGGTCTCCACAGCCGAGGAGGGCCGACTCGCGCTCGACCTCCACCCACACCACGTCCCAGATCTCCTCTGGGCGGCCCACGAGGGCATGCGTGATGCCTTCGCCGCCAAGGGAGTCAACCTCGTCGTTGAGACACCAACCGCTCCAGGGCTCGACGTCCACGTCGACCGCAACCGCATCGGACAGGTCCTGACCAACCTCCTCACCAATGCACTCCGCCACACCCCCCCAGGAGGAACCGTCATCCTGGCCGCCAACCGCCAAGGTGAAGAAGCGGCAATCTCCGTGATCGACGACGGCGACGGAATGACCCCCGAACAACTCGAGCACGCCTTCGAACGGTTCTATCGAGGTGACGCCGCCCGCACCCGCGACCGCACAGGTTCAGGCATCGGGCTGACCATCAGCAAAGCACTCATCGACGCCCACCACGGAAGCATCTCCGCCAACAGTGACGGCCACGGAGAAGGCACACGACTCATATTCACCCTCCCACTCCCCGGGCGTTAGCCAATATTCGAGACTCGACTCCGGGGATCGCCTCACCTCCGCAGCCGCACGGCCTGGCTCGGCAACTGCGCCAGCGCAGCCTCTGCGACTCACAAGACGCACTTAGGTGGGACACCCTGCGCGTCCTTCGCTCACAGCGGGAATCTCTTGTCCTGCGAAGGGTTCGGTTGCTGACCGAGGCCGAGCCGGTCCTATGCGCCCTGCCCGTCGAGATCCGCGACCAACTGCCCGCGACCAGCCGCGTCATGGCCGCACTCAAGACGATACGCATCATCGACACCGGCGCCCTGTCCCGCGCCGACACCGCCCGAGTCCGGTGGCTCCAATCCACACTGGCAGCGGTCGAAGCCACCACCATCGGCCTCAAAGAGATCGACGCTGAAATCCCCGCGCTCCTGAGCGAACTGGACTGCACCCTCACCGAGATCGTCGGTGTCGGCGTCGTCACCGCCATGACACTGCTCACCGAGATCGGCGACCCGACCCGGTTCACCACCGAAGCCCAGTTCGCCCGATGGTGCGGCGCCGCGCCCGTGGCCGTGTCCTCCGGGGAGGGCCACGGCCAGCCCCGACGACATCGCCTCGACCTGGCAGGCAACCGTCAAGTCAACAGCGTCCTGCACATCGTCCACGTCACCCAGGCGCGGATCCACGAGCCAGCCAAGACCTTCCTCGCCAAGAGCACCGCAACGGGCAAAACAGCCCGCGGTGCCCGCCGCGCCCACAAGCGTCACCTCGCCAACGTCATCATCCGACGCATGTGGACCGACGCCAAGCGAGCCCACAGCGCCCCCTCGACCGTCGCCGCTTGACAAGAGAGCTTCGAGTCCCTGAACTCCCGCTACCGGCGGGCAGTCACGGCCCGGGGCCACTTCCCCACCGAGCAGGCCGCGCTCAAGGTCCTCTACTTGGTGACCCGGGGCATGGACCCCAAGGGCACCGGTCAGGC